>Ga0307516_10000378_pt1 | contig 58359 bp, 71 predicted proteins | sample 19_EM_MG_FD_203310 | JGI IMG/M metagenome (GOLD analysis project Ga0307516, IMG submission 203310) | Populus trichocarpa ectomycorrhiza microbial communities from riparian zone in the Pacific Northwest, United States - 19_EM | ecosystem: Host-associated > Plants > Roots > Unclassified | place...
ACCTCCCGGCCCCCCCCCCCCCAAAAAAAAAAAAAAAAAAAAAACCACTAGCAAAACTCTAGTGAAAAGCCCGAAATTTCCTCAAATCGCCCGCCGCTTCCCTCTATCTACTCTAGGGTACCCACCCACACACCTTCCCCCACCCCCTCCCACACACCCCCCGAAAATCCAAACCCTGACACGCGCTCTTGCCCTTCCCCGATTCTGCTGCCCACGCTTCGCAATTCCCAATCCCAATCCGCCTGGGTGCGTTCGTTCACAGACTTCGAGCCCGGCCCGCTCACACTCCCTCACACCCACCCCTTCCCACCACCACCACCACCACCACCACCACCACTCTCCTCATATAAAACTCCCGTCCCCCGCCCGCCCTCATCCTTCCTTCTTCTTCTCTTCACCGTTCAGACGTGATTTCGACCGCCCCAAGGATCCTCTCCCAGGCCATCTTCCCCGGCAAAAATCACTTGCACGGCGGCCTCGCCAGTTCCTCAACTCGGCTCGTCCTTCCTCATCCCGCCCAATTAGCTTTTGTGTGGAATTAGATGGTGGATTTCGACCGCTGCTGGCGTTAAAGTCAATCGCAACCCCTCTCAATAACTCAATTCGCTCTCCTCCCTCCTCCTCCTCCTCCCTTCCGACCCAGTAGTCCAACAAACCCTCCCTCCCTCCCTCCCCCCCCAGAAAAAACCAAAAAAAAACCCTCCCATCGACTCCTAGCACCATCGTTTCGCAAGCCTCCCACAAACAACCAGCACCATGTCGGACGCCCGCCCTGCTGGGGCGACAACCCCCGACCGCCTCGGCACCAACATCCCGCAGAGCGGCTTCGACTCCGAGAAGCGCCCTGTCAGCGAGAAGCCCGGCGCTCCTCTCGACGACGAGGACGAGGACATCGAAGACATTGATGCTCTCATCGACGACCTCGAGTCCCAGGAAGGACAGGAGTACGCGGACGACGATGAGGCTGCGCCTGGCTCCAGTGCTCGTCCCGTTCCCGAGGACCTCCTCCAGACGGATACCCGCATCGGTCTGACCTCGGCCGAGGTCGACCAGAGGCGGCGGAAGTACGGTCTCAATCAGATGAAGGAGGAGAAGGAAAACCTGATTCTGAAGTTCTTGATGTACTTTGTCGGTCCCATCCAGTTCGTCATGGAGGTTAGTGCCCCCCGCCGTCCCATCGCCCGTCAAACACGCGTGACTGACCGGATCCCATCTAGGCTGCCGCCATCCTCGCTGCCGGTCTTCAGGATTGGGTTGATTTCGGTGTCATCTGCGCTCTGCTGATGCTCAACGCCTGTGTTGGTTTCGTCCAGGAGTACCAGGCTGGTTCTATCGTCGACGAATTGAAGAAGACACTTGCTCTCAAGGCTGTTGTTCTCCGTGACGGGCGTCTCACCGAGATCGAGGCTCCCCAGGTTGTTCCCGGTGATATTCTTCAGATCGAAGAGGGCACCATCGTCCCCGCCGATGGTCGTGTCGTCACCGAGGACGCCTTCCTCCAGGTTGACCAGTCGGCCATCACCGGCGAGTCGCTCGCTGTCGACAAGCACAAGGGCGACCAGTGCTACGCTTCTTCCGCCATCAAGCGTGGTGAGGCCTTCATGGTCGTCACCGCTACCGGAGACAACACCTTTGTCGGCCGCGCCGCTGCTCTCGTCAACGCTGCATCCGCCGGAACCGGGCACTTCACCGAGGTCCTCAACGGCATCGGTACAGTCTTGCTCGTCCTCGTTGTCCTCACCCTTCTGGTCGTCTGGGTCGCGTCTTTCTACCGTTCCAACGGAATCGTCCATATCCTCGAGTTCACCCTGGCCATCACCATCATCGGTGTCCCCGTCGGTCTCCCCGCTGTCGTCACCACCACCATGGCCGTCGGTGCCGCGTACCTCGCCAAGAAGCAGGCTATCGTCCAGAAGCTGTCCGCCATTGAGTCTCTTGCTGGTGTCGAAATTCTCTGCTCCGACAAGACTGGTACCCTCACCAAGAACAAGCTCTCCCTGGCCGAGCCCTACACTGTCGACGGCGTCGAGGCCGATGACCTCATGTTGACCGCGTGTTTGGCCGCTTCCCGCAAGAAGAAGGGTCTCGATGCCATCGACAAGGCCTTCCTCAAGTCGCTGCGCTTCTACCCCCGTGCCAAGAACGTTCTGTCCCGCTACAAGGTCCTCGAGTTCTTCCCCTTCGACCCCGTCTCCAAGAAGGTCACCGCCGTCGTCCAGTCCCCCCAGGGTGAGCGCATCATCTGTGTCAAGGGTGCCCCTCTCTTCGTACTCCGTACCGTCGAGGAGGACCACCCCATTCCCGAGGATGTTGCCAACGACTACAAGAACAAGGTCGCCGAGTTTGCCACCCGTGGTTTCCGTTCCCTTGGTGTTGCCCGCAAGCGCGGCGAGGGCCACTGGGAGATCCTCGGTATCATGCCCTGCTCGGACCCCCCTCGTCACGATACCGCCCGCACCGTCCACGAGGCCAAGGGACTCGGTCTTTCCATCAAGATGTTGACTGGTGACGCCGTCGGAATCGCCCGTGAGACTTCCCGCCAGCTCGGACTCGGTACCAACATCTACAACGCTGAGAAGCTCGGTCTGTCCGGTGGCGGTGACATGCCCGGTTCCGAGGTCTACGATTTCGTTGAGGCTGCCGATGGTTTCGCCGAGGTTTTCCCCCAGCACAAGTACAACGTCGTCGAGATCCTCCAGCAGCGTGGCTACCTGGTCGCCATGACTGGTGACGGTGTCAACGATGCTCCCTCGCTCAAGAAAGCCGATACTGGTATCGCCGTCGAGGGTGCTTCCGACGCTGCCCGTTCCGCTGCCGATATCGTTTTCCTCGCTCCCGGACTCTCGGCAATCATCGATGCCCTCAAAACTTCCCGCCAGATTTTCCACCGCATGTACGCGTACGTCGTCTACCGTATCGCCCTGTCGCTGCACTTGGAGATCTTCCTGGGTATGTGGATCGCCATCCTCAACGAGTCGCTCAACTTGAACTTGGTCGTCTTCATCGCCATCTTCGCCGATATCGCTACCCTGGCCATTGCTTACGACAACGCGCCATTCTCCAAGACGCCCGTCAAGTGGAACCTTCCTCGTCTCTGGGGCATGTCGTGCCTTCTCGGTATCGTCCTGGCTATCGGTACCTGGATCGCTCTTACCACCATGCTGGTCCACGGCCCCGACGGTGGTATTGTCCAGAACTTTGGTAACCGTGATGAGGTCCTGTTCTTGGAGATCTCCCTCACCGAGAACTGGCTCATCTTCATCACCCGTGCCAACGGTCCCTTCTGGTCCTCGATCCCCTCGTGGCAGCTGTCGGGCGCCATCTTCTTGGTCGACATCATTGCCACCTTCTTCTGTCTATTTGGTTGGTTCCAGCACGGCGAGCAGACTTCCATCGTCACCGTCGTCCGTATCTGGGTCTTCTCGTTCGGTGTCTTTTGCGTCATGGCTGGTGTCTACTACCTTCTCCAGGACTCCGTCGCGTTCGACAACCTCATGGTAAGCATACTCTCCCCTCACACTCTGTGCCTTTGGAATGCGCACTAACCCCCTCCCAGCACGGAAAGACCCCCAAGAAGGACTCGAAGAAGCGATCGCTGGAGGACTTTGTTGTCTCTCTCCAACGCGTGTCCACTCAGCACGAGAAAGCGACATAGACGTTTCATGTTTTGGGATCTGGTGTTCGGTTGTATGAAGCATCATCTTTGTTAATAAAAACACTAGCGGTTTTGGGTACGTGGTGTTTTTTGTAGAATACATACCTTTGATAATAGGAACGGTCTGTTGAACAATTTCTCCGGTTATTGCTCATGTTTCCTTTCTCTTTTTTTCTTTTCCTTTTTCGGTTCAAATTTCTTTTTTTCCATGTCTAGAGGTGTTGTTGAGGTGTGTATGCCGGGTCTGTTTTCATGCGTTTCAGCTGCTTGGAAAGATTGGATCGTTGCTGATCCTTCGACTACGATCACTGAGATATTTCCTATTTCTTCCACCCTTTCTCTTTCCTCCTTTGGGGCCTTTCGGGTTTTTTCTTCCTCTCTTTATTTATCTTTCTTCTCTTAGGGAACAGGGGGGGAGGGAAAAGGGAAAGGACTGGATCGGATTGGATGAGGATGGATGGGGACATGATCGGGATGATGATGGATGGATGGGTGGACGATGGGATGAAAATCGCGATGGTTTGAAAATACGCTCTATGCAATCCCGCCATGCTTGTTGGTCGTTCGTTCGTGATCGGTGACTACAATGCTTGGTCGTGATGGGATAATCCACAGAGAGGATGGTGATTGAGGTTTGTGGATAATTACGTGTCCATCTAACATACATATAAATTCTGGCTCAAACTCATCCCCCTTCCCCTTGCAAGATACGACGAGAAAATATCTACATACATATCTACTGGAGAGCCGTATTCCGGCGGACCGGCCAAAGTGCAACGTCAAGTCGGGCGGAGCACTCCATGCATGTAACCGGCCGCATCGTCATCCGCACCGGTGCGGGAGACACGATCCATCGTCAGCGCATCCGCAGGTCCTAGATATCGCTCCACTCCACTCCACTCTGTTCCGTCTTGGTAGAACCCCCATCGATTACCAAGTCTGAGAATTTAAAATGAATTTTTTTTTTTTTTTTATGCCGTTCACCAACGGTAGATCACACCCCATAGAATTACCGTAACCACTTCCCATAATGTTGTCTTCCACAACAGGATCTCTTTGTCTTCTAATTGTCTATGTATCTACTGGCCCAAATCTCTTCATTCCCGAGGTACCTACCATTTCAAAAATCAAACCAACACCATTCGCATTCTATTTTCGGCGCCTTGACCAACATCTCACTCATCCCCACGGACAAAACGGAGAGAAACCCTAGGGAACATTACTACTAGTTAGACATGAAGTCGAAAACACACCATACAGCAAACAGAGGAAGAAAGACAACCGCAGGAAGAAAGGGCCAAGTGTGCGTCCCTCTAGAAGACCAGCAGCAGCGACTGAATGTCTGTGCTGCCGTCCGCAGCAAGGCAACGAATGGATTCCAACACCTTCCCCAAATATTAGCCGAGGCTCTCTGAGTGCAAATCTTGGCAATAATAGCATGAGCGTGGAAAAGAGCTGCCCTCGGGAGAGCATAGCGCGGGTCGTGGCTGGCCAAGGTAACGGATCCACTTGGGGGGAGGAAGACCCGGTACATAGCCCCTGGGCGGTATGCTTTAATGCGATAAATATTTTCTACAGACTATTGTTGCTGTCAGAAGAGGAATTTAGGTAACAATTCAATACTTGCCAACATACGTACCGTGGGTTCGAAAGCTAGGACGAGTCTGTCAAAGGAACCGTGAAACATATCTGACAACGTGATAGCATTATATGGTTCGTTGATCGTTTCCGCCTTGAGACCGGCCCGAGAACGTAAACTCGGAAAACAGCGGTGCAGTGCGCTCCAGCAGATGGCGTGACCCGGAATCTGGTCATCAGTTAGCGATACTGATACTGCACGTATTCGGAGTGGGTTGTCGCACCTCTGCCTCGGTGAAATTGCCGAGGGAAAACGGTATTATATGCGCACATACAGTATTGGTAGTCTTGAATCTCACTTGTTGCTCCAGTGTGAGGTTCGCCGCTGCCCAGTCGTCGTCGTAGGTTCCTGAGAGAACACACCTATTCCCATCTCGCCTGAGACAGGCCTTCTTGAGCCACTTCTGGTCCTCACGGGTGCTCGACTCTCCCAATTCTGACGCGATCTCCTTGCCTTTGGCTTTAGCCCCAAACTGTACTGATGGTGTAGTAACTGCCGGCATTCGAGCACGCGCTTTTGCTACAAGAATAGCAAAGGGTTAGTTACAACGATCACGATAGGCGAGCTGAATGCAAGTAGGTATGCACTTACTAGGAAGGAGCGCTGCAGACACGAGGTGAGAAGCAAGCTGTCGTAATTGCTCATCGGAATGACAGCCGATGGTGTCATTCATCAGGTTTGTGAGGCCCTCTGACGGCAGGCAACTGACAAACGCACGAAGGGTGTCCAAGGTCTTGTCCTTCGTGCCAGTCGCCTGGTATTTCCCCAGCTTTTCTTCGACACGCTGCAGGTTGCTGAGATGTGTGCTCGTGTTGGTCACCGTCACCGTGGATGATGGAGAAGAGCTCGGGGGGGTCCATTGTACGAGCCGGAGTCTGCCTGGCCACTGGCAGGCATGCTGGGATGGATTGAGGCGAGTGACGTATAGATGTAGGGAGATGCCGTGTAGGTAAGTAGTGAAGACTTATTTGGGCTGAAAGGAGATATATACGAAAGGAAGGTGATGAGGAGGAAAACCTGAGAGTTGAATATCGATCCCATGATTGACGGATGTGTACAAACACTCGCTCAAGAGTCGCGGAAGCTGACTAACGCCCGTCCTGGAATATACGCTAACCCCTCCGGGTAGGGATGTCAACGGTAATGACAGTCATATCGTGTCACGTGTTGTCACTTGCATATTGTGACTGGGAAGCGAAAGTCAACAGTAATATCTTTTGCCAAACATGGCTACCTATGGTGGCTGGTGGCGGTATCGCTGGTGTTGGTCTAATCCCCCAATTGGCCGTTCATTCTTTAAATTCACCTTTCGTCTTCTATCTACCCTGCAATAATTGCAGCGCATCCGGGGACACTTCAATTCAATTCAAGAGTCCTTAAACTTCTCGCGGAACAGCAGCAGAGCACCACTGGAGTACGTACCTTGAAGCCAGGCTTCATCGCCTTTGTGGACGCAGCAGCCACATCACGGTCGCTCTTTGTGTTTGGCATCTTCCTTAGAGAACAGATTCTTCAAAAGGATTCCCCTCCATTTCATCTCTGGCGGTGGAGCCCCCCTCCTCTCTCCACTCGAGTCCTTACTTCCCCCTACACGGCGGCGGGCGGAACGGGGGTTCCAAGGTACATACTCAGATAAGTTCGAAGGCGGAGCGGGAGCCGGGAACGGGAGCGGGAGTGGGGAACGGGACAGACGGATACGGGCGAACACTGTCGACAGGACGAGTGCCGGACAGAGACGAGCAACGCTGGACGCGCGTCGCCGACTACAGAAGAACCGGAGGAAACGGAGGAATACATCCCTTTCCATCCCGTAAACAAAAAAAAAAGGTCAGTTCGCAGCGAAGCGATTGAACAGCTCAAACTCCATCCTCTCTGCAGCCTTCGGACCTCTAATAATCTCACCCATGTTGTCGGAACCGGGTGGAAAATCAAACTCAAAGTTAGGCTCTCCAGCTCCCCTCATGTTCGCAAATACCGCCTGTCTGAAATGCCAACGCAAAAGCGGGTCGACTGGTCGCCTCGGATCTTCAACAAACTGTTGATCGAGATGTTTGCCGGCGATGCCCCATTCATCGTTGTGAAGCAGACAATCTTGTAGTTGTCCTGGAAAAATCAGCAATTCAGACTCGAAAAAGTGAATGATAACGATGCGACACGGGTTCCGCTAGCGAGCGAAATCGTACGCACCAGCCAGCGCTCATTATTAACCTCAATGGAACCTGCTTGGAGCTCAACAAATGCTTGACCATGTACGCAAGGAAGCTTCTCACCTTCGGTGATGACATAGTAATTGCCAGGACTACTCCGAGCAGTCTGGCCACCCGGAGTGCTTAGACTGGAGTGATGGCAGTTGCCTGGCAATTGCACGGTGCACGCCCGCTAGACTGTGACCTATCAAGGCGTGTCCTGTCGTGTTCCGTCTTGAGATACCTAGTGTATATAGAACCTACCGTAAAAACTCGCATAAGAATCCTCCATATGAAATGGGTTTAGCGCGGCGTACCGTGCGCTAGTGCGTTTATGGTTAGCGCGGTCGCGGCTACAGAACGTCACTGGTTCGGAGTTCGGAGGTTGGGAGGTTGATGCTTGTGAGGCTCGCTGGGCTGCTGCGTCGCAAGTCCTTTACAAACAACACAGCAGGCGACTGCAGACCTCTCGCGCAAGTTTCCCTCCAGCGACGCATCTCACCTGGGAGAAACAAGCGTTTACAACTGTATTCAAATTGGGGGTCCTGACACACGCGACGCAAATATGGCAGGATAAAAGACGGCAAAGCTGGTATTGATAGCTCATCTGAGGGCCAGCTACAATCCAGGGACTGACGCCAGCGATGAGGAAGATGAGCCTACCACCAAGTGGTTGCGCCCACTCGCCGCCAACGATTGGTATACAGCTGCAGCTGCACCCTCACGCACTACCGTAGCAGCTGGACTATAGGCGGGCAAACTGTCAGGAGGCTCGTCGGCCTCGACATGGTACACGATCACAGCAAACGGATCCACCTTCCTGGCGTCACCCAGTAGTGATGATGATGCACCTCTAAAGACAGCGATAAGGGGGATCCGGCGTGGACGCCCTAGGGGCTGTGGGCGAGGGTCTTAAAGATCCAAAGGTAAATCCGGTAAATCCCCTGTTCCCTAAGCCTCTACCTAATTACTAATATCCCACACCCCACAGCTGCCTACTCTTCCTCAGCAACCTCGGCGCATGTTCCGGCGGGCTCGACAAGCACGGCGGGCATAGCAGGTGCGCCCCCAGCAGGCTCGGCGGACGCGTTCCATACATGACAATATCGCGGGGTTTTCGCGCTAGTGAATCTGATATTAACTAAGCGCCAAGCGCCCTAGGTGCGCGCCAAGATCGCCAAGAATAGCGCTAACCGCTTAGGGGGGAGGACTCTTATGCGAGAAAATACAGTAGGTTAAGCGCTCCCCCCCCCCCCTAGAGTGCGTGCGTGTGGAGTATGCCATCATACCGCCGTCGTCGGAACCCAGAGCCGGAGCCAGATGCAACTAGACTCTAGAAAGCATATGGATGGAGGATGGAGGATGGAGGATGGAGGGCTGGAATAGCCGGCGCTCGCTTGGATGCCACTGTTCGGGAGCGCGTGGCACCGACCTGCTTGTCCGTCTAGTCCGTTGTTTGCTTCTCTCTCTCTCTCTCTCTCGGAGAGTCGGTATAGTTATGTACTGGCTGGTTTGGGGGGATTTTACAGCGATCCATACGATATCACCCTCGTCTTGGCCGTTGCGTGTGTGTCCTGTTGCTCTTCTCGGCCATCGCATTCCTCCTCTTCTTCATCTAGCAGTCGACACTCCCCCCCAAAAATACTTCGAGGGTTTCACCATCATTCCGCACCGGCAGCATCCGAGTGATCTTCAGTGCTCGACCGGACGGCGCCAACCGGATCCGCCGGGCTTGGGCTCCATACGGTAAACCTCGATTTACCCTGCATCTCACTCATCCCACCACCAACGTACTTAGTCGTCCAACTACGCGCTGCCAACCAGATCCAGATACCCGCCCCGCGCGCCCACCTCGTGCTGCTTCTGTCCTGCTATACAACGCGTCTGAAAAGATACCTCTGCGCGGACACGCGATCAGGAACCAGTCACCGAACTCGATCATTGCTGTCGTCCCCCCCCCCTCGCCGCAGTCGTACGGAGACCGACATCCTGGCACGGAGTCGCAATTTGTAGCGCATATCGACATCCTCTCTTTTTTGTTCAACGGGGAAACTACATACCTAGCGATCGCCCGTTTCCCGCCCCTTGAAGCCGCTCCGCGACCGACCGGACCGAAGTCATCTGGCTACATACCTCTACTCGACCCGATCTACTTCCTCTCCGTCCCCCCCTCGAACTACCGCTCGTTGCCTTGCGCGCTAGCCGTTGGACCGGACACACCAGCTCGTTCGTACGTGCGTACCAACTTACATTCGGATTCGCGTACGATCTGTACGGCCGGAAGACACGCATTCGACATAGTTTGTAGATTGACAGGAAACAAGTTGGATTTTGATTTTTTTCTTCTTCTTTTCTTTTCTCGTTATTGCTGCTTAAAGCTTTGGTCGGATAAGTGCTCGCCGTAATGCTTTCCATTCCGGGACAGCACCCGCAGCACCAGCATCCGCAGCACCAGCACCAGCAGCAGCACATGCAGCAACCCGGCTATCACCCGCAGACACCGCAGCGCCACATCTCTCCAATGAACGTGCGCGCAACCCCACAAACACCTCACCACCACCAAGTCCCAGTTCCCGGCCCTCACTCGCACCATCCTCAGCCCGGATACTACACCCCCGGTCCTCCGCCCCGTCAACCACCACCACCGATGCCTTCGGGAGCCGCACCGCCGTCCGCGAAACGATACAAACCCAATCCGGCGAACGCTCCGCACCCAGGGAGCGCTGCTGCCCAGGCCGCCCAGGCAATCGCCATGAACGCCGTCAGCGGCGACCCCAGCATGACCATCGACGAGGAGGAGGACACTTCAAGGGGAGACATCCTCGATCACCTCACGCCGCGCGAGATCGCCCAGACGAGGTATATGCAGCACCACGAGTGGATGGAGGAGGTCATCGGCTCCGTGTACGCCATCAATCGGATCACACCCGTGGATCTGGGGCTCGGTCTCGAGGGCGACCTGGAGAGCGTCACTCGCGGCCTCCTTGACCCCGCGGTCCACCCCGTGCCCAAGGCACGCATCAACGATCCGGTCAAAGAGCAGAAGGACCCGAAGGAAATTCTTGCGACCCTCAGGACCAACACGGTCGAGAAGATCAAAGCGATGAACCAGGAGATGCGTGTCATGACCGAAACCCACGAAGCGCGCATGAACAAGATCAGGGCGACGGCCACAATCTTCCGGGACGCCGAGCTCGAGCTCCGCGGCGGCCTCGGTCTCGAGATGTACCTCACCAGCCTGCACGTCCCGCACGCGACGGACGGCGACAGTGATTCGGAGGACGGAGGCGCCGCCGCCGCTGCCGGTATCGCACCCATCATCCCGGTCGGCTCCGGCCGTCCGATCGAAGACATCGCCTGCGAGGTCGAAGCGAAGACGGGGTGGAAGATCGTCCCGGCGCAGCCCGTGGTGCGCTACGAACTCCCCGTCGAGGAGATCATCAAGATGGGCGGCGTGGTCGCGGAGGAAATCCAGCAGCAACACCACCGCAGCCACCACCGCAGCCACCACCAGCAGCACCACCATCGTCCTCACCGCCTCTCGCACCACGACACGATCATGGGCGAAGACGTGCCCAGTCTCGAAGACGACCCCGTGTTCAAACTCGACATCCCCACGCCCCGCTCCAGCGACTCTCCCGTGGCCGACGCCAGCATCGTCGGCGTCGACAACACCGCCGGCGGCCTGCTCGACGAGTTCCAGGCCACGCGCGAACACGACGACACCGCCGGCATCGATGACACCATCATGGCCGACTTCCTCGACGACACGCCCAGCAAGCCGAACACTCCGCGCGTCGACCTGGCCTCTGCCGCTTCCACCATGGTCGGCGCCGCCATCACCGCGGCCGTCGCCGAGAGCACGGAGGAGCTGTATGCCATGTCGCCGGGGATTGGCGATGGAAGGGCTACGCTGTAGTAAGAGAGAGAGAGAGAGTCCTGGAACTTCCACATCCTTGTTTTCGTTCTCTGGTTGGGTGTTTTGCTCACGGGGAGTTTTTTTTTCTTTTCTTCTTTTTACTTTTTAACCTTTTTTTCTTTTTTTCTTCCTCTCTCTTGTCTCTTGAATACGCTGGAGATTGTAAAGTAAATACCGCTATATACGATTCGGCGTCCCCTCTCGCTGGCCAGACGGCTGTGGGGGCTGAGTGCCATCTAGCATCACGGCGCATCACTATGTGCCTCGTTAAGCCGGCCACAAAAAATGCGACCAGCCCCCACACCATCTGTAGAGTACATAGATGCTGACCGAAGCCCTTCAAGCTGGATGGGGGGACTATTTATTGGGGGGGGTGGGGCGTTGCTGTCGATATCGCCGCAGCGTCACAGCCGTCACAGTACGTATGGTACAGTCACAGTGCAGTCACAGATAATCACCATGGCCAAAGTTCACGACGCAACTCCGATAGATTTTTCAGCACCTCCGCGCGCCGGCAAAAGAGAAGAAAGTAAACGAAGGGGAAAAAAAAAGAACGGTAAACCCAGCCCCTCCCCATAAAACCAGAGGAGGGAAAGAAAAAAAAAACACTCCATTCGAAAGACGAAGGAAAAGGAAACTCAATTCTAATCGTCACCCTTCCCCCTTTCCTTTTGTTTACACCTCCAGCGTGGTGATACCGTTGGCCACATCGGCGGTGGCGTCCTTGGCGTTCGCGTCGGCGGGCGCCTTGACCGTGATGGTGGCCAGCGCGTCGACAAAGTCCTCGATGATGTCGTCAATGTGCTCGATTCCGACCGACACGCGGATCAGGTCCTTGGTAACGCCGGAGGCGAGCTGCTCCTCGTCCGTCAGCTGCTCGTGCGTGGTCGAGGCCGGGTGGATGACCAGCGTCCTGTCCGCGGTTCCGTCAGTGATACGTTGAGGTAGGGGGAGGGGGAGGGGGAGGGGGGCTTACTTGGCGTCTCCGACGTTGGCAAGGTGGGAGGCGAGCTTGAGGTTGTCGACGACGGTGACGCCGGCCTTCTCGCCGCCGCGGACGCCGAAGGAGAGGACGCCGCCGAAGCCGCGCTTGAGGTACTTCTTGGCCGTGTGGTGGGACGGGTGGCTCTCGAGGCCCGGGTACGAGACCCACGCCACCTTCTCGTGCTTTTCGAGCCAGCGCGCCAGCGTGAGCGCGTTGCTGACGTGGCGCTCGACGCGGAGCGAGAGCGTCTCGAGGCCCTGGATCAGCTGGAAGGCGCCGAACGGGTTGAGGCAGGCGCCCAGGTCGCGCAGGATCTCGACGCGCACCCGGATCGCGAACGTGATCGGCCCGAACGTGTCATAGAACCTGAGCCCGTGGTAGCCCTCCGACGGCTCCGTGAACTGCGGGAAGCGTGCCGCGTGTCTACCCCAGTCGAACTTGCCGGAGTCGACGATGACGCCGGCGATGGTTGTGCCGTGGCCGCCGATCCACTTGGTGGCCGAGTTGACAACGATGTGGGCACCTGCGTTGGTTCTCTGTTAGGATGAGCCGATGGGACGGGGGGGGGGGGGAAAGGCGAGATGGCATACCGTGCTCGATGGGCCGCACCAAGAATCCGCCGGCACCGAAGGTGTTGTCGACGACCAAGGGCACGCCCTTCTCTTCGCAGACCTTGGCGATGGCCTCGAAGTCGGGGACGTTATAGCGCGGGTTCCCGATGCTCTCGATGTAGACGGCCTTGGTCCTGTCGTCGATGGCGGCCGCGATGTCCTCGGGCTTGTCGCCGTTGACGAACTTGGTCTGGATGCCGAAGCGCGGGAACATCACTTTGAACTGGTTGTAGGTTCCGCCGTAGAGGTACGAGGTCGAGACGATATTGTCGCCGGTGTGGGCCAACGCCGCGATGGCCATGAACTGCGCGCTCTGGCCCGAGGAGCAGGCCACAGCGGCGATACCCCCTTCCAGGGCGGCGATCCGCTTCTCGAAGACATCGACCGTCGGCTACACAGGCATTGCACCGTCAGAACGCACGCCCGTCTCCCCGTCCGCCCGCCCAGAGTGCAGCTTACGTTCATGATGCGGCTGTAGATGTTGCCAAACTCCTTGAGTCCAAAGAGACGAGCGCCATGTGCCGCGTCGTCGAAGACGAATGACGTGGTCGCGTAGATGGGGACAGCTCTGGCTTTGGTGGTAGGATCCACATCCTGACTGTTTGGGGGAGGAGGGGTTATCCCGTTAGCCCAGGTCTTCGTGTGCGCCGTCCGCATGGTGGGGTAGTGGGGCAACGATGATGGCGCAGGGACATATCAACATACCCGGCGTGCAAGCAGAGAGTCTCGAAGCGTGACATTATTGTTTTTCCCGGGATATACTGGACGGGGGCGGAGGAATTGAGAGGAAGATGCTTTGGGGGAGGGGGAGCGGGAGAGAGGCGGTAGAAGAAGAGAAATAAGAGGTCTCAAAGGCCTTCCACTTCCACCAAAGGACGCCCGTCCCGTCCTAGGCTCTCGACACGACTCGAGCACGCAATTCAAAGCCATGAATAGCACAGCCTTTCTTCCCCCGCTGGCTTTTTCCTCCTACCGCCTTCACCTTAGTACGATCCAGTCCCTCTCGTTCTTGATAATCTTTGTTTTGCTTTTTCACTCTGCTACCATCTAACTGATAGATATTGTTTCGGCGATGTCTTGAATACGAGCTTTTTTTTCTTCTTCTTCTTCTTTCTTTCTCCGCGTAATATCATGCCCCCCCACGGAAACGTGCAGCAGTATGTACATACCTGATATCCATTGCCCAGAGCAGGTTACTTTTGTGCCTCCAGATGATGGATATATATATCTGTCTATGTACCGAGACCGACCGATCGATGGATATTCCAAATGCTGCTGCTTGATTGGTGCCTTGTGGGGTGTGGGCACCGGAGCCTTTGGGGAAGTTTTTCCTTCTTCCTCCTCTTCTTCGTTCTTTCCTTTTTCTGAAGCCACCCGAAGAAAAGCAATGTCCACCGGTTCGGAGCAATCTGGTGGCCGGCGGGACGTTCAAACGCCTTGTCGCCGTGATTGAGTCGAGAAGACCTGGGGGATCACGGGCCAAGACAAGGGTTGGTTCGCAACTCTTGTTCGTTCGACCTCACATAGCTAGTGAGTACGTGCTGACGGCAACAGGTCGGAATCCATATCTACATATCCTATATATATAGACGATGTGGACGGAAGCGCGGTCCCTGCTGAGGCGGTGTATGATACATATATCGGTGGCGCACAACGTGTGTCTCCTGTGGCTTGTACGGCAACGACGGTACATAGAGCAGATACGACGTGCTTTAGGGCTCAGGGCTGCGCTCCGTGCACTTCTCAGCTGGCTCTCGCCCTTGCATGCGATATGCCGCTGTGCTGTGGTTGGTGGGTACGAGGAATGGAACCGGTGAGAGCAGTGCGAGTGGAAGAAGCGGATGGTCGAGATGGGTCGTTGTTGTCTCCTGCATCCTGTCCTGTCCTGCGTGCGGTGTTCGCCCGGATTTTCTTTTGGATGGCTCTGACACGGAATCCGCTCTCTTTCCTCCATTTATGGCCGTTCTTCTTCTCGGCAATCGTGTCGCATTTGCGCGGCAGCTGTTTCGTGTCGAGGATCCATGTGGCTCGGGGTGGCGGCGAATAGGAGCGGCGCGGGGTGGATGCATTCGCTGTCAACGAGTGTCGTTCGTGGCAGTCTCTCGCTCGGCTTCGGGGACCACAGACGTACATATGAGGGGGAAAGGACCGTCTCGATCAGCAGTCGACCTTTTCCGTCTCCCTCGTCCAGTATTGTCGTCCTCGCCCTACTCCTCCTCCTCCATCACCACCTCCTCCCCTCGGCCTCCAGCCCATCCTCCGCCCGCGTCTCCATCCGCGCCTCTATCCGCGTACATTCCGTCTGGGTATCCGCCTTCCCTCAACCGCCGCAGGGAATCGGAGATCGACGCCCTCGGGTAACTCCCCGGACTGGATAAGGTACGCAAGCAACCGCACCTCATGGTCCTCGTCACTGATTCCTCACGATCAATTGCCAAGTCCGAGTACCTTGCGTCCACCGTACGTCATCGCCGGTGGAGATCGAACGAGCCACAAACCTGCTCACTTTCGAGGATTGCAAACAAAAAAGTAGCTCACTCTCCCTCCCATCTTCCTCCTGTATCCATCCCACCGCCTTTTTTTTTTTTTAATTATCTCCTCCCATCCGCGCCTTCTTCTCTCCTGTTCTCTTCCAAGCTTAAACGAAAATCGTCCGCAGTGGTGGAACTCACCCTCACGATGAATTTGATCCTCCCGTTGCGCATCGTGCAGACGTAGGTTCCCGTTCCGCTTCCGCTCGTACAACGTGTCCCGCCTCCCACATGCTAACCGCCGCTGCCTGCCCGTAGGATCCTGTCGATCATCGTTCTCGGACTCGCCGGATACTGCGTAGAGTTTGTGGGCGGGAACTATTCCGAGGCCTCGTTCCTCGTCTTCGTCGTAAGGATGCCCTCTGATCTATTCCGATGTGCCGGACGGAAGCTGACGGACGGGACCCGACGGATAGTGTATCTGGACGTGGTTGGTCCTTCTCTACATGGTGTTGACGCCCCTGTACTTCCCGGGATTCCACAACCGATGGGTCGTCGTCGGTTTGGAGTCCGTGACGATGATCTTCTGGTTCGCGACTCCATCACCGCCTGGATCTTTTGTCCGCCCCGCTAACGGGTTGGCAGGTTCGCTGGCTTTGTCGCGATAGCGGATAGCACGAAGGCCAGTCGCTTCGTCTGTTTCGGTAGCGGCTGCCGCGCGCTTGAGTGCGCCAAGGCGGCAGCCGTGTTCGGTGCATTTTCATGGCTTGCCTGGCTCGCAACCATGGGACTCATCATCGACGCGCTGCTCAAATACCGCAAGGGCAAGCACGCGGTCGATCCGAATGCAGGTAATTACTACTCCAGCGACACCTCGAAGTCGAGATCCAGGTCCAGGTCTCGGTCAAGGGCTAGATCTAGGTCTCGAAAGCCGCACAAAGCGCGGCGCAAGTCTTCCCGCTCCACTTCTTCTTCTCCCCCTCCTCCGTCCGAGATCATAGCACCTCCTCCTCTCGCACACAAAAACCCATTTAGAGGTGATGACCGGAATATTGAAGCGCTACAGAAGCAGCAGCAAAACCGTGAGCCGGCGGGCTCTCAGCCCCCAATCTACGGCCATCCGCCGCCGCCCAGGAGTGGTATCCCTACGCCCGAGCCGGCCGATTTTGGCGGTGTCGAATAGCTATCGATAGTTTTTTTTTCCTAATTATTTCAACACTCGAGATGGAGGGAAGGAAAGGAGTATTTTTTTTTTCTCTTTACTTTCGTTGGGGGATGGGACTGGCTGGGCGTGATTGGGGTGGGTAACTGGTGGCTCTGGAGTTTTTCTTTCTTGCGGGGTTTTTCTACGGTTTCCTTTATTTGCGGGTTCCGGGTGGATTACGATTCTATTTCTTTTCCTGCGAGGTTGCGTTTTTTTTCTTCACTTTTGCTGTTTCGAATTCTTTTTCTGTATGGAGGCTCATCCCAAGCCTCTACCATATTTCCCTTCGTTAGTTTTCGCTGGTGCCGTGGGGTACGGGAGGAATTGGGCTGTGGGGCTATGAGGGGGAGGGAAGTTGTATTCTATTGTGAGTTCATGGGAAGGATACGGATATATGTATGTGATGTTTTTTTCCCCCCCTTTTATGTTGTGCTTCTCTTGGATCCCAAGGCACGGACCCCCCATGACGAGGACGTCACTCAACTGGCGGTTATGTACTTGCATCTTTATGCATATACTAATGCAGCAACACGGCTCGACAGGTAGGATGGATGGGCTGGAGCGGGTGCCGTTGTCTGCAGATGCCGATTTTTTTGTTTGTTTGGTCGTGCTCGCGTATCTACGGCCTGCTCGGATAGGTATGTGTGCTGTGGCGGCGTGCTTTTTAGCCCGAGTCTCGGCCACTGTCCGCCTTGGCCTCGATCGGTCCGCAGTGCTGCAAATGCTGATACCCACTCCGTCCAAAGATGGTCCGTGCTTTCACAAGTGATACATATCGCCAGCCCTCTTCCGACACGAAGTCATGATATATCACCCAGCAGTCTTCGCATTCATACTTCTATTCACCCACCTCCAGGTGCACAACATCCACATCAAACACACACGCACGCGCAGATACACACACACATATATATATACACATACACACATACACACATACACGTACACATACACACATATAGGTACTCCCGTAAGCAAGCCGCGAAAAGAAGGAGAAGAAGAAGAAGAAAACACCTAAAACGCCAAATTTCCAACCCGATGACAACTACAACACCTATTACATGCTCCGAAAAAGCAAGACATCTAACTAAGCACTACCAGTGCCCGCCGCTGCAGCTCCGTCCTGCGTCGGCTCTTCAACCTGCACGCCCAACATGCTCTTGTTCCCGGAGGCGACCCACTTCTCTTCCTCCGTGGCGATGAGCGCGTCCATCGTGTGGCGCTGGCCCCGGGCGAAGTACAGTGGAGGCTGTTTCTTGCTCGCGACCTCGCCGTTAACAAGGACGTGCTTGATCGAGGTTCCTGGGGTCTCGAACATGGCATCTGACAAGAGACGTTCGACGACCGTGCGGAGACCGCGGGCGCCGGTGCCCATGGCGAGTGCCGCCTTGGAGATCTCGCGGAGGGCAAGGGAGGTGAAGCGGAGCTCGATGCCGGTCATGTTGAAAAGCTCTTGGTACTGACGGAGCAGCGCATTACGCGGCTCCGTGAGTACCCGGACTAGAGCTTCCTCGGTGAGGGCCTCGACGGCGGTGGTGACAGGAATCCTACCAACGATCTCGGGGATCAAACCGAAGGTTATGAGATCGCCGGGTTCGGTCTGGGAGAGGAGGCTGGACTGGTTGGATTCGCTCTCGCGGACGTGAGCGTTGAAGCCCATCGAGCTCTTGGCTACCCGGGTCGAGACGATCTTGTCCAGACCGATGAAGGCTCCGGTAAAGATGAACAGGATTCCCGAAGTATCCACGTTGACGACTTCTCCCTTCGCTCCACCGAGGACACCGCCGCCCATGCCCGTCGGACTGGGGATGGGGCTGCCGGGAAGACCTACAGGTGGACGACGGTCGGCCTTGGTGTTGATCTGCAACGTCGTGCCCTCGATGATCTTGAGCAAAGCTTGTTGCACTCCCTGTGATATGTGATTAACACCCAAAATCCAATCTGGCGGAGTCTGTCAACCTACCTCACCAGAAATATCCTTGCCACCTCCGATCATGCTCTTAGGTTTAGCAATCTTATCGAATTCGTCCAGACAAATGATTCCGCTTTCGGCCCTTCGAACATCGTGATTCGCGGCCACTAGGAGACGGTGAACCGCCTGGTCCACATCCTCACCGACATACCCGGCCATCGTGAACGGGGTGCAGTCAGACCTGAGAGTTACCCGATAAGCAACAGTGGCGGAACACACAAACCGAATACACTCACATTGAAAAAGGTACGTCGAGGATCTTAGCCAATGTTCTGACCATCAAAGTCTTACCCACACCAGTAGGACCCAGACACAACACTGCGCCAGCACAAATTAGCTCCGGTCGGTCCTCCCCTCCCCCCCCCCCTCCAAGCTCCTTACTTACCGTTGCTCTTCTCGATCACGAGTGACTGATCGTCGTCGAGTTCTCCTTCGTCCTTCTTCCAAATTGGTACAATCGGCATCTGGACCGCACGCCCCGCCTGCTCGTCTGTACCACATCAGCGCAGTCCCTGCGGACACCCTTCGCTGCCTAACCCACCATCAAAAACACTCTGCGCGAAAGCCTGGCTCTCCTTCAGGATCTTCTCCTGCCTCTCGAGCTCGCGCACCCTCGTCAGGTGCACGCGCTGATAGTGGTGGAAGATCGCCGTGGAGAGCACACGCTTGGCACGGTCCTGCCCGACAACGTACTTGTCTAGATGTTGCTTGAGAGTTCTTTCCTCCCAGGGGAGAGCGTCAGCTTTGAGGGTGTCGAAGCAATTGGGAGCGAACGAGCGAGGGAGGGAGGGAGGGGGCTACCGGGGTGTGATCTTGACTCCGCCGGCGAGAGGTCCGACGACCAGCTCCTTCGTCTCCACGGTGCTCGTGAAGCCGCCGCCGCCATCGGCGAAGGTGAAGTCCGAGCTCCGATACGTCGTGTAAGTGCGACAGCGATGGGAGAGAACCGAGGCGGAGGGGGAGGAGGAGGGTAACTTGGATATCGTTGACGTGTGGAATCTGCGTAACATTGTGGCTGCGAGTGCGCGCGCGCGCGGGTTGCGGGTTGCGAAGTTGTGATGGAGGCGAGGGGTGGGGATGGAGGCAAGAGGATGGGAAACAGTACCTGTATGCACATTCTGGCGGTAGAGAGCTTGCTGCGATGACGAGAACCCTAGTCATGTAAGTGGCACCGCACGGGCATCGCCTCGACATATGTACTAGTACATACATAGCTCAACTCGGGCCAGCGTCCTGTTGGCCGATCCCCCGCACCGAACGGGGATAGTCCCCTACCCCGCATAGTCCAGCAGACCGACCAGAGCACGCACGGTGATACGGTGGGATTCACGACGGAAAATAGTATGCAGGTTTTTCATTGGTCTTCTACATAAACATAACTATTCGGGAACTTCAATAGACACGGCATAGAGATTGTGGCCCTCGGCTTCCCACAGAGCAACATTAGCTCCCTCTTCGGTATACAACTCCCACGCCAACCCCAAAAGCAGGGGCGTCCAGAGGTCGCCGCCGAATACCTCCGGAGCGCGGTCGGCAGCATCTGGATGTAGTCTGTCGAAAAGGTCCTGTATATCGTCGCTCGCCTCTTGAGGGAAAGGGTGGAACTTCGCCATGTGATCGAAATACCGCTTCCACTTGTAATCACCCGTCATGAACTTCCAGCAGAGGAAGAAAGCCAGCACGACATCCTCCTGCTCGTCCTGGAACAGCTCGGCGACGGTGTGCGAATTGAAGGCGGCGCCCGTAGCTTCTGCGAATTGCTTATCCTTCATCGCCGTCTCGATGGTGAAGATCTCCTTTCCGTCGTGCTGCGCCAGCAACCTCGCGATCTCCTCCTCCGAGCGCTTCACCGCCGCTAAAAGGATCGCCTTCTGCCCTTCCCTATATATCTTTGCCACGTGCTGCCTCTGATTCTTCGCCTCGCCGGGACCGACCATGAACTTGCCCAACTTGTGCTTCAGTGCCATGAGCAGCTGGAACTCCGTCGCCATCGAGTTGCGGATCGAGACGGAAGATGCGGCGGGATTCGCCTCGAGTAATGGCCTGTCACTCGGCGAGGCCGTCAGGATGTGGAACAGCGTCGTCAGCTCTTCGGGGTAGCCGCCGTCCAGCGTCAGGTGGTATATATTCTCGATCGATGGCTGTGGCTGGTGCTCGCGAATGCGCATCTGCGGTTCCGAGAGTCTCGGAGAAAACGCCAAAATCAAGCTATCGGATGGATTATCGAGGAGGGCGAATCCATAACCAGCCAAAACTATATTTTTCACCTCAGTTTCCAGTAAAGGAAGAAAAAAAAGCGCAATCGATATCAGGTGACCTACGCTCTTCATTCGACTTTGCGCCGTAGTTGTTGTAAACCTCGACGCCAGGCGGCAATCCATCCACAGTTTCGAATCCCAACTGTCCGTTCCCCACACGCCAGGTTATCCGCTCTCGAGGCCGGTGGTTGAGGCTATCCAGAAGCGGGATCAAGGACGGGTTCGTGTATCTGTCACCAATGGCAGCAATTCTCGAACGCGGTGCGTTCGGATCCACCTCTATCTTGAAGCCCGGTTCGTTCAGGTATCGCTGCAGCTGCGGAACCTGCTCGGCATCCTCCCGCGTCAGGATTTCCGGAAAGCCACGGGAGGTGAGGAGCGTTGCCGCCCAGCGAAAGAGCTCCCTGCATCCGTCAATATCGGGCGAGAACAAGGATTGGAGCGGGGTGAGGAGAGTGGAGGTGGTAGGTTTTAATATAATTACCAGCTGCACCCGTTTATGTTTTCTCCAGCGGCAGTGAGGATTTCGGCAGCGGATTCCCAGTCGTCCTTCCACGCAGCTCTCTTCGCTTCCACCACTCTGGCGTCCATATTGCAACCGTCGAGGAAGCCCATGTCGTCGTGGTCGAACGCATACAGTGGCGTGCTGAAGTCCGCTGGCAAGATCCGCATGTACGGCCACCAGAACGAGCACTGGCCCAGAAGCTTCTGTCTGCAGATGAAGAAACAAAGCATCGCGTGCGGCGTCAGCGCACTGGCCGAGTCCTTCGAGACGTCGTAGCACACCGTGACGCCCGGGAACGCCGCTGCGGCTTTGGTAACATCGAGGACCAGCGCGTGCGGGCATGACACGAGCGTGCAGCCTGCTGGGACCGAGTTACTGGTAACGCAGCGTGCTCCAGATGTTGGGCTTGAGGCTGCGAGTGGGGAATTACGCCAGGTTCAGTAGACTCGTGGTAAGAAAAAAGCTATGGGTTCGAGGAAACACGCCAGCCAGCCAGGACAGAACTCTTACTGTCGGGTGGGAAGGCGAGAGATTCATGGATGAAGGCGCCGTTGGCGATCAACCAATTGCAGTAGTCATCCCAGGCTTCGTTGGTGGAAAATTGACGTATGGCGGACATTGCTGAGGTCGCTGGTAATGGAGTAAGTTGCCCCTCCATGGAAAAACGGTATTAGTGTGGCCAGCCGCGGCACCAAAACTGTATCATGCGCTTGACTGGGGCTGCGATGCAATTGAAACAGTCAGGACAGGCTGGTTGTCTCCGTGCCGTTTTCTTTACTAATATGTATTATGTACTTCAGCTCGCATTCAGTACCTAATATCCAAGAAGGTAGCGGAGTATCTACCTACATACGCCTATTTCGTTACATGGATTATCATTCGCTACTGTCTTGACTGACACTGATGCAGGGTCTCAAACGCGCTTAATGAATACTTAAATACATAAATACATTAAAAAAAGCGAAGAACGGCACATGCGGGACGAAGCTGAAATTCTCAAACCAATGAACCGCTGCCGATCGAAACAATCACCGGAAACGCCAATGGTATCATCCGCGCCTGACCGGATTACACTAAAAAACATGAACCCGGACTACGCCTACATGCGACGGATGCCTTTCTCGTTTTTGTAGGCGTCGAGGTTGTCGAAGTCAGACCACCACTTAAAGAGCATGGTCTCGCAGATGAGCTTGAACCACGGAGTGAAGGAGAGCGCCTCGTTGTTCATCATATCCTTCAGCTCTTGCGGGGTGACGTATTTGTAGGCTTTGACCTCGTTGGGGTTGATGTTGAGTTCAACGTCCTTCTGAGCGAAGAGGATGTAGTCGACTGCGAGCACGTCAGTAGCGTTCGTGGAAATCTGCGATTGAGGTCTACTCACTCTCGTGCTCACCCCAAATGCCGTCGCTAGGAGCCTTGTAGTGGATCCTGGTCAGGAAGTGGAAGATCTCCGGAGGGACCTGGCCTGTCGGGATCCCGAGCTCCTGATTGAGCTTGCGCTGAGCGGCGCGCTTGACGCCCATGATGGCAGCCTCGAGCTCGGCACCGGTCTCTCCGGGGATACCCAGGGGGTGAGAGCAGCAGGTATTGGTCCACAAGGCTATGCGAGAGGAAAACGGCTAATCAGCACCCAACGTGCTCGGAAATGCGCGGGAGGCATACCAGGGAAGGTAATCTTCTCATCAGCACGCTGCTGAAGGAGGAGACGCTTCTCGGAATCGAACAGGAAAACGGAGAAGGCCCGGTGCAGCAGACCGCGGTCGATGTTCTTCATCAGATGACCTAAAGAGGGAGAGATCCTGTCAGCATGACATCGGGGAAGGGGGTGGGCGAATGGGTTGCGGAACCGACAACGGTGGGAGTTCTTACAGATCTTCTTGGAGGCGCTGCCGATAGGCTTGTCATCATTGTCGAGAACGATGCAGACCTCGTCCATTAGACGAACTTGCTCCTCGTCGTAACCATCGAGCTCGGAGCCCTCACGCGAAGTGGTGGCGAGGGCGGTGTCGATCTCAGGAAAGAGACGAATGATGTTCTCGGATGTGATAGGCTCCACCTCGGTTGCGGTGGTAATGCCAGAGGCGGTAGACATTGCGTTAGATGGCAATAGAGTGAATGGAGATTGGGGTTGGTTTGGAGAAGGTGGTGGCCGAGAGTGTTCTGTCGAGATGGGGACGGCTGGTGGCGGAGAGGGTTGGGAATCGCTAGAGACTGTCAGGGGGAGGCGTAGGAGGGAAGAGTGATGGGCGAAGAAAGAAGAGGATTGTTGAGCCGGTATATTTTATTCACCAATCCATCCTTCTCTTCTCCGACACAAATGCAATTGACATTCTGTCATTCGAGTCTCGGTCTCTGCATTCTTGCTTTGCTTCCGTTTCAGGACTCGTTGCTTTGTCGTTTTGCCGTCTTTGGAACGGGAAAGCAAGGGACCATCGGCCGCTTAGATAACTACATAAAACTTTAAAAGTCAAGTCGTCACGGGAGGCGGGTCGACTGGCATGGCGATCATGGTGCGAGCGAGGGATAGCAGGCAACAACAGCGTGAAGGATCATCACCACCAGGTACATAGAAAGTGGATCGGTGTTCTATGCGTGCGCCACCACCACCGCAACCACCGCCGCCGAAGTCATCACCACCTCGAATTCGTCCCTCGCTCAGTCCTCGAGATTTCTTGGTTATCCTCACACAGCTACTGCAACTGAACTATATCCGCCCTCAGCTTTCGTCACTGACCGGCCAAGTATAGAGTGACAGAATCTCAATCTGTCGCCGCGGATTTTTTATTTCTTTTCTTTTCTTTTCTTACATCGCCATCTTGTCAGCCCACCCACCCCGCCAGAAAGAAAGAAGGAGAACGAAACAATGTCTCCCGCATCCCCATCAATCCGCCGAGAAAAGAAAAAAAAGAGAGAAAAGAAGGGGACATTTGGTGGGTGCACATTCTGTGTGAGAAAAAAAAAAGAAAAAAAAAGGAAAAAGAGAAAAAAAGCAACCGCCGGAAAAAAACAAACAAAAACAGAAGAAAAAACAATCTATCCCCTTGCATGAGTGCAGCCCTCTCCTCCGCTTTCGTGTCGATCAATAGCATCTCCTCCAAGAAGAGGGTCATTGCTTTCCATCTGCTTCTCTCTCATGCCGTCCATCCCCACAGCTCTCGTTATTGCCGGCAATTAACGGCTGAGCACCGCAACACTCTCCATCCTCACGCTCCACATCCAGACCGTCCACATCCCCTGCTAGCCGCCCACCGCTTCTTATCGATAGATGAGGCTCCGCACGCGCTGATTACTCGAACGAGGGGCAACTCGCCGCCCGTTGCAGAAACTGCTTGTACGAGATGATGCAGAGAAACTGCAGCTTTCTGCACGGAACCTTTCCGAACCTTTCCAAACTCCGACTGGTCCCGCTTCGCCCGCCAGCCAGGCGGAGAAATGCCGACTGGCAACTGGAGCTCGCGCTGTTGGGCGGCTTAGAGTGTGTCTGCAGACTAGTTACTCGCCGCCACGCACATATCGAGAGCAGAGTACACGAGTACGTAGGTACTCGGTATGCAGGCATGTACTTGGAGTATCGCCGTTAGAGTAGTGACCAGACTGCGGTACATACCGCAGAAAAGGATCGCTGTGCGATAGGGCCATCTGCTAGATATCCTAGATGTCTGGATATCAGCAGCCAGTATCAGCAACAGATATCAGCAGTATCAGCAACAGATATCAGCAGTATCAGCACTGTCTAGAGTACTCCCTCCTCCGCTGCTCCTCAGTACGCGCGGCATTTAAACGTTGCTCTTCCATGTTTCGTGCAGCGGGGCAGGTCAAAACATACTGATAGGTTATAGTGCGGACGTGTCGGTCTGCCACCATGCTCCATCGCCCTTTCCACCTTGCCATCCCATCTCTGCAGATAGCTGCTAGACAGCCGTGGCGTAAAGAATCAGAATTACCTTGCAACCAGCAAACAAACCCCCGAGAGAAAAAAACCGCCTTCTCCTCATCTCCTCCCAGCCGCCAACTCTTCCCTTCTCCACTCACGAAAAAAAAAAGCCCCTCATCCAATCGCCCACACCCCCCAACAACTCCTGCTTGAGCTGAGAAGAGAGTCCAGAAGCTCTCGTCGTAGCGTATATAAAATCATATAACCCCATCCTCTTCCGCCATCCTCCTCCTCCTGTTCCCTTCTTCTGCTATTGCTCGTCTTCATACAACCAAACACCCCGTCTACCCTACCGGAGCTCTGACCTCCAGCTCTCACACCCGTACCCTACCACCCAAGCCTTTCCCGTTCGCAACCTCCCATCCTCACGATGGCGACCAAACGTGTACCGGCCGCGGCCAAGGGTGTCACCGCGTCCGTCAAGGATGCTCTCGTCCAGGCGAAGGCCAAGACCGTTGGCACGAATGCGGGTACCACGGCCACAAAGTCTGCACCGCCCAAGACCCAGTCCCCGCCGGATGACTATCCTCAGGATGGCACCGGCGTCCTGAGACTGGACCCGTGGCTCGAGCCATTCCAGGATTCCCTGCGCTCTCGCTATTCCAAAGCTCAGTCGTGGATCAAGACCATCAATGAGACTGAAGGTGGACTGGCTGAATTCTCCAAGGTACGTGCATAACACATCTATTCGTGTCTTGTCGTTTCGACGAGGGGAGAGGAGCAATTGGCTGATGGGTTGCTGGTGAAAAGGGTTACGAGAAATTCGGTATCGTCGTGGCGCCTAACAATGACATCACCTACCGGGAGTGGGCGCCGAATGCGATATCCGCCCACTTTTTCGGAGAGTTCAGTAAGCGATACCCGTTCTTGTACATGGCAAACCCTGGAAGCGCTGACATGCCGACCAAACAGACAACTGGGACCGTCTGTCGCACCCTATGAAGAAAAATGACTATGGCGTGTGGGAGATCACTCTCCCCGCGGTCAACGGAAAGCCCGCAATCGAACACGGATCGAAAGTAAAGGTTAGCTGCTTGTCCTCCTCGATTTTGCCGCCGAGAGGAAGAACATGTGCTCACATACAATGCGAATGGTATAGATCACGATGGAGACCCCCAATGTGGGACATATCGATCGGTTGCCCGCTTGGATCCAGTACGTCACGCAAGATTTGGCCGTCAGCCCCATGTACGACGCCCGGTTCTGGAACCCCAAGAAATACGTCTTCAAGAACCCTCGCCCTCCGAAGCCCAAGAGCGCCCGCGTTTACGAGGCCCATGTCGGTATCAGTACGTCCGAGTACAAGGTCGGCACATACAAGGAGTTCACCGCGAACATCCTGCCCAGAATCAAGAAGCTCGGGTACAACATCATCCAACTTATGGCGATCCAGGAGCATGCGTACTACGCCTCATTCGGCTACCAGGTCACTTCGTTCTTCGCTGCTTCCAGCAGATATGGAACTCCCGAAGATCTGAAGGAGCTGATCGACACCGCGCACGGAATGGGCATCACCGTCCTGCTCGACATCGTTCACTCGCACGCATGCAAGAACGTCTTGGACGGATTGAACGAGTTCGACGGTAGCGACCATCTCTACTTCCACGAGGGTGGAAAGGGACGTCACGAGCTGTGGGACTCAAGACTGTTCAACTACGGTCACCACGAGGTCCTGCGCTTCCTGCTGTCGAATCTGCGATTCTTCATCGAGGAGTTCAAATTTGATGGTTTCCGCTTTGACGGTGTCACCAGTATTCTCTACACCCACCACGGTATCGGAACGTAAGTGGTTGCATCCGCGCTCCTTCTGCGGCTATCCCCTATTCTGGGATCCTCATCGCTAACTCTGACCAATAGAGGATTTTCTGGCGGCTACCACGAGTACTTCGGCCCCAACGTCGATGATGAGGGTGTTGTATATCTCATGCTGGTATGTATATCCCTTTGGCAAGAGAGAGAGAACGCATCGTTACTCACATGATTTCTATAGGCCAACGAGATGCTCCACGACGTCTATCCGGATTGTATCACTATTGCGGAGGATGTGTCTGGCATGCCTGCGCTCTGCCTTAGACTTGCTCTCGGTGGTGTAGGGTTCGATTACCGTCTGGCGATGGCTATTCCGGACATGTGGATCAAGATACTGAAGGAGAAGAAGGACGAGGATTGGGACATTGCCAACATCTGCTGGACATTGACCAACCGTCGTCATGGCGAGAAGACCATCGCTTACGCTGAGTCTCACGATCAAGCGTGTGTTTACCCCCCGTGAAACACTCGCCCGACCCAGGCGCTGACAATAGCAGGCTCGTGGGAGACAAAACCATCCTCTTCTGGCTGTGTGACAAGGAGCTGTACACCAACATGTCCACACTCACCGAGTTTACTCCAATCATCGACCGTGGAATGGCTCTCCACAAGATGATCCGTCTATTGACCCACTCGCTCGGTGGAGAGGGATACCTGAACTTCGAAGGTGAGAAGATATTACCATCCGGGACCGAGTGATGCAATTAACGGCCTGCAGGAAACGAGTTCGGTCACCCTGAATGGCTCGACTTCCCCCGCGCCGGAAACAACAACTCTTTCCACTACGCCAGACGGCAGTTCAACCTCATCGACGACGACCTCCTGCGCTACAAAATGTTGAACGAATTTGACGCCGCCATGCAGCACCTCGACGAGAAGTACGAGTGGCTCGGCTCACCGCAAGCATACATCAGCTTGAAGCACGAGGGTGACAAGGTTATCGTGTTCGAGCGTGCTGGCTTGCTCTTCGTCTTCAACTTCCACGCAACCGTAAGCTCACCATCCAGCGTTGAGAAATCTGTCCGGATGAGTTGTCTAATTGGCATTACGAAATTCAGAACAGCTTTACCGACTACCGAGTGGGCGTTGATCGCCCGGGCAAGTACAAGATTGTCTTGAACACTGACAGGAAGGAGTTCGGTGGATGGGAACGCATCGACGAAAGTGTTCGCTTCTTCACAACGGACATGCCGTGGAATGGCCGGGCGAACTTCACACAGATATACCGTAAGTTTCTCTCGAGGAAGGGACGCAGTGACCCGACATCAGTACTAACATTCTATAGTTCCCTGCAGGACGGCCCTCGTCTTTGCGCCCGAGGAGTAGATTAGGGTGGAAAAGGAGGAGCTTCGAGTTTAAACTTAGAGACCTGGGTTTTTTTTTTCTTCCGTTTTGTTCATTTGTTCCTCCGATGTACTTTCTTTGTGTAGGATTGGATGAGTGGATGATGGCTGATCCGCGGTCGTATCATGAATTTCCTTATTTCTTGCGGGGCAATTTACCGGAATATCGTCCTCAATTTTTTTTACATAATATCATCACTGCATTGAAAGCACGTAAACAAAAAAAAAAGCGGAGATACTAGTAGATATGAGTTGGCAGAGGGAGTGGCGGCATACGAGTGAAGTGCGCTGCAGCCTCCACCTATCCCATCGTACCAACTTGGCCTCCATGCAATTCTCTACCCGAGCGAATTTTTCCTCTCACTCAAAAAGTGGTTTGGTGTTGTTCTGCTGTTGTCACGTTATCGCGCTAATCCGCAACGAACAACCCTAGCAACAATCCTATTGTTGGTCGGTGTTGCGGCGATTTCGGGTGGCAGCGTTCCCACTCCCAAAATCATCGCCCTCTTTTCTCCTAGTTCCTCCGCTTACCCCCCCCAACACTCCTCTCCTCTCATTTCCATCCTATACCCCACCAACCTATCATGTTCAAGAGGTACGACGACGCTCACGACCCTTTCCCCATCGATCGATATCGTCCTCCAACGCTCAATTGCTGATGCTACTTTTCTTCCCCACCTTTTAGCGGGATTGCTCGATTTGCTGCGGGAAGGCGAGTCGGCACCTCGCTGAGACCGACCAGGCTCTCCAATGCCACCTCCATCTTCAAGGCCACCACGCCCATCCTTCCTACCCTCGGAGCACGATACATGGCCACCGAGGCTGCGAAGATTGGGAAGATTCATCAGGTTATCGGTGCGGTCGTCGACGTGGTATGTACCGAGGAAGAAAAAAAATCTTAGAAAAAAATAGCAGGTTTCGACGACGATGACGGTCTGACCAGTGCGCACTTTCATAGAAATTTGATACCGAACAACTCCCCGCCATTCTCAACGCCCTCACAACCGACAAGAACGGTCAGAAGCTCGTCTTGGAGGTTTCTCAACATCTTGGAGAGAACATTGTCCGATGTATTGCCATGGATGGTACGTTTTTTTTCTTCTTGAATCTCTTTCGGGTGGGATGCAACGAAACCTTTAATACTGAGGGATTCTCAAAGGTACCGAGGGTCTGTCTCGTGGAAGCTCGGTCACTGATACCGGCAACCCCATCATGATTCCCGTCGGTCCCGGTACCCTCGGTCGTATTATGAACGTTACCGGTGACCCCATCGACGAGCGTGGTCCTATCAAGGGTGCCAAGTTGGCTCCTATCCACACCGATGCTCCCGAGTTTGTCGACCAATCTACCTCTGCTGAAGTTCTGGTTACCGGTATCAAGGGTAAGCATTGCCCGATAGAATTGGTTTGCCTAGAAGATTTTATGTTGACATGTCACTGCAGTCGTCGACTTGCTTGCCCCCTACGCTCGTGGAGGAAAGATCGGTCTCTTCGGAGGTGCCGGTGTCGGAAAGACCGTGTTTATCCAGGAGTTGATCAACAACATCGCCAAGGCCCACGGAGGTTACTCTGTCTTCACTGGTGTCGGTGAGCGTACTCGTGAGGGTAACGACTTGTACCACGAGATGCAGGAGACCGGTATGTTCCTCACGCTCCAACGAACCCCTCTCCGAATGCAATCCTCATAACGTCATAGGTGTTATTCAGCTCGAGGGTGACTCTAAGGTCGCTCTAGTCTTCGGACAGATGAACGAGCCCCCTGGAGCTCGTGCCCGTGTCGCCCTTACCGGACTGACCGTTGCCGAGTACTTCCGTGACGAGGAGGGACAAGATGTGCTTCTCTTTATTGACAACATTTTCCGCTTCACCCAGGCCGGCTCCGAGGTGTCTGCGTTGCTCGGACGTATTCCTTCTGCCGTTGGTTACCAGCCCACTCTGGCCGTAGACATGGGACAGATGCAGGAGCGTATCACCACCACCAAGAAGGGATCCATCACCTCCGTCCAGGCCGTCTACGTGCCTGCTGACGATTTGACTGATCCTGCTCCCGCTACCACCTTCGCCCATTTGGATGCTACCACTGTGTTGTCTCGTGGTATCTCCGAGTTGGGTATCTACCCGGCCGTCGACCCTCTCGACTCCAAGTCTCGCATGTTGGATCCTCGTGTCGTCGGAGAGGAGCACTACCGCACCGCCACCCGTGTCCAGCAGATCCTCCAGGAGTACAAGTCGCTCCAGGATATCATTGCCATTCTGGGTATGGACGAATTGAGCGCGGAGGACAAGTTGACCGTCGAGCGTGCCCGTCGTATTCAACGTTTCCTGTCGCAGCCCTTCGCTGTATGTCTTCCCTCTCAGCCTCTCTGTCCGTCCGCACTGTTAACGAATTTCTAGGTCGCCGAGGTCTTCACTGGTATCAAGGGTCAGCTCGTGCCCCTCAAGGAGACTCTCCGTTCGTTCCAGGAGGTCCTTGATGGTAAGCATGACGACCTGCCCGAGTCCGCCTTCTACATGGTTGGAGGTATCGAATCTGCACGTGCAAAGGGAGAGAAGATTCTTGCCGAGTTGGCCGACAAATAGGCGGCGGTATAATCGAGAGGGGGAATCGGAAAATGTACTCTTAGTTGTCTAGAATTTTCAGCCTGTTTGCAAAACTGTTCTTGATCTCTTCTTAATTCATCGTTGGTTGAGTGCAGCCTAGGTATTTTCAACTATGTGTAGCACTCCAGGTTCCACATATGCCATCCGGAAGCCAACCCGAGATGGCCCGTTGGTGGCGGTTGGCTTCCGCTGGACAGTCAATAAACCGTTCGTGAGCCGTGCGTGTGTGCCGTACGCAGAACTGGTGATACTCGGGTGACGGCCTGGAGATGTGAACGACTTGGTGGGCAAGGTCCCTTGTCCCAACTCCGATCCGTACGTAGAGTATAAGTACATACGGCGATCACTAACTTGGCAAGCAAACCCAGCTTCTGGTGCAGCACTTTCCCTTATCTTATCGATTAAGAATTGTTCCATTGTCCAGACCTTTTTATGTTGTCTTGGCATCCACACACCAAGCCACCATTTCGTCACTATTGACGTAACTATTCCCATATTGTAATATTCAAGACTTTCCCCATAGCAGTTCAGATAACCTTGGGACTGGATATCAAGCACAGAATAAAACCCAATCCCATCTATATAACCATCGGGCATCGAAATATCAACTAAAACAGTGATTCCACGCAACCAAACCCGTCTAACGGCCTGGATACGAAACAATTCAAAACTGCAACATGTCACAGTTCCGCGATACAGGCGTGGAAGACCCCTTCTCAGCCCCTCCTCCGCCGGGACCTCCTCCGCCGGCAACGCCGGAGGGCTGGCTTGCAAAGTGGGACGAGAACTACCGCCAGTTCTACTATGTGAACCTGCTCACGAAGAAGAGCCAATGGGAGATGCCAACCACCGCAGCGACGGGACCCAGCAATAGCGGCAAGCCTTATCCCCCTCCGATTGGCCTAGCAGCAGCAGCAGCGGTAGCAGCAGCTAACGGTCTCCGCAGGCGGCTCGCCGCCGTACGGAGCCCAACCATCATCGGCGGGATATGCCGAGGGAGGGTACCGTCCCGGTTCCTCGCAGAGCTACAGCGCCGAGCGTCCTGTCAGCCAGAGCGGCGGCGACTACACCACGGCGACATCGGGGGACAAGAAGCCGGCGCCGCAGATGTACGAGTCCTTGTTCACGCCGCCATCGAGTAGCCACATGCCAGCGCACTCGCCCGTTCCCGCCAACCGCAACGCGGCTGCTACTTCCGGTAGAGGCGGAGGCGGAGGCGGGCTGGGTTCGAAGATCGCAAAATTCCTCAATTCGCACTCTCCACAGCCTCAGCGGCGGATGTACGTACAGCCGCAGCACGGTGGTGGTGGCGGCGACGGGTACGGTGGAGGATACCCACAGCACGCGTATGGTTATCCTCAGCCGATGGCGATCGGCGGGGGCAGGGTACGGCAGAGCGGTGGGTTGGGAATGGCCGGAGGTGCGGCACTGGGATTGGGAGGCGGTTTGATCGGTGGTGCGTTGCTCGGTAATGCTTTAGCTGACGATAGTCAGGACACCTATCAGGATGGATATCAGGATGGCATGGAGGGAGACTATGGCGGTGGAGACTTCGGTGGCGGCGACTTTGGTGGTGACTTCTAGTCGGTGGGGGTGATAAACTTTCATGGCTGGTTTTTTTTGTTCTCTGTTTTTGTTTGGATTGGAGGTTCGTATAGTACGATGTGGTTGGGTGAAGAGAAGACTAGCAGATAGTCTCACGAACACCAGAATCAAGGCAGCACTTATGTACGGCTAGTAGACTATTAACTAAATATGTACACCTTGCCCTACTATTCCCAACCAGATCCATAAATCTCTTACACATGCAGAGTTGTCTGATACCCAAGGTAGATTACTCATTCGTGATAAGACAACAGAAATAAAAACTCCCCAGGCTCCTACTCCGCTTTCCCATCACAAACCCAATACCGCAAAAAAAAGCAATCGAAGCTTCTATTAAGAAACGGTATCCCCTAATCTATCGTACCCCCCCCTCCCCCCCCCAGTAGACAACCACCACCACACCATCCTCAGAGCCCATACGATGTTATCATCAATCACCTCCTCTGCAAGAAAAGAACCACGGAATCCGTCAGCTCAATAAAACACCTCCATTACCCCTCTTATTATCCCACCCCCCAGTACAACAATGCTCCCCAAGCAAACATAAAATAAGAAGAAAAAAACGCGAAAGAATGTCAACATACGATCGATCCATCCAGCGCATTCCTCTGTTGGTTGAGCCAACTAGCGGGTGCGTCGCTCCTCCGGAGCAGCACCACACTGTTCAACTGCAGCCGGCTGGCTTGGTCATGGTACGCCGTAGCCATAAGTAAATTTTCGCGCTCCAGGAGTTCGAGTTCTTCTTCCTTCTTTCTCTGCACGGTACGCAAGGAACGTCAATAAACTCCCAATGATTACGCTGGACGGGTTGGATGCAGATGCTTTCAATATTGCAGAAGAAGGTGGTTTGAGTGCTTTAGGTGTGGATGATGATGATATGGCAGCAGCAGCAGTGGCAGAGGATATAATTTGTGATTGTGCGTCTTGTTTTATGTTTGTCGAAAAAGACAAGGTGGTGGAGGGGGGGCGTGGAACCTTAAGCTCTAGATACCGCTCCTCCATGGCTTGCAGTTTTTCGTCGGAATCGGCTGCTCGCGCTGCTTCGAGCTGCTCTGTGAGGTCCTTGATTGTAGCGTTTTGCTTTTTGATGAACTAGAGAGAAACGAGACGAAAACGAAATCCCGTCAGCAAATCACCCTTCTCTTGTTATCTGCTCCGGGGCAAAGGGTAACATACGGCTCTGGACTTTGTCATCTTCTCCCGCCGGTCCTCGAGCTTGTTCTGAAGTTCGCGCACATGCTTCTCCAATGCTCCATCAGCACCGCCGACGCTTCCTTCGAACGCGGCGATCATCTCCTTGAGATCCGATAGCGCCTGTTCCTTTTCGAAGAGGAGGTCCTTCTGCTCAGTCATCTTCGTCGAGAGCGCATCTTTCTCGAGTAGTACTCGTTCAAGGAGCGACTCCTTTGTCCGCAAGTCCGACTCGAGGTCCTTGACCCTGAGCTGAAGCTCCGCGTACACTATTTGCAGCTCTGCGAGATCTGAGTTCGCTTCCGCTTTGAGTTTATCCAGCGCCTCAAGCTGGTCGGCACCAACCAGGCTCACTATTTACTTTCGGTTAGCAGTCTGGAACAGAAGAAGCTACGGAAATATCAGCCTGGGGCCATACGGTCCGATTGTGCGGTGACGAGAGCTCGTTTGGTGGTAGCCAAGTCGGCCTCCAACTCCGATACCTTGATCTTAATTTCCGACAGCTGGGTTTGGCTGTCCAAATAGTTTTGGCGGAGCTTAAGCATGACCTCCGAGCTGTAGATACAGTTAGCAACCAAGAGCGATCATTTAAAGGGCGAGCGTTCATATGTACCCTTCGGTTGCGGTCCCAGAGCGGATCATAGCCAGCTGCGACTCGGCGACTAGCTTGGCCATATTAGCCTCCAGGTAGTCGTGTTCGAGTTTGTCCCGTGCTCTTGTGGCGTCCTCGAGCATGTGTTGCAAGACGACGTTGTCAGCGCCGACACCGCCGCTGTCCTTGAGATGTCGGATCTCCGCCTCCAGACTGGCGATCTTGAGTTTCCTAGAATATCATCAGCAACAAGCATTGCCTGGTTGAAGTCTGTCAACACGCACATATCCGCCTTGGTCCTTGTCGAGTATGCTAACTCTGAGCCAAGATCACCGCCATACTCCTCAGCAGCTTCTGACACTAGTCCACTCTCCAACTCCCGTATCTTCTCCTCGAGGTTTCTTATCCGCTCCTGGTCCTTCGTCTTTTGATACTCGGCGCCATCAGATCTAGAGAGTAGTATCTGCTTCTCGGATTCTAGGGAGTGCTTCGTTCTCGACATCTCGGCACAGTCATTTTCTAGCCGCGTAACCTGCTTCTTGTACTGTTCGACGGTCCGCTTCAGTCCTGGCACCTGCTTTGCACTCTCCTCGGCAGCACGGAGCTCCTTCGACATGCGAGCATGCTGCTCCTCCATGATCTTCATCTGTTGCTCCAGGTCGCCCATGCTCTCGAGCTTCTTGCGGTATTTCTCCGTGACATTGAGATGCTTGGTGAGTTGGTCAATCTTGTGGTTTGCCTCGTCCAGGTCGTCTTTGTACTTCATGCCATCCCTTGCCTTCGGTTCGAGATCCTCAATCTGCGGGCTTTAGTAGGCACGATCATCGCTAAGGAGGGCGAGTACTGACTATTCTTTCTTGCCTGGCGATTTTATGATCTTTGCTAGAAATTTCCTCCTCCTTGTCGAAGATCTTATCTTCGAGCTTCTGGACTTCATCCTGCAGCTCATTGACACGGAACTGGAGCCGTTCGCCCCGGTCATCGTACTCCTGACTGTCTCTGGGCCTCCGATGAGAGAGCTCCTCGATACGGTGTTGGGAATCCTCCTGTACAGGATTTTCAGTCAGCCCCCCTTGTCGAGCTGATGGTGGGATAAGACTATTACGCACGAGCTGCGACTCCAAGCTCGATACCCTCCGCCGGAGCATTTTGTTCTCGTTCTCGACGGTTTCGCGATCTCCTACAATGCGCGCTAGCTCCTCCTCCATGCGGAATTGGTCAATGTCTGTCGGCCTGCGCCATATTACCCATTAGCTTGATACACAAAGGAATTACGATCCAGGGGGTTTTACGCATCGCCACTCTTGCTGCTTCCTCCATCATCTGTTTGGTCCAGTAAGATCATCTGTGTGCCCATCAGCCTAGCCCAACAGCACCCCCAACTACAAGCGTCGCACCTCGTTGAGGATATTCATCATTTCCGTCTGCGAGCTCGGCGACAGAGCCTGGATCATAGTGATATATTCCTCCTTCCGGTTACTCAAAACCGCTGTGGCAACAATGATTTTCGCAAGCTATAATCCATTAGCTCATCTCGTCTCTCCTCGCCCCTCGGATTGTATTGTGCGTACCTTGATGGTCTCCTCAACATTTGAGTCCTTCGCGATAGCCGTAAGATTCGGTGCCGGCGAGGGTAGTCGATGCCCTAGAGTCTCCGTGTAGTATTTCGACAGGTCCTTATGCAGCTTCCTCACTGTACCCTATACACATCAGCTTCCCCTCTCTTTGTCCTACTCTCTCTACCGAGCTAGGTGAACCCACGCATCTGGAACTTCGACAGCCAGTTCCTGGCCGCCCCCGTATCACTGCCATCTCCGGATATCTTGAAATAGCTCGGATCGATATCTTCTGTATGTTGCGCCGCATCATTAGCTCTACATCCTTTCGCTCCGGACGAGGCACCAAAATGTTATATGTAGACGAACGTAGGACTTTAGCTATCGTACTGCCATCGGAGAGGTCGGAGAGGCTTTCGATTTTTGGGCTGATACAGGAGTTGAACTGCACGAGTCGAGCGGGGTGGATGGGTTAGCACGTGTATACAGTACACCCTCGATTGTGACGGCGAAAAGGCTGGGAAACGTACCCAATCCACAAGAGCTGCCGCAACGGCCCGTTCCGAGCCCATGGCGAAGGATGCGCGTGGAAGCTCAGTAGCGATGGGTCTGGTGATGGTGGTTTAGGTCGGTAGTTAAGAAGTAGAAGGCGCGGGGGCGTGTGTAGACGCGAAAGGAGGTAGGCAGAGTAGGACTCCCAAGTTCCCGAGACCAAGTGCAGGGTGGGTCGGTCCCCTGTTCTCGCATGCTCCACCTCATGTCTCATTCGGGGGGACGCTACATAAGCGCTTGCAGAAGGATTATTCCTCGCGCTGTTCAATTTGAACAAGCAAGTTGGTAATGATCAGATCCCTCAATTTACATATCTACGTACTCTGCGCGAATGAAGTGTTATATACCCCCACAGATGTTGGCCCCCACAGATCCTCTCCAGTATTATTCAGCATATGACAGAATGCCTCTCAAACGATCGTACCGACGGCGATAGGTAGCTACAAACGAAATTGATGATTTCCCCAGGCTTACAGCCAGAAACTTTGATCTCCCCCGTAGCAACAAAAAGTATTGACAAGCTAGATAAAGTTCATGCACCAAACCCCCGAGAGATCACCTGTAACGAAAAGAAAGAACGAACGACGATAGGGAAAGGCTTAAAAAATACAACCGACAAAACGCGCATCCACCAATGATAACAAAACAACCATCAACACCGGAATCAGTACAGCCATAAGCAGTGATCTGCCGTCCACATCTAAGGCGCGCACCCCTGCAGAAGTCGAAACAGGAAAAGGAACTGACGACGCCGAAGTGGCGGTATCAGGATCAGACGCCGAAGATAAAGGCGAGATCGACAATGGAAAAACCGAAGATGATGCCGATGACGAAGCTACACCAGACGTCCCCGTAAAGCTACCCTGGACAACGGCCGACGTTAGGGTAGCAGCAGTACTACCAACCACACTGGAGAATACACTCTCCACCGTTCCAGTGCTCGTGGCAGTACTGCTGGCCTCATCCTAGCTCTGAATTGTCACCTGTTCGCGAGTTCATCAGCTTCCATGCACCAGGGCAGCGCGCGATAAGTAGATATAAGGCTACGTACAACCTGATCCTCCTCGATCACGGGTTGGTTCTCGGACACATTTTGCACCTTGATCTTGTAGCCCTCCATGGTCTCCTCGGGCGACTCGACAGCGAAGCCTCGGATCAGCGCTGCGGGGGACATTAGTTGAGGTGGGCCGCGAGAGCAGGAAACTCACTGTAGCGATGGAGGAGCTTCGCACCGCCGGCTTCCAGCTCAGCGAGGGCCGCGTCGACCACATGAGTGGGAGTACCGTTGGGAAATGCGACGATATATTTCTTGCTGGCGGCGGCTACCATGACGGCAAAGCTGAGCACAGCGGCGGCGACAGTGGTGAGCTTCATGATTTCGAGTTGCGTTCAGTGATACTGTTGGTTTTTCCTAAAAGTGTTGGAGGGCGAGTAACAACAGTGATGTGAGTTGTAGTGGTTGTGTGAAGAATGGTGGCGAAAGAGAGAGGGAGATGGGGAGTGCTTGGTGATATCATGGCTCTGAAACGAAGATGTGCAAGCTCCAGCCACGTGACTGGATAAGTTAGCCATTCAAGTGTCAAGGTTCCCTCTTGTATTCACACTGCGAAACTCTAGAATAATCCTTCAATCCCTTAGCATCGGCAGAACCACACTCATCTCCCACAAGATCCGGCGAACAGCTGGACATCTGCCAGATCCTGCTTGACATCCTGGCTTCGGACACTTACACCGAATATCACTCTAAGGGACACCCTCTGTATAAACACTCACTATCGACCTGGTTCTAGAACAAATTGGTGCATCAATTTTGACGCGTATTCCAAACTATGTACATACTCACCATCTGGCCCTAGAATGGATGTTGCAAAGAGCTAGGTTCAGCGAGCTCAGAGCTTGGGCATTTAGCTCGTGCCAAGGCTCTGGCCTCCACAGTCTGAAGTGATGCGGCTGTGAAATCAACCTTGGAACCTACCTGTCCACATCCATGCTGCTCTTAAGCTACACAAATAAACGGTGCAACAATCATTGCGATCTCACGACACGAAACTACACGAAACTACAAACGACATCAACGCATACCAACCTGCAGCCATGGTTAAATCCACACAGATTGCACGTCTCGATGGCACGTACACCTAGGCCTCAGCTACGAACTCCCAACTGACAAAGAAATTTAACATACTAGGCGTACCCCTCGCCGCCTCCGTAGACGACGACCAAGCCGAAGCTGAACTCTCCGAAATCAAGCAGCAAGTCAAGTACATCTTCCGGCAGCTGAACAACGACAGCGAGCCACAAGCCTCAGTCGAGAGCGGGCCCTTCACGATCCAGTCATTCTTCCCTCCTCCTGCCCCCTCTCCCGCCACCCTCCAGCAAACCGGCTAACACCCGCGTGTAGCTATACAATCCAATCCCACATCTGCTACGTATGCATCTGCGAGCGTAGCTACCCGCGCAAACTCGCCTTCACCTACCTTTCCGATATCGCGACGGAATTCCAGAATTCGTACGGCCAGGAAGCCATGGCGCCCAATCTGCGGCCGTACGCTTTCGTGCAGTTCGATACGTTCATGCAGCGCACGAAAAAGACATATCAAGATACCCGCGCGACGGCGAACCTCGACCGGCTGAATGATGATCTGAAGGATGTGACGAGGGTCATGACCAAGAACATCGAAGACCTGCTGTATCGCGGGGATTCGTTGGAGAGGATGGGGGATATGAGCTCGAGGCTTAGAGATGAGAGCAAGAAGTATAAGAGAGCGGCAGTGAGGATAAATTGGGAGCATATGTTAAAGCAGGTATGTTGCGTCTGCGAGCAGTGGGTGGAATGCGGACTGACGATGAGTAGTATGGTCCCATAGGTGGTTTTGCGTTCGTCATGCTTGTCTTCATCTGGTGGAGGTTCTTTTAGGCGTGTGAAGATAAAGAGAGAGTCTGTCGGCTGCCATCGTTGCTGCTGTTTTTGCATTACCCTTAGATTGGTTTGTATTTGGGTTGTTTGCGAGCGTACACGGAATTTTCGCTTCAGCCTTCTCAATTATATCCACGCAGTTGCTGCTGTACAATAGCATAGAAAGAAAATGCCTTAATCGCCGAGTACCTGCATCTGATGTCTTTATATCTCATCCTCCTCGTCATCGAAATCGTCAATTTCCCTATCTGGGGTAAACAAAATCGCCCCACCACCTCCAATCCCGCCCTCCCTCTGTGCATCAAAGTACGGCAACACAACCTCATTTCTCGCCCTCCTTTGACTTTCTGTCAACCCAAGCTCGAAGGTACTCGATGGTCCCTCGTCCTCCTCGCCACCACCCCGCTCCTTCACAGCCTCACTTTCCCTCCACCGCGGGTGGTCCTCCAGCAGCACAACCTTCTCCTCCGCACCGCCTGGGAGCATACTCCTTTCCACCCGTGCCCCCTGCTCGTGCCCCGGCAAAAAGAACCACTCTGCAACCCCACGCCCACTCTTCCGTCGATATTCCAGCTCCAGCACGACGCCTTCGGGGGGATTGCTCTCCAGTCCCACGATCACCCCGTCAACGCCCTCGTCGAGTCCGTATCCCGGCGGCGCAAGGCTCCTGTCCCGCGCAGCTTTGGCCGCCAACATGTGTGCGATGGAATGCACGGTGATGATCGTCGTCGCGAAGTACGACAGCAGTGTTAGCGGCTGCGGGGCCGAGTCGGGATATGCATTTACGCTCCCCTCGGGCGGGAGGCAGAGCGGGACATCGGTGTGGTAGGTTGCAAGGAGGGTGGTTGTTGGTGATAGTAGTGAGGACAGGAATGGAGCTAATGAGGATGGTGCGGAGGAGCAAAGCGGGTTGAGGGAGTCGAGGATTACAAGCGTTTTGCCGCTATTGACGGAGCAGGCAGTGGAAATTTCTTTCTGTAACGACGGGATCGGTTTACGCCGTGCATTAACGAGGGTGGTGACACCCTGAGGAGGGCTGAAGGTCGAGAAGGAGACGAAGACGGTTTTACATTTTGCTGTCTGTTTTTTTTTCTTCTTTTCAGCAGCCATTTCACGGCCAGAGGGGGGAAGAGTGTGGGGGAGGGTACGGTGGCTCGCTCAATATACTCGCACACTAGCGGTCTGGATGACTGTGAAAGTGAGTCGAGAAGGAGCGTGAACGGTGAAACTGTGTCGCGGAGACCAAGGAGTCGCGATATGAGGAGAAGGTTGTGAGTTCGGCGGTGATCGACTGCTGGCGGCATCTTGGACAGTTCGGCTGAGCTGAAACGAGCTGTGGTCTTCTCTTTGTAGCGAGGCTGTGTAAGACTTTTGGTTCCCGCGACGTCATTGTGCAGAACTCTGTGGCTCACTCGTTTCACAAAGAGGCTTACATGTTCCATCATTTGCATTGAAATATGTATATCAACTCGTCCGGACGAACAAAATCGAGAAGAAAATAAAGACTACAAATACAATGATCCGAAGAAATACGCTCATACCCATGCCGCTGATCAAACCCACTCCCGAGGGTTCTTGAGTACATCCAGCACACACTGTTCCCGAGAGCCAGGTGCGGGAGAATGCATGTACTGCCAGCTAGCGGTCAACGGCAAGCTCATGAGAATAGACTCGACCCGGGCATTAGGGGTGTTCAGTCCGAACGCGGTGCCGCGATCGTAGATGAGATTAAATTCAACATATCGGCCACGACGCAATTGTTGCCATTGCTTCTGTTCGGGGGTGAAGGGCATGTCCTTGAACGATGTTAGTTGGTGGACATCACACAAGGCATGATGGTGGGCGGCGGGAGAAGCAGGTACCTTGCGTTTCTCGATAATGGGGAGGTAGCTTGGTAGGAACGAATCTAGGCAATCGGTGGAGAATTCCAGGAGCTTTTCTGGATCCCTATCCTCAAGATCATCGAAGAAGATTCCTCCGATCCCGCGGGACTCGTGACGGTGCTTGACGTAGAAGTACTCATCACACCAATTCTTGAACTTGGGGTAAAACATCAGGTCATGCCGATCGCAGGCTTCCTTGAGAGATTTATGGAAAAGTATTGCGTCCTCCTCAAAGAGGTAGGAAGGGGTGAGATCAGTACCTCCGCCGAACCACCAGGCCTTGGCCGTTCCGTCATCGTTCATGGTCTCGAAGTAGCGGTAGTTTAGGTGAACCGTTGGAGCCATGGGGTTTTTGGGGTGCAGAACCATGCTTAATCCCGCGGCGAAGAAGTCAAGCGATTCGGCAGTAGGATCCAAGCTCTTGTGGTGCGCACGCATACTCCTCACCGCCGCAGGAGGGAGTTTGCCATATACTATTGAAATGTTCACCCCGGCCTTCTCGAAGACGTTCCCATCCTGTAGCACGCAAGAGATCCCCCCGCCACCGCCGGCATCGGGCCGCTCCCACGTATCTATCAGAAACTTCTTCCCGTCGACTTTCTCGAGGGCCTCAACGATTTCCCTCTGGCGCTTGCGGATCATGGTTTCCATTCGGAGACGGATGGGAGAGTTCTCGGTGACTCCGGATTCGCGCTCGAGGTTGGGGTCGGCCTGGCTCGTGCGGATGTTGCTTGGTGGGGTTTCACAATGGAGAGGTTCCGGTTTCTATCAAATGTCAGTCAATGTGCGTGTGTGCCCCCAGTGGGAACTGCATAATATGGTCATTACCAGGCTTCCGGCAACGAACCCAGCGACGAACCCAGCGACGACTCCGGTAACTACCAAAAATGTCGTGTTGCGTGAACTTGAGGTGTTTTTCAGCCCGAAACCCACCACCGACGAGGTAAAAAACGAGTAATTCCGTCCCTGTGTTCGCTGAGCCACCGGTTTGGTGAGCTTCGACAAGCTGCGAGCAACAGTCATACTCTCGCTACGGCGACAGAGAATACGAAAAGACATTTGGCAGTAACGAAAAGAGACTTGAGCTGACTGACACAGTATGGAGGAAAGAAAGGAAAGAACCACAGAGCCCTATATCACAACATCGGTGGCTGAATGGATTGATGTGTGTCGGAAGGTATGGGCTGACCCGTGGTGGTTATATTATATGGCTATCTGATAGCTCATGGGTACTACGCTTTAGGAAACCCTAACCTGCACAATAAGCGGGTGATACACTGTGTTTGAGTCATATGCTCAATGGTCTTTTAATATGTTGAAGCAGCCAAGATTCCTATTACTGCCTATTTGGGTGATAACGTGTTGCAATTCTTAAAGAGAAAAAAGTGGTACATTACGTGCTCAGTTTCTACCCTATGCAGTTAGTCCCAACTGCAGGTTACGTTAAATATGTTTCTTCCGTACGCTTTGCACCAATTCCCTTCCACAACCCCCACATGAACCATCCCCCCAATAATCCTCCCCCAATAATCCACCCACAAACACGTGCTTCTATTCCACAATAATCCATCCCCAAACACGTGCTCTTACTGCACAGCCGGATCAGTCGATTGCAGTAGGCAGACAATCAAACTATGTCTGATCGGAACCAGGATCAAGACTTTCGTCGCCGCAGCGACGACCTTCGTCGGCAGCAATCTCCCCAACAAACGCGCAAAGCGCAGAGCGGAATGGAACCGCCAACATTCCACGGGACCGACACACCTCGGCGCAGCTCTGATCCCCGTGTATCCTCTACGCCGAACAAACCTACGCAACCTCAATCCGGTAACGGTCGACGAGGACTAACTGTCGACACTTCGCGACTCGCTCCTGGAGGATTGAACGACGATCGGAGGTCGCCTCAAGATGTCACGATGCACGATGTTGGAGGAGGGGTAAGTCTTCCCTGGCAAGTTGAGCGATGCAGTTACGGTGGTAACAGACGAGAGTCTATCGACGGTGGAAAGCGGACGAATCCCTCTCCTGCTGCATCAATGCCCACCGTATCCCCTACACCTTCGGAAGCCGCTGTGACCGGCGGTCCTCCACCTGCCATGCCGACGGAACCACCCTGTTCGCGGAGGATGTCAGCTGGAGAGCGACCATCGAGCCTCAGGCTAGTCTTTCTTTTCCCTTGGTCCAATGTTTATCCCAACGGAAGTATTGATTGGTGGCGTGTAGTGAGATCATCGCTCGCGTTTCCGAAGCCTATTCGAGGTGTCAGTCAGCGCAGATGAAGTTGGAACAGGCAACGATCGCAAGGAACACCCGCAAAGACCATTTTGATACCTTTCCACCCATACGAGAGCGATACCAAGGCGCATACGACAGGGCGGAGGAGGAATTCCGAAAACACAATGAGGAGTGGAGTTTTGTGAGCAGTTGGACCGATACTTACTTCAAAGCTCTATTCTCTAAGACAGACGGTGAAGACGCCACATCCCGAAAGATCCAAAAAGAGCTCGGCTCGCTCACCCTGGACAACTACATAGAGAAAGTTGTACGGGAGAAGTTGGCACTTACCGGTTTGTCAAAGCTCTCGGAGCTACAAACCCAAGTGCAAGAACTGCAATCAAACGACCAGCACAGGGCAACCGAGCACGCAGAATACAGGATAGCATTGGCGAAAATTCAAACCAATTACAAGTCCATGGAAAGCAAACAAACTTACCTCAACGGTCAGGTCGAGACGGTACGGAAAAAGGTTGAAGTCTTGGGGAAAGATGCTTCTACCGTGAAACAATCATCCGCCTCGACCGCGGATATGGCGGGGAACCTAGACAAACTGATGGCTAGAGTTGATCAAGTATTGCCGGCTGTAACTCCCAAACGTCGGTACATTACTGACTATCACTATAGTTCGAGAAAGACCTGAAGACCGCTATCTCCATGTGCACCGAAGTCAGAAACGAGCTACTTACATACGGATCGCAGCAGGAGACTCTTCGCCAACAAATAGACGCCTTACCAATACCTATTGGAGCGTCAGGAAGTATGGGCATTTCCTTGGAAGAAGTGCGGAAGGAAATCGACAATACCATTGAGCCCATCAAGAAATGCGTGGACGAAAGCTTGGACGGAATAGGTGAAGTTAGCGAAAACTGCGCCCGGGATGTTCGCCAAGCCCAGACCGATATTGCCAAGCAAACGGACCGGCTCGACAGATTGATGTCGAAAACGGCGGAGGAGGTCAGGAACCTCCACAACGAGCACACCAATGACGTAGCGAAGACGTCCGGAACTATAGCAGCGTCTAATCAAGAGATCGAGCTGCTGAAGGACCAGTTGGTGCGAGTTAGGAACCGGGTTGGAGGGCTCGAGGTGGCTGTTCGGCATTGTGATGACAGATTATCCAACTGGTCAACGAATGATTTTTACGAGAAGGTAGTCAACCTTCTCGTAGCACGACAACCCAGTTGGTTCGACACTTGCTTTCAGGTCCGATATCTCACCGTCCAGAATCACCTCCAGCGAAACCAAATACAACGTGTGCTCGATGATACTAGAAAAATCCACAGGGTATGCCGTGCGTTACGGGCGCCCAGGAACGACGCCAGTGGAGTGTTCGCGCCAGGCCCAGCCCGGAACCCATTCGCTGGCAATGCAGTGGTCAGCAACGGTGTCAATGGCAGCGCAGAGAGTAGGAGCGGTGCCAATGTCCCCTCTCCTCCGGACTGGGATCGATACGAGCGTTCGCTCCAGCATTTGACGGAGAGAATTCAGAAGTTGGAGGAAAATGACAGAGTCAGAGAGGAATTGGTGCAGGAGACCAGACATGAGAGCAATGTGATCGCCAGAAAAAATACCCTTTGGAACCAAAAAGTATATGCCTGGACGATTGGGGTTAACGACGTCATTCGATACAACTTGGAGCAGGTGGGCGTTGGTGGAGTCGATGTGCCCCGCGAGATACGTCCGCACCCTGGGCGCGATTTGGGTCATCCCAGCGACAGGATCGATCAGTCGGCAGCTCCCTCCCGCCTTGTCCTCGTGAGCGAAGGCGATGGTGATGCCGAACGGGGAGAGGAGGATGGGTTGGTAGCAGAGAGTTGAACCAAAATTGTTTAGAACTTACTTCTCCTTTGTCCTTTCTTTTATACTTGTCCTGCATCATTTTTTTTTCTCGAGACGGTTGGTATTCGAATTGCGTGATGGTGTACTTGTTTTCGTGGCGCTTGATATTTGAGTTGTAGGATGCTGTTTGTTTCCATGACGGCCCTCGGGGAAGGAAGGGCCTCTTTTAAATTTCTTTGTATCCATTTTCTCACTTCTGGACAATAGCGGAAGTAGTTATCATAGTTGACTGTTCTTGTCTTCCATCCGCACTACAGGCACTTCTTTCGGTGGCGGTTCGTCCGATTGGGCAAGCTCAGTGTCGTTGCTTCCGTTGCTGTCAGTCTACAGCCAACGCAGTGGAGAGCCGTGTAGTATACATAGTAGGTGTGAATTTGCCCTACTGCAGCCCAGGCAGAGTTTCTCCAGCAGCATTCTATCTATCTTGTACCTTTCACCATGTTCCTCGCTCTCAACACCCGGTAGTTACTCTGTTGCCACAGCTACTGGACGTTACGGGGAGAAAGGGCGTGAGCTGTCATGAAAATGCTCAGGGCTTTGTATTTGTCTTTAACAATCTACACAAGGCATGGTTATAAAGTGGGACCAGTGAGTTTTGGAGCAGCTGCTCTCATCGAGTCGGTGTCCTGGAGAGTAAGTAGGACTGCTTCGCAGTTTTATGGCTTCTCGGGCCCTTCGGAGAGTGTAAATTCCTTTCTTCCCGCAATCCCAGCTCTCTGAGTCAGGCTCGCCATGATCAAGACTAGTCGCATGCGAGTAACGAATAAGCCAGTAGAAAACATCCTGGATGACGAATGAAACGCATCCCCTTGTCTCAGAAAACCTCTGGTTACTCAAACACCCACCCACCCACCCCCCGCCCGCCCGCCGTTGCGCTCCCACCCCTTATCCCCTGGATCGTAGAAATTGAGTTTCCGTGCCATTTGGACCCCCGCAACCACAACTCTCGATCTTAGTGAAAGAAGTAGCCTGTTGTACCCCCCAATACTGAAGGTTATTTTGTTCTTTGATGTCTGAACTCTCATGCTATCAATTCTCAGAGCTACGGCCTTTCTGGTGGGAGGTAAATGAGCCTTGTGGGGAGTGTTCGGGACTCCAGCGAGAAGATCAATAACCCCAACATGACTGAACCAGTCGTTCACCATCAACCCTGAAATAAGTCCAATACTCTCGTCCTCAAACAATGATCTCAAGCCATATCCTGGTCAATCCGTTACGAAGCGATCCTCGCAAGTCAAACAGGCAGTCAAGAAGATGCGATTCACGAAAAGTCAAGAAGATGCGGTTGCAAATCCTACTCCACCAACTTCGCCGGCCTCGTCAGCATCAACACCATCACCCCAGTCATCCATATTCCATCCCATGGTTCTCATAGCCTTTCCGCATAAAGCCTACAATACACTTCCTGCAATATTTCGAGGTCTCGTCGCGATAGAGCCAATTGAAATCCTGAGGCTATTTTTGACCGACTCGCTTCTCAAAACAATAACCGACAACACCAACGAATACGCCAGCCAGAAGCTCGCTGAGAGGAAGAGAAGAAGTAAGCGGCAGTGGAAGGAGGTTGTGCTGGAAGATATAAATGTTGGTTAAGAATTGTTCTTTATATGGGCGTTCATTCCTCCCCGTTGGTGGCAGACTACCGGAAACACGACAGACTGAACCCAGCCCATCCCAGACACCAGTTCATGAGTCAGACGTGATTTGCACAGATCAAACGTTACTTTCATGTCTCTTTACCAAAGCTTGAGCTTGTCACTCCATCTAGACAGTGACTATGGCATACGAAAGTTGGTCCGATTCTTGAGCAACTGCGGAAAAGTTTGAAAGCATACCGGATGCCATCAACCAATGTTGCTGTGGATAAAGCAATGATCAGATGCACCGGTCAGTCTCAGGACACTACAAGATGTCTAGCAAGCCCATTGAACAAGGTTTTAAGGGGGTGCTGTTGTGGTTCGACAATGCTCCATGGGCGGAGTCGACATCGCAGATCAGCTGCATTGTTACTACGACACACAGCTCACTTCGTTCCGAACCTGGTAGCCTATGATGTTTTGGGAGCTAGACACGATGACCACAAACGCGTACCTCATATATTCCGATATAGAAAATCTTCCACCGATCGGTCATAAGGAGTTTAGACTGCAGTGTGCATGGGGGCTCATCCTCGCTGGACCTTTCCCACAAAAGAAGATCCGTTCTCAAGATGCTGCACCAAATCCAGCCAAGAAGGTCTATATTAAGTCTGATACTGCACTTCCCCTCGATCGCTGTGGACCTGGCCATATGCCTATTCTACCACTGGGTAAGGAGCTTGATTGCTGGTTGTGTCACTGGAAACGCCGTGGTGGTGGAAAGGGTTCCAAAGACGCACCTAAAACCCGGTGGTCGTGTGGGAGGTGTGACTTGCCCTTGTGTCTTTTTGAAGATCGGAACAGCTTTGTTGAACTGCATGAGTTTTAGATAATTTGGTCTGTTGTGGTGGTGGAATTGTGGGCGGAGGGGTGGGGCGAGTATTTGCCCCGAAATGGTGCTCGACAACAACCTACCCAGAGAAAAGTCATAAATTGAGGTTGTAGAAATCTTCACTGAACAATGAAAAAGAACTCTATTGAAGTGCATCAACTAAACTCATCGTCTGATAGTCTTATTGAGCAGAATCTTCCCAACGGGGGGTAAGGCTTTGCGTGCCATATGGCACGGAAACCAGTTACGGACTAGGAAGCTCGCCCCGGCCAATGAATTTTGGTCACTCAATAATACTCGGTCTCACTCGTCGGATTGAGTATCGCTAGTTGCCAAGTCATGTGGGCTATTCGTTTTACGATTGCGATTTTCTTTGATATTCCTCTTCTTTTCCTTTTTTCTTCGGGACAGGCCAGGCGGGGGCAGAGGGAGTTGCCGCGGGCCGCCGGCGGACGGTGAACGGAAAAGGACTGCATAATCTAGATAGGTCGCACGCGATTAATGACTGGGTAAAAAACCATGGTCGTAATGTGCCTTGGGTAACAGAAGCCATATGCGGCAAGCAGTGGTTCGAGCGAATGGCTTGCCCCGCGCGAACGGTGCAATTTTCAGTATGGTCCGCCAAATCCTTTGTTACTCCGGGCCGAGCGGAGTGGCCAGGACAACGGGCAGCGCTGGGAGTACAACCCTCTAAGTTGTGGCACGGCCGGGACTGCCGACATTGTTGGGACGTACGACACTGGGGACTGCGGTCAGGATGTCTTATTACAGAGACAAATACCAACTAACACGTGTTCGTGCCTAAACGATCCAATCTTCACAGCTCACTTCTGCAAAGAACTGTCATTCTCAACCAAGTGGAGCACACAATGGAAACTTGAACGAATGACCCAGCTGCACGAGATGGATTGGGATGCGGAGTTTTTTGGATCGACAACAAGGATCGGGAGCACTTCACGAATTTAGGACTCAGCCCACGCAAATCTACGGTAGTCAGCGCATGTTGCTTTCGCACAGGCAGTTTTTGGAGATTCGGGGCAGAGGGAGGGTCGCGAGGCTTCTGTGAACCTTTGAAGTGCATTCAAAGGGCTGGCTGTGTGGTCGCAGGGGTTGGGGGACCGGCTGGCGTAAGGATGGTCACAAGTATCGAGGGTTTTCTTAATCTCCTTGAACGTAAGCTCCAGGGCCATTGATGGGCGTCCGTGGGAGCTGAAAGTGTGATCGTGGGAGTCGGGGAAACGATGGTGCGTAAGAAAAATTCTAGAATTATATGGTGCACACCATCTATAGGAACTCCATTCATACAGCTGCAGAATCCAACCACAAACAGCTCGGAAGAAATTTCGGTTCAAAGGAATGAGCGAAGACTAGGTTATAAAGGCTTCCTATAGAGACCGAGACCGGTCTGGATTTTGTATGGGAGATGGGACCCGAGTGCAACATGCACTAGTGGGAAAGGTAACGCACTAGTGGCACTAGTGGCAAAGGCAATGCACTAGTTAGATAGTGGCGGAGGCAATGCACGAGTGGCAAAATCAAAATACTGAGTGCGACCTGGGTTCGGTCCGGAGGAGGTAGAGGTAAAGCCAAAATACGGAGTGGCCGCTTAGCTTCAGCCCGATGCTTAGGTACGCACTATGTACTGTCGTGCCAATACATTATGGTATCACCAACCAACACAGCAATGGGACGCTGATCGAGAGCCAAGGAACAGCGATTGAATAACTGCACCCGTGCCGGGCCAGCAAAGCAGATATGCCGACTCGGACTCCACTAGAATTTACTAGGACTGAAAATAATTAGGCCTATCGGGATGGGCACTCCTTTGGTAGTATTGATTACAAGGGGCGGGTTTATGCTAGCTATAGTCGTGTAGATAGAAAAAGTTGTGGGTTGATGATGCGTTTTAGTGTGTACTGTACATACCTTCTACATATGTATCGTCGGGCGGTCGCCGGCCCGCTGGTTTTAAGTTTAGGTTTGGGTGCAGGGATTTTGGTTTTGATGGGGTCGCTATATACTAGGTTCGGCTGTTGCGCCCAAGTTCAAAAGTTCCTTTATATATAGATGGCGTGCACCATATTTCCTGGTGAATGTATGTATGCGCCCGTCGAGACGATACGGTAGTAAAGCGTCATCACGCCGAACTGCGCATCCAGGGAGTTGAGGTATCAACCGTGGAGTTGGCTGAGCTACGTATGCACGAGGACCGGCCCAGACAATCTGGACAGGGATGGCCGGCGTGAGTAGAGAATTTTTACTTAACGATGGGTGTGCTTACATATCTTGCTGATGCTGACCAGAGCCAGGAGCGTGAGCAGACAATTCTCGCGGCCCACTTCCCAAACGACCTTCCGGGAGACTGTGAGCCTCGAGAAGGCAGTTGCCCCTTTGAGCGAATCGACGCGCAGCTGGTCGGTGCCCTGCTGGGGAAAGCAGCCAACACCTCTGCCCCAGGCGACGACAGGATTTCTGCCGGCATCGTCAAGGTATTCCGGCAGTAGGACTGACAGCGGATTGCTCGGCTCGTACGGGCATGCATCCGGCTCGGCCACCACCAAGAACTCCGGAAAACGGCAAAGGGTGTGGCCATTCCCAAGTCGGGGAAGCCTGGCTACTCCAAGGCCCGAGCCTGCCAACGATCTCGCTCCTGGACGTCATCAGCGAGCTAGTCGAGCGCACCGCCGCTCACCTAGCCGCCGACCATCTGGAGCGGAGGAAGGGGAGAGGCCTGCACGGCGGTCAGTTTGGCTGCCAAGAGGAGATGCTGCGTTGATGTGGTGGCGGTTCTGACAACCGCACCCAACAGGCGGGCAGGAAGGAATGAGGCGGGCGCACTGTTCATGGACGTCAAATCGGCATTCGTCAGTGTGGGCAGGGCACGCCTGGGCAGATGCATGGAAGCCCACGAGATCGAGCTGGCAGCTTCATGCCGGACCGCCAGGTCAAGCTCGTCGTCCTTGAGGAGAGGTGGGGGACCAGCATCCCCCCAGGGATCCCCAGCGGCGCCTACCCTCTTTATCACACACTTGTCGGGTATCTTCAACGAGGTAGAGAGAGCGGTTCCAGGAATCAGGGCAGTCCTTCGTTGACGACATCGGGTGGTGGGTGGAGGGTAAGGACGACGAGGCAGTGGCGGACAAGCTGTCTGAGGCCGCAGCGGCATCCATCGACTGGGCGGCAAACAATGGGGTACAGGCGGCACTCTTCTGCAAGAAGAAAACGCCCCTGGTAAGGGTTGGCGCCAAAGCCGCCCCATGCAACACAGAAGCGACACAGTGGCTTGCGGTCTGGCTGGATTCCCAGCTCACGCTGCAGGAACACCACGCCATTCTGCTGGAGAAGGGAAAGAATGCCATGATCTCCAGCTCGCAGGGCAGATGGGACTCTCGCCGGCCAAAATGCATGAAAGTCATGACAGTCTGCATCCAGTCGGTCGCCATGTTCGGATCGGAGCTGTGGTGGAAGAGCGACCAGACCCGGGGCACCATCGGGCGGGCAAATGCGCTGCAGCTACCGGTCAACCGGGAAGGCCGCATGACCACGGGCAAGGGAAGAAGTGGGCGTCCCAACGGCCATTGGAAAACGGCTCGAGCACCGCCTCAGGAACTCGGGGAGCCATGGCGAGCACAGTCCTCTTGGAAGAGCCGGAGACCCTCAACGCGGGCCTGCTGCAGGAAGAAGAGGCTGAAGCTAAGGCAGAGGCCGGCCCGGGCTGACCATGGCACCATGTTCACGGACGGGTCGCGGCTCGGCAGCAGAGCCGCTGGATTCTCGGCGGTATGGCAAAGCGGGCAGTCCTGGGTGGGCATCGAAACCCGCATGGGCTACAACCACGAAGCATGCGATGCGGAGCGCGCCGCTCTCCAGGGCACTGAAAAATGCTACGAGGCGACAGATGGCCCCCGGAGAGTCCCGATATTCACGAACGCCAGGCGTATACGCTCACATGACCAAGCGCCTTTGCAAGGATACCGTTCTACCAACTGCATTTTGTGGTTGTGGAGGTTGTGGTGGTGTTGCCGACCAGCTTGAAGCAGCTGGACTGGGGAATCAGCGTGCTCTGATCCACTTCCTCGGCTCCGGCGTTGACCGGCCCGTCTCAATCTCACAGGACTCTGCTTCCAGCCGATCTGGCTCGTGTTCCCAGCGCGATGTGCCGCCTGCCCAGAGCTACATTTGCGCTCCGCCGAATATCAAAGTAGATAGATAGATGGCCTCGGCTATCCCAGGTTGATCGTGCCGAACAGAGCCGAATTCGAGTTTGAGTCGGCTGCTCCTTATTGTCCTTTCCAGAGACTGAGTTACTGCATGCATATGTAAATACATATGTAGTTACCGACCTACCTTATCTACCGATATTTATTGGGGTGTCCTATCTTGCCCTCTCCGGACCTGTCCTCTTGCCTCTCCTCTCGTCCCGCCGCTCGAGCTTGCTCGGTTGCTCGCCCGCTCGTCGCTTCCACTCGTCACTCACCCATCTCATCCGCTACCTGGAGCCGTGCGTTACACCCAGGTATTGTCGAGTCGCTGCAGGCCTCACCTTGCCACTAGCCACGATATTAACTTTTCCCACCATACATCAGCCACCACACCTTTCTGTGCCCGTTAGGCTAGGCCTGTGTCTAATCGTATCAATCTGTCGCAATTTGATAATCCATCCCGCGGAACATTTTTGGACGATATGAGTGTTGTGCCAACTATATACAAAAAAAAACCCGAGGTCCTGCACTGAAAAGAAATCACACAAAAGTTGGATTGAGACAAATTCCCGTAATTACATGCCTTTATTGCTGCTTCGAAAAATTTATTTCTGACCAAGCGCCAGAGAATAAAATAACGGCCAATCTACTTACATAATGTACCCTACTTTTGCCACTGGTAACTTTTGGTGTGGCGCAGCAATGCAGTGCACTGCGTGCGTATGATAGCACAAATTATACAACTTTGCAAACCCTTGATCGACACCCAAAACCCACGAACATATCTTCGACCCCGATACCATCAATGCAAACGTGCGAACGCTTGACTTCTTTTTCAAATAGTCGAGGATACCAACCGCTATCCACCCATTCCGCAGCACCCGTGGAAGGCCGAAGAAGAGGAGACTGCGAAAGGATATGCGCGACGCAGGCAGGGGCAGTTAGGCAAGAGGAATACAGTGGTTGGTGGGCTTGGATACGGCAAACAGTGTGATATGTGGGGCATAGTCACAGTACCTGTGGCAGATACTTACATTTGACTTGCGATTTGGTCAGAAAAAAAATTAATTTCCTATCACTGCTCCTATGGGTTTTGACATCGCATGCACAAATAGATATGCAGTGAAGGTGTAGGTTGGCGGTTAAATGCCTTGCATTGCTGCGCCACACCAAAAATTACTGGTGGCAAAAGTAGGGTAGATTAGACTGAGCAAAAAGTAGGGCATTTTAGACTTTTGCCGATAAAATAAAAAGTCGAAAAGACGGCGCTGACACACTGCGTCTTAACATGTATGAGTTGAATGTACTAGTACGGTTAATCACGTGCCTTGGCGCTTGTCAAGTTCTGAAATCTCTATGATAAATTAGCCGCTAACATGATTTGTCGCGTTCTCTCGAACGCTCATCACTTCCCTCACTCACCACCCCACTATTCTATTGCCTACCATCACTATTTACCATCTCACAATCTCACAGTCTGAAGAAACCCACTGCCTTCCAGCTTTCACAGCAAGTGCTTACATACATACTTGAGTACTTACCCACCCAACCCCCCAGCTGCTTTCGCACGCTTCGGCGGTTGTGAAGTACTTCTGACCACATCTAATCACTTCCATTCGTTTCATTCACTACAAACAATTCCAAGCTTGAAAATTGTAGGACTCTCACTTTCTCGGGTTTTCAGCCTCGCACTTTTTTAGCATTGTTCTTTTTTTTCTTCTTTTTTTGCAACGGAACGGGTTGAATCTGGATGTTTGGTTGCTGAAAGACGCTGTCCAGTTCGCGATGGAATCCGACAGAATGTTTAAAGCTCGGCCTGCCGGCCTCGATACAGACCCGGATAGCGACGAAGATAGCATCACAACTACCTCTACAGAGGTCAGTCAAGACGTGGAAAACCAGATATTCCCAGTTAAGGAGATACTGGCAGACAAATGGTCCGAAGACTATCAGACCCGGGTTTATCTGGTATTCTGGGAAGGCTACTCAGTTGAAAGGGCGACGTGGGAGCCAGCGAGCTCCTTCGATGAAGGAAGGGAATACATCATCACCGACTACCTGAAGAGCAAGGGCCAACGGGAGGAGTTCGACTGGCAGAACTGGGAAGACGAGCGCGAGAGGGATGCAAGGCTTAAACTGGAGCGGCAAAAGCGGAGGGCTGCTAAGAGAAGACGGAGGGGACAGGTTCACGTGCAGCAATTCAAACCCCCAAAGCGACGAGTAGAGAAGTCAGTTGTGGAGCCGACGAGGGAGGTCAATTGGGCAACCTCTGATGAAGACCTCGAGGGGAACCTTGCCGGCTTTATTGTGATCGATGACGATCAGGATTCGGATGTTCCTATAGTACGGCGGAAGACACGCAAGAGGAGGAGCATAGGGGAGCATTCTGAGAGTGAATACTCGGCAGTGTCCGGGAACGGAGGCGACAGCGAGGCCGATTCACCAACGGAGGTGGTGGTGTTGGGAAGCGCTCGACCCAGCTCCCCTGGAACCGGCCTGAGAAGAGCATCTAACAAAGGCGACGGTGATTTGGTGGTGGCAAATGCGGCTGCAACAGACAACGTTCCACCAAAAGTCTCTGAGGCGAAGTTGAAAAGACCAATGCCTCAGAGCGATGAACCCAGCCTATCCCGTCGACGCAAGATTACCCACGCGCCATCTACACGAGAGGCTGTCAAGAACCCGGTGATCTACAGCAAACTCTCGATACGAAATTTTGTCCAAAAAAAGTCCAAAAGAGATCTAGCCCCTCCTGCTGAGACGTTGCAACTTTTCAAGCCCGGCGAGGGAGGAGGATTATCTCGTCAGGGCAGCGCAGCCACGGTTCCACTCCCAGAAAGCCCGGTTGCTCAGCAGGCGCCCACATCGGCGCTTACGATACGAACGCAACGTCGCACTCCTACGCCCCCTTCAGCAGCGAGCGTGCCTTCTATCTCGGCAAGTCCTCCCCACGGAGGAATCATGAAGCAACCGGGCCGAATAAAGCTGGCAAATGAAACCGATTCCTATACGACTTTCAATTGTGTGGTCGAATACGGATCGTCACCTCGTGACATGCGATCCCTAGGCACAATCAAATTCTTAGGATTTGGCAACGAGTTTTTAGCCATGCTGCAGGATTTGAATATAGAAAAATTGTGGATTTCCAAAACCTTGGAAGCTAAGTATTTGGTGGAACGGTTTATTCCTGTAAGTTAAATTTTCAAAGACTTGGATTTGTTCCGCCACTTAGATTGGTTTCCTGAATTCCGACAGGTTTATGGCCCGCCACTCGAATGTGTCGATTTGGATTGCGACCCGGAATCATCCGAGCTACCAGGCCTGCTGTCTGTCTTGTCGACCTTGCAGGGAGCTGGAATAGTTGTTCATAAGGAATTTACTCTGATAGTGTTTCGGCCATCCCTTGAAAAGCTCAAGAATTCTTTCAAGGCTCCACAGCAGAGGAACAAGACGGCCCTTCGAGCTGCCTTGTATCCCCCAATTGGCGTCGGGACTCCCGATTCTCAGCCGGACACACCCATGCCCCAAAAAGCTCTGGACGACGGTTTCGATTGGTACCTGTCGAATCTTATGTTCCGACACACGGGATGCTACAAAGATATCCTCAAAAAAAGACACTCCGATTCTACAGCAGTAGAATTCAGTACTACAATTTGCCCAGAAATTGCCAGGCGCGAACGTCTGGAACTGGAAAATGTCCTCCGACTGCAGGGCCATCGCATTTTCAAGTGTGCCGACTTCTTGGAGTTAGAGAAGAAGCTGAGAAATAAGAAGAGCCACGTCACCGTGTTCATTCATCAATCACTACGGTTCCAATTACACCTTCTGCCGCACATCGGAGGGCTTCGCAGCATTAATGGCGTTTCGTTTCGCATATTTGGTTTGCGGCTCGACCGTGTGCCTGGCCCCGGCGGGGAGCAGCTAACCACAATTGACGAGCGCATCTGGCCTTTTGGCTCTGTCATATTGATGACCAACAAATTTCTCGCGAGCGACACCTCAGTCGTACGTGAGGTACTCTCGTACCAGAAAACCAAAGCAGCTTCTACGAAACTCTGTGTGGGTTCCGATTTCATAGACCGGTTGGAGGAGTTCGCAATTACATTTGTGGGACTCGGTGGTGATCCCACCCTGGCTAACGATATTCTCGCCATTTCGTACGGGCTGCGGAGCCGAATCGCTCCAGAATCTTCCGGAGATGTGATCACACTCAAGGCACCTGAACGAGCCCCGTCGACTAAAGCCGTTCCGCAGCCGGCGGAAGCGGTTCCACAGTCGGCGGAAGTCGTTCCACAGTCGGCGGAAGCGGTCCCACAGTCGGCGGAAGTCGTTTCGCAGTCGGCGGAAGCGGTCCCACGGTCGGCGGAGGTCGTTCCACGGTCGGCGGGGGCGGTCCCACAGTCGGCGGAAGTCGTTCCACAGTCGGCGGGGGCGGTCCCATTGTCGGCGGAGGTCGTTCCTCAGGCGATGGACCTGGAGCCCGGCGAAATTCCCCCCAGTCCTAATAAGACCGAGCCTATGGCCGTGGCTGCCAAGCAAGAACTTGAGACGGAGATGGAACTTGAACATTTGATCGACATGTTCGCGCTGTACCACCTTGAGCGGGCAACTGAGTACAGGAGGTTCATCGTTTGTTACTCTCATAGCCAATCGACGCAGGTGCTGGACATGCAGAAGGTGTTTCCGACTGTAAGCCAACAATTAAATACTAAGTTGGAATTGGGCTAATATTTTGTGGTCTAATACGGCAGATCACGTTTCTCTCTCCTGAAAAGGCATTGACAGAGCTTCATCTTCCTTTGGCAAAAAGTACTCCTACTGTCCGCAGTGTTTCGAAAAAGTAGCCATCTTGTATTTGCCCGGCTATTTTCGGTTCACCCCTTTTACCTTTCTTTTGTTCTTAAACCTTGAGTATGGCAGCCCGACGGTATTTCCTGGGATTTTTGTGCAAGTGGCAAGAGTCGAGATATCATTTCAGGCGTTTCGTTTTTTTGGGTCCTGTTCGTCATCTGGTTTTTAACATCCTGATAAGTGCTCGTAATGGGACAGGCTCAATACACTACATATGTTTATACATCATACATCCCATCCAATGATCCGTCTTCTCGATCATCTCCGGGTATCTAAACCTGTTATCATACCGTACCTTATTCACGGCCGCCATGATAAGAATACTCTCATCCAACGGCATAGTCTCGCACTCCAACTTCCCATCCCGAGGTGCTCTCGCCGCACCATCGGCCTCCCAGAACATTCCACGTCCCGTGGCGACCGGAACACTTTTTTCTCGACCCCCCAAATCCAGCTTGACAGCGGCCATCTTCTCGGGGCGGTACGCCGGGTGGGCGACTTGAATTTCACCCGTAGTGCCCGAAATCCTAGCAGCAGGCCGCCCGGTGTTATCGGGATCCGTGGCGGTCCGGGTGCTGCTCGAGGCTGTGCCGATGGACTTAGGAAACGTGGAGACCACCACGTTTTCGGTGTCCACGCCCGTCAGATCGAAGAGACTGATTCTGCCGATCACGCTGGGTGCAGACGCAGCCTTCTCTTCGGCGGAGAGAGTGTAGAGGCATTGGTAGACCCAAGTGAGGGAGTAGATACCAACTATAACCAACGGCTGTTATTGGTAATGCTGCGTAGAGTCGGGTCCAAAAGCGTCCCACCCGCCAAATCCGGGTTGACCTGTCGACACCCACCGCCAGCATCACATCACTCATCCCTCCGGCTGGCGAAGAACCACTCGCCATACGATGCAACCCGTCCTTATATTTCTCATCCGGATCCTGTGCTAGATTCAATTCTGAGGTGACCCTTCGAACCTCACCAACAGCACTGCTCTTGATCAACTCGCGCACCTCGATGCCGATGGGGAAGAACCGAGTCCAGGCGGCCTCCGCCGTGAACACCTTTTCCTTGCGCGCGAGGTCGGCTAGGATCCTGAGCTGCGCGGCGTTGACGGTGAACGGCTTGTCGCACACGATGTTCTTGCCAATGCGCAGCGCGAGCAAGAAACATGAGGCAGTGCGCGAAGTGGTGCGAGTGTGGCGTCGCCACATAGTTAAAGTACTAGGCCAAAAGTTTCCGTACACCCAGGTACAACTGCCCATGATGCCCTCACTCAACCTTCTCGATCCCCACAACCACAATTTAGAAAGTCTCAGTAGTTGGCATACATCATGAATATA
>Ga0307516_10000379_pt1 | contig 58257 bp, 39 predicted proteins | sample 19_EM_MG_FD_203310 | JGI IMG/M metagenome (GOLD analysis project Ga0307516, IMG submission 203310) | Populus trichocarpa ectomycorrhiza microbial communities from riparian zone in the Pacific Northwest, United States - 19_EM | ecosystem: Host-associated > Plants > Roots > Unclassified | place...
GAGAGTGTAAAATGAACTGTGTCAAGAGTTAAATTCTTAACTTTAAACACAGTAACATGAAAAAGAAAGTACCACCGGCGTCTGAGCCATTCGATTATGAACTAGCTAAGCAAAAAGTAAAGGAACAGTTCCGCACCGGCAAATCACTGTACGGCAAAGATGGAGCCTTTGCGCCACTTCTGCAAGATATGCTGAATTCTATCCTGGAAGGGGAGATGGAAGACCACTTGGACGAAGATCAGCGGGACAGCGGTAACCGCAAGAACGGGAAGAGTAAAAAGGTTCTGAAAACATCTTCTGGCAACATTGAAATCAGCACTCCAAGAGATCGGTTAAGCAGTTTTGAACCGGAAATTGTCAAGAAGCGGGAGACCATCATGGCTCAAACGCTGGAGGATAAAATCATTGGCCTTTACGGGCTGGGAACGAGTCTACGGGACATCAGTGCCCATATTAGAGAGACCTATGATACGGATATCTCAGCAGCCACTTTAAGCGCTATTACCGACAAGGTCATTCCACTTGTGAAGGAATGGCAGCAGCGGCCATTAGAAGAGCTGTATTGCATCGTATGGCTGGATGCGATGTATTACAAGGTGAAGGAGGATGGCCGGATGCAGACCCGCTGTGTGTATAATATCCTGGGTATAACTAAAGAGGGTAAAAAGGAGGTGTTGGGGATGTACGTCTCTCAGAGCGAGGGAGCCAACTTCTGGCTGGGGGTGATAACAGACCTCAAGCAGCGTGGCGTGGAAGATATCCTGATTGCTTGTATCGATAATCTCAAAGGATTCGACGAAGCGATCCGCACGATCTACCCGCAAACTGAAATACAGACCTGCGTGGTCCACCAAATCCGCAACAGTCTGAAATATGTGGCCAGTAAGGACCAGAAAGTATTTATGGCTGAACTGAAGCCCGTCTATAAGGCCGATAACGAATCGATTGCCCTGGATGAATTGGCCAAACTTAAAGAGACCTGGAATAAGAAATATCCGATGGTCATTAGCTCCTGGGAGAATAACTGGCCTAAGCTATCGACCTATTTTAAATATCCGGCTGGCATCCGGAAGCTGATCTACACGACTAATACGATTGAAGGCTATCATCGCCAGATCCGGAAGGTAACCAAGAATAAAGGTGTGTTCACGAGCGATATGGCGCTGTTAAAGCTGATCTATCTGGCTACCGAGCGGATCGCCCGAAAATGGACGATGCCACTCCAGATCTGGGCCATATCGGCTTCTCAATTAAAGATTATCTTTGGCGACAGAATGAAAACGGATCTATGATATTATCCCGTAAAAAAGAGGCGGCGCCTTGCTCTGTGAATGGAGCCGACACCGCCTCTTTTAAACTCGTTCAAAACTATATCCTGACAATATGAAATATGAGTTTAAAGTTGCCTGGTGTCCTTACTGTGATCAAGGTTGGGTCGAGATCGTCAAAAGTGTCATTAGCGGGAAGCTCTGCTTAGTGTGTTCCGAATGTGACACAGTATGGAGCAAGCCAGAAGATGTTCGCCTTGATCACCCAGCTATTGATCAAGAAATCGGCCGAGTTGAAGTGCCTACCTTGGAAGTAATACAGGCCGCCGGGTGGGATAAAAATATTATGAAGGATGATAATGCGCAGCTCTAAATAACATGCTTAAAAATATCTTCTGACACAGTTCATTTTACAGACCCTCCGATGATGCCATTATAAGTAAAACACTGGATGGGGTCATTACCGGCTGGAACCGGGGTGCAGAAATCCTTTTCGGGTATTCTGCCGAAGAGATCCTGGGTAAAAATATATCGCTGCTGATCCCTGCCGAATTCCTTAGTGAAGAACCGGAAATCATAAAAAAAATAAAACAGGGAGTGTCTATTAAGCAGCATGACACTTATCGGTTGAAAAAAGATGGTAAAGTCGTCCAGGTATCGGTCACGTTGTCCCCGCTTATGGATCCCGATGGAAACGTGGTCGGGGTCTCGAAGATCGCCCGAAATATCACAGAACGCAAGGCGGAACAGGACAAACTTCAAAGAACCTTAAAAGAGATCAATGCCTATAAATATGCCCTGGACGAATCTGCTATCATTGGCATCACCGATCAAAAAGGAATAATAAGCCATGTGAACGATAATTTTTGTAAAATATCCAAGTACAGTTCAGAGGAATTGATCGGGCAGGATCATAGGCTTATCAATTCCGGATACCACCCGAAAGAATTTATGCGGGATCTGTGGATGACTATTGCGAACGGGAAGATCTGGAAGGGGGAATTGAGAAATAAAGCAAAGGATGGGGGTTTCTATTGGGTGGATACCACCATCGTTCCATTCCTTGATGAGGGAGGGAAACCCTACCAATACCTTGCGATAAGGGTGGATATCACTCAACGGAAAAAAGTAGAAGAAGAAATAAAGACGCTGAATGAGACCCTTGAAAGCAAAGTCATAGAACGCACCCATCAACTTCAGCTTTCCAACAAAGAACTGGAAGCATTTTCTTATTCTGTTTCTCATGATCTGCGTGCCCCCCTCCGGGCTGTTAGCGGTTATGCCAACATGCTACAGGACGGGTACCTCCCTCTGCTGGATGCAAACGGAAAGCGTTTGCTTGAAGTAATTCAGGGAAATGCCAGGCGTATGGGCTTATTGATCGACGATCTGCTGGCCTTCTCAAAATTAGGGAAAAAGGGTATCAGGAAATCGATGGTGGATATGACGGCACTCACTATTGCTGTGGTTGATGAGATCGGTAAAAGTATCCATCATAAGGCCAAAATTGAAATAGGCACGCTCCACCCGGCTTTCGCAGATACTATTCTCGTTAAACAGGTGATGAGTAATTATATCTTAAATGCCGTAAAATACTCAGCCAAAAAGGAAAAAGCATTGATCGAGATCGGATCTGCCGAGGAAAATGGAAGAGTGGTGTATTCTGTAAAGGACAACGGCGCCGGCTTCGACATGCAATACGTACATAAGCTTTTTGGCGTTTTCCAGCGGCTCCATAGCAATGAGGAGTTTGAAGGGACCGGGGTCGGATTAGCCATCGTAAAAAGGATCATCAGCAAGCACGGAGGAGACGCATGGGCGGAAGGAGCCTTAGAAAAAGGCGCGACATTTTATTTCAGTTTACCAAGAAAATAAAGTAAATGCCATCCTATGGAAAATAACGAACTATCGATCCTTTTAGTTGAAGACAACCTGTATGATGCGGAACTAACCATCCTTGCATTTAAAAAAAGTAATGTCGGGAATAAGATCATTCATCTGAAAGATGGTGCTGAGGCGCTGGACTTCCTTTTCTGCAGAGGAGAATACGAAGGAAGGAGAATGGAGGAAAGGCCTAAAGCCATTCTACTTGACCTGAAAATGCCAAAGGTAGATGGCATCGAAGTCTTACAACAGATAAAGGCACACGAATTGACGAAAAAAATCCCGGTAGTGGTACTTACATCATCAAAAGAAGACCCGGATATAGATCGGTGCTATGAGTTAGGTGCAAACAGCTACATTGTAAAACCTGTTGATTTTGAGAGCTTTAATAGAGTTGTAGGAGAACTTGGATTATACTGGTTGCTGATCAACCAGCCACCGGTGTGATAAAAAGAAAATAATGACAAAACAAACATTGAAAATACTTCACCTGGAAGATCTTGCCACGGATGCCGAACTCGTGGAAAGAGCGTTGCGGAATGGAGGCATTCAATTTGAATTATTACTGGCGTGCTCCAGGAAAGAGTTCATAAAAGCCCTGGCCACATTCCCCATGGATATTATCCTTTCCGATCATTCGTTGCCTACCATTGATTCATTCGAAGCGATTAAATTAACCAGGCAAAGCAGGATAAAAGCTCCTTTGATCCTGGTCACCGGCGCCATCTCCGAAGAGTATGCAGTCGAGATCATGAAACAGGGAGCATACGACTATGTCCTTAAGGATCACTTGGAGCGCTTGCCAAAGGCCGTTATAAATGCCATTGAAAAGTTCACTATTGAAGATGAACGACGAACCTATTTCGATATAATGATCGCAAGTGAGGCTCGCTTCCGTCAGATCGTCGAGACCGCACAAGAAGGTATTTGGATAATCGATGAGAATAACAGGACCTTGTATGCCAACAAAAAAATGGGCGAGATCCTCGAATATTCGCCACAGGAAATGATGGGGAAAGAGAGCGCCTATTTTATGGATGAGGAGGGGAAACAAAATGCAATAAAAAGGATGGACGAGGCAGAGGAGGGCATAACGGAAAATATTGAATTAAGATATGTCGCGAAGAATGGAAAGCATGTTTGGACAAATGTATCCGGAAGCCCGGTATATAATGAAGACGGAACCTGTAAAGGGACCTTGAGAATGGTCACCAATATTACCGAACGCAAACTTGTCCAGGACGCACTTAAAGAATCGGAAGCCAACCTTGCCGTAAAAAATAAGGAATTTGAACAGAAGAATGAGGAATTAGAGCAATTCGCCTATGTTGCCTCGCACGACCTGCAGGAGCCTCTGAGAACGATGTCCAGCCTGGTTAAATTGATCAGGCGGAAATGCGGGGCTAAACGGGAAGCCAATCTGGAAAAGTACCTTACCTATCTCGAGGAGTCTTCTGAAAGAATGAAAGACCTGATCAGCGACTTGCTCGATTACTCCCAGATAGGGACCGAACGGATATTGGGACAAGTTGATTGCAATATCCTGCTGGCAGAAACACTGACCGATCTGGATAAGGCCATCAAGGAGTCGGGAATAACCATCAGGGCCGGCCAATTGCCGGTGATAGAAGGACGGTGGAGAGAATTAAAGCAACTTTTTCAGAATTTAGTCAGCAATGCCATCAAATTCCGGAAAAAGGATACCCCCGGGGAATTAGTGATCCTTGCTGAAAAGGCAGGCAATCATTGGAAGTTCTCCTTCCAGGACAATGGTATTGGGATCGCAGAGGAGTTTTGGGAAAGGATATTTGTCATTTTCCAACGGCTGCATAACCGTACCGAATATGAAGGCTCTGGAATTGGACTGGCGCATTGCAAAAAAATAGTGGAATTACATAATGGAGAGATCTCGATAAAGTCCCAACCCGGAGAAGGAACAATTTTTTATTTTACCATTCAGGAAACCGGATAGCGTATATCCGGAAGAGTTATGAGATCGAGACCCAGTCCCCGTCATTGGGAACGCGTATTTGCTTCGAGAGGTCTGTATCTTTAATGGCAGCCCGGAAGTCGGCTCTTCTCTGGAGGCAGTGGTTGACGGTCTCCAGGTGGACGATATCGATCGTCGATGTGGTAAAGACCGGCACTTGCAGGACGTCGTGGATGGTCATGGTAATGGCCCCTCCCTCCAGGAACTGGGCGCCGCCGCCGTTGAGGATGATATGGGTGGGCTGGTGTTTGGTCAGGGCATCCTGGACATCGCTGCACCAGATCGTATCGCCTGCTATGTATAAACGCTGTTTTTTATAGATGAGCACATAGCCGGAGACGATGCCCATTTTTTTACCGATCTCGCCTGTACCATGCTGACCGTTGGTGCGATGGATGGTGATGCCGTTCCATTCCGTACGGTCTTCAATGCTCTGAACATGGGTAAAGCCCTCACCCCGTATTTTTTCCGCATCGGCCGGTTGACAGAACAGCATGGTATTCTTGCCGATCATTTCCTGTGCGGCTGCGTCCCAATGATCTCTATGGATATGGGTGATCAATACGGCATCCGTCGTCTTCAACAGTTTGTCCAGTTCGGCTGCCCCGACCGGCAGTTCCACCATAGGGATCCGGTTGTCATTACCGGCATTGGCGACAGGATCCATCGCGCCCTTTTTACTAAGCATCGGGTCCACCAATATACGTTTGCCTGCCACTTCCACCACCAGGGTAGCATGCCTTAATAATCTCAGTTTCATCAAAGGTTCTTTTAAATGGGAGCCCCTGTTCATAGGGGATATCATGAGCCCTGCCATGGCGCCACCGGTATTTTTAATAAATGATCTGCGTTTCATAAATAGATAAGAGTTAGTTGCAAGGCAAAGCTATTCTTTTCATCAGGCAATATTGCCATTTTAAGAGCGTTAGCAATTAATGCGTTATCAATCGTATATTTAAAGTATTTAATATGTATGGAAAAGCCTCCATACTGGCGCTTCTATTCCTGGTCTCCTCATCCTTTGATTTTAAGATCCCCGGCCTGCCTATCAGCCGGATCCTTCAGATCTATCATCGGGCGGACGAGCTATTCCATCTGCCCAATTCCACCCCTGCCAATGACAGCACAGCCCTTGCTACTTTCCAGCAGGTGATCGACGAGCTCGGTAAGATCCCGGATTTCGATAAAAAAGACACCCTCTTCTTCCAGTCCTACCTGAAGAAAGGGGTCCTGCTCGACGTACAAAACGACTTTATGGGGGCAAAGGATGCCTATTGCAAGGCTTTGACCTTTCATCCGCAAAATGATTCGATGTTGTTCGTGGCAAAGGTGTATGCCGGCACGAGCTATTACAACCTCAATAATTTCGATTCCGCCAACTATTACCTGTTGCAGGCGGAATCCCTCAACGGGAAGTTCAGGAACCAGGACGATGGGGTCCGGCTGTATAATACCCTCGGGGCATTGTTCTATGACAATGGGAATTACCAGCAGAGCAAGAATTATTTCAGCAGGGCGCTGGAGATCGTGAAAGCCAAACAGCCTTTCAATCCCGTGTTTGCCGTCGGCATCGAGACGAATATCGCGACTTCCTATTACCATCTCGGGTTGTACGAAGAATCTTTGTCCATGTATAATAAGATCCTTGCCCGGCGGGTATTTACCGACGCGATCTACATGAATATGGGGATCGCCTATTCCAACCTCCATAAATACAGGGAAGCGCTGGCCTGTTTTAAAAAAGTGGATGCCCGGAAGGTGCCCGGGGTGTATAATGAAATGGGGTATGCGGCCTACCAGTTGCACCGGCCCGACTCTTCCGCCTGGTGGCTGGATCAATTGAAGGCAGGGGCTGCCAGGAGCGGTGAAAAGCTGAATGACCTGGACCTGGGGGTCAATGATCTTTACAGGGCTGACCTGCTTTCCGACCAACAGCAATATATGGCCTCGCTGGAAAGCCTGCAGAAAGCCATCATCCTTTTCTCGAAGCATTTCAACAACGAGGATATTTTTTCCAATCCTTCCAATTTTACCGGCGCCTTTGCTTCCTATCGATTGTTCGATGCTCTTTTTAAAAAAGCTGCGCTCTTCGAACGCCTTTACCGTAAACAACCGGAAGAAAAATACATAAAAGGCTCCTATGAAGCCTATAAGGCCGCTCTCTCCATCTTACGCACCATCGAAAAAAATTATGATACGGACGATGCCAAGATCTTCCTGAAGAAAAAGAATGCCGAAGTATACCAGGGCGCTCTCTCCGTCTGCCTGGAATTGTACCGGCTGCATCCCGGTGATCGTTATCTCGAAGAGGCGTTTACGATCAGTGAGAAGAGCAAGGCTTCGATCATCACGGCCAACCTGGAAGGAAGGACCTTTAATAAAGTGCCGGGCATGGAAGAGGGGTTGTTGCAAAAGGAAAGGAATATTAAATACAATATCGCCCGGCTCAATGTCAAGAGCGAAGGAACGACCGATAGCAAGGAGATGGAAAGCATCGCGCAGGAAAAAGGCGGGTATGAAATAGAATTATCACGGTTGCAAAATGAGATGGAAAAGAACGGCAATTATTACAAACTTAAATATGAAGATGCTTCGCCGGGTATCAAAGAGTTGCAACATAAGCTGGACGGGCAACAGGCGCTCATCAGCTTCTATGTGACAACGGATGTCCTGCATGTGTTCCTCCTCACCCGGGGGACTTTCTCCTATAGGAGGGTGGATTCGGTGGCAGCGCTGGAGCGGAAGGTGGAGGACTGGCTGGGCTTGTTAAAAACGGCGGAGAATGGCCGGAAGTTCAAGGGGGCTGCGATCGGGGCAAGCTTGTATCGTCAACTGGTAAAGCCGATACAGGCCCTGCTGCCGGGAAAGGACGAATGGATCCTTATCCCCGATGGGTTCCTGCATTTTCTTCCTTTTGAGTCGCTGCCGGCGGATGGAGGAACGGAGAGCGGGTCGGACGGCGGTGGACGGGGTAAGACCTTGCTGGAAACGACGACGATCAGTTACCGGTTCTCTTCCCGGCTATTGGGAGCGGGGAACGGGGGAGGGGGGCTTTTCGGCGGGGGTCTACCGGAAGGAAATAAAGGAGGGGTCTTGTCCTTTGCACCGTTCGCTGCCAGGGGGGCCGGATCCGATCCCACCGGTGCGGGGGGCCTCCAACAGTTACCTGCTTCGGCGGAGGAGATCGCAGGTCTGGGGGGAAGGATGTACCTGGATAGCCTGGCAACAAAAGAACAATTTCTGCAATCGATCAATAAATACCCGATCGTTCATCTGGCTACGCATGCGGTCTCGTCCATCAACAATGCTGCCGCATCTTTTATCGCTTTTTATCCAAAGAAAGGATCGGCTATCGAAGACTGTTTGTACCTGGAAGAACTTTATGGGTTGAATATGAATGGGACGCGGCTGGTGATCATCAGCGCCTGTGAAACAGGACAGGGAGAACTGGTGAGTAATGAAGGGGTGATCAGCCTGGCCCGGGCTTTTGCGTATGCGGGTTGCGAAAGTACGATCAATAGTCTCTGGAAGGCGGATGATAAAGCTACTTCCTTTATCCTGGGGAAATTCCATGCATATCTTCGGAAAGGCTATACAAAATCGAAGGCTTTGCAGCGGGCTAAACTGGACTACCTGGGTAGTGATGCGATCAATAAGAGCCCGGCCTACTGGTCGCATTTGGTGCTGATCGGAGATACGGAACCGCTGTATAGTACGGGCCACTTTTCCTGGTGGATGGGCTTAGCGGTCGTCCTCGGAATACTTTTGTTAGCGGGTGCGATCGTTGTTCGGTACTGGTCTTTCAAAAGGAGGAGGAAAGGATCTCAGGGGAGGCCCTGATCTTGGTTTTTTCAAGGGAATGGGACTAGCTCAATGGACTTGGATGGTTTCATGGACTGCTTAGGATGGTCTCAAGGACAAGGTTTGGACGTTTCATTGGATAAGGTGGTCTTCAACTGGAACTGGATAATTTTTCATTTGGATTTGGATGGTGATTCATTTCGGATAAGGATGGTCGTTCAATTGGATTTGGATGGTTCATTTGGATTTGGATAGGTCTTTCAGGATCAGGATTCATTTTTAATAGGATCAGGATTTTGTTTTTTCATAGGATCGGGATAATGATTCATGGGATTTGGAATATTTTCTGATTTTTCGCCTTTCAAAGAACCGCTAACATATATTAGTACTCGCTGGGGAAGAGAACGTAACCGGAAATCAAAGGTTTTTTAAATTATTTTTAATTAATTGATATTCAAGCACTTAAGAGCTATCCTATTTCTTGTATTCAAGGATCTTCAGGTCGGTGAAGGACATGCTCATGACCTTATCATGGTATAAATGATCCTTATTGGCCTTGATCTTTTCCAGCAGGGGCATGGCTTCGTTGGGTTCATTTTTTGCAAGCCAGCTCATAGCCAGGTAGTATTCAGCCTCATCCTGGAAGTAATCTCCGCCTGACTGCACATTGACGGCAATGATCTGCTGAAATTTTCCAATGGCATCGTCAGGGTGTTTTAATTCCAGGTCGGCGATACCCGCAAGGAAATAAGATTTGTTATTCTTCTCTTTCAGGGCAGTAAAGAGGGTGGCAACTTTTTTCCACTCCTTATTATTATAGGCCTGGTCGATGGCATCCTGTCGTTCCGTACCACGGCTTGCATTTAAAGAGTACGAAGAGTAATATTTTTCATAAAGTCCGGAAGAAGTGGCCGTCGTGTATTTATAAAGGGCTGCTCCACCGGCTACTAAAAAGACACAGGCTGCTACCCGCATTACATTGCGATAGATCGTGCGTACGATGGCACCGTTGGGTCTGGCTGTGGAAGTTTGCGCCAGCCATTGCTTCTTCACGGAAGAAACCTGGTCATAGAGGGCGGCATTCTGCACGGCGTCCACGGCGGTCCGGATAAAATGCCATTCCTGGGCGGCTTCGGGATCTTTACCGATCAACTGTTCCGTTGCTGCGGAACCCAGTCCCAGAAGGCTTCTATCAAGATGATCTATTAATAATTCTGTTTGATTCTGTGCCATTTTTTTTTATTTAACGATTTGACTGATCTGCCTGGCGATCGCGGGATTTTCTTTTATCATCCCGGTCAGTTGCTGAAGGCATTTATATTTTTTGTTTCTGACGACTTGCTCATTTTCATAAGGCAGATGATCCAACATCTCTTTCATCGAAAGGTTCTCGTAGTAGAAGAGCATGAGTAATTTTCTGCATGGTTCCCCTAACTTGTTTACGATCTCCCGCAGTTGCCGCTTCTCTTCCAGGTCGCCCATCAGATGACTGACATCCGTATCTTGCTGGTCACGGCCTTTCTCGAATTGTTTCTCCCGGAAGCCTGATCTTTCTTTTTTTTTGATCTCATTCAGCCAGATATTTTTGGCTACGGAGACAAGGAAAGTTTTGATGCTGGCTTCCATCCGGTATTTACCTTTTTTTACGATCTCTATAAAGGCAAGGACCGTCTCCTGGAAAACATCTTCGGCGTCCTGCTCACTTCCGCCATAATGAATAATAAAAGAACTCGTAGTCGCGGAATATTGCTGATACAGGTATAAGATCGCTTTATTCAGATCTTTTTGATTGCCGATCGATGCTATCAATTCGGCATCCGTATATTTTTCCGCGACGTTCATATATTAGTAGGTTCTGGGGAACAAGACGTAACCGGGTTCCAGGAATATATTTTTTTAAGGGTTTCCATATAAACGACCGGGAGTGCGATTGAATTGTATGCCACGTAGTTACGTAGATAAAAGACTGTTATCCCCGGGAGGGGACTCCGGGGGCTGGAAGGGGTTATTGTCTTATCTTATTGATATTTAATTACTTATGTTTTAGCTCCCTTTAGCGGCTGGGGAAACGGGGACCAGGGTCCGGGGAGAGAGCACTAGTGGGGATTGGGTATTCTTGTCATTCTGATCGCAAACTCTTTACCGGGTTCATCAGCGCGGCTTTTATCGCCTGAAAGCTAACAGTCATCAGCGCTATAAAAATGCACAACGCCCCGGCTACAGCAAACATCCACCAGCTGACCGGAACCCTATAGGCGAACACTTCCAGCCATTTACTCATGGCCCACCATGACAGCGGCGTCGCCAGGACAAAGGCGATACCGACCAGTTTAACGAACTCCTTTGACAACAAAGCAACAAGGCCGGCGACGCTCGCGCCCAGCACCTTGCGGACGCCAATCTCCTTTTGACGCTGCTCGGCGCTGAATGCCGACAGGCCAAACAACCCGAGACATGAGATTAAAATGGCCATGATGGTGAATGAATGGATGATCTTCGAAAGACTTATCTCCGTCTCATATTGCTTTTGTACCTGCTGGTCAAGGAATGCATACTCAAACGGAACGCCGGGCAGGTTTTTCCGCCAAACCTTCTCCACTTTACTCAAAAGCGATGGATAGTCGGTGCTGCTGACCGAAACCATCATAAACGAGAAGTAATTGCCCGGATTGCCATTGTGGAATATCATAAACGGACTAACTCCTCCATGGAGTGATTCGTAGTTGAAATCTTTCATCACGCCGACGATCTCGAAATGCTGAATAGAGCCGCCGGAATTTTTATTGTACAGTCTGGTTCCGGGTGCATTTTCGGCTGTAAGGCCGAGGCGTTTGCACAACGTCTCATTGATAAGCGTCACCAGGCTGTCCTTTATGTCAAAATCCCGGCCTGCGATGATTTTAATGCCATTAGCCTTTACAAATTGTTCGTCGGCAGCCATATTTCCGGCATCTACGGATGTCGACTCATTGCCGCCGGCGAGGTACACCGGGATGCCGCCTCCTGCTTGATGGCTGAAATAAGTGTCGGACTGGCTTACATATTTTACTTCAGCTAATTGCTGAAGATCCGACGCCATCGCCGTCATTTTTTGCCGGCCGTCATTAGTGTAAAAATTGAAAATCAGCTTCTGGCTTTTGTCAAAACCAAGGTCTTTATTCTTTATGAAGTTGAGCTGGCTGTAAATAATGATGATAGACGTAATGAGCATAATAGACAAAAAGAACTGGAATACCACCAGCGAGCGGCGCATGCCGGATGCCGAGACCTGGTTGTTCAAATTGCCCTTCATCACTTTGATAGCCTGGAAGGCCGACAAATAAAAGGCCGGGTAACTGCCTGCAACGACGCCCGTAATCACTACAATTACAACCAGCACTACCCGAATACTGAAATGGTTGAGGAAAGAGAATTGAATATTGGTTTGCGTGATCTGGTTCAGATAAGGTATGGACAGGTACAATAAGGGTAGCGCCAGCAATACGCCGAGCAGCGTTAATAAGAACGATTCACCGAGGAATTGCTTTACCAGATCGCTGCGCTTAGCACCAATGACCTTGCGTACTCCCACTTCCTTCGCCCGTTTTGACGCGCGTGCGGTGGATAAATTCATGAAATTGATACAGGCGATCAACTGGATCATGATGGCGATGCCTGCCAGGATATACAGCAGGGTAGGGCTGATGGTCTTGCTTATCTCATACTCGTAGCCAGGCATGGTATGCACTTTAGCGATGGGCTGTAAATGAAGCGTTTTAGTCATTCCCGACGACTTGAGTTGCTGTGCGCCATATTTGTTCAGGAAATCAGGCAGTTTTTTCTCCAGTGCCGCAGGATCGGCCCCCGGGCGAAGTTTAAGGTAAGAGTCCATGAACATATTCCCGGCCCATTGTGAATTACTGAGCAAAAAATGGCCGAAACCTCCGCTGCGCATGGTAACAAAAAGATTCGCGCTAATGTGTGTTTTACCCAGGCTTTCATTGACTACGCCGGTTACCTTGAACTCGTTTTTGCCGTAATTGTTATCGATGGTGATCACTTTACCTACTGGATCCACGTGGCCAAATAGCTTGACAGCGGTAGGCTGTGACAATACTATCGAGTTGGGTTCAGCTAAGATATCCCGGGTGCTTTTGCCGTAAACAAAATGATACGTAAAGACATCGAAAAACGTTGAGTCCACGTAAACCAACCCGTTTTCACGGAATGACTTGTCGCCGTATTTCAGCAGGCTCTTGTCGTTCCCGTACAAATCCGACGAATACAGCCGCGTAAATTGTGCAACCTCAGGAAAATCGCGTTTTATGGCAGGCGCAATCGGCGGCGATGACGTCGCCATTTTATGGTTGTCGCCTGTAAATTCCGCCGTGGTGGTAATGCGGTAAATATTTTGTGCGTCCTTCTGATGTTTGTCATAACTGTACTGATCCTGCACATAGAGCAGGATATACAGGCAACATAAGGTCCCCACCGCGAGCCCGAAAATATTGATGAGGCTGAACGTTTTGTTCTTCCACAAAGACCGTATGGAGGTTTTGAGATAGCTCTTAAACATGGCTGAACTTTTAAATGAATGATGAACAGCGCAAAGTGGGCCAATACCAGTGCCAAACACGTATTTTATTGAATATCAGCAATTTAAGAAGGCGCCAAGCTTCCAAAACGTTCGTTTGCGATACAATTAGGTGTGCGGATATGCGAAATCCTGAAAATATTCCCCTATGTCGATGGTATAGATATCAGGACTTGGTACCCCAGATCACCTGGTCGAGATAATCGTTCCGGAATTTCCCTTTCGGGTCGAAGGAGGTCAGCAATTTCTGAAAAGCGGGCAGCTTCTCATATAAAGCCGCGATCTGCCGGTGGGGGATGGTATAAAGTTTACCCCAATGCGGTCTGGCATGGAAGGGGGCCAGTTGCTCTTCGATCAGGGGTAATAGTTTGCTGACGGCCGGCCAGTCGGGGGCCCAGGTGAAATGGATGGTAGTGCCGGCCCGGTGGTGGCAAGGACTCATCCAAAGATCATCGGCCGCAATGCAGCGGACTTCCGTGATCAATAAATGCGGAGAGATCTTTTCGTGTAATTTTTCCACTGCCCGGATCGCCTCATAGGACTTTTCCCGGGGAACGAAATATTCGGATTGCAATTCCTTCCCGCTACTGGGCGTAAAGCCCATACGGAAATGCGGTAGCCGTTCGTGCCAGGGACCGGCCACGCCCATCTGCGGCGTACAGTTCTCCGCAGAGATATTTTTAATGGGATGAAGATTGCGGCTGGCCGCCTTTGCCCCGAAGAAATCGGGCGTTTTCCCCCAGTTCTTTCCGTCACCTGCCTTGCTCTTGATCCATACTTCATTGATATTGCCGTTGCGCCAGTCCGTAAAAAGGCTGACACTATATCCGGCAGACATGATGGCCTCAAAATGATGTTCCAACTGCTGCATGGGGAGGTTCTCGTACACATACTGGCTCACCTGGTAGGTAGGTTCGATGGCCAATGTGATCTTCGTCACGACGCCCAATCCACCCAGGTGGACCACGGCGCCCGCAAAGGATTCCTTATCCTTGTCACGGGATAACTGTACGATCTCTCCTTCGGCGGTGACGATCTCCAGGGCACGGACGGCCGAAGACAGGTTACCATTATGAACTCCGGAACCATGGGTAGCGGTGGCGCATCCTCCCACGACGGAAATATGCGGCAGGGACGCAAGATTGTGCAGGGCGTATCCGCGATCGTTCAGAAAAGTAGCCAGTTCTCCATAGCGGACGCCGGCTTCCACCGTTACGGTATGATGAAGTATATCGATCGGACTTATTTTATTGAGGTGGGCCAGGGAGATAAGATGATCCTTCGAGTCGGCGATATGGTTGAAACAATGCCGGGTCCCGAGGACTTTCAGGCGATTGTATTTTTTTACCAGCGTGCGCACCTCCTCCATCGATCCGGCCTGCAGGAGGGGAGAACTGCTATAGGTGTAATTGCCTGCCCAGTTCTTCAGTTTGTCATCCTGTGCCCAATCGACCAGGGGAGATACGGTGGCGCCTGCCATCATCATAGACGATAATTTTATAAAGGTTCGTTTTTTCATACGAAGCATTTTTATTTTGAATGGCCGACGATCCGGTCTGTGGTAAATGGGTAAACAAGGTACGCTTTTCCTTATAAAGTTTACATTTGTCACATGGGGAAGAGCTGGCTTTTATACCTTGTGTTTTTGTTGCCTTTGTGGGCGGGAGCGCAGCCGCATTCTCTCTCCTTTCGTAATATCGGCATCAACGAAGGGCTTTCGCAGAGCAGCGTGGTGGATATCTTTACGGACTCCTCCGGCTTTGTATGGCTGGCTACGCAGGATGGTCTGAATCGCTATGACGGTAAGGAGTTCGGGGTCATTCGCAGGAATTTCGATGATATCACGACCCCTACCAGCAGCCGCCTCGGCAAGATCATCGGGGGCTCGGGGCATTGGCTATGGCTGCTCACCAGCGGCGGAAAACTGGAAAAGCTCAACCTGCTGACGGAGTCCATTATTCCCGTGGTGCGGATCGGAAAGGACAGCACGCCTCTGCCGCCCGTGAACTGCTTCTTAGAGGACTCTGACGGTACCTGTTGGATCGGCACGGAGGGACAAGGACTTTATACCTGGAACCCGGCTTCCGGGGAGTTGAGGCATTATTTACCGGAATGGCTTTCGGTATCCGGTCGTCCCGGTGTGCAGTTGCAAGCTATTTTTGAAGACCGGCTTAAAAGGCACTGGGTGCTTACGGACGAAGGCCCCCTGATAGTGGATGGGGAACGGATCATTCCACAGCATTTTGGAAATCTTCCCGGTACCACTCCGATCTCCTGCAGTGTCATGGAAGAGGACCGGCAAGGCAATTATTGGCTGGGCAGCTATGGGAAGGGCATTTTCTTAAGGGGAAAGGGGGACAGTCTCTTCCGGCCCTTTCATTCCGGCCAGGCGGAGGGTCTGCCCGGTGACCTGGTGGTGCTGACGATGAAAGTAGACCAGGAAGGACATGTCTGGGCAGGTACGTATGGCAACGGCCTTTTTGTGATCGATCTCCTGGCGGGGATAACGGAACATTTTATTGCCAATAAGCAAGACCCTTTTTCCTTGCCGTACAACGATGTATTATGTATCGACGAAGATAAGAATGGGGGGATCTGGATCGGCACGGATGGAGAGGGGGCGAGCTACTACGACCGGCGGCTCAATAATTTTAAGATGCTTTCGAAGAGCAATGTACCCGCGAATATCTCCGTTGCGCAAGTAAGGGCCATAACGACGGATAAGAACGGAGGGATCTGGATCGGCACATCGAATAGCGGGCTTACCTATGCGAACCTGCAATCAACGAACCTCCTCACCCGTCATTTTCTTCCCTATACGAAGGGTACCAGCAATTACGACCGGGTCGTATCTCTCTTGATCGATGAAGAGCAGGATCTTTGGGTCGGTACGCAAGGGAATGGGCTTTTGATACTGGATTCACGTAGCCGGGACATAAAAAAATGGTATCATCCGCAATCTCCGGCCGGCCGCCTGCCTGATCATACTATCTGGTGTATGCTGCCCGATAGTGGCGGGCGTGTATGGATGGGAACGCGGAATGCCGGTCTCTGCCTTTTCGATAAAGAGAAAGGGGTACTGGCCATTTTCGATACGGCGAATGGCAGCCGTCTACCGGAAAATAATATACGCTGCCTGGTACGGATCAGCGATAGCGTCCTTTGCATTGGCTTTGAGCAAAAAGGTATCCGATTTTTCAATACGCGTACGGGCCGGCTATTGGAGGGCGGCGGATCTGTTCATATTCCCGGGGAAGCGGCTATTCTGCTGAAATGCATCTATTTTCAATATCCGTATGTATGGATCGGTACGCTGGGAAAAGGGTTGATCGCCTATCATCTGATTACCCGTCAGTTCACGCGGATCACGGAGCAACGGGGCTTGCCCAATAATACCATTTATGGTATCCTGCCGGATGGAAAGGGGGCCGTCTGGATGAGTTCGAACAAGGGGCTCTTCCGATGGCAGTTGCCCGCAGATGCCGTTAGCCAGGTAGACCGGAACAGCTTTACCTCCTTCGTGGCGGAAGAGGGGCTGCAAGGCAATGAGTTCAATACCGGCGCTTTTCACCGTTCGGCGGGAGGGAGGCTTTTTTTCGGGGGCATCAACGGACTTAGTTTTTTCGACCCGGACAAACTGATCCTCATAAATACGCCGGCCAGGGTGTCGATCACCCGGATCATGGTGAACAATCAACCGCTGCAAACGGATACCGTCGTCCCGTATTTGCATTCCCTTTCCCTGGACTATGACCGGAATTCACTATCCTTTAATTTTGCTGCGCTTGATTTTGTCTCGCCGGGGCTCTACCATTATTATTACCAACTCCTGCAATACGATAAAGACTGGATCGATGCGGGCAATCGTAACTATGCTGCTTATACCAACCTTCCTCCCGGCCGATATACTTTCCGGGTAAAAGCCTCCCGGCAATGGGATGCCCGCGATCCGGGCACCCTGCTTACGATCATGATCCAACCGCCGTTCTGGAGAAGGCCCTGGTTTATCATCCTCTGTACTCTTTTGTTCGCCGGGATCTTATATGCATTCTACCGTTACCGGATCCGGCAGTTGCTGCGTCTGCAACAGGTACGCAACCGTATCGCCTCCGACCTGCATGACGATATCGGCTCCACCCTCACGAATATCAGCATGTTGTCAGAACTCAGCCGGAAGGGGCTCCCGGAAAAGGAAGGGGCGCACATCTTCCTGAACAGGATCTCGGAAGAAGTGAACCGTTCGGGGCAGGCGCTGGACGATATCGTGTGGAGTATCAATACCAATAACGATAGCCTGGAGCAAACAGTGATCCGCATGCGTCGTTATGCTGCCGAGATCTTCGATGCGGCCAATATCCATTATTCCCTCCACCTCGACGAACAGTTCGCGCACCGGAAACTGAATATGGAACAAAGGCGCGATCTCTTCCTTATTTTCAAAGAGGCGATCCATAATGTATATAAGCATGCAGGCGCGAAAAATGTGACGATCCATGTCTGGCCGGAAAAGCACCGATTGTTCATGAAGATCCGGGATGATGGCAGGGGGTTCGATCCGGGCGTCCTTACGCAACGCAATGGCCTGAAAAATATCCGTTCGCGACTGGAAAAATGGAAGGGGCAACTGGTGGTGGAAGCCGCAGCCGGACATGGCTGCATGATCCTGATCGATCTTGTCATGACCTAGCCTCTTACCCATCTTTCATTCATGCCTGCCGGCGCCGAATATCCCTCTTCACTCAAATGAGTGAGACCACTCTGTGGTATAAAACCTTTAACTTTAACCAATGGCCGTTACTATCGTCATATTCGAAGACAACGAACGCTTGCGGGAGTCCCTGACCTACCTGTTGGGTATGAATGGCTACCAGGTAGCCGGCAGCTATAGCCAGTGCAGCGATGCCGCCAATATCGTACGGCTTTACAGGCCGGATGTGGTGCTGATGGATATCGACATGCCGGGTGAAAGCGGGATCACGGGCGTACGATGGATCAAGGAAGCCCTTCCTGCTACCGCGGTGGTGATGTATACGGTGTTTGAAGATGATGAACGATTGTTCCAGTGTCTCTGCGCGGGTGCGAATGGCTACCTGCTGAAAAAAATGCCGCCGGCCAAATTATTCGACGCCATCCAGGAAGTGCTGGAAGGCGGTGCGCCCATGTCTCCTGTCATCGCGCAAAAAGTATTGGCCAGCTTCCGCACCAGGATCGAGCCCAATAAATATCATCTTTCTTCCCGCGAGATGGAAGTGTTGCAGTGGCTCAGCAAGGGGTACAGCATCAAAATAATCGCTTCGGAAATGAATCTCGCCTTCGATACGGTGCGTTCCCATCTTAAGAATATCTACCAGAAGCTCCATGTCAACTGCGGCAAGGAAGCCATCGCCAAAGCCCTCGGCGAGCGGATCGTTTAAAACTATCAACCTACTCAAAAAGAGGATGCTATAACTGGCATACCTGATGGATATTTGTGCATTCTGTGAAATGCCGCCAGAGCTCCCCTGCTCCCTCATTTATTCATCTATTCAAGCGCAAACATGAAACAGATCTTTACTCTGCTATCTTTTCTTGGCATTTCGATCTTTGCTCAGGGCCAATGGAGCAATACCAGCAACCAATTCTACGACAGCCTCCACATGAGCGTATCCGCGGCTACCGGCATACAGCAAAATTCTTATATTGTAAAAAGCTACCCGGACAGCGGTTATTTTGTTATCTGGGAGGATTACCGCAATACGGCCGTCAGCAAAAGGGATATCTATGCGCAGAAATACGATAAGAACGGCAATACTCTCTGGGCAGCGAATGGCGTCCCTGTAAGCGACGGAACAAATGACCAGCATTTTACCTGGTCCTCCAATGAAGATTATCGCAGCCGGCCCCTGGGGGCTACCGACAGCGCGGGCGGATTTTACCTGGCCTATACGGATGACAGCATTGATAACTACGATTGGCAGCGGATGTGCGTGCAGCATATGAGAGGTAACGGGACCCAGGTTTTCCCCGGCGTGGGCTATATCGTGGCGGCGCCGCCATCAGGGCAAAGTGTAAATTATTCATCGCCGGAATTGATTGCCGATGACGACGGTGGTTTTTATATCGCTTATGTACAGAATAACGGTAACGATTATCTTTATATCTATAACTATAAAGATATCGGTGGAACGATGGTGCTTAACGGGGGCGGCAGGGCAAATGATAATGGTTACCAACTGTCAGATCCCGGGCCATGCGTCGGCACGACCCGGTGGACGGTGATTTATCCCGGCACGACTGTTCATGAGTATAATATCTGGCCCGATCTCCAGGGTGGCTGCAGTGTCGTCATGTCTATGAACGGGAATACCGGTGGGCAAGGCAAAATGCTTTGTTATAACAGGCTCTGGAAAGCTAAGAAAGCCGCACATGTCAGCATCGCGACCCAATGGCCCACGGGCGACCCGAACACACTGGAGATCGATTATCCCAAGGGGACGGTGGATATGCTCTATAAATTAAGGACCAATGCCCTCGATGCCAATTGTACCTCTCCCGCGGGCTATAATGTCTGGGTCGATTATCTCCTGCTATCCAATGGTTACCTGCTCCTGGACCAGGGAGGCTATGATTATAATTACCCCAAAGGCGTCACTGTGACGACCTCCGGCAATATCAACGCGGAATTGATCGCCGTCACCACGCGAAGCCTGGATGGAAATTCGGTGACCCCCTTTATCGTGAAGGGTTTCGGCAGCTTCGTGGAAAAATACGATAGCGTGCCCTACCAGCGGGCTTCCAATGACAATATCGTGGTAGGTTATAATCCCGTTGTGCCGGCGCAGCTCAATAAGATGAATTATTTTCGGGACACCCTCCTGGCGACCAGCACCTATTACAACGATTTCTCCCTGGCCGGTGGCGGCAGCCAGTTGTACGCCGCTTCTTTACTCTATCAGGCCGGCAGCGGCAGGGATGTTCGCCTGCAACACCTGGCCGTGGAAAGACAGTCGGCCGACTCCTTTGCGATGGTCATAAAAGCGAGCTCTAACCAAGGCGAGCTGATCGGTAGAGAGCTCAATACCGGTTTTGGCGGCTCTTCTATACAGTATGACTTTCCCGCCATCACCGTCAATCCCACGGGAAATGCCTTGTTCTATATCAGGGAATACGGGCAGTATATCCGGGTAAGTCCTATTACGAATGGCGCCCAACTTGCCTGGGGAGCCATGGGGAGACCTATCGGCACTCCTATTGCCAATGGATCCTATTACTACCCCGACCTGCCCTATGTAGCACTGGACCCCGTGAACGGCACCGGCCTCATAAGCTGGCAGGATTCCCGGAACCTTCCGGCAAGCCCGAATACGAACACCAATATATTTATGCGGCACCTGGATAGCTTAAATGTCGTGGACTATACGCCGCTCGACAAAAAAGTGCAGGCGCTCGGTAATTTCAGCACCCAGGCCTTCCCGACCGCCCTTTTAGGTAATAGCAAAAATTATAGTACGTTCGACGGTTATAATAATCTTACCGGATATACCTCACCGGTAGTCTCGATCCTGGACAACTATAATTTAGGCGCTGTTGTGGTCCTCGTTTATGAAAATCCGGGCGCTATCCGTACGGCCAATGGACATGCCTATCTGAATCGTAATTTCCTGATCACGCCGGAACATAATCCCGCGGGAGCGGCCAATATCAACGTCCGCCTTTTCTTTACCACGGCGGAATTCGATGCCCTCAAAGCGGCCAATCCCGCTATCAGCAGCCCGGGGGACCTGGGTGTGATCAAACAGCCCGGCTCCGGCAACAACGCCCCTGCAGCGTATACGCCTGACCCATCGGATGAATTGCTGGCTCCCCTGGCCTGGAAGGCCGTTAGCGGCGGATACTATATCGAGGTCTCCGTCAAGAGCTTCAGCAATTTCTTTATTCAGCAGGGGGTAGGACCCTTACCGCTGACCTGGGTCGATGTAAAGGCAAAATGGATCGATGATGCCCGGGCCGATGTGAACTGGCTGGTAGCACAGGAAGAAAATGTAAAGGATTATATCGTACAGGCCAGCACGGATGGAAGGTTTTTCAGCGATGTTTGTACCGTGATCGCAGCGGGACTTGACAGTTATCATTGTGAAGTGCCGGCTATTGGCAGCAATAAATATTACTATCGTGTCCTGCAAAGGGACCTGGATGGAAAGAGCAGCTTCAGCAAGGTGGTCAGTTTAGGGGCGTATTCGGCAGTGGGATCATTCGTGCTGTCTCCCAACCCGGCGCATGACTATGCCCTGTTGCATACCGATGGCCCCGCCATCATTCGTTCGCTCCGGCTGATGAATATGAGCGGTGTCAGCTTATGGCAGCAAAATAACCCTTCGGGCAGCAGTACCCATATTCCTTTGCAAACCCTGTCCCCCGGCGTCTATAGCTTGCGGATCCAGTTGGCGGATGGGAGTGTAGTGGTGAGGAAGCTGGTGAAGCGATAGACCGGAGTGCCTGAACGAACAAGAGAATTTCCGTAGCCTTCCCTATAGAGCCCCCGTAATCCGGGGGCTTTTTTGGCTGCAATAAACCTAAATTTAGGTGGCCAACCTGTATTTCGGGCCGATTGAAATTGAGCAAGAAACGGGTTTCCCGCCCCGGGGGATCGCCTTAATTTTGTCTTATAAAATGAAATTATTATGGAAACGCAACAGGAGATCAACTATAAGAGGATTGCGGAAGCGATCGATTTTTACAGGCTTAATTTCAAAGGGCAGCCCAGCCTGGAAGAAGCCGCGGAGCATGTACATGTAAGCCCCTTTCATTTTCAACGGATGTTCAAGGAATGGGCCGGGGTCACGCCAAAACAGTTCCTGCAGTACCTGAGCCTGGAACATGCCAAGACCATGCTGAAGGAAACAAAGGCCAGTTTGCTGGATACGGCTTTTGAAACAGGGCTTTCGGGCACCGGTCGCCTGCACGATCTTTTTATAAAGGTGGAAGGCATGACACCGGGTGAATACAAGAACGGAGGCGGTCAGTTGAGTATCAACTACAGCTTTGCCGAGAGTCCTTTCGGCACCATCCTGGTGGCATCGACGCATAAGGGCATCTGCTATATGGCTTTTGTCGACGAAGGGCAGGAGTTGGCTTATAATAAGCTGGTCAAGAGCTTCCCCAATGCCAGCTATCACCGGCTTACGGACAAGATCCAGCAGGAGGCCCTCTTTATTTTTACGCAGGATTGGAGCAAACTGAGCCAGATAAAGCTACATCTGAAAGGGACCCCTTTCCAGATCAAAGTGTGGGAGACCTTGCTTAGGATCCCTATGGGAGAGTTGTCCACCTATTCCGGTATCGCAGGTCAATTGAAGAATCCCAAGGCTTCCCGGGCCGTAGGTTCGGCCGTTGCCGGCAACCCGGTGGCCTTCCTTATTCCCTGTCACCGGGTGATAAAAGCCACCGGCGAATTTGGGCAGTATCATTGGGGTAGTCTCCGTAAGACGGCCATGATCGGCTGGGAGGCTGCGAAGACGGATGGTAATAGGGAGAATTAAAAAAACAGGTATGAGCAAGATCATCGAAGAGTTGAAAGAAAAAGATTGGCGCCGGGTGGCAGAGGACCTGCATGAGCAAGGGTATGCCTTGATCCGGGATGTACTCGATCAACAAGCATGTGAGGAGCTGATCGCATCGTATAATGCCGATCGCACCTATCGAAAGACCATTACGATGGAACGCTATCGCTTTGGCCTCGGGGAATACAAGTATTTTCAATACCCCCTGCCGGAACTGATCACGGACATCCGGGAGACGATCTATCCTTTTATCGCGCCTGTCGCCAATCAATGGATGGAAGCTCTGAACATCGATAAGAAATTCCCCGGCACGCATGCGGACATGAAAAAGCTTTGCCGGGATCATGGGCAGACCCAGCCAACGATCCTGATCTTAAAATATGGGAAGGGCGGTTTTAATACGCTGCACCAGGACCTGTACGGGGACATTTACTTTCCTATGCAGGCGGTGGTATTCCTGAACGAACCGGAGGAGGATTATACCGGGGGAGAATTTGTCCTGACGGAGCAAATACCCAGGGCTCAATCCAAGGCCAATGTGCTGAGGCCGCGGCGCGGCGATCTCCTGCTGTTCACTACTAATTTCCGGCCGGTGAAGGGAAGTAAAGGTTATTACCGGGTGAATATGAAACATGGAGTAAGTCCCCTGCATAGCGGGCAGCGTCATACGCTGGGCATTATTTTTCACGATGCATTGAGCTAGCCTACTTGGCTTTAATGAATTTGCTTTATCCGCACAAAGTGGCCGTTGAGATGGTCGATCCTCATTTCAAATTTGTAGGCATCTCCCTGCACCAGCAGACCCCCGATGATACCCAGCATCAGTTGGGCCGTCACCATATCCCCCGTGCTGGGGTTCATCCTGGATAGGCCGGTGAAATAAAAGTCATCCTCTTTTTTCTTCAGGGGATAATAGAAGAATTCTGTTGCGATGTAAGGTATTCCCTGGTAGACGATGGCATAGACATTGGCGAGTTTTACCTTGTCTCCTTTTGCCTTCTTGCCCGGGATACGGACCGTGTTGATGCGGCCGCTGTCATAATCCACGCTAACGATGCTGTCATCCGGGGTTTGGTTGATAAAAGAGGTAAAGGTCTTATACAACCCTTCGGTGTAGGTGCTGGTATTATAAATTTTGATCTGCCTTTTTTCGATGCTGTCGACCCGCGTCAGCAGATAATCGTCCAATATCTGCTGGTTGGCAGTGGGAGGTTCGGCAAGGCTATTGGCGATGAAGGCGGTGACGGTCTGGCCGGCTTTCCGGGCGGAGGGCTTGGTGACATCCATGCCCCCGGTGATCAGCATCGTATCGATGGCGTCCAGCCGATGGTAGCCGTCTCCCGTTTTCGCGTATAAGATCAAACGCAGATAGCAGAAACCTTTCTCGCTCATGGATTTTGTGACCTCGGCAAAGCTGAATTTCCTCAATTGCAATAATAACTCGCCATTGCCCGCAGCACTATCGACCAGTTGATCGAGGACGGATTGCAGTTGAGCGGGGAAGGGTGTCTTCGGCACCACTCTTGCCTTGGCATTTAGCATGCCTACCTGGACGACGCCCATATTCGTGGTATCCAGCCGCGAATCCAATACCCGGATAGTACGATAAAGACTATGCGGGACTTTCCCGGTAGGAAGCACCATTTCGAAATCCGTCGTTTTGGATTGTCCGTTCGTGTTGCAAATGCTCAATAGGGCGATCAGTGCGGAGAGGGCGACTCTGTACATGGGTTTACTTTTAAGGGGTGTTGGGAATGACGGGAAGTGACCGGATTTCAGATCCCTATCACATCGCTAAGATCCGGGCTTTCTGCTGATTGAATTCTTCGAGGGTGAGGGTACCATCGTCCAATAACTGTTTGAGCTGGCGCAACTGGCTGATCTTATCCTGTCCCTGTCCTGGCCTGGGCGTTGGGTTGATGGTAGGAGAGGTCATAGTCCTTTTCTCCGGTTCGTTGTTGTGGATAATGATCTGCTGCGGTGGTGGATTGGAAGATACGGCCCATACCAGGGAGATGATCCATCCGACAAAGGTCCAGCCGAGGAAGAAATTCAGCAGGAAGATGGCGCCCGTATTATGTCTTCCCCTGAGGATGGCGATGAGGGTGGGGAAGAAGTAAAGGCAAAAGAGGAATAAGGCGGCTGCGCCGGTGATGGATCCGAGAAAGCCGGAGAAAAAGAATAGAAGGATGGGGTGCTGCATTGGATGGTAGTAAAGAATTTGATTATAATTTACGCATCTTTTGGAAATAATGGAATAGGATGGCGATTATTTTATGCTTTTTTATTCGCCCATCCTTTTTACTACCTTGCAAGAGCAACACCAACCAGGTAGTATGATCCTTCATGAATTTCCCGACCTGCAATGGCTGAAAAGCCAGATCAAGCATCGGTTTGCCAACCGGATAGGCTGGGGCAACCATCGCCTCGAGACAGAAGGATTTCCCAACGTGATCATTCATGCCACTACAAAAAAAGCCTATCGGCCGGACGTTAAGGGTCCTCTTTCTCTTTTCCTCAATATCAAAGGCAACAGTCTTTGTAAAGTGGATAACCATACCGTAAAGGTGGACGAGCCCTTTTATTTTGTAAGCAATCGCTTCCAGCCTTATACTTTAGAGATCGAAAGGGAGCAGCCCGTCGAAACCTTCAATATCCATTTCGGGGAACATTTTTCGGAAGGGGTATTGCATGCGCTGACCACCGATGCCGACCGGATACTCGATGGGGCCGATCAACGGGGCGGGGGAGAAGGGGTTATCTTTTTTAATAAACTCTACCCCCGGGATGGGGAATTCAACAGGATCATCGGAGAGATCTACCGGTGCTCTATGGAAGGTAGCGCCGATCGGTTCCTCCTGGAAGAGCAGCTCACACAATTGCTAACCTATCTGTTACGACAGCACCGGCATATCCTAAGAACAGTGGAAGGCCTTCCCTCTGCCAAACGATCGACGAGGGTCGAGCTGTACAAACGTCTGTCCCATTCCCTGGATCAATTGCATGCTGACTTCGGCGGAGGCCTTAGTTTAGATGTCCTCGCGGCAACGGCCTGCCTCTCGAAGTATCATTTTTTACGGCTGTTCAAATCGACCTACGGCCAGTCCCCGCACCAATACCTCCAACAGGTGCGCCTGGCGAAAGCCCGCGAACTCCTGCAGCATTCCTCCCTGTCCGTAGCCGATATTGCCGACGCAGTGGGCTTTGAGAATAGTCCCTCCTTCAGCCGCCTGTTCTTCCAGCGACAGGGGATCTACCCCTCGCAGTACCGGGAACAGGTAAAATAGCAATTTCGGTTATCAGAGGTAGAGCCCTTTGATCCGACCTTTGTCCTGTCATTAAAAGATAAGCATTATGGAAAATAAGGTTACCCCCGGAGTCGCTATGTTATTCCTCACCGTCCTTTGTCTCGTTCTCATCCTGGTGGGGTTGCAAAGGGTCTTAAAGAGCACGGGACAGCAGCAGGGGGGCAGAGGCGGGATCCTCCTGCTCCCGGGCTGGGTACTTGCCTTGACCATCCTGTCCCTGACGGGATTCTTTTCCGATTTCAGCAAACTGCCTCCCCGTCCGGGCTTCGCTATCCTTATCCCGCTGCCTTTCGTCCTGTACTTTGCCTTTTCGAAAAAGGGAACGCAATTATTGAAGGCGGTACCCCCGCATTGGCTGATCTATATCCAGGTATTCCGGATCTTCGTGGAGCTGATCTTATGGGCTGCCTATCTGCGGAATCTGCTGCCCGTGCAAATGACCTTCGAGGGAAGGAACTTCGACATCCTTTCGGGGCTGCTGGCCATTCCCGTGGGGTATTTCTGTTTTACGAGGAAGAGTTGGTCGCTTGCTTGGGCGGTGGGATTCAATATCCTCGGGCTCCTGCTATTGCTGAATATAATCGTCGTAGCGATGCTGTCGATGCCTACCCCGCTACGTCATTTCATGAATGAACCCGCCAATACGCTGGTAGGAGAGTTCCCCTTTATTTATCTGCCGGGTATCCTGGTACCCCTTGCTTATTCCATGCATATCTTCTCGCTGCGGCAATTGCTGGGGGGAAAAGCCATTGCCTCATCCGTTCGTAGTGAACCCGGGATATAAGGTCATCCCTCCATCTACAAAAAGCGAAATACCATTGATGTAATCACTGTCATCGCTGGCGAGCCAGACGGCAGCCTGGCCGATATCTTCCGGTTGCCCGATCCTGCCATAGGGGATGAGAGTGAGTAGCTCGTTTAACGCATCCGGCGTTCCCCACGCCTGTTTGTTGATCGGTGTCTGGATCGCACCGGGGCAGATACTATTGATGCGGATCTTTTTTGGTGCGAATTCCTGCGCGAGACTTTTCATCAGCAACAGGATCCCTCCTTTCGAGGCCGCATAATTGGCATGACCGGCCCAGGGAATCACCTCGTGTACGCTGCTCATGTGGATGATCTTGCCGGTTGCTCTCGATCTTTCGGGAAGATGGCCTCTTCGCAGGAATTCCCTGATCGCTTCGCGGGCGCAAAGAAAATAGCCCGTCAGATTGACCCCTATCACCGCATTCCACTGCTCCAGCGTCATATCCTGAAAAACTGCGTCCCGTTGTATGCCTGCATTATTTACCAGGATATCCACCGTACCGAATTGCTGAACGGCGGCCGCAAACATTTTTTGCACTTCCTCTTCTTTGCTGACATCACAGGCATAGGTGATGCCGGCTCCGCCCGCCGCAGTGATCTCTGCCAACACCGCTTCCGCAGGTCCTTTCGCAGCCGCCACCGGATAATTGACGATGACGGTGGCGCCCGCTGCCGCGAGAGATTTCGCCACGCCGGCGCCGATACCGCTGCTGGCGCCTGTAACGATGGCTATTTGTCCCGCTAATTTATTTTTCATAGTACAAAAATACTAAACCCGTTGCTCTTATCTTTGCGCCCATAACCTAATAATTCTTGAAATTATGCATTACACAAAGGTATTTATCGGCGGTCTGCTCATGATCGGCCTTTTTACGGCTTGCAGTAACAATGAACAACAAGCCGAAGGAGTCGCAGCTCCCGCGAAAAAAGATTCTTCCATGATGATCAGGGAGGAAAATCTTACCTATTCCGGAGATGGTGCTACAATGGCCGGCTATCTTGTCTACCAGGAAGCCAATAAGGATAAAAGACCCGCTGTTCTCGTAGTCCCTGAATGGTGGGGGCTGAACGATTATACAAAGGGCAGGGCCAAACAATTGGCGGAACTCGGCTATGTCGCCATGGCCATCGATCTTTTCGGAGATGGAAAGACGGCGGACAATCCTGACAGCGCGGGAAAATTCGCCATGCCTTTTTATAAGAACCCTGCGAGCGCCAAAGCCCGCATCGATGCGGCGATCGCGAAGTTAAAGACCTACGGCATCGTGGATACGGCCAATATTGCAGCCATCGGCTATTGCTTTGGCGGCGGCATGCTGATCAATACGGCCAGGCTGGGTGATGAATTAAAAGGGCTGGTCAGCTTTCACGGTTCGCTTATCGGCACCCCTGCCCGTAAGGATCTGCTGAAAACAAAATTGCTGATCCTTCATGGCAACGCGGATCAATTCGTTCCGCAAAAAGACGTAGCCGCCTTTAAAAAACAGATGGATTCCATCGGTGCCGATTATAAGTTTGTCGGCTATGACAGCGCTACCCATGCGTTCACCAATCCGAATTCCACGGCGACGGGGCTGAAATTTAAGATGCCCATTGCCTATAATGCGCATGCGGATTCTGCCTCCTGGCAGGAGATGAAGAGCTTTTTCTCCGCCTTGTTCAAGAAATAAGGAAGAATTAAAATGATAAAAAGAAAGGGCCGAAAGGCCCTTTCTTAATGCACGATCTTTTCCGATACGGGCGTAATTCTTTTTCTTCTCCTGCCCGTGTTCCATATTTGCCCCTTATGACGGACGGGTACTTCATCCCCCAACAGTTTGCCCCAGGGCTCCAGGTCAGGGATCTTATCAAAGACGATCTTCAAGACTCCAATGAAGGGGATGGAAAGGAACATGCCGGGAATTCCCCAGACCGCCCCTCCCAACAGGACGACTACGATAGACACCAGGGCATTGATCTTCACCTTGGAAGACACCACATAAGGCATGAGAAAATGATTGTCGACGAACTGGATGACGATATAAGCGATGAGGATGCCGAGTTGGGTGCTGAACCCGTCCTTTGTCACAGTGGCAATGATAAGGGGCAGGAATACGGCTAATATGCCCCCGATGAAAGGCAATACATTCAGGATGGCGCCTATCGAACCCAGCAGGATGGCATATGGAACCCCCAGGATGAGGAGGGCCGTGGAATTCAGCGTGGCGACGATCAATGCTTCCAGGAGTAAGCCGAACATATAGCTCTGAATGGCGGATTTGGTCTGGACCAGCACGCCGGATACTTCCTTTGAATTCTCTTCGGCAAAGACCTCATAGAGAAAATTCACCAGCAGGGTCTTATAATATAAAAAGAGAAAGGCGTATAGCGGCAGGAGGAAGATCATTTCCATCGAGGTCAGTAAGGTGCCAAGGGTCTGACCGACCATGGGCTGCATGCTTTTTTCGGCCTGTCCGATCAGGTCATTCTGTTTGCGCATGTCCAGGCCAAATCGCTGATCGACCTCGTGCTGGAACTGACGGGTCAATTCGAAGAACTTCTTTTTGAACATCGGCAGTTGATCGGAAAAGCTCGCGATCTGGGTAGATAGAAAGTATCCGATGCTCCCGATCAGGATGATAGCCACAAAGATCGACAGCAGGATGGCCCATACTTTTGGGATTTTCCATTTGAGCAGCCGGTTGACCAGCGGATTGAGCAGGATGGCCAGCATGAGGCCAAAGGCCAGCGGCACCAGTATCCCCTTTAAATTAAGCAGGGCATACGAGAAAAGGATGAGTCCGAAAAGGATCACGGTGCTTCTCAGATAAAAGGGATATTTCCTGGGTGTGGTGTTCATGTATACCTTTTGGATATCAACATCCACACCATAAATTATCCGCGTTCATCCGGGGTGCCCTGCCAGGAGGTCCCCCCGCGGATCCGTACAATTGAGAATCCGCGGGGGGAATATTTTCCCCAGTTGTCTATCTCACCAGGAGTTTTTGCGTTGCTACGCCGTCCTTGCCGATCACTTTCACGGTATACATTCCTCCCGTTAATCCCCCGACGGCCAGGGGCGCCAGGGTGGGGGTCAGCTCGAATTGTCTTACCAGCCGGCCGCTCATGTCGAGGATCTGCAGGCTGACCTGCTCCGCGGCATTTTCCACAAAGATATTCACCACCGCATGCGCCGGGTTAGGGTTGATATGCAGGGCGAGTTGTTTGCCAAAATTCAGTTTGATGACCTTTGAATATTCGGACCTGCCATCTTTATCCACCTGGTTGAGCCGGTAGTAGTTATTCCCGTCCAGGGGTTGCTGGTCATAAAAGGTATAATCCGTGCGGGTGCTGCTGTTGCCCTGTGCCGCTACCGTTCCGATAATGGTGAAGGTATGCCCGTCCCTGCTCCTTTCCACATCGAATTTCGAGCTGTTCGTTTCCTGCGAGGTCGCCCATGCCAGTTTGGTCTGACCATCCTGCCTGATGCCTGTAAAGTCGAGGAGCTTTACAGGAAGGGGCGCCGTGTTGGCAAAAGAGAACTGTGTAAAGAGCGGGTAGTGGTCCGAGGTAGTCGTACCATATTTGGGCACGAGGTTGCTTACATCCGTCAGGATGGTCGCGCTGCCGGGGAAATAGAAATTGCCAAGGGTTTTTGTTATGATCACGTTATCGATCACGCTGTTGGTGAAATTCACATCCGAGTGCTGGCCTGCGAGGCTCAACGGAATGGTCGGGAAACTATAGTTGGCGCTGCTGTCGATAAAGGCACTGTAAGAGGTCGTGGGTGGCTTGATCCCCGATGTGATGGTATGGGTCAGATCATCATTGAAATCTCCGAGGACGATGACGTTCTCGCCCTTATATTGTCTTGCGATCAAGGTATCGAGGGAGAAGGCTGCACTTTTCCTGCTGGCATAGGCAGCGGCGATATTGCCTGTATTCGCCTTCGCGTGGATGTTGATGAAATGCATTTTATTGGTAATGAAGCCGCCGTTGTTATCGCTCAAGACGACATCCGCGGTGAGCATATAGGGGAATCGCCCGCTGGCCCAGTCAGCATAGGCCTGCGTATGCGTATCCGCGGCCTGATCCACTCCGATGCTGAACAGGGAGTCCGTCCGGATATTCTTGATCTTGGCCGTGTTGTATACAAAGGCCAGTTTCTGCACTTCCGTAAGCGGGAAGGGATTGGCTTCGGTGATATTGGAATGGGAGCCATAGTTATTGATCACGTAAGCATAGCCGGGCATGGTGTTGACGATGCTGTCCAGGGCATTCCTGTTGACGACTTCCTGCAAGGCATAAAGATCGGCATGCAGAGAAGGAAGAATGATCGCCACATTGGTCTCCTGGAGGGATTTGTTGTCGGGGCCAAAACCTATTTCGGGCGTAGCGAACCATTCGAGGTTCCAGTTTACAATGTTCAGGGTCGACGCAGGGTCGACGCTGTTGCCTTTCAGGGTGATCGTATCTGCGGCGTTCGGGATCGTGATGAAGAGATGATCGCTGAACTGCTGATTGGTCACTCCCGGGGTAAAGCGAACGTAGATCGTGACAGGAGTATTGTTGGCTACGGCCTGGGGAATGGTGGCGCCGCCTGCGAAATTTATGTTATCCGTCGAGACGAGGAAATTGGTGCCCAGGGTGCCAAGGGAAATATCGGAGGTAAGATCGTTGCCTATTACCGTGAGTGTCTTTGTACTGTCAAGGCCGGCGGCGGTGTAGCCAAACGAAAGGTCCTGAGCGCTGACCGTAAGACTGGGATCGGGAGGCGTCGGGGAATTGATCAGGCTGATATCGTCCAGGGTCCACCTGGCTCCGTCATCGGTGGTGGATTTGTATACGAAGGCAAAGAAGACACCGGGCTGTTTGAAATTGGAGAGATTGATATTCAGGGACTGGGTCCATACATTCGTTCCTTCGCCGGGGAATTTCCCGTTCAGGTCCGTCCAGGTGGCGAGTGCGGGATCGCCGCTGCCGGTGTAATCCGTCGATACTTTTAATTGCAGTTGATCGCCCGAAAAATTGTTCCGGCTCCAGAAAGTGAGCAGGGGATAAGTGGTGCCGGTGAGGTCAAACCTCGGAGAAATGAGCCAGTCGGAGTTTGCGTTGTTCACGTTGTTGGCAAAGCCGTTGATCTGGATAGCACTGGGCGCGGGAGCGGTCCCTGCCGGTGCGGCGGGGTCCCTTCCGAAAGCAGTACAATCCCATACCTGTGTGCCCGAAACGTTGTATTGGGTAAAGCCATTTGGCAGTAAGCCGCTGCCGCTGCAGGTATTGAAGTCGAAGATGCCGGGAAGAGGAGCTGTCAGCGTAGTATTATAGGTGGTAAAGGCCCAGGTGCTGTTATCGGAAATGCCCGCAAAATTATTTCCATAGATATCATGGAAGGCTATGCCGTCGATCTGCACCGAATAGGACCTGCCGGATAACAGGGGCTTGTTGACGATCACCGTATCATTCGTGATCGTTATATCCGTCGAGCCGACAGGGATCACCGTTGGGCTTCCGTCCTCCAGAACGGTGATATTACCGCTGCCTTTTTGAACGGGCTTGTCAAAGACCCAATAAAGGGGCAGACCAGATGGGATGTTCGATACGCCGTTCGGCGGATTGAAAGAGAGGACCACCGGGGCTGCCGTTGTATAGAACCGGTTGCGGGGAATGGGGATGGCTAACTTAAAATCGGTCCTGTTATTATCATGATCCACTCCATCCGTGATCCGCTGAGCGGAGGCCGTATTGGTAAGCACGGCCGTCGGGGCTGTCTCGAACCCGGTGGCGGTGGGGCCATATCCGAATTTATCGCGTACGGTCGTATCCGTCAGATCGGTGCCGGGGGGATTGTCTCCGGACTGCGCGACGATGCAATTACAGAGGATCACTTTTCCCGATGCCGAGGACATGGAGATAGATCCGGAGCTATCATCGGCTTTGGGGAATAGTAAGGTAGTGTCAGCGCCCGATGCTTCCCGCACCAGGAAGAAGGCGTGCGGGGGAATAATGCCTTTCAAGGTCGTCATTTGCCAGGTACTACCCGTAGCGCCGGCGTATTGCACGGACCATCCCGATAGATCGACGGCCGTATCCTCGTTGTTAAAAAGTTCGACAAAATCGTAGCGATAAATGGCATCGGTGTTACCGCCGCCGCCATAGACCTGGTTGATCACGACATGCGCGGCCGGGGGATTGTTGGTCGTCGCATTGGCCGTCACCGGCGTAGAATAATTATTGGACCCGTCCACGGACCAGGCGCTGTAAAAATATTTGCTGCCAGGCGTAAGCCCCGTATTGGCAAAGCTGAAACCGGCGGAAGGGCCGTTATAGAGGACCTTGCCCCCACCCCCGATCGTGCTGCCGGCAACCAACACGCCCGCAGGTATGCCGAAAGTGGCCGACGAATTAGAGGCGACCAGGATATTATCGCCGGCGATATTGCCGGCTCCGTTCAGGTCGATCTCGAAAGAGGAGACCGCTATTGCTGAAAGACTTTGGGGGGGATCGACCGTGACATTGCTGGTGACCGTGCCCGTGAGCGTATAGGATTGGGTAGCTGCGCCCGGGGAGCTAATGCTCAGGCTTCCGCTCACCGGCCCGGTAGTGGCGGTGGAGACGACCCGGACATATACAGGTGTGGCGGCTACAACGCCACCGCTTTGGGTCAGGGATACCGAAGGAGAGAATGCACTGTTATCTATCGAGACCTCATATCCTCCCGTGGCTGCTATGGTAATATTATCGGTGAGGTTTGTTCCGCTCACGGATTCCACCTGCGCAGGATTAGAGGGATTGCTTGCTACGGCACTGAACCCGCTAAGGTTGCCGGGGCTGCCTCCGACGATAGGGTCGGTCGTGGTTGAAACGGCCGTCGTGCCGCCGATGGCGAGCGAATTGCCTGTAAGGTTTCTTCCGATGGCGAAGGTCCCTGTACTGGCCGTGCTTGCTCCCCAGGCAAATAACCGGAAAGTGATGGTGCCGGCACTGCTTACATTCTGCAGGGCGGCAATGCCACCCAGGGCCAGTTGCGTCTGCACTTCTCCATTCGTGGAGGCAATGTTATCGGAGAAAGCCGCGCCGACATCCACCCCGTCCGTAGGTGTGGCAAAACCATCCAGGCTATATTGCCATTGGAAATTGGTGGGACCGGTGCCGGATCGCCGTATGGTCAGGTCGAGGGTAGAGAGAGAAACCTGGAACCCGCTCGCCGCGCTGATCGTAAATTGATAATATTTGTTGCCGCTGATAGCTCCAGCTTTATCCTGCGTGGGGTTATTCCATCCGACGCTGGTAAATCCATTGTTCAGGGTGCTGGCAGTGACGCCGGCGCCGCGACTCAGGACAGCCGTTTTCAACTGGGCGTTCGGCGTGGTGGAAGGAAGTGACACCTCATTCCCGGCGTTCGTGTTAAGGTTCCAGGCGGCTATCTGGCTCTGCACTGCCATCGGAAGGGCAAAAAGAAAGGACAGGATAAGGCATAAATAATTCGTGTACAATTTTTGCATGCAAAATTGATTTAAGGATGAACTTGACCTGGTGTTGATTCCCGACTTATGGATGGAGTAGTGGCAGCTTTACAAAAATATTGGGAAAGCAAATCTAGGGAGTTGTCTCAATATCCCGCCGACTCGAATAATAAATAATTATTAACAGATCAGGATCTTATTTCATACGACCGGATTGTTATTTTCCTATATCCATAACCTCTTGAAGGCATAGTCTTTGCAAATGCGTACCTTAGAGTACCCACCCCTGCGCTCTTTCAATTTTCCGGAAACTTAAAAATGATCCCATGCTATTTGCTATGTATTCCCGGCGACTAAGCTATTCAGTTATGAGCTTTCTCTTCCTGCTTGGCCTCTATGCCGGAAAAGCAGCAGCCCAGGAACGCCCCGGCCGTCCCGCAGAGGCCCGGCCTGCGCCTGCACAACGCCCTGCTCAACAACGCCCTGCCGTGAGACCTCCACAGCAACAGCGTCCTGCCGTTCGGCCCCCGCAGCAACAGCGCCCCAATCCGGCTCAACGTCCTCCCGGTCAGCGACCGCCGGAACGTCCCGGGCAAAGGCCTCCCGGTAATAATCGTCCGCCTAGCGGCAACAGACCGCCCAGCGGTAACCGTCCCCCCACCGGCAATCGTCCTCCCGGTGGCAACCGGCCGCCTACGCACCGGCCACCTATCAACCATCGTCCGCCGAACTGGAGACCCAATCGTCCTTCCTATACGCGTCCTCCGCATATGTGGGGCAGGCGCCGTGTCTATACCTATCATCGTTACTATTATCATCCTTACCGTCCTTATGTCTATGGCGCTTCCTGGCATCCCGTTGGATTTTTCCTGGGCGCTATTGCCGCAACGGCTACGATCGTAGCGATCAACAATGCAGAATACCGTTATGACGCGGGGGTGTTTTATGAGCCCAGCAACGGAGGCTACCAGGTAGTGGCCCCGCCTGCCGGTGCGATCGTTCCTTCGCTGCCGCCCGATGTCGCTACCATACCCGTAGGCGATGAGACCTTTTATTATTTCGGAGGGGTCTTCTATGCTGCGGCGGAAGGCGGCGGCTACCAGATCGTTCCTGCACCCGCAGGCGCCATCGTCTTTAATCTACCCGAAGGGGCTACCACCGAGCAGGCCGGCGATATCACGTACCTGCAATATAACGGAGCTTATTACCAGCCTGTCCAGGTCGATGGGCAGGATGCGTATGAAGTAGTGGATATGGAAGAGGTGGATCAGTAGGAGCGGGAGTTGGGAAGAATGACATGCACCCTTTTTGGGAGACTCCGGGGGGTATCCGGGAAGCTACCGGCTTTTTCCTGGACTGCTGGTGCCCGCTGCGGAAGGGTGTTGGGCAGATCCGGAAGACTTGCCGGGGAGGTCTCCCGGTACAGGTCGTGTACACTCCGGCGGATTTCCGGGATGGGCTGAGCCAGCCTGGCGGGAGTGCGTTGTCTTTCCGGCTTGCTCCGCACCGGTGACGGGGCCTGTGTCGGGTCTGTATAAGTACAGATCTGTGTATCGAGAATAGGGTCCATCGGGATAGGGCTATTGATGTCGATAGGACTATTCATGCCCGCCACGTTAAGGGCTTTGCGGATCTTTCTTTTACAAAGTTGCAGACCCACAAAAAAGCACGCTAACATCACCATCCCTCCCCGGAGATGGATGATCTCATGACCGGGATAGGCCGTGTAGAGGTCGGCATTGATCCCGAGAGACTCGATGGCATTGCGAACAGCCCGCGACAAATGATCATGCGCGAAAAAATAAGCCAGCCCGCCTGCCAGGATACACAGGGGAATGATACTCAAAGCCAGGGTCACGGTGCGTGCCTGCCTTCTGGCCTGCCGCCAGGCCCCGCCTTTTATTAAGGAAGGGTAGGGGAATACCAGGAACATATATACCAGGAAAAAGATGACAAGAGCCGGCAGCCCGAAAGGAAAGGGCAGGTCGACAGGACAATCCAAAAAGACGATACCCGCATTGATCCCTACTGCGCGCGACCATTCGGGCGCCTGGGGCGCTACCCAGCATTGATCCAAAAGAAGGGTGATGACCAGGGCTGCCAGGATAGCCGGCCAGGGTTTTTTCGACGGGGAATAGATATGCATAGACGCGTTTTTAACGGCTGGTCTTTCTCAGTGACACCGGTAAACTATTCATGGGATCTTTGGAGGGAGATGACCCAGGAAAAACGCGTACTTTGAAAATACCGGTATATAGGAATTGCCAAAACTTCGTTAAAGGAATCTTACTCGCTCTTCAAGGCCGTTACCGGGTTGGCCAGCCCTGCCCGGACCGCCTGTACCGCAATGGTGACGCCTGCGATCAGGAAAGAAACTCCGATGGCCAACAGGAAGATCCCGCCACCGATATGGATCTGGTAGGCAAAACTTTCCAGCCAGTTGTGCATGGTAAGGTATGCAACAGGGGCTGCGATCAGGAAGGCGATCGCGATGAGCAGGATGAATTCCCGGGCGAAGAGGAAGACAATATTCGGAAGAGAGGCGCCCAATACTTTCCGGATACCTACTTCCTTGGTGCGCCGGGCGGCGGCAAAAGCAACGAGGCCGTATAATCCCAGGCAGCCGATGAGGATCGCGATGAACGAGAAGAGCTTAAAGGCCGTATATTCTTTTTCTTCCTGGCTGTACATAGCGGCAATATGTTCGTCCAGGAATTCTATTTCGAACAGGTCTTTGGGGAAAAGGCCGGTCCATAACTTTTCAATGCGCGCAATGGACTGGCGGGCGGCCTTGGGCTGTAATCGTACACTCGCCATGAAGAAATTACGCTCCCGGTAATACAATACGCAGGGCCTGCGCTTCTTATGCTTGGATTCGCTTTGAAAATCTTCGACCACCCCATCGATGACCGCCTGCTGGCCTCCTGCGACGATGCGTTTACCGATCGCCTGCCGTGGATCATTCATGCCTAGCTGCCGGATAAGGGTTTCGTTGACCATCACCCGCCGTGGGGTATCATTTTCATTCTTTTTGGAGATGCTGGTCCCTGCCAGGGTTTTGATGGAAAAAAAGTCCAGGAAATGTTCATCGATGGATTTCATCTCCGTAACCTGGTCTTTGGTATACCCTAATTCCGGAGAGATCAGGGGGGCAAAGCCACTGTTATAAGCCGGCGCTGCGGACGCGAAACTGAGATCCTTGACCCCCGGATCGGTAGAAAGCCCCTGTTTCAAGACATCCAGCTTATCCCTGTCCGGTACGCGGAAGACGACGACGGCCTCTTTATTGAATCCAAGGTCCCGGTTGCGGAAAAAATCCATTTGATAAGCTACTACCAGGGTGCCGATGATCAGGATCTGCGAAATGGCGAACTGGACCACCACCAGCGCCTTGCGTAAGGTCAGCCCCCGGAATGCGATCCCCGCATTACCTTTCATGGAGTTCAAGGGCCGGAAGGACGATTGAACGAAGGCGGGATAGAGACCGGCCAGTAAGATCACGCCGATCGTAACGAGGGCCGATAAGATAAGGATGGCCGGTTGCGTCAATTCTGCCACGCCGATGCGGAGATTCAACCATAGAGCGGCCTTTGGCAGGAAGAACAGGGTCAATAGGATGCCCAGGATCAGGGCCAGCAAGACCATAACACCCGTCTCTCCCATGAATTGCCAGATCAACTGCGCGCGGCTGGACCCCAATACTTTTCGGACACCCACTTCCTTCGCCCGGTGCAGTGCCTGTGCCGTGGCCATGTTGATGAAATTGATACACGCGATCAGCAGGATAAGCAGGGCTACCGCCGACAGGGCCCAGTAATTCTCCCTCGAAGTGGTCGTCCCGGAAGAATTGTCGATATAACGCTTGTCAAAATGAATGTCCGTAAGCGGTTGCAGCACCAGGTCGGCCTCTTTAGCGATCTTTCCTCCCCAGTTTTTTTCAATGAAAGCGGGTATCCGTCGATGGATCTGTTGAATGGAAGCTTTTTCGGGAATTACAAAATAGGTGGTCCCCCCGGCAATAGCGTAGAAATTTTTAAATAATCCCGGGATATCTTTTTTCACCGTTTCAAAGGACACGAGGAACAGGAAATTCAAATGACTATTGCCTGGCAGATCTTTCATCACCCCAGTGACCTTGAGATCATATTGGTTATCCAGGTTGATGAGCTGCCCCATGGCATCTTTGTCACCAAAATATTTTTTCGCCGCACTTTCCGTCAGCACCACGGCATTCGGGTTGGATAAGGCAGTCCGGGGATTTCCGGCCAGCCATGGATAGTCAAAAATATGGGTAAAATATTCGTCGGCATAGGCATACCCTTTCTCATTATAGGCGATTGGTCCCACTTTCACGAGACCCGACGATTGGTACCACACCTGCGATACCTGCTCGAGCTCGGGGAAATCATTGCGCAAGGCGGGAGCGACTGCCATGGACACGCTGGGATTGTAGTCCAGGGCATGCAAGGTAACGCGGTACGTACGGTCCGCCTTACGATGGAAATGATCGTAGCCCAGTTCATAACGCACGATAAGGAAGATCACGAGGCAGGAGGCGATGCCCAGGGCCAGTCCCGATATATTGATAATGCTATAGGCTTTGTACCGGCTGATGGAGCGCCAGGCGATCTTTAGATAATTTCTTAGCATGCCGGATTGCAACGAATAGCATACCATTTTTTCTTCCTAATGATTATCAACGTGTTTGGTTGGGTCAACCCACGGAACTGTTCGCTTTCGGTGAAGGAGTGTACGATTGCGGACAGAGGGATGGACGAAGGATTGTTTTTTTTGTATTTAGGCAAATTGTATATTTGTTGTGCGCAGAACATAATGGGTTCCCGCAATTCTTTAAACCTCTCTCGACAATTTTTCTGTGTCCGGTCTTTATGGGTAAGACCCCGCGTTCCACCTTTATTGTTTTTATTTAAATTATTATCTATGAAGCAATCTTCTCCGGCGGAGGAATTACTTCCGGGCGGCCCCGCGCTTAACGGATATATCTTTACGATCTACTTCGATATGAAATGTAAGAAGATCGGCGATGGCTGGGAACAGACCCATATCATTCCGAGCGCCCCGAATGACTGGGAATCGGAAAATTGCTTTTTGATCCCTAGCGTCAAATATGTATACATACTCGTAAGTAAAACCAACCTGCAAACCCAGGCGGCTATCGATGCCAGGTTCGCCCGGGCCAAAGAACAGGTCAAGCGTCTGGATAAAATAGTGAAGGAAAAAGGACCGGGTTCATCCCTGCGCGTCGTTAGAAATACCATCGTATTTAAAATGCAGCCGGATGTTGAAGACGCGGTTTTTAAGGTAGAACTACACGACCTGGTAGATTCTTATGGGAAATGGACGACCGACAGGATCGTCATGCAAAGGATCTCCGGGGACATCCCCCCTCATCTGAAGGACCTTTTCACAGCAAAAAGTGGCTGAAAGCAGATCGCGATGCAAGGCCAATAATGATTTCTTACCGGAAAATGAAAATATCAACATGCTTGATAGTAAACTCATATTGCCCTATATGGACGATGACGGGAATATTCGCGGCGAAACAGTACTGGCAATGAAGGAAGGGGACTACTACCGAATAAAGAGCATTCCCCTTCATGCGTTGAAGATCGCCTTGTACGACCTTATCGTCGTGCGTAATAGTAAAGGAGTACTCTACTTCCATGAGATCATGGAGGACTCCGGCCGCAGTGTCATCCAACTGATCGTCCTTAAGCAGCGGCAGGGCATTGCTATCGGGAAGGCATTAGAAAGATTCGGATGTCTCTGGCAAAAAAGCAAGGATGGACGGCGGTTCGCCTTCGATATCCCCAAACATAGTTCGTATAGCCCGATAAAGAACTGGCTGGATGAGGGCCAGCGGGAACAACGATGGGGGTACCGGGAAGCTTGTTTGTCCGCCAGTCACCAATCTGCGGATCAGCGACCCGTGGGCTGAGGCCCGCCTGTCGAATTCCTTATGACCAGGGTGGAAGGAACGACCTGCTGCTGTTTTTTGAGGGCGTCCCCTTTTCCTGCGAGAGCCTTGAAGAGCAGGGAGGCTGCGGCCTTGCCGATCTCAAAAGCAGGCTGTGTTACGGTCGTGAGGGAAGGATTTAAGACCGTGGCTGCGGGAAGATTGGAAAAGCCGATGATCTTTACCTGTTGCGGGATCTTCAACTGCAGTTCCTGGCAAACGAGGTAAATACTGGTGGCCAGCTTTTCAACGGTGGCCAATATGCCGTCGGGCGGGTCGGGGCGGGTCATGAGTTCCTTCAGGGTTTGGTGATGGAGGGCGGCATCCTGGGATGAGCAGAGGACGACATCGGATTCGCGGAAGACAAGCTGCGCCTCTGACAGCGCTTTTTTGTATCCTTCCAACCTGGCGCGGCTGATGGACAGCACAGGCGATATCGATAAGAAAGCGATCCGACGGCATTTTCGTTGGATGAGGTGCAGGGTGGCCTTATAGGCGCTTTCCAGGTCATCCGTAATGACGCTGGCAGTGTCGATCTCTTCGCAGCGGCGATCGAAAAAAACGAGCGGGATCCCTTTTTCCTGCAATTCTATCATCGCTGCCGGATCGGTAGTGTCGGAGCTAACGGACATCAATACCCCATCTACGCGGCCTCCGCCGAGGTCTTTCAGGATGGCCTGTTCCTTTGGGACATTTTCATGCGTAAGCCGGATCAGTACATGGTAGCCTTTTTCCTGCGCGATGGATTCCACCCCGTCGATGACCTGGGCAAAAAAGCTATCCGCCACTTCGGGCAGCACCATGGCGATCGTCCTGCTTTTTTTGTTGCGAAGTCCGCTGGCGTATGGGTTAGGGGTATAATTGAGCTCGGCAGCCAGGGCCTGGACCCTTTTTTTTGTGGCATCGCTGATCTCATGGCTATCCGTCAGGGCTTTTGAGACCGTGGCCGTTGAGAGTTGCAGTTTGCGGGCCAGTATGCGGATCGTTGTATTTCCCATAGCTCCAATAAGGGCCGTTTTTTACGAAAACGGTTACGTAAATAAAGTTAGGGTATTATAAGAAGAACCCTGAAAAAGTTCGCATATTTACGCTTAACGAACCATAATGAGTGTCATGAATAGCCATAAGAATACCTCTTCTCCGGCCAATCCCATCGATCAGAAAAATCCCTTGTCCTCCCTGGACGTTTGGGAAGATGATCTTTTGGAACGCTATCCCGATCCCGAAGCGATCGCCAAAGAAAAGACCACGGAAGAATACCGGAATTATGAAGCGCCGGCCCGCGACTCCGTTCGTGAATTCTACCGGCTCAACCATACCTTTCAGACCTTTGATTTCGTGCAGGAGAAAAAAGCAAATTTCCTTGCCTTTAATAAGAAAGAGATGTCCGTCTGGGATGCCTTCCAGTTCCTCAATCAACTGGTGGATGATTCCGACCCGGATACGGACCTGGACCAATTCCAGCATTTGTTGCAGACCTCCGAGGCTATCCGTGCCGATGGTCATCCCGACTGGATGGTGCTGGCTGGCCTTTTCCATGATATGGGCAAAACGCTTTGTCTTTTCGACGAGCCGCAATGGGCCGTGGTAGGGGATACCTTTCCGGTAGGCTGCGCGTATTCCGATAAGATCGTTTACCCGGAATTCTTCAAGGCCAATCCCGACTATAAGAATGAAACGTACCAGACCCAATACGGGATCTACTCCCATGGCTGCGGATTGCGCAACGTACATATGTCCTGGGGACATGACGAATATGTCTATAGTATGATGAAGGACCATTTGCCGGAACCGGCCCTATATATGCTGCGTTACCACTCTTTCTATTCACAGCATAAAGAGAATGCTTATGATCATCTCCTGGATGACCATGACCGGGAAATGTTCAAATGGGTAAAATTGTTCAATCCGTATGACCTGTATTCGAAGAACCCGACTCCGCCGGATTGGAAGACGCTCAGGCCCTACTATGAGGACCTGGTAGCGAAATACCTGCCCGCAACCCTAAAGTTTTAATGGTTATGGCTTATATATTCAAATCCCGCCCTGCGGGATTTTTTTATGCGCCATCGGCTAAGCGCCGGAGTGCTTTTTGTTCCCAGCTTTCCCTATGTTTGCTATATGAATAAACAGCTTGTCGCCGGGGACTATATCGTCTTTATCGCCTACTTCATTATCGTCTCCACCTACGGTTACTGGATCTACCGGAAAAAAGGCCAGCGAGCCACCAATACCAAAGACTTTTTTCTTGCGGAGGGTTCTCTTACCTGGTGGGCCATCGGGGCTTCGATCATCGCTTCCAATATATCGGCGGAACAATTCATCGGGATGAGCGGGGATGGCTTTTTCGCCGGGATCGCCGTGGCCGTCTACGAGTGGCTGGGAGCGATCGCCCTGATCATCGTGGCGGTATTCTTTATGCCGGTATACCTGAAGAACAAGATCTATACGATGCCGCAGTTCCTGAAGACCCGTTATAACGAAACGGTGGCCCTGATCATGTCGGTCTTCTGGCTGTTCCTCTATGTCTTTGTCAATCTTACGTCCATCCTCTATCTTGGAGCCCTCGCGATCAACGGCTTGCTGGGCGGGGGTTATTTTCATACCGTGATGATCGTCCTGGCTATTTTCGCCCTGTTCATTACCCTGGGCGGGATGAAGGTCATCGGGTATACGGATGTGATCCAGGTATCCGTACTGATCCTCGGAGGGCTTGCGACTACCTATATGGCGTTGATCATCGTCAGTGAAAAATTCGGTCTGGGCCGGGATTTTGTCGCGGGGTTCCGTGTATTGCTGAAGGATGCCCCCGATCATTTTCACCTGATCTTTAAGAAGCCGGAGACGGCATCTCCACAGCTGTATGTCAATAAATATCTTATTCTGCCGGGCATTACCATGTATTATGCGGGGCAATGGATCGGCAATCTGAATTATTTCGGGTGCAACCAATATATCACGCAGCGTGCATTAGGCGCCAACCTGCCAACGGCCCGTACGGGGATCCTGTTTGCAGGGGTCCTGAAATTACTGATGCCCGTGATCGTCATGCTGCCCGGTATCGTGGCCTGGGTACTCTATCGTCATGGTCACCTGCCGCAGTTGGTGGGGGGGAGTAAGGACGGTGCTTATTCGGCTATCCTTAGCTTCCTGCCGAATGGGTTGAGAGGATTATCCATTGCCGCGCTGACGGCGGCCATCGTCGCCAGCCTTGCCGGGAAGGCCAACAGTATCTCCACGATCTTCACGCTGGATGTCTATAAAAAGTATATCAACTCCGGGGCTGATGAACAAAAGATGGTCTGGACCGGCCGGCTTTCGATCCTCGTAGCCATGATCGTCGCCATCTTATTTACCTGGAAGGACCTTCTGGGGATCGGCGGTGACGGTGGATATACCTTTATCCAAAAGTACACGGGCTATATCAGTCCCGGTGTATTTGCCACTTTTATCCTGGGCATGTTCTGGAAGCGAACGACAGGTGCGGCCGCCATCGCAGGGATCGTCGCGGGCTTTGTGCTGTCGGTGTTCTTCGGGCAGTTCGCGGTGACGGTATGCGGTGCCGATACCTGGCTGTATACGGCCTACCTGAATGGCCGGGGCGTCTATGAGATCCCCTTCTTTATCTGTATGGGCTGGGCTTTCTTTTTCACCGTACTGCTGATGATCGGTATCAGCATGGCGGGCCCCCGGATCAACAGCAAGGCGCTGCCCCTGGACAAGGCGATGTTCCGTCTCAGCTCCGCGAACTGGGTGCTTATTGTCTTTATCCTGCTGGTGTTCTCGGCGCTGTATGTGCGATTCTGGTAAATCCCTTTATTACTATCTTATAATCAATTGGTCGTGAAAAAATTATTGGTTGTCTTTCTTTTCGCCTGCACCGCAGGCTTTGCACAGACGGGACCCGTCCGCCGCCATATCAATTTTGACGGGGACTGGAAATTTGCTCCGGGCCATGCCACCGATCCGCACCGGGATTTTAATTATGGCAAAGCCAATATTCTTTCCAAGACGGGGGAGACGGCCAATACCTGCCTGGCCATTAACTTCAACGACACCGGTTGGGCCGATGTGCAGCTCCCGCATGACTGGGTCGTAGCCCTTCCCTTCGTTCATGTGAAAGACGGTGACCTGGATTCACACGGCTACAAGGCCGTCGGGGGCTTGTTCCCCGAGAACAGCATCGGGTGGTATCGCAAGACCTTTTCCCCTGAGCATGCGGATTCTGGCGGCCGATTCGTATTGCAGTTCGATGGTATCTTCCGCGACAGCAAGGTCTGGATCAACGGGTATTACCTGGGAGGGCATTTCAGCGGCTATAGCGGCGCCTCCTATGATATCACGGATTTCCTAAGGTTCGGTAAGAAAAATGTGGTCGTAGTGCGGGCGGATGCCAGCCAGTTCGAAGGCTGGTTCTATGAAGGCGCCGGCATCTACCGGCATGCCTGGCTTAACGAGTTTGACAACCTGCACATCTCCTCCGCAGGCGGCGTATTCGTACATGCGGAAGTCAATGCGGGGCGTGCAACGGTTGGCATCGAGACGAAGATCGAGAATAATAATCTACACAAGGCGGAAGGCTCGGTAACGACGTATATCACAGATCGGGAAGGAAGGAAGCTGGGACAAAGCAAGGAAGAGCCGCTGACGCTGGCCGTCAACGGCACTACGACCATCCGGCAATCGCTGCAGGTGGAGTCGCCTCTGTTATGGTCGCTGGAAGATCCATACCTCTATCGGGCTGTGGCCATCGTACGCTCCGGGGGCAGGACCCTCGACAGCATGACAGTGCGATTTGGCATCCGGACGGTGACGATCGATAAGGACAAGGGCCTGTTCCTGAATGGCAGACCGCTGAAGATCCAAGGGGTCTGCTGTCACCAGGACCATGCGGGCGTCGGCAGCGCCCTGCCGGATTATTTACAGGCTTATCGCATCCAACTCTTAAAGGAAATGGGCGTGAATGCCTATCGCAGCAGTCATAATGCACCTACTCCCGAACTGCTGGACGCCTGCGATAGCCTTGGCATGCTCGTGCTCGATGAGACGCGCTTACTGAACAGCGGGGCGGAGTATGGGGCCGAATGGGAGAAACAACTCCTCCGCGACCGCAACCATCCCGGCATCTTCATGTGGTCCATCGGCAACGAAGAATGGCTGATCCAGCAATCGGATATCGGCAAACGCATCGCGCAGCACCAGATCCTCAAACAACAGGAATTGGATCCCTATCGCACCAGCACCTACGCCGCCAATGTCGGGAATACCTGGCGCGGCGTGAATGAAGTAATCCCCGTACGGGGGTTCAATTATAATCTGCATGGTCTGGATGCCTACCGGAAAGAACATCCGGACCAACCCATCATGGGTACGGAAGTCGCCAGTACGGTGACCACAAGGGGTATCTATGCAAAAGATACCGTCCATGCTTATATGCCGGATTATGACAGCACCTATCCTTCCTGGGCCAGTACGGCGGAGCAATGGTGGACCATCGCGGCCAACCGGGAATGGATGATGGGAGGGTTTGCCTGGACGGGCTTCGACTATCGCGGAGAACCTACACCTTTTCAATGGCCGGATATCAACTCTCATTTCGGGATCATGGATATGTGCGGATTCCCCAAGACCGTTTATTATTACTATCAATCCTGGTGGACGGATAAGGATGTGCTGCATATCGCGCCACATTGGAACTGGAAAGGAAAAGAGGGGCAGCCCGTCATCGTATGGGTGAATACCAACGCGGAGAATGTGGAATTATTTCTGAACGGGAAAAGCCTCGGAAAAAAAGACATGCCCCGCAACGGCCACCTGGAATGGGTCGTGAATTACGCTCCCGGCAAGTTAGAAGCCATCGCTTATAAGCATGGAAAAAAGATCACTGCAGTCGTCGAGACGACCACCCAAGCCTACAGGATCGTCGTGCGGCCTTCCAAAAATACCTTGCTCTCCGATGGGCGGGATGCCACGGTATTCAATATCTCCGTAGTAGACCAGCAGGGCAGGGAAGTGCCCGATGCGGATAACCTGCTGCATTTTTCCGTGGGCGGCGGCGCAAAGATCATCGGGGTTGGCAATGGCGATCCCAGCAGTCATGAGCCGGATCAATATCCCGGTAGTGGCTGGCAAAGAAGATTATTCAACGGGAAATGCCAGGTGATCCTGCAGTCGGACAGAACACCTTCGGATAAAGGACGATCGGGCAAAGAGACCGCAGCTATAAAACTCATGGTGAATGGGGAAGGGCTGAATGCAGCCGCATCTACCATTCTTGCCATAGAGCCATAAAAGAAAAGATGCCAAAATAGTTTAGTACTTCGACAAGGGAAAACAGGGGGGATTCATAAATATTCCTTTTATTGCGGGAAATTGCATACAGTTACACCGTCCAGCCGCCTATCTCTCGTTTTCGTGTTGCTTTACGCCTGCCAGTTGGCATCCGCGCAGCAATCCACCCGTCTTACCGATCATTGGGAATTTTTACGCCAGGACCTGGGAGGCGTGTGGGAAGCCGTGCGACCGGTAGGGAAGGGGGCTCCTGAGAGCGTACCGGTCTGGCAGCCCGTGACTCTTCCCCATTGCATGAATGCCCGCGACGCCGTGGACCCAGAGGGAAATTACTACCGGGGACCGGGCTGGTACCGCACGCAGTTGGAGGTTCACAATCCCTACGTTAAGGGTCGTACCCTGCTTCATTTCGAAGGGGCCGGCCAGAAAACGGAAGTATACGTATATACCTCCAGGGTCGGCGCTCATACCGGCGGTTATGATGAATGGACGGTGGATATCACCGATGCCGTCGCTGCCTTTGCCGGAACGGAGATCTGTAAGAAACAATTCGGCGGGAAGATTCCCATTACGATCCGCACGGATAATTCCCGGGACCTGGAGACGATCCCTTCCAGCATGTCCGACTTCAATGTATATGGCGGCATCTATCGCACACTCAACCTCCTGTATGTACCGCCCATCTCCATCGATAAGATCTTCGCGGAGGCGACCCTGGACCCTTCCGGGAAAAAAGGAACGCTCCGGGTGCGGTCGCTGCTCTACCGCTCTTCGGGGGAAACCCCTTTCGAGTTCTCCATGAAGTTGACGGATCCCGCCGGGAAAGTGGTCGCTGCCTCTACCGCACGCGTACCCGTCTCTTTCGAAAATGCGGCCCTGACCTCCTCGATGGTCACCAACGTACCGGCCCCGAATGCCGCCGGAACCCCGAACGATACTTTTGCCCTGTCCACTTTGACCCTGCCGTCCCCTCAATCCTGGTCGACGGACCGCCCCAACCTGTATACCCTGGAAGTCTCCGTGAAAGGAACGGTCGGGGTCGCCTGTACGCAGACGACAAAGATCGGTTTCCGGCATGTGGAATTTGCGGATCACGGCCCCTTCCTGTTGAACGGCCGCAGATTATTGCTGCATGGCACGCATCGTCATGAAGATCATGCCGGACTGGGAGCTGCCCTGACCGAAGACCTGATGCGCAGCGAAATGATCCTGATGAAAGAAATGGGCGTCAATTTCATCCGCCTGGCCCATTACCAGCAATCCTCCATTATCCTGAATCTCTGTGACAGCCTGGGTATCCTGGTCTGGGAAGAGATCCCCTGGTGCCGTGGCGGCCTGGGAGGTGAAACATATAAGGACCAGGCCCGCCGTATGCTTACCAACATGATCAGCCAGCATTTTAATCATCCTTCGGTGCTGCTCTGGGGCCTTGGCAACGAGAACGACTGGCCGGGTGATTTCCCGGAATTCGACAAGGAGAAGATCCGAACCTTTATGAAAGAGCTCAACGATCTTGCCCATCGCCTGGATCCTTCCCGCTATACGACGATCCGCCGCTGCGATTTTTGCAGCGATATCCCCGATGTATATTCTCCTTCCATCTGGGCAGGTTGGTACCGGGGGATCTACACCGAATACAGGCAGAATACGGAAGAGGAGTTTAAGAAAGTAAAACATTTCTTCCATGCGGAATGGGGCGGGGACAGTCATGCCGGCCGCCATTCCGAAAACCCTGATAAAGCCCTGCTGGCCGTTAAGGGCGGACAGGGAACTGATGAACGCGCGGGCGATGCGTCCCTGTATGGCGGCGCTGCCCGGGTATCGAAGGACGGAGATTGGAGCGAGTCCTATATCTGCAACCTGTTCGACTGGCACCTGAAAGAACAGGAGACCATGCCCTGGCTGACCGGCACGGCACAATGGGTCTTTAAAGATTTTTCTACACCGCTGCGACCGGATAACCCCATTCCTTATGTCAATCAGAAAGGAGTGGTGGAAAGGGACCTGACCCGGAAAGAAGCCTATTATGTCTTTCAGTCCTGGTGGACGGATCTGCCCATGGTACATATCTATGGTCATTCCTGGCCTGTGCGTTGGGGTGACGAGGGAGAGGAAAAAATGGTGAAAGTATATTCCAACTGCGAAGAAGCCACCCTTTTCGTGAATGGTAAGAATGTCGGAACGAAGAAACGTAATAGCCAGGACTTCCCTGCCGCGGGGTTGAGGTGGACGGTATCTTTACAAAAAGGAGAAAATATCCTGAAAGTAATAGGCCGTAAAGGGAAGATCATCGTGCAAGATTCCATTCGGCAGCAATACCAGACGGCAAAATGGGGTAAGCCCGCGCGCGTGCAGGTAGAAAAGATCTCGGAGGAGAACGGCATCGCAACGGTGAGCGCGCAACTGGTGGATGAAAAAAATATTCCCTGTCTCGATGCGGCGGATTGGGTGAGTTTTGGCCTGGCAGGAGAAGGCAGGCTGATCGATGACCTGGGTACTTCTACCGGTTCCAGGCATGTCCAGGCCTATAACGGGAGGGCCCTTATCCGCGTACGGACGCAGCAGGGAAGATCCGTTGTCAGCGTAAAGGGAGGAACTCTTCCCACCGTATTCCTGAATCTTTAAAACGATTGATCCATGCACCGGATAGCCATTCATTTTTTTATAGGGCCGCTCTCGGCGCTTATCGCGCTCTCCGCGCTTACCGCGTCCACTGCAAGAGCCCAGGGGACCAATGGCGGGGCAATCCTGAAACTATGGTACGACCGGCCTGCCCGGGCATGGGAAGAAGCGCTGCCGCTGGGCAATGGAAAGACCGGCGCCATGGTCTTCGGACAAATCAACAGGGAACATTTCCAACTGAATGACAACACCCTCTGGTCGGGTTATCCCGATGCCGGTAATAATCCCAATGGTCCGGTCATTCTGCCGCTGGTGCGGGAAGCCATTTTCAGAGGTGACTATGACAGCGCCACCGCCCTCTGGAAAAAGATGCAGGGGCCTTATTCCGCGCGCTACCTGCCCCTGGCCGATCTTTGGCTGGATTTTGACAGGAAGGACGGCGCCTCTTCGTCTGACAGCGTTCCCACGGCCTATTACCGGGACCTCGATCTGAATACGGCCATCGCCACGGTCAAATACACGCTTGCCGGGATCAGCTATGAACGAAAAACTTTTATCAGTTATCCCGGCAAAGTGATGGTGGTGCATATCAAGGCCGATAAAAAAGGGGCGCTCAATTTTAGTGTTTCGCTGACCAGCCTGTTAAAAGTTCACACAGGTGTCGATGCCCGTGACAACCTTATCCTGAGCGGGAAGGCGCCCAGTTTTGTAGCTAACAGGGAATATGAACCGCAGCAGGTCGTCTATGACAGCACCGGGAAAAAAGGGATGAGTTTTGAAGTGCAGGTAAAAGTCCTGGCAACGGGAGGCGCCGTTACCGGGGCCGGGGATCGACTGAAAGTATCCGGCGCCACGGAAGCGACGGTATACCTTACGGAGGCTACTAACTACATGGAAACTAAGATGGCCCCGGGGCTTGCAAAAAAAGTTCCGGCAGCGGAGGCGGAAGCCGGGGTCGAACTGCGGCAGGCATTGGAGAAGTCTTATCTCAACTTGCTGGCCGGGCATGTCGCGGATTACCAGCATTTGTTCCGGCGGGTCCACCTGGACCTGGGCCGCGATGAGGTCGCTGAAAAATTACCGACCGACGAACGCATCCGGCGCTTTGGACAGACAAAAAAGGACCCCTCCCTGCAATCCTTATATTACCAGTATGGAAGATATCTGCTTATCGCCTGTTCCCGCCCCGGAGGGCTCCCCGCCAACCTGCAGGGCCTCTGGAACAATAAGATACAGCCGCCCTGGGGCAGTAATTACACCACGAATATCAATACGGAAATGAATTACTGGCTGGCGGAGAATACCAATCTCTCCGAATGCCATCAACCGCTGTTTGATTTTATAAAAGAGCTGGCCGTCCATGGCGCGCAGACGGCAAAAGTAAATTACAATATACAGGAAGGCTGGGTAGCCCATCACAATTCAGATGGATGGGCGAAGACCTCTCCTCCCGGCGGCTATGATTGGGATCCTAAGGGCGCTCCCCGCTGGTCCTGCTGGCCCATGGCGGGAGCCTGGCTCAGCCTGCATCTGTGGGAACATTTCCTGTTCACGGAGGATACTGCTTTTTTGAGGAGAACGTATCCGCTCCTAAAAGGCGCCGCCCAATTCATGCAGCATTGGCTGATAAAAGATCCGGCCACCGGACTCCTCGTTACGAATCCTTCCACCTCTCCCGAGAACACGATAAAAATAAACGGCAAAGAGCATCAGTTGAGCATGGCTAGTACCATGGATATGTCCATCATCCGGGAGTTGTTCACCGCGGTGATCAAAGCAGGCAGGATAACCCATGCCGATGCGGGATTCAGGGCAGAACTGGAGAAGACAAAAGATCAACTCTATCCCTTCCATATAGGACAGTATGGGCAATTACAGGAATGGTTCAAAGATTGGGATGACCCGAACGACAAACACCGGCATATCTCTCAATTGTTCAGTCTTTATCCCGGGAGCCAGATCACCCCTGATTCTACGCCGGAGCTGGCGGCAGCGGCGAGACAATCCCTGATCCAGCGGGGAGATGTCAGTACTGGCTGGTCGATGGCCTGGAAGATCAACTGGTGGGCGAGATTAAGAGATGGCAATCATGCCTATAAGATCCTGAGCGACGCATTTAACTATATCGACCCGACGCTGGAAAAAGAGCAGATGAGCGGGGGAGGAGTTTATCCTGATCTGTTGGATGCACATCCTCCTTTCCAGATAGACGGGAACTTTGGAGCTACGGCAGGTATGACGGAAATGCTTTTGCAAAGTCATAACGGGCAACTCGACCTGTTGCCGGCCCTGCCGGATGAATGGGCCACAGGCTCGGTGACAGGATTAAAAGCCAGGGGTAATTTCAGGGTCGACCTGAACTGGAAGAACGGACAACTGGTGCAGGCAAAAATAGTCTCAGGCTCCGGCGGCTCTTGTCGTATCAGCACCCGGGTCCGCGTAAAATCGATCGGGCAAGGCCCGGCCTTGCCTGTTGCGGAAAGATATGCCCTTGATCTTATAACGGAAAAGGGTAAGGCCTATATCATTGTACCTCAGTAAACCCTGCTACTATGCGCAATCTTTTTGCTGTCTTCCTTCTTTTTGTCTCGGCTAACGCTGCGACGGCACAATCCATCACCTGGTCCGAAATAGAGCCGGGTGTCTGGAAAGGCATTGCGGGTAAACCCGAAATCTATAATTTACTGACTGCATCGGGGGCGACTCCCTATGAGTCCGGTCTTCAGCAAATGGGGCAAGCCGCCTTTCCACTTCCTCAGCAGGAAATAGCCGCTATCCTGGCAGACGGGAAGACTTCTCTCCGATTCCCTCTGGAAAAAGAAGAACAGCTCTATGGATTCGGCCTTAATTTCCAGACGATCCACCAGCGTGGAAAGATCCTGCAACTGCATGTGGATCATTATGGAGGTAAAGACAATGGAAGGACCCATGCGCCCACTCCTTTTTATGTTTCCTCGAAAGGCTATGGCATTTTTATAAATTCAGCACGTTATCTCCAGGTATACGCGGGCAGTGGAGTACGGAAAGACAGTAAGAATCCGCCGCAGGTAAAGGACCGGAATACGGATAAGACCTGGGAGGCCAGGCCTTACTCGGATGCCGTGGAGATCCTCGTGCCCGCCGCTGGAGTGGAGGTCTATGTGTTTGCGGGACCCGGTCCTCTCAATGCCGTACGCCGGTTCAATCTATTCAATGGCGGCGGCTGCCTGCCTCCGCGCTGGGGCCTCGGCTTTACTCAGCGGCTACAGAAAATGTCCACGGAGGAAGACGTGAAAAAAGAAGCCACGGCCTTCCGTGAAAAAGGATACCCGCTGGATTTTATCGGGTTGGAACCGGGCTGGCAGAGCAGATCCTATCCCTGTACGTTTACCTGGGATAAGACGCGATTCCCCGATCCGTCAAAATTTGTAAAGGAAATGCTGGATAGCGGTATAAGGATCAACCTCTGGACAAACCCCTATGTCTCTCCCGAAGCCCCCTTTTTCAAACAGATCAGCCCCTATACCGGGTCGCATACGGTGTGGGCAGGTCTTGTCCCGGATCTCACTATGCCGGAGGCCAGGAAATTATTTTTTGATCAGCTTCAGAAAGACCAGGTGGATATCGGCGTCAGCGGCTATAAGATCGATGAAGTGGATGGGTATGACAGTTATTTATGGCCGGACGTAGCGACCTTCCCTTCGGGCATCAGCGCTGAACAAATGCGGCAAACCTTCGGCTTACTGCTGCAGCGTTACAGCACGGATCTGTATCACGCGAGAAATCAACGGACCTTTGGTCTGGTGCGCGGCTCCAATGGCGGCGGCGCCTCTTTCCCCTATGTCATCTATAACGATTACTACAACCATGAGGATTTTATCACGGCGCTTATCAACAGCGGTTTTTCCGGAGTACTCTGGACCCCGGAAGTAAGAGCCTCCAAATCCGGCGAAGAATGGTTGCGTCGATTCCAGACGGTGGTATTTTCTCCCATGGCCATGATCAATGCCTGGGCCAGCGGTACCAAACCCTGGTCTTATCCCGAAGTCGCGGACCAGGTGCGCAGGATGGCCTTGCTCCGGATGCAGATGATCCCATACTGGTACACGGAATTTGCAAAGTATCATTTCGAAGGCACCCCGCCTTTCAGGGCCATGAACCTCGAAGAAGGGTTCATCACCGAAATAAAAAAAGCAAAAGCGAATGATGACCCGGAAGCGTATTCTTATGAAGAAGCGTCCGCTAAAGAGGTCAAAGATCAATATATGGCGGGCGAATACCTGCTGGTCGCGCCCCTGTTCACCGGCCAGAAAACCCGCAAAGTGATCCTGCCCAAAGGGAAGTGGTATGATTTCTATACCGGCGAATATACCGGGGACGGACAAGTGATAACGGTGACCCCCGGCCTGGACAAGATACCCGTCTATGTTAAGGACGGGGCCATCATCCCCATGATGCCGTCTTCGCTGCACGCTCCGGGAGCAGGGGGAAAGACTCCGCTCGAGATCCGTCATTACGGGGAGAAGCCCGGCGTGTATCGCCTCTATGATGATGATGGGGAAACCTATGATTACGAGAAAGGACGCTACACCTGGCGCGTGGTCACGGTGACAAAAGATAAAAAAGGTCAGTGGCAGGGGACTGTTTCAGCGCCTGAGAAAGGCAAGCCCAATACCGTGGGGCCGGTGACATGGAAATTCATGAGCGTCCCGGTAGGAGAGCCCGCCCCATTCAAAAAAGAAATGACAGAGGTACTGAGGAAGCAGGTATTGCAAGAGGCGGCCCGGGCCCTCCGGGAGGAGCCGGTCACGGTCACAGCCAGCGCCTCCCCGAGGAGCGCCGGCGGGAAGCATGATTTCTATTCCGAAGGCGATTACTGGTGGCCCGATCCGGGATCCGCCGACAGTCCCTATATTCAACGCGATGGAATGACCAACCCGGATAATTTTACGGATCACCGCAAGGCCATGATCCGACTGAGCCGGTTGGTCGGTGCGCTTGCATCTGCTTATTCCATCACAGGCGATGAAAAATATGTACGGAAGGCCCTGGATCATTGCAGGGCCTGGTTCGTGGATACGGCGACCCGTATGAACCCCAGCCTGTTGTTTGCTCAGGCCATTAAGGGTAGGGCCACCGGCCGGGGCATCGGGATCATCGACACGATACAGTTGATGGAAGTCGTGCAGGGGTTACTGGTGATGGAAAATGCCGCCAGCATGGACAAGCCGCTGTTGGACAGGATCAGAGCCTGGTTCGCACAATACCTGCAATGGCTTACGACGCACCAATATGGCAAGGACGAAATGAATGCCGCGAATAACCATGGCACCTGCTGGGCCATGCAGGTGGCTGCTTTTGCCAGGTTCACCGGCAACGAAGAATGGATGAATTTTTGCAGGGAGCGGTATAAGAACGTATTTCTCCCTTCCCAGATGGCCGCAGACGGCAGCTTCCCCCAGGAGTTGAGAAGAACAAAGCCTTACGGTTATTCCCTGTTCAACCTGGATGCCATGTCGACGATCTGCCAATTGTTGTCCACTAAAGAAGATGATCTCTGGAATTACCAGACAGCAGACGGCCGATCGATACGGAAAGGCATTGAGTTCCTTTATCCTTATATCGCAGATAAAAGTAAATGGGCTTATAAGCAGGATGTCATGTACTGGAAGGAATGGCCGGTGGCGCAGCCTTCCCTTATATTTGGCGCCAATGCTTTTGGCCTGAAAAAATGGTTTGACACCTGGAAAAGATTGGATCATGCGCCTGAAACAGAGGAAGTGATCCGCAATTTGCCGGTACGCCATCCCTTGATCTGGATGAATTGAATCTCTATTTTACAATCGTCTCAATAAAAGGAACATGGGTCTACGCAAAAGAATAACTCTTTATCTGATCGCCTGCAGTATCGTCGGCGCCGTATGTATTCGGGCTCGGGCCCAGGCAGCCGGCGATGAGGACAAGGAAATGTTTAATAAGGGAAGGCAAAGGGACCAGCAGGCTATCGATGAAGCTACGAACGGCTGGTGGCCCGGCTCGATGAAGGGCCACGACCAGCGGGTGGCGTGGTGGCGACAGGCCCGGTTTGGGATGTTTATTCACTGGGGCGTATATTCCCGGGCGGGCGGGGAATGGAAAGGGCATAAGGTCGATGGCTATGCGGAACATCTCATGCGCAAGGAAAAGATCAGCCGCCACGAATACCTGGAACTGGCGCAGGGCTTCAACCCGGTAAAATTCAATGCGGAACAATGGGTATTGCATGCGAAACAGGCCGGCATGAAATACCTGATCATTACCTCCAAGCATCATGATGGCTTTGCGATGTATGATAGCAGGATCTCCGACTTCAATATTATGCGACAGACGGCATTTAAAAAGGATCCTATGACCGCCTTGTCCGCAGCCTGCAAAAAATACGGGATCAAGTTCGGCTTTTATTACTCGCATGCCTTTGACTGGGAACATCCCGATGCGCCGGGCAATGATTGGGAATATAACAATCCCGGGGGAGACAAAGGATTGTATGGCGGTGTGCGCTGGTATGACCTTCACGCGGAATTATTACCGAAGGCGCAACGCTATGTAGATGAGAAAGCCATCCCGCAGATCAGGGAGCTGCTCACGAAATACCATCCGGATATCCTTTGGTTCGATACCCCTTCCAAACTGCCACTTTCTGAAAATATCAGGATCTTAAAAGCCATCCGTGCGATCGATCAGCATGTCGTGGTGAATGGCAGGCTGGCAAGGACCGGTGCTCTTAACTTCGGGGACTATATGAACACGGCGGATCGCCCTGCCGAATTCTACCCCGTCACCGGTGATTGGGAAGCAATCCCCACCACCAACGAATCTTATGGCTATCATCAGTACGACAGCAGTCACAAGCCTCCTTCCTTCTTTATACAGCTCCTCGCAAAAGCCGCTTCACGCGGAGGCAACCTGTTGATGAACATCGGCCCTAAGGGTGATGGCGCCTTTGATGAAAGGGACCTTCATATCCTGAACGGCATCGGACACTGGATGGACAAGAACGGGGAGAGTATTTATGGCACAGCGGCCACTCCCTTACCCATGCAGAACTGGGGAGTATCCACGGTAAAAGGAAATAAACTCTACCTGCATGTTTTTAACTGGCCGTCAGATGGAAAACTATATGTGGGTGGCCTTGAGAGCCCTCCCGGCAAAATATACCTGCTGGCCGATCCGAAAAAAATGCTCGGATCATCGGGAGGGGCGTCGAATGAACTCGTCATCCATATCCCCGCAAAAGCTCCCGATACGGTGAACACCGTGATCGTGCTGGAACTGAACAACGGACTGCCTTCAAAGGAGTCCAAAAATGACTGGCGGACGGATTCGGTAAGGTATGTAGCTCCCAATATCCCCCTGACCCGCCTGCTGGCCTTCGACGCTACTCAGCATGGCAAAGGCTTTGGTTTTGGCGACGGGAAAGCGGGCCGTTACTATGTGGATGGATGGAAGAATAAGGATCAGTACCTGAGCTGGACTTTCCGGACAGGAGCGGCAGCCAACTTCAGCATCGCCATAAAATACCTGGCAGGGGAGGGGAGCGGCGGCGCCTACCAATGGCAGATAGATGGCCGTCAGAGCGAAAATATTCCACTGACCGGCGGTAGAGGAAATGAGATCCTTACAAAAGACATCGGGATCCTGGTGTTGAATGCGGGCGTGCATGAATTGAGCATACGACCCGTTGACATTCCCGGGCAGGAATTGATGAAATTGCTGGAACTGCAACTGGTACAATCATCGGGCGCGGAGGGTTCATCGCGGGGCGGTGCGGCGAGGCCTGATCTCCGGCAGGTGTTTACAGACGCGGAAAAGCAAACGCAATTGCTGTTGCAGGAGATCGCGGCATCGCGAAACTCCGCGCAGCCTGTCGGCTCCGCATCCACCCCGGCATCCGGCCTCGCGATGCCCGGCGGGGCCGAACCCTTTTCTCCCCGTACCCTGGAGAACGGAAGTCTCAAACTGGTGTCATCGAGGGACTGGACCAGCGGCTTCTTCCCCGGTGAACTATGGATGCTCTATGGGTACACGCATAAGAAAGAATGGAAGGACCAGGCAGAAGCATTCACCGCAAGGATGGAAAAGGAAAAAACCAACGGAACTACGCATGATATGGGCTTCAAGCTCTACTGTTCTTTCGGCAATGGCTACCGCCTGTCAAAAGACCCACCGTTTAAAAATGAATTCCCGGAGGAATTTCAACGGCATTATAAAGAAGTGATCCTGGAAGGCGCCCGCACCCTGTCCACGCGTTTCAACCCGGTGATCGGTAGCCTGCGTTCCTGGGATCATCACCGCAATTTGTGGGGATTCCCGGTCATCATCGACAACATGATGAACCTCGAACTGCTGTTTGAAGCGACGAAACTATCCGGTGATCCTTCTTTTTATAAAATTGCGGTGGCCCATGCGAATACGACGATGAAGAACCATTACCGCAATGACTATAGTTCTTATCATGTCGTGGATTATGATACCGTCACCGGCAAAGTGGTGAAGAAGATGACCTGGCAGGGGTACAAGGATGAGTCGGCCTGGTCGCGCGGTCAGGCCTGGGGACTCTATGCGTTTACGATGTGTTTCCGGGAGACGTGTAGCCTTCGCTGATATTGAAGCCTTATCGTTTTTAGGACAGGATAGAGTTAGACTTTTGATTCATTCTTCCTTTACAAAGATCGATTGTTTTTCCTGTGGCTCAACGGTGTTCTCTGACCCTTTTAGATAAATTGAACAATCA
>Ga0307516_10000380_pt1 | contig 58225 bp, 58 predicted proteins | sample 19_EM_MG_FD_203310 | JGI IMG/M metagenome (GOLD analysis project Ga0307516, IMG submission 203310) | Populus trichocarpa ectomycorrhiza microbial communities from riparian zone in the Pacific Northwest, United States - 19_EM | ecosystem: Host-associated > Plants > Roots > Unclassified | place...
TTCGACGTATCGATGAAAATGCGGGTAATCTTCTCCACGGACGGCTCCCTTCGATTGAAGTTCAACACGACCTCAATCTGGCACAGCGATGCCGTTCGGGGGCCGTCCACCCCAACATGAACTCCGATGCGCAGATCGGGCTCCGCGCCGCCGTTCCTCTTCCTGTCTCGCCTGTGTGCATGGGTCCTCGAGACAAGCCCGAGGATGACGACCGGGGGTGTGATCAAGTCATCAACCTAGCCCCGTCGCCCGGCGCTATGACCCACGTCATGGCGCAGTCGTGCTTCGACGCTAAGTCGGCCGCAACGGCTTAGGGAGTAGCGCCATGAAGGGCTTTGTCGAGGACATCGAGGAGCTGACGCAGGGGAACAAGGATTTTCGGCGCGTCGTCTATACCGGCAAGCATCTGCAGCTGGTGGTGATGGCCCTGCGGCCGGGGGAGGAGATCGGCGAGGCGGTCCACGCCGACCATGACCAGTTCTTCCGTATCGAGAAGGGCAAGGGCGAGGTCTGGATTGACGGCAAGCGGAGCAAGGTCAGGAATTACGACGCGGTGATCGTGCCGGCCGGAGCCCGCTGCAACCTGATCAACACCGGCGAGAAGGTGATGAAACTCTACACGCTCTGCGGACCGCCCGATCACAAGGACGGCCTCGTCCACGCCAGCAAGGCCGTCGCCGCCGCGGCGGGCGAAGCGCCTTTCGACGGGACGACGACGGAAACCTGAACTTCGGGGCGGTCAGCGGAGTATCTCTGCGAACAGACTGGGAGGAGACAGGCGATGGGACGGGCTCGGAACATTATCGTGGCCGCAGGAGCAGCGGCGGTCGCCGGCGGAGCGACAGCGCAGCCGAAGCAGACCGTCACCGGCCCCGTGGCGGTCTACTGGGTCAGCGCCGAGACGATGAGCGGCATGGCCGGCATGATGGGCGGCATGGGACCAGGCGGGGGCCCAGGCGGCCGCGGCCAGCGGCCCTCGATGGGCTCGATGATGGGCATGTTCATGGGCGGCCAGGGGCCCGGCGGCGGCCAGGCGCAGCACAAGCTGACCCTGCAGCTCGGCTCCCAGCGCGCGCCGTCCGGCCCGCCCAGCGGCGAGCACCGGCCGCCCCCCGACCTCGGCGCAGGCCAGGCCCTGCCGCTGGTCTCCCCCCGCACGGTCCAGCCCGAGCCGGAGGAGCCGGGCGTGCCGCCGGACTTCCAGCAGCCGCGCGGCCGAATGCTGATCTTCTGGGGCTGCGGCGAGCGCGCCGGACCCGGACAGCCCGTCGTCATCGACTTTTCCAAGCTGACGCCCGATGCGGCCCGCTCCGGCAAGATCCCGCCCGAGTTCGCCGCCCTGTCGCGGGGCATGGCGATCACCCAGATGCGTCCGCCCTCCCCCGCCCGCAGCAAGACCTATGGAGAATGGCCGAACGAGCGCACCCGCAACACCGTCCCGCCGGACAGCTCCCTCGTCGGCGACCATGACGTGACCAGCACCTATGCGCCGCAGATCCACTTCAACCTCGGTCCGAACCAGGACTTCCTGGCGCCCCTGACCATCACCGCGAACCGCGAGTCTCCCGGCGGCGGAACCCAGATCTGGTGGCGTTCGGTGCCGGGCGCCCAGTCCTATCTGGCCACCGCCATTGGCGGCGGCGGGGGCGGCGGCCGAGGCGGCCGCGGCGACGACACGACGGTGGTGATGTGGACCTCCAGCCAGACCCAGGCGGCGACCTTCGCCCCGCCCGACTACATCAGCCCCGCCGAGTCCGCCCGTCTGGTCGGCCAGAAGGTGCTGATGGCGCCCAGCACGACCAGCTGCGTGATCCCCCGCGAGGTCGTCCAGGCCGCGCCCCAGGCCATGCTGCAGCTCGTGGCCTATGGCGGCGAGGCCAATTTCGTGAACCCGCCGCGCCCGTCCGACCCGAGGGCGCCCTGGAACCAGCAGTGGCAGGTGAAGGTGCGCTACCGATCGGCCACAAGCGCGATCCTCGGCATGGACATGGGCGACATGTCCGGCGACGAGGATCGAGCGCCCCCGCCGCGGCGCCGGGGCATGCCGTTCGGAATGCCGGGGATGTGAGGCCGGCCGCGGGCGTCTCGCGCCCCGCCGCCCCACGAAAGTGAAACCCCGGTTTTTCTGGTTGTTTCGGGCGCGCGGCGCTGGGACACCCCTGGGGTCCTGCTGTCGCGGGAACGAGCGGCCTTGGGCCCGGAGGAACAGGTGATGGCGAAACCGGTCTGTGTAAAACCGGTCTGTGTAATCGTCGGCATCGGCGAGTCCCTCGGCGCGGGCCTGGCGCGCCGCTTCGGCGCCGGCGGCTACGCCGTCGCCCTGATCGGCCGCAGGACCGCCGAGGTCGAGCGGCACGTGGAGGCCCTCAAGGCCAAGGGCGTGGAGGCCCACGGCTTTCCCGGCGACGCTGTCGATCCGGCGGCGGTCAAGGCGATCTTCGCCGCCATCCGCGAGGGCCTCGGCGACCCGCAGGTCCTGATCTACAACGCCGCCATCGTCGGGCCGGGGCGCCTGACGGAGACGGACTATGACGAGTTCCAGCGCCGCATAACCGTCGACACCGTCGGGGCCCATCTCGCCGTGCGAGAGGTCGCTCCGGCCATGCGCCGCGCGGGCCGCGGCACGATCCTGTTCTCCGGCGGCTCGCTCGCCACCCAGCCGAACGCCGACTGGGGCGTGCTGGCGGCGGGCAAGGCGGCGCAGCGCGCCATGGTCATCGCCCTGGATCAGGAGCTGCGCGGCGACGGCGTCCACGTCGCCACTGTCGAGATCCACGGCCACATCCAGAGCATGCCCTACTACGCCCCCGACCGGTTGGCCGAGGCCTATTGGGGCCTGCACCAGCAATCGCCGGTCGAGTTTCAGACCGAACTGGTCTATCGCGAGCCGGACTGAAGGATCAGGATTAGGACATGAGCATCGAAGAGAACAAGCGGACCGTGCTCGCCTTCCTCGAATCGCAGCGCCGGGTCCAGATGGACGAGAGCCTGCTCACCGACGATGCAGCCTGGTGGCTTCCCGGGGCGGGCGTCGTCGACCGCAAGACCTTCTTCGGCATCGTCGAGCGAGCGAACGCCCTCTTCGTTGAGCCGCCTGCCATGACGATCAACGCCGTCACCGCCGAGGACGACCGCGTGGCGGTGGAGGCCAGGGCCTACGCCCACCTCAAGAACGGGGGCGTCTACGACAACACCTATCACTTCCTCTTCCGTTTGCGTGACGGCCGCATCTGCGAGGCCCGCGAGCACAACAACTCCGCCGCGGCGGCGGCCGTGTTCGCAGGTTCCCTGAATCCGGGCTGAGCGCGGCGATCAAATTCCTTCCCTGTCCCGATGAGGACGGGGGAGGAAAAGGGATCAGGTCGTGACGATCGACACGCCCGCCGTGCCGGGCGCGCCATAGAGCTGAGCGTAGCCGACCCTGGGACTCCCCGGAATCTGACGATCGCCCGCCTGGCCGCGAAGCTGCAGCACCAGCTCGTGGATCTGCCGGATGCCCGAGGCGCCGATGGGCTCGCCGTTGGCGATCAGCCCGCCGTCAGTGTTGATCGGCAGGCGACCGCCGATCTCCGTCGCCCCGTCGGCCACCATCTTCTCCTGGTCGCCGTCCTGACACAGGCCGTTCTCGGCCATGTGGATGATCTCGGCGCCGGCGTCGGTGTCCTGCAGCTGGGCGACGTCGACGTCCTCCGGCCCGATCCCGGCCATCTCATAGGCCGCCTTCGAGGCATGCACCGTCGAGGCGACCTCCGGCTCGACCGAGGCCCAGCTCGAGTGCACCTCGTAGGCCCCGTAGCGCCGGGTGCGCAGGGCGTTGGCCTTCATGTAGATCGGGGTCGAGGTGAAGCGATGGGCGATGCTCGCCTTGCACATGATCACCGCCGCCGCGCCCTCGTCCGGCGAGCAGAACATGTACTGGGTGAGCGGATAGTTCAGCATCCGCGAGCCGAGGATCTGCTCCTCGCTCATCGGATTGCGGCGATAGGCCTTCGGGTTCAGCGCCCCGTTGCGGAAGTTCTTGGCCGCCACCTTCGCCAGGGTCTCGTGGCTGATCCCATGGTCGTACATGTAGCGGTGGATCTTCATGGCGAAGAACTTGGTGGTCAGGAACTGGCCGTTCTCGCCGTACCAGGACGGCGCGGCGTAGTGCACGGGATCGCCGGTGAAGGCGCCCGGCAGGTGCTTGTCCATGCCGACCGCGACGCCGATGTCGTACTTGCCCATGCGGATGGTGTCGGCGGTGAGCTCCAGCGCCGTGCCAGCCGTCGCGCACCCGTTATAGACGTCCATGAACGGGATGCCCGTGGCGCCCAGAAGGCTCACCACCGCGTCGGGATTGTCCACCTCGTAGCTGCCGCCGAAGGCGAACTGCACGTCCTTCCATTCCGCGCCGGCGTCGGCCAGCGCCATGCGGATCGCCTCCGCCCCCATCTCGATCGCGGACTTGGTCCCGAACCGGCCGAACGGGTGCAGCCCGACGCCGATGATCGCAACATCTTCCATCTGGGATTCCCTCCGCTCAGACCGGTTTGAACGCGAAGCTCACGACCTCAGTATCGCCGTCCATTCGGAACGGAAAAATGGTCAGCTCGACCTCGCCGCCGAACTTCAGCACGTCCGGGTCCGCCGTGGTCAGGCGCGCCTCGACCTTCACCTCGTCGCCGAGCTGCACGACGCCGACGCCATAGGGCTTGAAGGTCGCCTCGGTCTCGCCGCCGGCATAGGGTGCCTTGGGCAGGAACTCCTGGGTCGTCCAGGCCCACAAGGTCCCGCGGCGCGGCAGCAGCCGGCGCTCCATCTCCACCGATCCGCAGCGGGGGCAGGAGGACTGCATGGGGAAGGTCGTCGCCGCGCAGCCGGCGCAGCGCGAACCGATGAGCTGCGGCTGGTCCGAGGGCCAGGTGAAGACATCGGGGGCGAAGGGAACGGACTGCAAGAAGCGCCTCCACAAATGGGGTGGCGGCTGGAGGCGCGTGCGCCGCGGATGGCCTCGGCCGCCGGCCAATCAGGTTCTACATCGCAGATAAGTGAAACGGCAACTGTGCATTTCATTATGACTAAGGCGCGGTAGCTGCCCCCGTCAGTTCTGCGGGGGTTTTTCGTAAAGAACGGCGTGCCCGATCATCATCACCATGAACGCGCCAAAGGCGCCGAGGCCTCCGTACAAGACCACCGCAAAGGCTCCCAGCAGGGGGGTTATACCCCAAAAAAAGTAGCCCCCTATGCCGGCGGCGATACCGGCCAGGACGCCGCCACAAAAGACGCAAGCGGCAACCAAGTTGACGGCGCGCCGACCCCATATCCGCCATGTCGAGCTGGGTCGTTCTTGAGCGATGTTCGCTGCGTCGCCTGACGTGATGGGCATGTCTTGCGGCTTCCGGGTGTCACTGGGAACGGGTCGAGGTCGCCGCCTGCGTCGAGACATATTCGAGGTAGTGCCCAAGCGTCGCGCGCGCATCGACATAGATCAGCTTGCCGCCCTTGAACTCGGCGGACATCACCACCGGCCGGCCGAGCCGCTCGCTTTCGACGCGCACGGTGTCGATGTCGTCGGTGAGCATGGCGATGTGATGCATCCTCAGCGGCTGACCCGGGACAATGAAATCCCGGTAGAGCGAGACCATCCCCGAGACCGGCTCCATGATCTCGATGATGAGCTTTCCGACGCGCGCGACCGCCGCCTTGACCACCATCGGGCCCTCGCCCTCGGGCGTCCACACCTGCGACCCCGAACCGGTCCCGTCGGCGAGAATGCGGAACTCGGCCACCCCGAACTGTTCCTTGAACGCGGCGACGCCAGCCTCCAGGTCGTCGGTCACGTAGGAAATCTGATACTGGTTTTCGAGGAACACGAGCCTTCTCCCTAATCCCGCAAGTCGTCTTGGCCGGCCGCGGCTCAACGGCGGCGGATGCGGCCGGGCGAGCCTACCTCATTATTCGCGCCCGGTAGTCTTCAGGTTCGGGCCACAGCCGCCGTCCCGTCGCCCCATTGATGAGCTGGGGTCATAGCTTCATGCGCACCATGGCGGCTAATCGCTGCCCGGCGCGCGCCTTAAGGTCCGCCCATGCCGAAGATCGGCGCCGGAGGACCCGCGATGAACATGATCGCCGCCGCGCTTCTCGCATTCTCCTTGGCGACCCCCGCCGCGGCCCAACCGCGACCAGACGAGAGAACCCCCATGCAAATCCACCGCAATGGATCCCAACCTTCCGCCAACGGGTCGGCCGAAACCTTCACCGGATCGGTGCGCATCGACACGCCGTTTCAGGCCCAGGCTCCCGGGCGGGCCGGCGGCGCGATCGTGACCTTCGAGCCCGGCGCGCGATCGGCCTGGCACACGCACCCGCTCGGCCAGACCCTGATCGTCATTTCGGGCCTCGGCTGGACCCAGTGCGAAGGCGGGCCGATCGTGGAGATCCGCCCCGGCGACGTCATCTGGTGCCCGCCGGGTCACAAGCACTGGCACGGCGCGACGCCGACGACCGCCATGACCCACGTCGCCATCGCCGAGGCGCTGGACGGCAGGGCCGTCGACTGGCTGGAACACGTCACCGACGCGGAATACCTCGCCGGTCCCCCGCCTTCCGCTGACTAGGCGCTTACGCCCAAGGCTCGCGGCTCCGCGCTCGCCGTCCGCGCCATGAGCGCCAGCAGCCGCTCGGCCAGCAGCTCGACCCCGCGCTCCGTCTCCAACGGGTCCGGCGCGCCGGCGGCGTGGGCGACGAACTCCTCGATCTGGAACAGCAGCAACAGGGCCTCGACCCGCTCGCCGCCCGGTGAGACGGCGAAGGCGGGGAACCTTTCGCCAAGGGTGTCCAGGAGCCGCTCCCGCTGCCGGCGCAGACCCTCCATGCGCGGACCGGGGCCCAGGGCGAAATAGATCGGAAACGAGGTCAGGCGCGCCGCCGTGGCCCGAAGCAGCAGCCGCAGCCAGGCCGAAACGCTCGCGGCGTCGACCACCGCCTCGCTCGCCAGCCGGGCGAACAGCCCGGCCTGGGCGTCCCAGTCCTCGGCCATCAGGGCGCGCAGCAAGGCGTCCTTGCCGTCGAAATAGCGGTAGAGGGTGGCCCGGCCCACCTCGGCCCTGCGGGCGATGTCGGCGAGGTCCGCGTCGTTCACGCCGTCGGCGACGAAGGCCGCGCGCGCGGCGTCCAGGATCCGCTTCGCCAGGGCCGCCTTGTTCCGCGCCCGCTGGCCGGGCTGCTCCTCGCCCCGATCCTCGTCCGACTTCGTCACCAAACCGCCAGCCCCTGGCTTCGCCGCGCTCGATATGGCCGACTATAGACGAGGATCGCCATATCTGAAATTCTGGTACACATGCCTCAGAATTACCAGGGAGGAACCAGCCCGTGACCACCAAGGTCGGCGTATCCATCGATGGCGAGACCGGCGAGGGCCTGGTCGACGGTCCCCGCGTCCAGGCGTGGCTGGACGCGAACATTCCCCAGTTCGGCGACGGCCCCCTGAGCGTGCAGAAAATCGCCGGGGGCGCCACCAACGCCGTCTTCCTGCTGGAGCGGAACGCCGGCAAGGCGGTGCTGCGCCGCCCGCCGCGGGTTCCGCGTCCCGACAGCGAAAAGGTCCTCGGCCGCGAGGCGCGGGTCCTTCGGGCGCTCAACGACACCGACGTGCCCGCCCCTCGCCTGCTTGGCCACTGCCAGGACCACGCGGTCACCGGCGTCGATTTCTACGTGATGAGCCATGTCGACGGCTGGGTCGCGATCAGTGGGGAGGAAGACTTCCCCCCGCCCTTCGATCAGCCCGGCCCTGAGCGCGACCGGCTCGCCTTCGAGCTGATCGACGGCATCGCCCGCCTCGCCAATGTCGACTACCAGGCCGTCGGCCTGGAGGGCTACGGCAAGCCCGACAATTTCCTGGAGCGCCAGGTCGACCGCTGGCTGCACCAGCTCGAGATCTACCGCACCACCGAGAGCTACCAGGGCCGCGAGCTGCCGGGCCTGGCCTATGTCAGCGACTGGCTGCGCGGCAACCTGATCGAGACGCCGCGGGCCGGGATCATCCATGGCGACTACGGCTTCGCCAACGTGATCTTCGCCAACGGCGACAAGGCCAGGCTCGCCGCCATGATCGACTGGGAGCTCTCCACCGTCGGCGATCCGCTCCTGGATCTGGGCTGGATCCTCTACACCTTCCGATCCAAGGACGATCCGCCCGGCGTGGAGGACGCCTATTTCAACGCCGAGCACTTCCCGACCCGCGAGGCGCTGGCCGAATACTACGCCGAGAAGACCGGGCTCCCGCTGCACAACCTGACCTATTACCTGGTCCTGGCGCAGTTCAAGCTGGCGGTGCTTTTGGAGCGCAAGTGGGCGGAGAGCGCCATCGGCCGCCGGCCCAAGGAATACGGCGAGATGTTCGGCGACCTGGTGCTGAAGCTCCTAAGCAACGCCGAGAAGCAGGCGCGCGCCGCGAGGCTGAAGTGACGATGGCGCAGGAGGCCCGCACGCCCGCCGAGCTCTTCGACCTCTCGGGCAAGACGGCGCTCGTCACCGGCGGCAGCCGCGGCCTGGGTCGCGCCATCGTCCTGGCCTACGCCGCCGCCGGCGCCGACGTGGTCATCGCCAGCCGCAAGCTGGACGCCTGCGAGGCCCTGGCGCACGAGGTGGAGGCCCTGGGCCGCAAGGCCCTGCCCGTCGCCTGCCACGTGGGGCGCTGGGACGACCTCGGCGCCCTGGTCGAGGCCGCCTATGGCCGCTTCGGCAAGCTCGACATCCTGGTCAACAACGCCGGCATGTCGCCGCTCGCGCCCTCCTCGGACGAGACCAGCGAGGAGCTGTTCGACAAGATCGTGGCGGTGAATTTCAAGGGCCCTTTCCGCCTTTCCGCCCTCATCGCCCGGCGCATGAAGGCCGCCGGCCGCGGCTCGGTGATCAGCGTCTCCAGCACCGGCGCTCTGCGGCCCCTGCCGACCTTCGGGCCCTATGCCGGCTCCAAGGCGGCGCTGAACGCCATCAGCACCGCCTTCGCCCAGGAGTTCGCGCCGGAGGTCCGGTTCAACGTCATCTCCCCCGGCGGCTTCTACACCGACACCTCCAAGTCCTGGGCCGAACCGGGCCAGGAGGTTCCGGACGTGCCGCTGCGGCGCTACGGCTATCCGCCCGAGATCGTCACGGCGGCGCTCTATTTCGCGAGCGACGCCTCCTCCTACACCACCGGCTCGCTGCTGCGGGTCGACGGCCTGGCTCAGGTCTGACCGCGAAGGCGAGGACGTCATGGACTATCAATTCGCCAAGGTGGCGACCGAGGGCCGCGTCCTGGTCGTGACCCTGAACCGGCCGGAGGCCCGCAACGCCCTTCACCCCGCCGCCAATTTCGAACTCGGCGAGGTCTTCGACGCCTTCGAGGCCGATCCCGACCTCTGGGTCGCGATCATCACCGGCGCCGGCGACAAGGCCTTCAGCGCCGGCGCGGACCTCAAGCAGGTCCAGGTGCTGGTGGAGGACGCCACGCCACCGTCCGGTTTTGCGGGCCTGACCTCGCGGTTTTCCCGCACCAAGCCGGTGATCGCCGCCGTGAATGGCTTCGCCATGGGCGGCGGCTTCGAGCTGGCGCTCGCCTGCGACCTCATCATCGCCGTCCAAAGCGCCCGGTTCGGCCTGACCGAGCCCAGGGTCGGCCTGGCCGCGTTCGGCGGGGGCATCCAGCGCCTGGTGCGCGAGATCGGCCCCAAGCGCGCCCACGCCATGTTGCTGACCGGCCGGCACGTGACCGCCCAGGAAGGCCTGGCGCTCGGCTTCGTCAACGAGGTGGTCCCGGACGGCGAGGCCCTGGCGGCCGCGCGCCGCTGGGCCGACGAGATCCTGCTGTGCTCGCCGACCTCGATCCGCGGCGCCAAGGCCGTGGCCAATTCCCTGGAGGGCCGCAGCATCCAGGCCTCGATGGAGGGCATGTTCGACCTGCCGGCCGCCAAGGCGGTGTTCACCTCGCCGGACGCCCTGGAAGGCCCCCGGGCCTTCGCCGAAAAGCGCCCGCCGCGTTGGAGCAACCCGTAAGGTCGCCATGCACCCCTATCAGCACGCCGCCGAACACCCCGACCGACCGGCGCTGGTGCTCGCCGACACCGGCGAGATTCTCACCTATCGCCAGATGGACGAAGGCTCGAACCGGGCGGCGCAGCTCTTCCGGCGCCTGGGCCTGGAGCCCGGCGACAAGGTCGCCATCCTGCTCAAGAACTGCCTGGAGTTTCCGGTCGCCTATTGGGGCGCCCAGCGCGCGGGCCTGCTCGCCGCCATGCTGTCGACCCACCTCAAGCCCGAGGAGGCCGCCTACATCATCAATGACTGCGGGGCGAAGGTGCTGATCACCTCGGCCGAGCTGGACGAGACGGCCAGCGCCCTGGCCGGCCGGCGCGCCGAGCTCATCCCCAACGTGACCGCCGTGTTCAGCGCCGGCGAGACGCCCATCGAGGGCGCCCGGCCGCTCGCCGCCGCCCTGGCCGAGATGCCCGCCGAGCCGATCGCCGACCAGGTGTCAGGTTACTACCTGGTCTATTCCAGCGGCACGACGGGGCGGCCGAAGGGCATCGTCCTGCCCTTCACCCCCGGCCCCATCGAGGAGCTCGCGCCCAACGAGGCGGCCATGGCGATGCCGGAGGGCGATCCCCTGGTGAGCTTCGCGCCCGGCCCGCTCTACCACGCCGCGCCCCTGGTCGAGATGATGGTCACCCATCGGGCGGGCGGCGTGGCGGTCACCCTGGGCAAGTTCGACGCCGTCGCGACGCTGCAGGCGATCCAGGACTGGGGCGTCATCCACGCCCAGTTTGTGCCCACCATGTTCGTGCGGATGCTGGCCTTGCCGGAGGACGTCCGGCGCAGCTTCGACCTGTCCTCGCTGCAGATCGTCCTGCACGCCGCGGCGCCCTGCCCGGTGGAGATCAAGCGCCGGATGATCGAGTGGATGGGCCCCATCGTCCACGAGTACTACGCCTCCAGCGAGGCCGTCGGCAGCACCCACATCTCGGCGGAGGAGTGGCTGCGCAAGCCGGGCTCGGTCGGCCTGCCCCGCTCCGGCGCGGTCCACATCTGCGACGAGGACGGCCGCGAGCTGCCGGTCGGCGAGGCCGGGCTGATCTATTTCGAGGACCCGAGCGACGCCAAATTCCACTACCTGAACGACGAGACCAAGACCGACCGCGCGCGCCACCCGGCGCACCGCAACTGGTACGCGGTCGGCGACATCGGCCGGGTGGACGCGGACGGCTACCTGTTCCTCACCGACCGCAAGGACTTCATGATCATCTCGGGCGGGGTGAACATCTATCCGCAAGCCGTCGAGGACGCCCTGATCGTCCACCCGAAAGTCCTCGACGCGGCCGTCATCGGCGTGCCCAACCCCGAATTCGGCGAAGAGGTGAAGGCCATCGTCCAGCCCAAGGACTGGGCCGAGGCGGGCGAGGCCCTGGCCGCCGAGCTGACAGCCTGGTGCCGCAGCCGCATCTCGAAGGTCAGCTGCCCGCGCTCGGTGGAGTTCGTGCGCGAACTGCCCCGCATCCCTTCCGGCAAGCTCGCCAAACACGAGCTGCGGCGGCTGTACGGCGCGCCTGCTCCCATTCCCACGTCATCCCCGGCTGAAGCGAAGCGGAATGCCGGGGACCCATGAACGCCGAAGCCCAGGACTGATCTACGGCGTCGAACTGAACTACGCGTTCTAGTCCAGCCGGCCACCCATCCGGAGCCTCGCGGCGGGCGGCTGAACGCCCCCGCCGCGAGGTGTTCCGAGGCGTTGCAGCCCCCTCCCGCCAACCTTGTCGCGGGCGAGGTCTTGTCTGTGACCGGCGATCACTTTGACTGTCTCAGAATCCACTCGCTGAACAGATGTTTAGCGACTATCCTGCTCCGTGCTGAGTCACTATTGAACTGCCTGGTAAGTGAGGCGCCGGCCTGGAACCGGGCGCCCGTGCGTAAAGCGGAAAAGCGCTGCGCTTAGGAGGGGAATATGGTCAGGACCACCCAACGGGGGCTCGTGAAGACGGCTCTCTTGACGACGGCTGCGCTCTTGGCGGCCGGACTGGGGACGCCGGCGTTCGCGCAGGACGGCCCCGCCCACGCAAGGGCCGGTCCAGGCACTGACCTCGAGGAAGTCGTCGTGACGGCGCGGCGGCGGGCCGAACGGCTGCAGGACGTGCCGGTGGCGGTCACCGCCCTCTCCGGCCGGGACATCCAGCGCGCGAACATCGGACGTGTGGACGAGCTGCAAAGGGTCGCCCCCGGCTTCTCGGTGACGCCGGCGCCGTTCGGCAATGGCCCGCTGGCGCCGACCATCCGCTCGATGCGCCAGCCGCTGTCGAACCTCGTCTACGACCAGTCGGTGAACACCTATTTCGCCGAAGTGGTGCAGGCCCGGCCGATCGGCCTGAACACCGCCTTCTTCGACATCGCCTCGGTCCAGGTGCTGAAGGGCCCGCAAGGCACCCTGTTCGGCCGCAACTCGCCCGGCGGCGCGCTCCTGATCACGCCTGAGCCCCCCGCCCGGGACTTCGGCGGCTACGTCCGCGCCACGGTCGGGAACTACCAGACCCACAACATCGAAGGCGCGATCAACCTGCCGGTCACCGAAGCCCTGCAGGTCCGCCTGGCGGGCCGCATCGGGCGGCGCGACGGCTATACGGAGTCCCTCTCGACCGGGAACGAGCTCGACAACGAGCACACCGATGCGATCCGCCTGTCGGTCCGCTTCGCCCCGCCGGACAGCCGCTTCTCCACCACCGCCGTCCTCGACTACCTGCATGAGAGCGACTCCGGCGGCGCGTTCCGCCTCCTGGAGGTCAACCCGCTCGGGGCGACGGCGTTCGTCTTCCCGGGGGTGGTGCAGGACCTGGCGCGGGCGAACGCGGCAGGCTCCCGCGCCACCTCGGCCGCGACGCCGCAGAACGGCACCCGCATCTTCAGCTGGGGCGCCTCGCTGATCTCCGAGTTCGAACTGACCGACGACCTCAAGCTCAAGCACATCTTCGGCTATCGCAAGATCGACGGCCGCCTGCAGTTTGACCTGGACGGCACGCGTTTCCCGATCGTCGACGGCACCGACCACCTGGCCGCCCGGCAGTACACGCACGAACTGCAGCTCGTCGGCACGGCGATGGACGGGAACCTCGACTTCATCGTCGGGGCCTACACCTTCCGCGAGACCGGCTCCGACCCGCAGGTGACGGTCGCCTTCAACGTCCCGCAGTTCAACTTCCTCTACGCCCGCAACAAGAGCCGCTCGGTGTTCGGCCAGGCTACCTACAAGATCCCCGCCCTTCGGGGCCTTTCAGTCACCCTTGGGGGCCGGCAGACCTGGGACAGTCGTTACATGAACGACTCGGCGACCCGTCTGGGGACGTGCTCGATCCTCACCGCCGATGCGGGCGGCGCGCCGCGGAACCCCTGCTTCGGCGAAGGCTCCGTGAAGTTCCACAAGTTCACCTATACCGCCAGCGTCGACTACAAGCCCACCGACGACGTCCTGGTCTACGTCGCGCACCGCAAGGGCTACCGGACCGGCGGTTTCGCCGCCGCCCCCAGGCGGCCGTCGGAATTCATCCCCTACCGGCCGGAGGTGGTGAGCGACATCGAGCTGGGCCTGAAGGCGACTTATCGCTTCGCCGGCATGGTCGGCCGGACCAACCTGGCCGTCTACTCGTCCAAGTACACCGACATCCAGCGCAGCTTCTCGTTCATCGTGAACCTGATCCCGCGGTCGGCGATCATCAACGCCGCCGACGCCCGGGTGAAGGGCGTCGAGCTCGAGCAGATGTGGCGGCCGATCCCGCAGCTGGAGCTCAGCCTCGGCTACGCCCTGTCCGACGCCAAGTACAAGACCTTCATCACCCCGGACGGCCGCGACTACAGCAACTCGCCGTTCAGCGGGGCCCCGAAGCACGCGGTGAACGGCCAGATCCGCTGGGAGCTGCCGTTGAACGACGACGTGGGCGAGCTGGCGGTCCAGGTCAGCGGCGCATACCGCACCAAGACCGTCGCCTATGACGTGATCTCGTACAATATCGCCACCAAGACGGTCCTGCCGCAGCTGGTCATCCCGGCCTACCACACCTTCGACGCCCGCCTCGACTGGACCAACGTCATGGGCCACGAGGGCCTGTCCGCGGCGCTCTGGGTGAAGAACTTCACCAACGAGACCTATGTCACGACCCTGACCCTCGACTACGGCGCCGTCGGCATCAGCTCCGGCCTCCTGGGCCCGCCGCGGACCTACGGCCTCGACGTGAGCATGGCGTTCTAGGGGCGGGGCGCCTCCGTCACGCGGCGTAGCGCCCCCTCAGTCAGCCTCGCTGACAGCTCCCCCGCACGCGGAGGAGCAGCTTGGAACCCCGCTCCTCCCCTGCGCAGCGGGAGGTGGATCGGCGCGCAGCGCCGAGACGGAGGGGGCGCTTGGCCCGCCCTACTTCTTCTCGGCCAGCCAGGCCTGCGCCTTGGCCTTCTGATAGGGCAGGTGCTCGGTCGGGAACCGCCCCGTCGCCGGCTTGGCGCTCTTCAGGAGCGTGCGGCCGATCTGCATCTGGTGGATCTCGGTCGGGCCGTCCGCCATCCCCATGACCAGGGCCCCGCTCAGCATGCTGGCCAGGGGCGTCTCGTTCGACAGGCCGAGCGAGCCCAGGAGATGCATGGCCTTCAGCGTCACCTGCTGGGCGACCTGGGCGCAGCGGACCTTGCAGGCGCCGATCCAGAGCCGCCCTTCCTCCTCCCGTCCCTGGTCGAGGATCCAGGCGGTCTTCAGGACCAGCAGCTTCAACTCCTCCACCGCGATCCAGCAGTCGGCGATGTCCACCTGGACGAGCTGGTGCTGGGCCAGGGCCTTGCCCTTGGTCTGGCGGGAGACGGCGCGTTCCAGCATCATGTCCAGCGCCCGGCGGGTCGAGCCGATGGTGCGCATGGCGTGGTGGATCCGCCCTCCGCCGAGCCGCGCCTGCGCCACGTCGAAGCCGCCCCCACGCGCGCCCAGCAGGTGGTCCTTCGGAACCCGGACCTTCTCGTAGCGCAGGAAGGCGTGGTGGCCGTGCCCCAGGGGCTCGCCCGGCAGGCCGACGTCACGGACAAAGGTGATCCCGGGCGTGTCGGCCGGCACGAGGATGGCCGAGAACCGGCGGTGCGGCGCCGCGTCCGGCTCCGTTAGGGCCATGACGATGAAGAAGCTTGCGGTGCGGGCGTTGGAGGAGAACCACTTCTCGCCCTCGATCACCCATTCATCGCCTTCCAGCGTCGCCTTGCAGGTGAACTGGGTCGGGTCCGACCCGCCCTCCACCTCGGTCATCGAGAAGCAGGAATAGATCTCGCCGGCCTGCAGCGGCTCCAGGAACCGCTTCTTCTGCTCGGGCGTGCCGAAGCGGGCGAGGATTTCGCCATTGCCGCTGTCCGGCGCCTGGCAGCCGAACGCCACCGGCCCCCAGCGCGTACGCCCCAGGATCTCGTTGATGTAGCAAAGCTCGACATTGCCGAAGCCCGGCCCGCCCAGGTCGTGGGTCAGGTGCAGCCCCCACAAGCCCTTGGCCTTCACCTTCGCCTGCAACGGCTTGAGCACCGCGCGGGAGGCCGCGTGCTTCGGATCATAGACCTGCCCGTCGTCGAAGAGCGCGTCCATCGGGACCACCTCGTCGTCCACGAACCGGCGGATCCAGTCGAGCTTCTCCTGCAGGTCGGCCGAAATGGAGAAATCGGTCACGGCTGCGCCTCCCATTCAAACGGTTGTTTAAAACAGATGTTACACGGGCGCCGGACGGCTGCAAGCGTGATCGGTCGAGGTCCGGCCAAAGAGCGCGCTGACGACGGGCGCGCTGACGTTCGCTTCCTCTCGAAGGTTCTGTACCTCACCCCGAAGGCCGTCAACATGCAATATGTACAACTGTCCGCTTCATGAATTTTAGTTCAGATAAAGTGATTGCGCGCACACCGTCAAAACCGCATAAGCGGAAGCATGGAACGCCGAAGAGGCCTCGCGTGACGGGACAACCGGCGCCGACCAAACCATCCCTCCGCGCCGCACAGCGGGACGTCACGCGCCGGCGCATTCGCGATTCCGCGCGCAAGCTGTTCAGCGCCGGCCGCTTCGAGCACGTGTCGATGGAGGACATCGCCCGCGACGCCGAGGTCGGCCGCACCACGATCTACCTGCACTATCCTACCAAGAACGCCCTTTTGCTGGAGCTGCTGCAGGAGGACTGGGAGCGACAGGCGAGCTTCTTCGATCGCCTGACCGCCACGACGCCGGTCAACCGCAGCACCTTGCAAGGCTGGGTCAAGGCCTATGCCTTGGGGATGCGCGAGGCGCGCGGCCTGTTCCGCATGTACATGTTCACCCTGAGCCTCGACGAAGAAGTGGGCCGGCTGCAGGACCGCCACCGCGAGCGCCTGATCAGCCTGCTCGGACGGCGCCTGCCCGGACTGGTCACTTACGAAGCCGCGCGTCCGGACCAGCGGCGGGCGGCGGCGGCCTCGCACGCCCTGATCGCTCATGTCGAATACTACGGCGGGCTCGCCGGCTCCGAGGCGCCGCGCGAGGATTTCGAGGCCGCCACCGAGGTGCTCGTCGACGCCCTGGCCGGCTTCATGGAGCCCAACTGACGTCGCGCCAACGACCCGAATGGACCGCATGATGGAGCACCCGTCCTACGCCAAGTACTTCGACTACCGTGTCGACATCCATCGGCGACGCAACCGGATCACGGCGACGCTAGGCGGGGTGGAGCTGGCCTCCAGTGACAGGACCTTGCTGGTGGACGAGCAGGATCACGGCCTCGTCTTCTATTTTCCCGAGACGGACGTGAGGCTCGACCTGCTGTCCCCCGTCCCCGACCATTCGACCGTTTGCCCCTGGAAGGGCCGGGCGGGCTACTGGCGAATGGCGGACGGGTCCGAGCCGATCGCCTGGTTCTACGCAGAGCCGAAACCGGAGGTCGCAGCGATCCGCGGCCATATCGCCTTCTATCAGAACAAGGTCACGGTTGCGGTGGGCGTGGCGCCCTACCTGGCCGCCGCCGCGCCGGCGAAATAGGCTTTGGCCGACAACGATAAGGTCCAGGGAGGCCGCTGACATGCCGGTGAAGGACGCGCTGATCCCCTGCCAGGCGCTGACAAGGGTCTGGAAAGGCGAGACCCTGATCGCGGAGACGACCGGGGCGCTGACCACCGCCCTGCCCGAGGCGAACGGCCGGTTGCTCGTCCCCAGGGCCGATGTCCGGATGGACCTCCTGGGCCCCCGCCCCCAGGCGGCGGGCGATGACGCCGACTTGGTCGAATTCGATCCCAAGGACGTGCGAGTCGAGATGACCGACCGCCGCCCCGGCATCGAGGCCCAGGGCGGCACGACCAACCGCTATCCCCGCTGGGGGGACATGCGCGACCTCCTGCGGCTGCTCGATGTCGCGCCCGCGGGAGAAGGCGCGTTCGAGGCGCCGCTTTACGGCGACGTGCGCCGCAACGTGGTCGAGGGCAGCCACATCCTGGCCCAGACCATCGTGGCGGCGTCGAAGACCACGCCACATCAGAGGGTCACTTCGGCCCATGTGATCTTCTCGCGGCCCGCCGCGTTCGACCGTCCGCTTCGCCTGGACGTCACCGCGCCGCGCCTCGGCCGCACCTTCTCGACCCTGGCCGTCGAGACCAGCCAGGGCGGCAAGTCGATCGCCTCCGGCCTCGTCCTCACCGACGCGGGCGCCGGGGAGCTCATCCGCAGCCAGGTCGCCATGCCCGACCTGCCCGGCCCGGACGACTGCCCGACCCACGACTTCGGCGTCATCGGCCGCGACGTCCGGTTCGTGAACGGCGACTATTCCCCCGACCCGGACCGGATCGGCCCACCGGAGATCCACGGCTGGGTCCGGCACCGCGAGGCGCCCGCCGAAATCTGTCTGCAGCAGGCCTTGCTCGCCCAGTTCACCGGCCACATGACGATCGCCGCGGCCATGCTGCCCCACAAGGGCTTTGGCGAGGCTCAGGCCCACGTCACCCTCTCCACCGCTGTCCTGGCGATCACCATCGCCCTGCACGAGGAGCCCGACCTCACGGACTGGCTGCTCTATACCAACCCGGCGATCTATGCCGGCCGCGGCCTGGCCCAGGGCGAGGGCCACGTGTTCAGCCGCAAGGGCCAGCTCGCGGCCTCCTACACGGTGCAGGTGATGGTCCGGGAGTTCCAGCGTGACCCCAGCCGGCTCAAGCACGATCAGATGATGTAGCCGGCCCGCCGCCCGGCCTTTTTTGGCCGCGCATCGCGAGCCCGCCCTTTCTGGCCAGCGCCACCGCCCGCCGATTGCGGCCTCGCGCCCGATAACACCCCCAAGCACAGAAGCCCCATCAATGGGTCGTTGCTTATTATCAAACTCCTTTATATGCTTTTCTTTGCTCGCTCCTGGTAAATGGAGCGTTATCTATACGTAATACCCGGGGATATATCTGTGCATTCCGAAGGAAAGATAATCTTCGTTAACCGTTTTTTCTATCCAGATCACTCTGCGACTGCACAATTGTTGACCGATCTGGCGACACACCTCGCCGCCGCAGGTAAAAGCGTGGCGGTGGTGACCAGCCGCCTCCAGTATGACGACCCATCGGCGCGACTGCCGGCGCGGGAAAAGGTCAACGGCGTGGAAGTCCATCGGGTCGCCACCACCGGGTTCGGACGGGCGAGTCTGCCCGGGCGGGCGACGGATTTCGCGTCCTTCTACGTCACCGCCTTCACAAGGCTGCTGCAGATCGCCCGGCCTGGCGACATGATCGTGGCCAAGACCGACCCGCCCCTGCTCTCGATCCTGGCCCACGCCGCCTCGCGGATCACCGGCGCGCGCTTCGCCAACTGGCTGCAGGACGTCTATCCCGAGGTCGCCGGCGTCCTGGGCGTGCGCGCCGCGCAAGGCCCGCTCGGCCGCATCCTGACCGCCGGCCGCGACGCCTCCCTGCGCGCGGCGGACCTCAACGTCGTCCTCGGCGAGCGCATGGCCCAGCGCGTCCAGGACGCCCGGGTCGACGTCGAGAAGATCTGGGTCATCCCCAACTGGAGCGACGAGCAGGCGATCGCGCCCCTGTCGCACGACGCCAACGACCTGCGGACCCGCTGGGGCCTGAACGGCAAGTTCGTGGTCGGCTATTCCGGCAATCTGGGGCGGGCGCACGAATACGAGACCATGTTCGCGGCCGCCCAGGCGCTGTCTGGCGATCCGCGCATCGCCTTCCTGATGATCGGCGGCGGCCATCACACCACCCTGCTGAAGACCCGCGCCCTGGGCGCCGGCCTGAGCAACATCGTCTTCCAGCCCTATCAGCCGCGCGAGGCCCTGGCCGCCTCGCTCTGCGCGGCCGACCTGCACTGGGTGTCGCTGAAGCCGGAGCTCGAGGGCCTGATCGTGCCCAGCAAGGTCTACGGAATCCTGGCCGCCGGCCGCCCGATCCTGGCGGTCACCGCCCCGGACGGCGAGATCGCGCGGCTGGTCGCCGAGCACGGGTGCGGCGTCCAGGCCGAGCCCGGCGACCACCTGGCCTTCGCCGCCCATGTCCGCGCCCTGGCCGATGCGCCCGATCGCGCCCGCGCCCTGGGCGAGGCGGCGCGGCGCGCCGCCACCAGCGTCTTCTCCCGGGGCCGGGCCCTGTCGCGCTGGACCGAGGCGGTCACCGAGACCGCCCCGGCCACGCAGCCCAGTCCCGCCTGATCCCGCCCCACGCCTCCTTCTCAAAGTACGGAGTACAGTCCCCATGGCCGAAACCGCCCCGCAAAAGGTCGCCCTGATCACCGGCGTGACCGGACAGGACGGCGCCTATCTGTCGGAACTCCTGCTCGCCAAGGGCTACATCGTGCACGGGGTGAAGCGGCGCTCGTCGTCCTTCAACACCGAGCGGATCGAGCACCTCTACCAGGACCCGCAGGACCCGGACCGGCGGTTCTTCCTGCACTATGGCGACATGACCGATGCGACCAACCTGATCCGCATCGTCCAGGAGACCCAGCCGGACGAGATCTACAACCTCGCCGCCCAGTCGCACGTCCAGGTCAGCTTCGAGACGGCGGAATACACCGCCAACGCCGACGCCCTCGGCACCCTGCGGCTGCTGGAGGCGGTCCGCCTGCTCGGCCTGAAGGACAAGACCCGCTTCTACCAGGCCTCGACCTCCGAGCTCTACGGCAAGGTGCAGCAGGTCCCGCAGACCGAGACCACGCCCTTCTATCCCCGCAGCCCCTATGCGGCCGCCAAGCTCTACGCCTACTGGATGGTGGTGAACTACCGCGAGGCCTATGACCTCCACGCCTCGAACGGCATCCTGTTCAACCACGAGAGCCCGATCCGCGGCGAGACCTTCGTCACCCGCAAGATCACCCGCGCGGTGGCCGCCATGCGGCACGGCGCGCAGCAGCCCCTTTATCTCGGCAACCTCAACGCCCAGCGCGACTGGGGCCATGCCCGCGACTACGTGAAGGGCATGTGGTCGATCGTGCAGCAGGACGTCGCCGACGACTATGTGCTGGCCACCGGCGAGACCACCACGGTGCGCGCCTTCGTCGACTGCGCCTTCTCGCAGATCGGGGTGAACCTGGAGTGGCGCGGCGAAGGCCCGGAGGAAGAGGGCCTCGACGACAAGTCCGGCCGCATCCTCGTAAAGGTCGATCCCCGCTACTTCCGTCCCACGGAAGTCGACCTCCTGGTCGGCGACGCGACCAAGGCGCACGAGCGCCTGGGCTGGCGCCACGAGACCCCCTGGCAGGAGCTGTGCGCCGAGATGGTGCGCGAGGACCTCAACGCCGTGGTCGAGCAGCGCACGGTTCTGGAGCACCGCTCCAATGGCTTCTGATATCCTCTACCCGCTGGCGGGCAAGCGGGTCTGGGTGGCGGGCCATGGCGGCATGGTCGGCGCGGCCCTGGTGCGGCGGCTGGCGAAGGAGGACTGCGAGGTCATCACCGCCCCGCGCGGCGAGGTCGATCTTCGCCGGCAGGATCAGGTGGAGCGCTTCGTCACCGCGGCGCGCCCGCAGGCCGTGTTCCTGGCCGCCGCCAAGGTGGGCGGGATCCTGGCCAATGACAGCCGCCCGGCCGAGTTCCTCTACGACAACCTGATGATCGAGGCGAACATCATCGAGGCCGCCCGCCGGGCCCGGGTGGAGAAGCTGCTGTTCCTGGGCTCCAGCTGCATCTATCCGCGGCACGCGCCCCAGCCGATCCCGGAGGACGCCCTGCTCTCCGGGCCTCTTGAGCCGACGAACGAGTGGTACGCGATCGCCAAGATCGCCGGGATCAAGCTCGCCCAGGCCTATCGGCGCCAATACCTCTGCGACTTCATCTCGGCCATGCCCACTAACCTCTATGGGCCGGAGGACAACTTCGACCTTGCCACCAGCCACGTCCTGCCGGCCCTGATCGCCAAGGCCCATGCGGCCAAGCTGTCGGGCGCCGAGACCCTGGTGGTGCTCGGCACCGGCGCGCCGCTGCGGGAGTTCCTGCACGTCGACGACTGCGCCGACGCCCTCGTCCACCTGATGAAGGCCTGCTCCCAGGACGAGCACGTCAATGTGGGCTCCGCCGAGGAGATCTCCATCGCCGACCTCGCCACCCTGGTGGCCGACGTCGTGGGCTTCCGGGGCCGCATCGTCTTCGACCCCACCAAGCCCGACGGGACCCCGCGCAAGCTGATGGATGGAGCCCAGCTGCGGGCGCTCGGCTGGGAGCCCCGCATCGGCCTGCGCGACGGGCTGGACGCCACCTACGCCTGGTATCGCGAACAGGCGGCGAAGCGGGCGGCGTAGGGGGCGACGATGGACCAGACGAGCGATGACCCGCCCGTGAGCGGCAGGCGGCCGGCGATACCGGCCCTGACCGGCGTGCGCTTCATAGCGGCGCTCATGGTGTTCCTGTTCCACAGCGGATCGGGACTGGCCCGGGGCGCCGGGCTGCCGGCGCCGGTCGTGACCTTCCTGTCGAACGGCTACCTGGGCGTGAGCCTGTTCTTCATCCTGTCCGGCTTCATCATCACCTACACCTACGACGGCAAGCTGAGAGACCGGGCCGCCATCCGCAGCTTCGCGGTCGCCAGGTTCTGCCGGCTCTATCCCGTCTATGTCCTTGCCCTGCTCGTCACCCTGCCCCTGGCGTGGCAGGAGCTCAGGGTCCGCGACGCGGCCCTGGTCCTGGCCATGGTCCAGTCCTGGACCCTTCCCCAGTCCGGCCTGGGCTACGCCTGGCTGATGCAGGCCTGGACGCTTTCGATCGAACTCTTCTTCTATCTGAGCGCGCCGATCCTGCTGGTGGCCCTGGCCACGCTCTCCACCGCCAGGCTGGCCGCCGTGGCGGGCGCCTGCGCCGCCCTCATGGTGGCGCTGGGCCTGCCGAGCGTCCATCCGAACCTGGCGAGCCACGTGGGCGCGATCGTGCAGCACATCCCGCTGCCCCTGTGCCGGCTGGTGGAGTTCGTCTACGGCGCGAGCCTCTGCAAGCTCTACCTCGCCCATCGCCGGGCGCTGGAGCCGGCCGGCGCGCTCTTCCCGATCGCCCTGAACCTGGCGCTCATCATCCCGATCCTGGCCTCGACGACCTCCGTGCACTGGGCGGCGGCGGCCATGGCCCTTGTCGGCGTCCTGCTCGTGCAGATCGCGCTCGCCCACAACCTCGTCTCGCGCTTCCTGGCGACCAGGGCGATGGTGCTGCTCGGGGGCGCGTCCTACGCCTTCTACCTGATCGCGGCGCCGACCCGCGAATGGCTGCGCTTCCTGCCGGGCGAGTCGCTGGAACGGGTCGTCCTGCCCTTCGCGGCCATCGGGGTCTCGATCCTGATCTACCTGGCCTGGGAAGAGCCGGCCCGCCGCTGGCTGCGCCCCCGGATCGCCAAGGCCCAGCAGACGCCGACGTCCCTCAGCGCCCCGGCCGGCCTCGAACGCGAAGCCTGAATCGCGCGCCCTCGGCGGCATTGCCTGCTGGCGGCCCGCCCGCTCCCGGGCGATGCTCGGCGAAAGCCTGCGGCCCGCGCCGCCATAACCCCCGGAGCGACGCCATGAGTTCCACGCCCAACGACCTCGCCGGCCGGGTCGCCATCGTCACCGGGGGCGGCACCGGCATCGGCGCGGCCACCGCCAGGCTCCTGGCCGAGCACGGCGCGGACGTGGTCATCGCCGCCCGCACCGTCGGCGAGCTGGAGGCCATGGCCCAGTCGATCCGCGAGGCGACCGGCCGCCGCTGCCTGGCCATGCCGACCGACGTGAAGGACGAGGACCAGGTCGCGCGCTTGGTCCAGCGCACGGTCGACGAGCTCGGCCGCATCGACATCCTGATCAACAACGCCGGCGGCACGCGGATGGGCCCGCTAAAGGACCTGCCCACCAAGGGCTGGGACGCCAGCTTCGACCTCAACGTCCGCTCCGCCTATTTCTGCACCCGCGAGGCCGGCCGCCACCTCCTGGCCCAGGGCTCCGGCGCCATCGTCAACGTCTCGTCGATGGCGGGCGTGGGCGGCGTCAAGGGCGGGGCGCACTACGCCTCCTCCAAAGCCGCCCTGCAGATGTTCACCAAGGTGACCGCCGCCGAATGGGGCCCGCACGGCGTTCGCGCCAACTGCGTCGCCGTGGGCCTGATCGCCTCCGACCGCGCCGTGGACGCCTGGGCCGTGGCGAAGATCGACCCGGACGCCGCCGCCGCGGGCACGGCCCTGCGCCGGCCGGGCCAGCCTGTGGAGATCGCTCAGGCCATCTACTTCTTCGTCAGCGACGCGGCCTCCTACGTCACCGGCCAGACCCTGGCCGTGGACGGCGGAACCCCCATGGGCGGCATCCCGGACTGCTGAGGCGCCGCCCTGGCGGGCGTCAGCGCCGACCGCCCACGAGGCCGAACAGCGCGCCCTGCGGGTCGATGCAGTTCATCGAGAAATCCCCGCCCGGGATCTCGTCCGGCCCTTGGACCACCTTGCCGCCGCCCGCTTCGACGGCGGTCTTGGCGACATCGATGTTCTCCACGCGGAAATACCGGTTCCAGCGCGGCGGGCCCTGGACGGCGGCGCTCGGCATCATCGCGCCGATCACCGTGCCGTGGCGGATGAACTGGTATTTGCCCATCGGGCCCATATCCATGTCGCCGTCTTGCTTCCACCCGAACAGCTCGCCGTAGAACGTCCAGGCCGCGGACTGATCCGGCGTATGCAGCTCGTTCCAGGCGCAGTGGCCGGGACGCGGACGGTCGTCGGCGAAGGCCAGGCTCTTGCCCTGGCCCTGGGGCTTCATGACGTAGAACGGCGCGCCCTGAGGGTCGGCGACCATGGCGATGCGCCCGACCATGGGGATGTCCATCGCCGGCATCTGCAGGCTTCCGCCGCGCTTCTGGATATCCGCGACCATGGCGTCGACATCGTCGACCTTGATATAGCCGAGCCAGACGGGCTGCGCGCCGTGATCGGCCATGTCCTTGGTGATCGGCATCACGCCGCCGATGGCGTTCTCGCCCGCCGTGATGATGCGGTAGTCCATGGCCGACTGGCCGCTATCGGTGAATTTCCACCCCAGGATCGAGGCGTAGAACCGCTGCGCCGCCTCCGCGTCCGAGGTCAAAAGCTCGTACCAGATGTAGTCGCCGGGCTTGTTGGCCTGGGGCTTCTCCAGCGTCACGATAGGTGCGAAGCCGCCGAAGATCATCCGCGCGCCATCGAAGGGCATCGGGTTCTTTTCCGGACTCATCCGGTCGTCCGTCTTCATCCGCTCCTCGAACTGAGCCATGGCGGCGTCGCGCGTCGCCTTGTCGGGCCACTCGACCCAGGAGAACACCACCGTCTCGTCCGGCTTCGCCTGCACGGCTCTACGGAAATCGGTCTGCTTGCCGTCGGGCACATCGTCGCCCCAGCACTCCAGGATGCGGATCGCGCCCAGCTCCATGAAGACGCTGTCGGCCTTGGTCGCATGGTCGATGAATTGCTGCTTGTTCGCGGTCGGCGCCGCGATCACGAAGCCGTCGATATAGGTCATGCTTCTGTCCTCACCTTCTCACCGCCGACACAACGCGCAAGGCCCGCCGAACGAGCCGGCGGGCGGGCCGATTTTCGGTCATTCCGATCCCAAGGACGAACGGGCGCGGCTCCCGCAGACAGCTCCTCAAGTCTTTTTGCGGCTTTCCAGCGGGCCTGCCGGGCGCTGACGGCGCCCCGGGGGGTGGCGAGCCCTTAGCACTCCTGACACTATTGATGGATAGTCAGAGTCGATCGAAGACAAGGCGGGGCCCGGCGATGTTCTTGCGCAACATGCGAAACCTGTTTTTCGTCATGGCTCCGCTGATGCTGTTCGTGTTCATCTACAGCAACTTCATCCAGAAGCCGAAAGACCCGATCACCTATGTCGGCGCCGGCGATCCCGACATGGAGCGGGCCCGGGCCGAAGGGCGCGCGACCTTGCCGACCTTCCTTGAGCACCTCAAGAACCCCGCGCCCGACGAGAGCCATTTCCTCGTCAAGTTCCGGCTCGACCGCAAGCAGGTCCTCGGCGGCGCCCAGCGCGGCGCCTTCGCCGGACCGGACGAGGAGCCCGACGAGTTCATCTGGGCCAACCGTCTCAACGTGACCGCCGAGGGATCGACCGTGCTCGGCTTCATCGACGACAGGCCGCGGGCGAAGGGCTTCCATTCCGGCCAGCCCGTGGCGATCCCCCTCGATGACGTCGTCGACTGGGGTTACAGCAAGGGCGGGGTGATGCAGGGTAACTTCACCACCAAGGTGCTGCTCGCCAAGCTGCCGCCGCGCGAGGCCGAGCAGGCCAAGCGCGCCATGGGCTGGCGCTGACGCATCACCCGCAGGGAGAGCCGGGCATGAGCCTCGATAAGAACAAGCAGACCGTGCTGGCCTTCATCGCCTCCCTCGGCCGGGGCGAGATCGACCCCGCCCTGCTCACCGACGACGCGGTCTGGTGGATCCCCGGCCGGGGGATCATCGACCGCGCGACCTTCCTGGGCGTCGTCGACGCCGTGAACGCCCTCTTCACCGGGCCGGCGGTCCTCACCGTCACCGCCGTCACCGCCGAGGACGACCGCGTGGCGGTGGAGGCCTCCGGCCACGCCGACCTCAAGGACGGGCGCGTCTACGACAACACCTATCACTTCCTGTTCAACCTGCGGGACGGCCGCATCCGCGAGGCGCGCGAGCACAACAACTCCGCCGTCCCCGCCGCCCTTTTCAAGGACTCCTTCCTGCCCCCCGCCGCGGCTTAGGCGGGCCGGGCGATCCTTCGGCCGGTCGTGCGCGTTAGAGCATAGAGCCCCAGGCCCTCGCGCCGATGGGCCGACGGCGCGCCCCGCATTGGGGGATCGTCTAACGGGTAGGACGCATGGCTCTGAACCATGAAACGTAGGATCGTAGCCTACTCCCCCAGCGCGGCTTCTAAATCCCCGCCTGCATTCGCCGGACGCGCGAAGCCGTTGGCGCGCGGCGCGCGATGGCGCGAAGCTCCCCCTCATGAACCGCAGGCGCGCATTCTGGTTGGCGCAGGCGCGGGCCCAGCGACGCGCGGTGCGCAGCTATGAGGCGGCCCTGGAACGCCATCAGCGGCGTTGGCGGACGCTCCGGCGGCAACCCGGCGCGGTAGCGCTGGCCGCCATGGGCGGCGCGGTCTTCCTGGCCGTGGTGGCCGGCGGGGTGATCCTGATCTTGCCCGGTTAGCTGGCGCCCGGCCAAGGGACGCCGCCGGGCGGCGTCCCTCCCCGTTGGAGGCTCAATCGCCGTAATAGCGACGATCGTGCCGGTCGTTGTCGCGGATCGCGTCGGCGATGATCACGCCGATGATGCCGCTGGCGATCGCCGCCATCACCACATCGCCGTTGTCCGAGCGGTAATACCGGTAGCCGTGGCGCGGCGGCGGCAGGTTGTAGGACCGATAGTCGTCGATCACGTAGTCCCGTTGCCGATAGTAGGGATAGATCTGGCCCTGCCGCCAACGGCCGTGCCCGCGATAGCCGTCCGCTCCGCGCCATCCGCCGCCGCGACGATCATAGCGGTCATAGCGGTTGTCATGCCGGTCGTACTGGTCGGGCCGCCCGTCGCGGTCGCGGTCGCGGTTCCACTCGCGGGCGTCGGAGCGTCCGTCGCCGTCGCTGTCACGCCCGCGGTCATAGTTTCCGCCATAGCGACCGTAGTCGCCGCCATAGCCTTGGGCCGAAGCTGCGCCGCTGACCAAGGTCATCGCGGCGACCGCGGCGAGTAGAATAGTCTTTTTCATCCTCAGGCCTCCTAAGCCTTGATTTGAAAATGACTGAGCACGCCTGAACGCTCCCGCATCGCTTTATTTACTTCACATTCACATTATCCCCGCCGGTCGGCTCACGCCGGGGCGTCGCGCCACGCCGCGGTCGGGGTTATGATGTCCCATGAGCTACGTCGTGAAGCATGATGGTCTGGGTCGCGATCTGGTCGCCACCAGCGCGGTCGCCGCCTACGCCATCGCCGAGCGGCTCGTTGGCGAAGGCAAGCCGAACGTGCGCGTCACCAGAGCCGACGGCCACCAATGGACGTTGCAGGAGTTCAAGGCCGTCGCCGACGCCTTGAGGTCTGACGACGCCTGAAGGACGCCGAGGCTAACCTGGACGCGTCGGAATCGGCGACGCCCGTTCGAATGGAGGTTTCGATGGATACGGTGAGCGTGCGCTACATCGTGACCGACGTGGAGGCCGCGATCACCTTCTATCGCGACCTGCTGGGCTTTGAAGTGGACATCCACCCCGCCCCGGGCTTCGCCCGGCTCAGCCGCGGGCCGCTGAGGCTGCTGCTGAACATGCCCGGCGCCGGCGGCGCGGGCCAAAGCACGTCGAGGGGCGAGACCCCCGCCCCGGGCGGCTGGAACCGCATCCAGCTGGAGGTCGCCGACCTCGAGGCGGAAGTGGACCGGCTCAAGGCCGCCGGCGGCCGCTTCCGCAACGAGATCGTCCAGGGCAACGGCGGCAAGCAGATCCTCATCGAGGACCCGTCGGGCAATCCGACCGAACTATTCGAGCCCGGGCGCAGATAGGCCCTGTGCTCATGGGCTCCCGACACAGGCCCGGGAGGGACGACCTGCGCCAGCAAGCCAACCGCCATATCCATTGTTCATCTGCCCCATTTTGGCACAAGGTCGGGTGATACCGGTTTAAAACCACGTGGTTCAGTTCAGAGCATAGCCATTCCATTGAAATCCACTTCAAGGAGACGTCAAAGATCGGACGGCCGGCGGCCACTTGTTCAACCGGTGGATGATTCTAGTGAATGGGCGCCGCACTCTGCCGTCCACAGCGCCGTCAAGTGGTACAGGCCCGACCTTGGTACAATCCTGGATGTGGTCTATCGGGCGCCCCGGTCGGAGACGAAACCGCAGCTGCAATTGGATGACCCGCCCCCCGAAGACTGCCTCGTGCAGGAGGAGGGCGGCGTCCCTCGCCTGTACGTCCTGCGCAAGTCCATGCGGCGCCGCTTCAACGCCGAGCAGGACGAGGCCCCGCCCCCGCGTCGGATCGCGCGGCCATGGGACTGGCTCCGCAAGCTGATCGACCTGGCGACGCGCTGGCGGCACGGGCGGTGAGGGGTCCCGGGCTCCGTGGGCCCCCGGTCCTACGGGCGAACCACCTCAAGAGCGAAAGTGTCGAAATCCTTCTGGCGCATCGGGGGAAGGCTCCGCCGCCTCTGACTATGAGATGACCGCGGAGATGATCGAGGCGGGGGTGTCGTTCGTCTGCGATTTCTACCCGGCCGAATGGGGAGGGCGTCGCGGTATTGGCGAGTATGAGGCAGAAGCCCTTATCAAGGGGCCCTTAGCTGCCGCAATGCGCTCCGCTCCTGGGCGCACTTAGCCTGGAAACGGGCGACGTTAAACATCTCCGCGCTGATCCTCTTTACGATGGCGTCGAAGCACTTCACCGTATAACGCATATACTTGCCATCCTGCAGAGATATTGGCTTCAATAAATCGTTCGACCTGCTCGGGTGGGTGGACCAAACACAATGCACTACATCATTTCGCATCCCGGCAGCTCGGCGAATTGTGCCGGCGAGATCTTCGAATTCTTTGCATAGAGAAACGGATACGGAAACCTTGAGCACTGCGCGAACGACAGCGAGGCGTGCGCTCATACTTTCGAGTGCGTCAAGCGCCGCGTGTGCGACTTGATTGGGGAGCGACGCATAACTCGTCGCCGAGCCATTCGTGGAGAAGCTGTCCACTCTCCCGCTGGCCAAAGCGACGAGTGACGCGAGACTATCTTCCAGCTCGGTGCTCGCCGATGCGATCATGGCAATTCGCACGGCGCATTCTGGCCGAGACTTGAGCGTGGCGTAGCTTGGAGCGGTGTATCCGCCCTCTTTGGGCGGCGTGAACGGAAACGGCATGACCGAAAAGCCCCTAAAGACGAAACCGGCGCGGAAGTTCGCTTCAAGCGCAGGATCGCGAACGCGCTGAAGACGCCTCACTTGCCGGTCGTGGCTTTGAGTATCGCGTCGGTGCGCATGAATTCCGGTGACACTGCCCCCTCGCACCCCTCTCGGTGCCCCTCAGCGCACCGGCGACTGCGCCCGCCCGCCGCAGGGGACCTGGGCCATGGCCGTGCAGGCGGGCTGCGCCACCCGGATGACGACCGCATCGCCTGCCACCCGCGCCACCCGCATGCTCTCGCTGCCCTGGGGACGCGCCACGACCAGGCCGGAGACATTGCCCCCGCCCGCCGCCCCGGATACGGGCGCGAACTGCCGGGCGTCGAAGAGCTCGTCGGCGGTCATCCGCGTGGCCAGCATGGTCAGCCCCTGCTCGGCGTCGGCGCGCATGTCCGGCGGGGTCGCCGGGTTGGCGGCGGCGATCGCGGTCCAGACATAGGCGGCCACGAGGCTGAGCGGGGCGCCGTTGACGCCGCGCGCGTGGAGCTGTCCGAACTCGAATTGCGCCGCCGCATCGCCCTGCCGCGCGCGCTCGCCGAGCGCCGCCAGGGCCAGTTGCGCCGGGGTCGGATTGGCCACCCGCCACGGAAGGCCGGGCGGGCCGCGCGAGACCGCCAGCCCTGCGCCCGAATAGGGACTGATGTGCAGGTGCGGGCCCTGCGATCCGTGCGCGCCTTCCGCGAAGATCGTGCGGAACGGGGCGCCCGCCTCGCGCAGCTTGGCCGCCGCGCTGAAGGGGTCCACCCCGTCGACCACGACGTCATAGGCGCCGGGCCGCCGCCAGCTGCCCAGGGAATGTTGCGAAATGCGTCCGGGGGCGACAGTCAGGGCGCCCTGGGCCCGCAGCTGGTTCTCCCGCGCCTGGGTGCGGTAGCCGCCGGTGACCCGCCAGTTGCCCGTGCCGAACGTGGAATCCATCGTGCTGCGGAACTGGCCATGGACGTCCGAGTCGGCCCGCGCGACGCCCGCCGCGGCCAACAGCCCCATGGCCACCGCCAATGGCGCGACCTTCCCGATCACAGCATGCCCCTGTGAAACAGCCCAATACCCGCGCAGCCTATGCCGCAGGGGAAAGCCCGTCGAGCCAGAACAACCTGGGCCACCTGTTCGTGAAGAGAGCGGCGCTGGCCCTGCGGGAAATTTTTTGACAATCGGGCCTTCTCGTGTTCCCCTTTTGTTCATGGACTCGACGCCAAATTGGGCCGAGCGGCGCGACGTCGCCCTGCTGGAGCTGGCCGAGCTCGGCATGGCGCTCGCCCGCGAGCTGGCCGGCCGGGCCAAGGGCGCGGCGAGCGCGCTGGAGGCCGAGCGCCTGGCCCACGCCTTCGACCGCATCTCGCGGACGGTGCGCCTGACCTTCGCCCTGCAGAGCCGGCTGGAGCGCGAGGCGCTCCAGGTGCGGCGCGAGGCGCGGGGCGATCATGCCAAGCAGGCCGAGCTGCGCCACAGCCAGGTGCGCGCGGCGGTCAGGCGCGACATCACCGCCGAAGCTTCGGACCGGGAACATGAGCGCCTGCTGCTCCGCGAGCTGGACCACACCCTCGAAGAAGCGATCCTCTACGAGGACTTCGCGACAGGCCCCCTCGCCGCGGTCATCAACCGCATCCGCAAGGGCCTCGGCCTGCCGCCGGAAGAGGCGGCCAACGACCCCGCCCCCAACCTCTCCGGCAAGGCCGCTGCGGCGACAGGCCCCCCTTAGGGGAATCACGAACCACACCAACGTGGCCAACCGGCCAGCCCCCTCTCAAACGTCATGGTCGGGCTCGTCCCGACCACCCATGAACACCGCCTCTCGGGATCATCCTGGGGCCTCGATGTCCATGGATCCCCGGCATTCCGCGCTTCGCGCTGCAGCCGGGGATGGCGTCGATAGTTGAGGCGAGGCCCGTTCGTGCAGTTCATGTGGTTCGTGGACCAGTTCTTCTTTCTGGACCGCCTCCACCCCCATCCCCGGCCCTTCCCCCCTCCAGGGGAAGGGTGACAAACGCGCCCTCAGTCCTTCGGGCCGAACTCCTCCAGGATCGCCACGAGGTGCTCGTCCAACTGCGGCGGGGTCGCGGGCTTGGGGCCCCAGGAGCGGCCGTAGGTGTAGGTGTGGAGGATCTCCCCGGTCAGCCCCTCGGCCGGGCGCTGCTGGGCCAGGTGAACAATCGGCGCGCCCCAGTAGGCGCGGTCCGGCTCGCGCCCGCTCGCCTGCATATAGTTGAAGACGTGCCCGGGGCTGATGGCGTTCACCGCCACGCCCCGCCCCCGGTAGTGGGCCGCGAAATAGGTGGTCAGCCGCTCCAGCGCCGCCTTCGACACCCCGTAGATCAGCAGCCCGTCGTGCATCCCGGTCCCCGGCTCGGTCCGGCCCGCCGAGGCGGAGGTGATGTTGATGATCGAGCCGCCGCCCCGCTCGATCATCTGCGGGACCAGCTCGCGCATGAAGACGTAAGGGCCGCGGACGTTCACCCGCATGGTGTTCTCCCAATCGTCCAGCGGAGCCTCCAGCACCTTGAACCCGCGCCCCTGCCAGACGGCGTTGTTCACCAGCACGTCGACGGCGCCGAAATTCGCGATCGTCTCCTGCACCGCCTGGACGATGCTGGCCTCGTTGGTGATGTCGCAGCCGAAGGCGGTGATCTTGCCGCCCATGGCGCGGCCCGTGGCGACCAGCTCGGCCAGCGAGCCCGGCTTGGACGGATCGCCCTCCACCGAGCGGGCCAGGGCCACCACCTGCGCGCCGGCCTCGGCGAGCGCCAGGGCGTAGGCCCGGCCGAGGCCCTTGCTGGCGCCCGACACGATCGCCACCTTGTCCTTCAGTCCACTCGACGCCATCGCCGGAACCTCCCTCTTCGCCCTTAAGGCTAGCATGGGGCGATTGCCTCGCCGCAAGCTTCGCGCCTAGGCTCGGGGCTCAGATTGGGGAGGTCTTGAATCATGCGCGCCTGCGCGATCGTCGCCGCCGTCTGTCTGATCGCCGGCGCCGCCGCCGCGGCGCCGTCGCCCAAGAACCCGGCCCCCGCCGCCCAGAGGAAATCCCCAATGATCGAAGACATCGCCCCCATCGTGGCGGCGGACGAGGCCCGCCGCGCCGCGCTGAACGCCAACGACGCCGACGCCCTGGCCCCGCTGCTGGCGGAAGACCTCGTCTATATCCACAGCAACGGCCTGGTCGACGGGCGGCAGGCCTATATCGACCGCGTCCGGGCGGGCCCCGGCCGGTACGGGAACCTCACCGTCTCCAAGTTCACCGTGCGCCGGAACGGGTCCACCGCGATCTGCGACGGGGAGGTCCGGTTCGAGCACGCCGTCCCCGGCAAGAAGGGGATCGTGATCCACGCGCACTTCCTCGCCGTCTGGCGGGAGGAAGGCGGGGTCTGGCGCCTGGCCGGCTACGCCTCGCCCGCCATCACGCTCTGACCCCCCTCAGATCGTCATGGTCGGGCTTGTCCCGACCAGCCATGAACACCGGCTTTCAAGTTTGTCCTGGACCTCGGTGTTCATGGGTCCCCGGCATTCCGCGCTTCGCGCTTCAGCCGGGGATGACGCGCGGGAAGGGTGAGACGCCGCGCACGGCCTCCTCGCCCCCGTACTCCTTCCGCAACAGCTGGATCGATTGGAAGTACCAGCCCTTGTAGAAGGCGTAGAGGAACCCCGCCCGCCCATCCAGGAACCCCAGGCGTAGGACATAGACGTAGAGGAAGTAGGCGTAGGGGTACCACCAGCGGGCGAGGTTTCCGTACTTGTACCTCTGCCGGGGGGTGAGGTTCGCGGCGCCCGTCGCGGCCTCCGCCTCCAGGCGCAGCAGCCGCCGCGCCTCCCACTGGGCGTATTCGATGTGCTTCTCCAGGAACTTCGACAGGCCCCGGAAATCGCGGTGCTCGACCGGCTCGGCGATCTCGCCGATCGAGCCGGCGATGATCGGGTGCTCGTGGATCTCCATGTCGAGCTTGCTCCAGGCGGACTCCTCGATCCGCTCGTAGAGCCCCGACCCGATCTTGAAGAGCGCCAGCTTCTTCTGCGGCAGGCCATGGCGCAGCGTGCGGCCCAGGAAGACGTTGGCGTAGTTGATCCAGTAGCCCGTGCAGTCGCCCTTGCGGACCGCCCGCTCGACCGCGTCGCAGAACCGCTCGTCGACGATCTCGTCGGCGTCGAGGAAGAAGACCCACTCGGTGGCGAAGGCGTGGCTGATCAGCGTCCAGTTGCGCTTCTTCGGATAGCGGCCGTTCCACTCGAACTGCAGCACCGTCGCCCCATAGCGGGCCGCGATCTGCGGCGTGGAGTCGGTGCTGCTGGAATCGACCACGACGATCTCGGCGAACCGCGACAGCCGCTCCAGGCACTGCGGCAGGTTCTTCTCTTCGTTGCGGACCGGCACGACGACGGTGACGGGAATCTTCGCGCTCATGTCGCGCCTCCACGTTTGCGCAAGGGCCGGGCTGGGTTGCCGGCGACGATCATTCCAGGCTCGACGTCCTTGACCACCACGGCCCGGGCCCCGGCCACCGCCCGGGCGCCCACGACGACGCCGGGCCCGACGAAGGCGTCGGCGCAGATCCAGGCGCCGTCGCCGATATCGATGGGCGGCTTCAGGAGCGCCATGTCGGGCCGGGTGAAGTCGTGCGTGCCGGCGCACAGGTGCGCGTGCTGCGAGATCGTCGCCTGCCGCCCGATCCGGATCGGACCGAGGGCGTAGAGGATAGCTCGATCGCCGACCGCCGCCTCCTCGCCGATGTCCAGGTTCCAGGGGATGGTGATCCGCACGCTGGGCAGGATGTGCGCCCCACGGCCGATCCGGGCGCCGAAGGCCCGCAGCAGGCCTCGCCGCCAGGCCCAGCACGGCCGCGGGCTGAGCGCGAACAGCGGCTGGGCGAGCGCCCACAGCAGCCGCCCTGCCTGCGCCCGCCGACTCCACTTGCGGGCGGCGCGGTTGGCGGCGATGTCGAGGGGCGCGGTGATGGCGGTCATCGGTCAGCCCGTCCGCGCCAGGGCCATGCGCTGGTCCGTGACGGCGACGCAGGCCGGCGTCGGGCCTCCGTCGCGCATCCAGCGATAGACCGTCGCATGGTCGCGGGCGATCGAGCGCCAGGTGAACCGCTCGCGCACCAGCGCCCGGCCGCGGGCGCCCATCGCGTCCAGGTCGGGCGCCGACAGGGCCTCGATGAGCTCGCCCGCCAGGGCCTCGGGCTCGGTGCTGATCTGGAACGCCGAGCCGGTGGCGAACCCCTCCGGCAGGTTGCAGGCCTCGGTCATCAGCACCGGCCGCCCGTAGGACCAGGCCTCCAGCACGGCCATGGGCAGCCCCTCGGAAAACGAGGGCAGGATGAAGGCGCCCGCATTGGCCATGGCCCCAGCCTTGGCCTCGCCGAACAGCGGCCCGGGGAAGAGGACGTCGCCCTGCAGCGAGAGGGTCGCGGCCGTCCGCTGCAGGTCGGTCAGATGCCCGCCGTCGTCCCAGCCGGCTATGGCGAGCCGCCAGCCCGAGGCGATCCCGGGCGAGCGGGCCCGCAGCCGCGCCCAGGCGAGCAGCAGCTCATGCACCCCCTTCTTCGGGTGCAGGCGGCCGAGGAACAGCAGCGTGCGACGACGGTCGGCGGTCATCCAGGCCGGCGGTGGACGGTCCAGCCGGTCGGGCATGTCCGCCCCGTTGGGGATCACCGCGATGGGGTTGGTCAGGCCGAAGGCGCGCATGGCCTCCGCCTCCGAGGCGTTGAGGGCGTGCAGGCAGGCGGCGCCGGCCAGGTTCTCCCGCTCGAACAGCCGCGCCGCGATCTGCTTCTTCAGGCTGGAATTGCGCAGCGCCCAGTCGTCGAGCATGCCCCTGGGCGAGATCATCACCGGCCGGCCGGTCGCCCGCCGCCAGGCGACCGCCTGGGCGGACAGAAGCTGCCAAATGCCATGCAGGTGCACCATGTCGTGGCCGCCCCGGGCGAGCGCCGCCGAAAGGTCCGGCGCATAGCCCATCTGTCGCGGTCCCCGGGTGCGGAACACCCTGGGCTTCAGCGGGCTCCATTGGCCAAGGTCCTCGGCGGTGTGCTGGTCGGCCAGCCCATAGATCTCGACCGCGCCGCCCGCCTCGTGCTGGGCGATGGCCGAACGGCGCACCGAGTTGAACAGCCCACCCGCGGATCGCGAGAGGCTGCCCACCAGCACGCCGACTGAAACGGGACCAAGGTCAGGCGACATCTTCCACCAGCTTTCGTGAGAGGTAACCCAGGAGCGCCTCGTCCCAGGGCGCCATGCCCCGCCCGCGGGAGGCGGCGACGGCGGTCTCGGCGGCGGCGCGCAGGCTGTCGGCGAACCGGTCCGGACCCCAGCGGGCGATGGCCTTGCGGCCGGCCCGGCCCATGGCCCCGCGCTCCTGCGGACTGAGGCGGAAGAGGCGCGCCAGGGCCTGGGCGATGTCCTGGGGGCTGTGCGGATCGACCAGCAGGCCGCTCGCGCCATGCTGCACCAAGGCCGCGGCGCCGCAGGGCTTGGAGACCAGGACGGGGACGCCCGAGGCCATGGCCTCGTTGATCACCAGGCCCCACTGCTCGACCGTCGAGACATGGGCGAAGGCCTCGGCCAGGCCGTAGAAGGCCGGCAGGGCGTCATAGCCGCGGAAGCCGGGAAGGTGGACGCGCCCGCCAAGGCCGCTCCGGGTGATCAGCGCCTCGAGGTCCGGGCGATCCGGCCCGTCGCCCAGGATGACGAGGTCAGGCCCGTCCCCCGCGTTGAGCGCCAGGGCCAGGCCATAGGCCTCCACCAGCCGGGGCAGGTTCTTCTTGGCGATGAACCTGGCCGAGGCCAGGACGTAGCGCGACGGCAGGCCGAGGGCGCGCCGCTGCGCCGCCTCGTCCGCCCGCGCCGCGTCGGCGCCGGCCGCGAAGTGGGCGTTGTCGATGACGTCGTAGCCCAGCTGGATCCGGGACATCGGCATGCCGAGCGACAGCACATAGTCCCGATGGGTCGGCCCCGCGACCAGGGCGGCGTCGCACTGGCGCACGATCCGCGCCTTCATGCGCTCGCGCAGCGGCTTGCGAGCCGCATCGAACGCCTGGCTGTCCGACATCAGGATGACGCCGACGCCGCGGCGCCGCGCCCAGCGGATGGCGGAAAGGCTTTCCGGGGCGATCCAGCCGCCGACGGCGACCGCGTCGGGCCGGATGTCGTCGAGCTCGCGCCGCACCGCGGCCGGCATGGCCCCCTCGGCCACGGCGCGCCGGAACGCCGCCCGATCGGGGAACAGCCGACGCACGCCGTAGCCGCCAGTCTCCCGGGCGAGGAACTCCGAGAAGCCGCCCTCATTGGCGGTCGAGACGATCGTCAGCGCCTCGAACCGCTCCGCGGCCGCCCGGAAGCGGGCGTCGTGGTAGTGGCCGATCTGGCGGCAGACGAGGGCTAGTCGCATGGGCTTCACTCCGCAGCAGCCGGCACGGGAAGGGTCAGGCGCCGCTTGACCTTGGCCGGCGCGCCGGCGAGCAGCACGCCGTCCGGAAAGACCCCGTGGACGACGCTGTTCGCGGCGACGATCGAGTCCGCCCCGATGCGCGTCCCCGGGCCGATGAAGACGCCGCGGCCGATCCAGACGTTCTCGCCGATCTCGACCGGGGCGACCTTGAAGCCCTGCCCGCGCACGCCGTGGCCGGGGGCGAAGTTGTGCGCCTGGTCGCGGATCGAGACGTATTCGCCGATGGCGGTGTTGCGGCCGATGCTGACCCGCTCGGACGCCACGACGATGCAGCCGGTGTTGAGGGTGACGTCGTCGCCGATGGCGATCAGCGCCTCGCGCGCGGTGCTGAGGAAGACGTCCCGTCCGAGGCTGCAGCCGCGGCCCAGTTCGATGCGGCAGGGCAGATGGGAGAAGCTCAGGCGGCCATAGATGACCGTGCTCCACGGCGCGGGCCGCCACCAGGCAAAGGCGCGGGCGTTGTAATAGACGAGCCTGGCCTTGCGCAGCACCAGGTGCGAGGCGACGCAGACGCCGCGGACGATGAAGGCGAGCGCGCCGGCCATCAGACGAACCGCTCCCGCATGGCGGGCTCGGCGAGCCGCGGCCGGGCGCCGGCGGCCGACATCCAGACCTTGATGAATCCGACCCCGGCCAGAAGCAGAGGCAGGCTGAGCCACGACCAGTAGACGTCGTGCGTGAAGTTGATGAGGCCCGAGCCCAGCGTCGAGGCGTACATGACCTGGGCCCAGAGGTCGCCGCGCTGACCCAGCGTCCACCAGCGCCCGGCGAGCCAGGCGTGGACGGCGAACAGGAGGGCCCCGAAGTACCAGAACTCGCTGAAGGCCACGCCGAAGCCGGTGCTCGTCGTGCCGACGGTCCGCTCGTAATTGTAGCGGTCCGCGATGACGTCATAGACCGCGTCGACGTCGTACTGGAACATCAGGGACGACTTGAGGTCCTTGCCCACCAGCTGGGCGGGCACCCATCGGAAGATGAAGCTGTCCCAGAGCCGCGTTCCGAACGTGTAGTCCCCCGCCCACCGCCGGTGCGCCATCAGGTAGACGGCGTTGCGCACGTCCGGCGCCCGTTCCGCCGCATTGGTCGATGCCTGCTCGAAATCGATGTTGCGCCAGATGACCGGGCTGAAGATCGGGACCCGGCGGCCGGTGAGCTCGAAATAGTCCTCCGACGCGTGCCGCAGTTCGCCGACGGCGAAGACGAAGACGGCGACCGCGGCGCCGCTGACACCCAGCACCGGCAAGGGGATCCGGATCCGCCGCGCGAACCAGAGCGCCAGGAAGATCACCAGGATGAAATCGATCGTCTCGCTGCGGCCGATATCGACGAAGGCGAACGAGGCGCAGAGCAGGAGGTTGACCGCCGCGAGGCCCACCGTCGCCGGGGTCCGCCTGCGCATGACCACCATCAGGGACAGGAACAGGGGGATGATGCGGATGCCGGCGACGGTGGCGACGATGACGATCGGACCCGACCACTGGGTCGTCAGGTCGGGATCCAGGCGCATGTTCCCGAGGAGCGCCCGGGCGCCGATGGAAAGGCCGGTGAGCGCGACGACCGGCCAGAAGAGCGCCTTCTCCGACGGCTGGGGCGGAGCGGCCGCCGTCGATCTCATCCGCCGGGCGGCCTGGCTGCAGCCCAGGCTCCAGGCGCAAAGCACCGCCAGCAGCGAGAGCAAGACCATGAGGCTCATGGACCAGAGCCCCTCCTTCGGGGCGAAGGGGTCCGCCATGACGACGACGAGCTGCGGGCCCATCCAGGCCAGATAGAAGCCGGCCGCCAGCAGGGGATAGGTGAGGTAGCCATACGGCTTCGGCAGCATCGCCGCGCAAACCACCAGCGCCGCCAGCAAGGCCGCAATGAAGAAGACGAGCGTCATGCGGTGACCACCGCGTCCACGAGCCGCTCGGAGAAGCGATCCCAGACGAATTCGCGCGCACGTTCGCGCGCCGCCTTCGACATGCGCGCCCGAAGGTCCCGGTCGGAAACGATGCGGTCGATGGCGCCCGCAAGCGCCTCCGGATCGCGCGCCGGCACGATCAGGCCCTCCACGCCGTCGCGGACCACCGACCCCGAGGCCTTGGTCGTGACCACCGGAATACCCGCGCCCAGCGCTTCGTAGGTGACGCCAGCCGAGCCTTCGGCCAGGGAGGGCAGCACCAGGACGTCGGCCCTGGCGAACTCCTCGGCGACCTGGTCCCTGGGCACGCGGCCGAGAAAGGTCAGGTCCCTGGCGGATGGTTGGATCCTGATCCGGTTGGAGACGCCGCCGGCCACCCGCACCTGGTAGATCGGGTCCTGGGCGCGCAGCAGGGTCGCGGCCGCGGCGAGGTAGTGGATGCCTTTGCGCAGTTCAGCGGTGCCGACGAACAGGGCGCGGCCGGGCTCCGGCGTGGTCTCAAGCTCGAGCCAACGCGGGTCCACCGCGTAGGGAAGCAGCCAGGTGCGCTCAGCCGCCACGCCGAAGTTCTCGACGAGGTCGTCGCGAACGAATTCGGACGGGCAGAGCAGGCGGTCGCTATGGCGCAGCATCGGGCCGGTCGGATCGAACGACCTGTCCGCCGCCCTCAGCGTTTCGCCCCAGTAGTAGATCGGGTCTTCCCAGTCGGGGAACCACCGCTGCTCTTCCCTGACGATCCGCTCCGAGGACATGGCGACATTGACGTCGCAGACGACCTTGAGACCTTTTCGCCGCGCGTCCTCCAGGAAGGAGCGCCCCTCGCCGAACATCGACAGCACGTGCGTGGCCTGGCCGAACCCGGCCCTGCGCATCTGTTTCCCCGCCTGCTGGATCAGGGCTTCCCGACGCCGGGTGGTCGCCTCGTCCCGCATCGCCAAGGTCCCGTGAAGCTTGAGTCCGACGGCGTCGAAGGTGCGCGTCCGTTCGAGGACGTTCTGCGGCGGCCGGCGGTTGGCCAGGCGCGCGGCGCTGGGCGGCGCGCCGGGAAGGCGCGCCGCAAGGCCCGTCAGCCGGCCCAGGCCCCTGCCGTGGCAGAGGTCGGTGTAGAGCGCCTCGAGCATGCCGCGGTCGGCGAAGGCGGCCGGCATGGCGTAGTTATGCCGCGCGCCCTGCTGGACGACGATCACGCGGGCCCGCGGTGAGATGTGTTCGCTGCGCATGCGCCCGCCCTATCGTCCGACGCGACGCATGGGCGAGCTGGCCATCTCGCGCCCGTAGGCCAGCAGCTGGGAAGTGAGGTAGGCGACGTCCCGCACCCGCGGGACCAGGGCCGCTCCGAGCCGCAACTCGCCGGCCAGCACCGGGCGCCGCAGCCCGGCGACGAGGGCGGCGAGATTGGACAGGCCGATCGCCAGGAGCAGGTCGCGAGGCTGGTGCAGGCCCGTCGCGGCATAGACGCCAAGGAACGCCAGCAGGGACGCGACCGCCATCTCCACCCCGGGGCGGCCGCGCTGCATCGAGCGATTGGCCTCGAGCGCGATCGTCCGCAGGGGAAGCGGGGCCATGGCCAGAGCCAGCCCCTGCGCGAACATCACCGACGAGGCGAACCCCGCGCCGTAGACGAGCGGGATCAGCACCGGGGCGGTGACATAGATCGCCCCCGCCAGGCCGGTGGTCGCCAGGATGCTGTAGCGCAGGAACCGCTCCAGACGGTCGCGGCGCCGGGCCGGATCAAGGCCCGTGAGCGTCGGCAGGAGGATCTGGGCCAGCGCCTGGGAGACCACCGCGATAGCGGCGCCCGCCACCGACATCCCGACCAGGTAATGCCCGATCCGATCAGGCGGCCACTGGGTGACGACGATCAGCCGGTCGAGCTGGGTGGTGATCATCGCCAGGGCCGTGGCGATATGGAACCTCGACCCGACGACGACGGATTCCCTCAGGAACGCGAAATTCATCGCCCCGAAGAGACTTCTGCGATAGCGGAACAGCCGCCAGACCAGGAACGGGACCGCCGAGGCGACGAAGACAGCGAGAACCGCGTTCAGGTCGCCCGGCCAAAGGACATAGACGGCCACCGCCGACGCCGTGAACAGGATCGGCGTGAAGACGCGCTCGACATTCAGCATCCTGAAATTGCGGCGGATGTTCTCGACCGCCCACAGCGACCTGGCGGTGATGGTCATCGCAATCGTGACGCACACGAAGCTGAGCATCACTGGACGGGAGACGCCGGGAACCTTGATCAGGCCGCTATCCAGGGCGGTCGCAAAGGCCCCGCAGGTGAGCAGGGTCAGGAGGCCGCCGGCCGCGAGCATGCCGCTCAGATAGGACTCCGGCCGCTCAGACGTGCGGGCGCGGACGATCGCAGCCTCGAAGAACGAGAGGCTGCCGAATCCGGCGAGGAACTGCGCCCAGAAATAGGCGGCGCCGTACTGCCCCCGGCCCGATTCACCGAGGCAGCGGGCGATCAGGACGCCCGACACGAAGGTGAGCGCCGTGAATAGCACCGTCGCGGCGGAGGTGCTGATCATCGTTCTGGCGAGAGAACTTGGCCTCACACACCGCCCCGGAACACTACTGCTACCATCAGGAGTTATCTCACCCCCTGGCAGGGTGGTACAGATTTAATGATAGTGAATACTGTTTTAACTATGTGTAGTTGGATCATGTATTCAATTTGTACAGTCAATATCTAGAATCTAGCCTTCTTGATTCAATTCGGGCGCATTCGTCCGGGCGTGCAACCGGGCCGCTCAGCGCGGCTCGATGCGCAGCTGCGAAACCCAGGCGTCGGCCGTGGCGAAGCTGTCCTGGCCGTCGTTCACCAGGCGAAGCTGCTGAGCCGCGCAGCCCGTGGACGGGATGTCGATCGCGGCGGAGAAGGCGCGCCAGCCGCCCTGCGCTCCAACCAGGGGTGCCTCGACGAAGGCCCCGTCGCCGCCGGCGCAACTGACCCGCCAGGAGAGGCGGGCAGGCGCCTCGCCGGCTTCCACGAGCCCCTCCCCGGCCAGGCGATACGCCCCGGGCGGAAGCAGCAGCAGTTGCTCGGCAAGGACATGGCGGCGGGCCACGGAATACTGGACGTGCAGCGCCGGACGCCCGTCCATGGCGCGCTCGAGGTCGGCGGTCACGCCGTCATCGCTCGCCAGACGCCAGTTGAACGGCGGCGCGCCGGGAAGGCCGCGGAAGCCGCCGTCATAGGGCGCGCCGGACTCGCGGCCCGCGCCGGCCGGCAGGAACTTCAGCCAGGCCGCGTGCGCCGTCTGCGGGTCGTCCGAGGCGAGCAGCAGGGTCACCAGGCCCTCGACTTCGGGCTCGGTCGCTGAGCCGGGTCCGCCGCGAAGCGCCATGAACAGGGCCTCGGCCTCCGGCGCCACGCCGTCCTGGCGGACGAGCCAGGGCAGGAAGGTCTCGCGCCAGGCCGGTCCGGCCCGCAGACGATCGGCCATCGGCTTGACCGCCGCCGGGTCCTGGAGGGCGACGGCCAGCACCGGATAGGCCACGCGTGAGAGCGCGGGCTCGCGCCGCATGGCCGCGTCCAGGTGCAGGAAGCCCGCCGGGTAGTCCTGGGCGAGCAGGGTGTTCTGGGCGAGCCAGAGCTGGACCTGGATATTGCGGAAGGTGCGCGCGCCCAGGGCCGTCATCATCGCCGCGGCCGCCGGCTGGAGCCCGCGCCGGTCCGCGTCGAGGGCCAGGACGAGCAAGCCCCGGTTCTCCAGCGGTCCGGCGAGCAGGGCGCGGCGCGCCAGGCGGCGGGCCTTTTCCCGGTCGGCCTCAGTCTTCGCCTGGTCGGCGGCGAGCTCGGCGGCCGACGCCAGGAACTCGGCGCGGTGCGGATTCCAGGCCAGGGCCTCCAGCGGACCGCGCGCCAGGGCGCGCTCGGAGAGCACGAAGGTCAGCTGCATCCAGAACAGCGGCGCGGCTAGGGCAAGAATGCACAGCGCGCTCAGCGCCCGCAGCGGCCCGCGGCCCGTCGTCATGGCGGCCAGGGCGCTCAGGCGGGTCGCCCCTTGAGCCAGGCGCGGGCGCTCGCGGTCAGGCCCGGCCACCGCTTGGGCGCCGCAGCGCCATAGGCGTAGCCATAACCGTAACCGTGGCCATAGCCCGCCTTGCGCAGGTCGAACTTGGTGACCACGGCGCCGAGGAGGCGGGCCTGCCCCTGGCGCAGGCGGCGCAGGGCCACCTTGGCCATGTCCCGCTTGGTCTCGCCGGCCGCGACGACGAAGACGACGCCGCCGGTGACGCTGGCCAGCAGCGGGGAGTCCGCCAGCCCCATGACCGGCGGCCCGTCGATCACCACCAGGTCGAAGCGGCTGGAGGCGGCGGCCAGGAACCGGCGCATGTTGCCGCCGCTCAGCAGTTCCGCCGGGTTGGGCGGCAGCGGCCCGCAGGCCAGGAACATCAGGTTCTTGTGGCCGGTGACCTGCAGGGTCGGCGCGATTTCCGGCCCGCCCGCGAGGAGGTTGCTCAGGCCCTTGCCGTTGTCGCAGCCCAGCAGCTTGTGCATGGACGGCGCGCGCATGTCCGCATCGATCAGCAGGACGTTTCGGTTCAGCCGCGCAAAGCCGATCGCCAGGGCGAGCGAGGTGGTGGTCTTGCCCTCCGAGGGCCCGGAGCTGGAGACGAGCAGGCTGCCCGGCGCACCGTTCTCGGTGGAGAACTGCAGCGCGGTGCGCACCGAATAATAGGCCTCGGAGAGCGCCGAGCGCGCGTCCTGCAGCGCCAGGTGCGCCGGCGCGTCGGCGGAGGCCCGGGGAATGGCGCTGAGCACCGGCAGGCGCAGTTCGTCCTCCACCTCCTTGGGCGTCTTCACCGACAGGTCGAAGCGGTCGAGGAGGAAGGCGATGAGGGCGCCCAGGATGAGGCCAGCGAGGCCGAACTGGACGAGGTTGGTCTGCATCTGCGGTTTGATCGCCTCGTCCGGCGTCTCGGCGCGATCGACGATGGAGACGTTGTTGTCGGAGATCCCGCCCGCCAGGCCGATCTCCTTGAACGAGGCCAGCATGCCGTCATAGAGGCTGCGGCTCGTATTGATGTCGGTGTTGATGAAGCTCTGCTCGACCCGCTTGCCCTGGGCGACCAGGAGCTGCTGCTTGCGCTCGGCCACCTCGTTCTCGAACTGGATCTCGTTCTTGCGGGCGAGATTGAGGTCGGTCTGCATGCCGCTGCGGACCGAGGCGGCCATGGCCGCGATCTGGGCGTCGAGGCCCTCGATCTTCTTGCGGGCGTCCACCATGGCCGGCCAGTCGGGTTTGAAGACCCGCAGGTTCTGCTGGTACTCGGACCAGGCCGTGTCCCTGGCGGTCCTGAGGCTCTGGATCGCGGGATTGGCCTGCATCTCGGGCAGGGCCGTGTCGGGGGTCACCGCGGCCTGGCGCCAGCGTTGCTCGGCCTGGATCCGCGTCGCGGTCGCCGTGGCCAGCTGGCTGTTCACCAGGGACAGCTCGCCCGCCAGCAGGGACTCGCCCGTGGCGATCTTGTCGCCGTCCTCGCCGCCGCCTTCCACCGTGATGAGCTGGTTGGCCTGCGCGTATTCGTTGCCGCGCCGCTGCGCCTCTTCCAGGGTCTGACGGGTCTGCTCGAGGCGATCCTCCAGGAAGCGGCGCGCCGCGGAGGAGGCCTCGTACCGCCGCTCGAGGTTCCAGGTGATGTAGTTGGCCGCCACGGCGTTGGCGATGCTGGCGGCCATCGCCCGGTCCGGGCTCTCGTAGCTGATCTTGACGATCCGCGAGAGGCGGACGGGCTCGATCTGGAGCTGGTCGCTGACAAGGCCCGCCGCCAGGGCGCTGCGGGCGGCGCGCTCGGCGGCGGTGCGGGACGGCGCCTTGGCGGCGGCGGACTTGCGCCACTGACCCATGAAGCGCGGATTGTTGGCCAGACCCTCGCGGGCCACGACCCGCCGGGCGAGCGCGCGGCTTTTCAGGAGCTCGTACTGGGTCTGGTAGAACTTGTCCGCCCCGGTGCTCTGGGTCGGACGCTGGCTCTCGACCGCGACCACCTTGGCCGGCTCCTCGTCGATCTGGATCGTGGCGGAAGCGCGGTAGACGGGCGTGGTGAGCAAGGTGGCGACGATCCCTGTGGCAAGGCCGAGCACCACCGCGCAGATCAGCAGCCAGCGGTATTTCACCGCCAGGTTCAGGTAGTGCAGGAGGCTGAACCCGCCCTCGCCGACGTCCCAGGCTTCGGGCTGGACGGGCTGGGCGTAAAGGTTCACCGGCCCAGCGCCCGGCGCGCGGCGATACCGCGCCTCCGCCTCGCGCACGCTCGGCGGTTCCAGCAGCTTCTCTTCGAGCCCAAGTTTCATCTGATCGCCTTGAAGCGCTCGCCCCGGCCTGAGCCTAGAGGAGCAACAGGTTGAAGAGGGGCGTGACGCCGATCACGTTCCGCAGCCAGCTCTTGCCGCGCGAATTGCCGACCACGATGACGTCGCCCGCATAGATCTGCGGGTCTGCGGCGCGCCCGGAACGGATGGCGACGAGGTTGGCCAGGCCGGCCTTGCGCTCGCCCTTGACGGTGCGGAAGACGACCACGTGGCGCGGGTTGGCGACATCGTCGAGCCCCTTGGCCGTGGCGATCGCCTGCAGGAGGGTCATGCGCCCGGGAAGCTCGTAGACCCCCGGGGCGTCGACGGAGCCTTCGACCGTGAAGCGCTGGGTGACGGAGGCCTTCACGAACACCGAGACCTGCGGCGCCTGCAGATAGCGCTCATCCAGGCGCAGGGCGATGTCCTGGCCAAGTTCGCGCGGGGTCTTGGCCACGGCGGACACCATGCCGATCAACGGGAAGTCGATCTGGCCGGCGGCGTCGACCTGCATGGTGCGGGTGAGCTGGTCGACCCCGAAGACGCTGATCTCCAAGGTGTCCAGCGGACCGATCCGGTACTCGGCCGTCTGGGCGGTGGCGACGGCCGCTGCATCAGGCGGGGGCAAGGCCGCGTAAGAGGCCGCCCCGGCGGACTGTGCGACGGCAAGCGACAGGACGGCGGTCAGGATCATCGCGCCCCGCCGCCCGGGCCGCCCGGTCTTGCTTGAAAGCTTACACAACATATCTATTCAGAACACTTGAGGATTGCGTCGGGATTTTGACTTAATACCTGCACACGTCGCTGTTATTATACTTAATATCATGGCAACCATGTTCCATGTGAAGGTATATGATCTAGTGATTATTATATCAGCGCCCAGGACCTGGGTCCGCCTCCACCCTGCGCACCGGCGAAGGGACCATCAGTCCGCAGGCAAAGGCGAAGAGGGTCGCCAGGGCCGGGGCTCGCAGCGGATAGTCCAGGGCCGAATGGGCCAGCAACAGGCCCGCCACCAGGGCGCCGGCAAGGGCGACCGCCTGTTCCGACCCTCGCCCGGAACGCACGATCCCGAGGGCGCGGACCGCCCACCAGAGAACGAAGGCTCCCGCCAGCGCCAGACCCGGCCAGCCGCATTCCAGCCAAGTCTCCACATAGTCGTTGTGGGCGTGATTGATGAAGACGTCGGAGACCCGCTCGATGGGCTCGAACATCGGATAGACGGCCTTGAACGAGCCGAGACCCGAGCCCAGGGGCGCGAAGGCGCGGCCGGCCTCGATCACCGTGGGCGTGAGCTGGCGGCGCAGGTCGTCGCTGACGCCCGAGCCGAACCGGTCGGCGAGGCCCGTGAAGACGAAGGCTAGGAAGAGCGCGCCGCTGGCGAGACCCGCCAGGCCGATCCTGGCCGCCGTCGGCCAGAGGCCCCGCGCCATGGCCGGTCCGCCGCGCTGGCGGATGACGGCCCAGGCGCCCAGGGCGCCCAGCACCGCAAGGATGGCGCCGGCCCGCGACATGGCCGCGGCGACGCCGACGACCAGGGTTCCTGCGACCGCAAACCCGAGGACAGCCCGGAGCGCGCCTTGCGGTCCGCGCTGGGCCGGCGAGGCGACCGCGACCGCCGCCAGCAGCGGCAGGGACACGGCCAGCAGGGCGCCCTGATGGTTGCGGTTGGCGAAGAAGCCGACAGCGGCGTGGGCGTCGGTGACCTCGTAGAAGCGCAGCGGGCTTTCGACACCGCCGGCGAGCTGGGCCATGCCCAGCAGCATGGACGCGATCGCGCAAACCACCGCCACGGCGGCCAGCCACAGCCGGCTGCGCGCATTGAGCGTCAGGAGCGCGGCGAACACCGCCGTCGGCGGGATGAGGCCCATGACCGCCGCACGCGTCTGGTCGGGGGTGAGGCTCATGGGCAGCCACGGGAGCGGCAGACCCGCGGCCGCATAGCCCTGGACGACGGCCTCGCGGCCCGCAAACGCGGTCCAGAGTTCCGGCGGGACAGGGGCGAGCTGGGCCAGGCCCAAGGCGAAGGCGGCCGCCAGCAAGATGCCGGGCCACGCCCAGCCCCGCGCGCGATCGACATGGAGGAGCCGCCAGAGGGCGACCGCGAGCAGCGGAATGGCGCAGAGATTCACGATCCCGCCGGCGAGCATATCCGCCGAGGAGCCGCCGCGCGCGACGGCGAAGAGGAGAAATGCCCCCACCAGCCCCGCGAAAGGCTGCAGCGCCCCATCCGCCACGGCTGGGACGGGCGCAGCGCGCGCCTCGCCCTCGCTGCGCCAGATCGGCCGCAGGGCGGCGCCGCCGGAGGGCGTTCCGAGTTTCACCAACATGGACATCACCCGGAAGAGGGAAAGAAGCGCGGCGTCAGGCCATGGCCCGAGCCGCGCACACTCCCGGCCTCGTCAGGCGCCTGTCGTCTGGATCAGGCGCTGACCGGGCAGTCGCCGTCGTTATCGTGGCCCTTGCCCTTGCCCTTGTCGTGGCCATTGCCGCGACCTTTGCAGTGGCCGGGGGGGATATCGATCTCACAGGCCTGCTGCAGAAAGCCCGGGGTGTATTGCTTGCAGGTGCTGGCGGCCTGGGCGAGGGCCTGGCCGGTGATGGTCTTGACCAGCTCCGAAATGACCGCGCCGTGGTTGTTCGACGATTGGGCATTCGGGGCGGCGTAGGCTGGAGCGGTAGCGAGAGCGCCCGCGGCGATTGCGGCGGCGAACAACTTTCCAGACATTTGAGGCTCCTTCGGGGGCCGGGATTGGCGCCACGCCCAAATTGCCCAGCCGCGAGTTAACGGTTGGTAAGAATTCCTAATAAACGTCGCGTTATTGGTTAATTTTGGCGTTTATGCTGTTTTTCGAGTTCATAGTTACCGATCATAAACCCAATAAGTACAATATCTACATAGATTTTCCTGTCTTGGTTTGCCGTTTATTCATCCTGCCCAGGCGATGATGAGTAACCCCGAACAGGCTTTACCGTCGCGCCGTCGCCGACCGGACAAGCCCAAGCCAAGCTGGAGGCCCTGTCCGATCCATGGAGTCCGCGAAGGCGCCGCCCCCCGCCACGCCCCCGGGCCTCGTGGTCTATGCGGTCGGTGACATCCATGGGCGGCGCGACCTCCTGGTCGGCGCGCTGGCGGCGATCCGGGAGGCCGCGCAGGCCGCCGCCGCCGCGTCGCGGCGGGTGGTGGTCGTCTTCCTCGGCGACTACATCGACCGCGGCCCCGCCTCGCGCGGGGTGATCGAGGACCTGATCGCCTTCCGCGACGAAGGCTGCTGCGAGACGGTGTTCCTGCGCGGCAACCACGAACAGGTCCTGCTCGACGTCGTCGACGGCGCGGACACCAGCGGGCGGTGGCTCGAACACGGCGGCCTCGCCACGCTGGAATCCTACGGCGCGGCCTGGTCGCCCCGCGAGGCGCAAAGGGATCTGAGGGGGCTGACGGCCGCCGCGGTCCCGGCGAGCCACATGGACTTCCTGCGCGCGACGACCCTGACGGCGACCTATGGCGACTATCTGTTCGTCCACGCCGGCCTGCGGCCCGACCGGCTGATCGAGGAGCAGTCGCCCGTCGACCTCCTGTGGTTCCGTTATTATGACGACGAGCCGCCGCTGCACGCGGCGACGGTGGTGCACGGGCACTCGCCCAACCCCCTGCCGGTGCTCGGCCGCCATCGGGTCGGGATCGACACCAAGGCCTACGCCAGCGGCGCCCTGACCCTGCTCAGGCTCGAGGGGACGCAGAAGGCCTTCCAGCGAATCCTCGTCTCGGATGAGGCGCCGAGCGCGGCGCTCGACACCTGGCCCGAACTCGACAGCGCCTACCGGTCCGGGCCAAGGCCGCGCCGGGATGAGGAAGCCCGCGACTGGGTCCCGAACAGCGCACAGGCGGCCGACCGCCGGCGGCGCATCTGGGCCTTCGCGGCCACCCTCGTCGTCTTCGCCCTCATTCTCGCCGGCGTCGCCTGGTTCGGCGGCTCCTCCAGCCAGGAACGCGACGCCGTCGCCCGCGGGGACTCTGCGGCCAGCGGGCCGCCGCCCGCCCCGGCCGCGCGCCGCCGCGACGGCTGACCTTCATCCCTCCCCAAAAACAGGAACCCACGCATCATGATCTCGAAACGTGTGATGGTCACAGGCGGCGCCGGCTTCATCGGCTCGTTCCTGTGCGAACGACTCCTTGAGCGGAACTACGAGGTTCTGTGCGTCGACAACTTCTTCACCGGACGCCGCGCGAACGTGGCCCGGCTGCTCGGCGATCCACGCTTCGAGCTGTTGCGGCACGACGTGACCTTCCCGCTCTATGTGGAGGTCGACGAGATCTACAACCTGGCCTGCCCCGCCTCGCCGGTGCACTACCAGTTCGATCCCGTCCAGACGACCAAGACCAGCGTCCACGGGGCGATCAACATGCTGGGCCTGGCCAAGCGGACCCGGGCCAAGATCCTCCAGGCCTCCACCTCCGAGGTCTATGGCGACCCGCAGATGCATCCGCAGCCCGAGACCTACTGGGGCCACGTCAATCCGATCGGCGTCCGGTCCTGTTATGACGAGGGCAAGCGCTGCGCCGAGACGCTGTTCTTCGACTACCGGCGCCAGCACGAGGTCGCCATCAAGGTGGCGCGGATCTTCAACACCTATGGCCCGCGCATGCACCCGCAGGACGGCCGGGTGGTCTCGAACTTCATCGTCCAGGCCCTGAAGGGCGAGGAGATCACCATCTACGGCGACGGCTCGCAGACCCGCTCGTTCTGCTACGTGGACGACCTGGTGGACGGGCTGATGCGCCTGATGGACACCCCCTTCGACGTGACCGGTCCGATCAACCTGGGCAATCCGCGGGAGTTCACCATCCGGCAGCTGGCGGAGCTGGTGATCAAGATGACCGGCGCCAGGTCGAAGCTCGTCTTCAAACCCCTGCCCCAGGACGATCCGAAGCAGCGCAAGCCGGACACCGCCATGGCCTCCTACCTGCTGAACTGGACCCCTTCGACCCAGCTCGAGCAGGGGCTGCGCAAGACCATCGACTATTTCGAGCTGTTGCTCTCGAACAAGGCCGAAGTCTCGGCCTGAACCGGCGCCGGCGGGGCGGCGACAAGGCCGCCCTGCTCCGCCTCCGCCGGGGCGGGCTCGTCCAACAGGAGCGGATGATCTTCCGCGCGGCGATAATGGGCGCCCGCCGCCCGCGCGGCGATCTGCCAGGCCTCGAGCTGCCTGGGTGCGGGAACCAGGCCGGTGAACAGGCCCATCCCGGCGATCTGGCGAACGAAGCGGTCCCGGTCGCTGGTGGCCAGGAAGTGGGCCAGGCACAGGGCCGCGAAGGCGAGGGTGAAGGCCGGCGCCGGCACGTGGGCTTTGACCGCCAGGCCCGCGATCGAGCCGATCGCCAGGCTGACCCCCGCAATGACCAGCGCCACGCGGCTCGGTGAGAAGCCGGCGTCCAGCATCATGTGGTGCAGGTGGTTGCGGTCGCCCTGGAAAGGCGAGACCCCGGCCCGCACGCGGCGGATCATCAGCGTCAGGCAATCGATCAGGACCGGCGCCAGCAGGAACGGCGCAACGTGGACCCCTACCGGGTGATCGGGGTTCTGGGTGAGACGGAAGCTCGCGCAGGCGACCAGGAGGCCGAGCAGTTCGCTGCCCGCATTGCCCAGAAACACCTGAGCCCGCGGGTTCCACGGCGTGCGCATATTATAGACCAGGAAGCCGCAGATGGCGCCGGCGATCAGCCCCAACGCCACGGCCAGCCCGCCATTGCCGGAATAGATCGCGGCGGCCCACAGCATGGCGGTGGTGGCCAGGACGAGCAGCCCGGCGAGGCCGTCCACGCCGTCGGCCATATTGACCGCATTGATGATCCCCACTGTCGCCACCACGGTGAGCGGAACCGAAAGCGCCCCGAGGGAGGCTGACATCCCGAACACGGCGCCGAGGTTCTCGATGCGCACGCCGCCGAGATAGATCATGAGGAGCGCCGCCAGGACCTGCGCCGAAAGGCGATAGGGCCAGCGCAGGCGGAACAGGTCGTCGGCCACCCCCGCGACCACGATGACCACGACCGCCGCGGCTATGCCCAACGTCTGCAGGGTGGGCGGCTGAAACCACCCCGTCGTCACGGCCAGGCCCAGGAAGATCGCCAGGCCGCCGATGGCCGGAACCGGCTTGTCATGCTTGCGGCGACCGCCGGGCCGATCGAGCAGGCCCGACCGCCGGGCCAGGGGAATGAGCCCCGGCAGCAGGGCGGCGGTGATCAGGAAGGTCGCACAGGCCGCGCCAGCCGTAGCCCACAACATAGTTCACCCTCGCAGAAAAATTGACCCGACTCTCAAGACGAACTGCAGCATTCGAACGACCGGTGGTCGCCCGCTGGCGCATCTGTTTCGTATTCAGAGCCCAAGGCTCGGCGAACCCGACCCCCATTGCAACCCCGTCCTGCAGCATACGCAGGCGTTTGCGACCATTATTTTCGCTTCATTTGGTCAATTTTGCAGAAACACTTACGCCATTTCTGTGTCACGAAAGGATCGTTTACGATATAAAGTCTTGTGTATGCTGATTTTATGCCAAACTCTATCAACACTAATATTACATTTACTGTACATTGAGACCAAAAATAGTGCGATTGATCGCAACGAGCAGCGCTGCCTATGTAGTGTTCAGGGCGTGGCCCAAATGACGGGCGAGGTCGCCCGTCCTATTGCTCAACGTTAAGCCGGAGGCGGCCGCATGCAGGTGGTTATGATCGGAACAGGCTATGTGGGCCTGGTCAGCGGGGCGTGCTTCGCCGACTTCGGCCACAGCGTGACCTGTGTCGACAAGGACGAGGACAAGATCGAGCGCCTGAAACGCGGCGAGATCCCAATCTTCGAACCCGGCCTGGAAGCCCTGGTCGCGCGCAACGTCCAGGCCGGCCGCCTGTCCTTCACCACCGACCCCGCTGACGCCGTGCGCGGCGCCGACGCGGTGTTCGTGGCGGTCGGCACGCCCTCGCGCCGGGGGGACGGCCATGCCGACCTCTCCTATGTCTACGCCGCCGCCGAGGAGATCGCCGGGCTGATGGACGGCTTCACGGTGATCGTCACCAAGTCGACCGTGCCGGTCGGCACCGGCGACGAGATCGAGCGGATCATCCGCAAGACGCGGGCCGACGGAAACTTCGCCGTGGTCTCCAACCCCGAGTTCCTGCGCGAGGGCGCGGCGATCGAGGACTTCAAGCGGCCGGACCGGGTGATCGTGGGAACCGAGGACGAGCGCGCCAAGGCGGTGATGGGCGAACTCTACCGGCCGCTGTTCCTCAACGAGACCCCGATCGTGTTCACCAGCCGGCGCACGTCGGAGCTGATCAAGTACGCGGCCAACGCCTTCCTGGCCTTGAAGATCACCTTCATCAACGAGTTGGCCGACCTGTGCGAAGCGGTGCAGGCCGACGTCCAGGTGGTCGCGCGCGGCGTGGGCCTGGACAAGCGGATCGGCGGCAAGTTCCTGCACGCCGGCCCGGGTTACGGCGGCTCGTGTTTTCCGAAGGACACCCTGGCCCTGGTGCGGACGGCCAACGACTACCGCTCGCCCCTGCGGCTGGTCGAGACCACGGTGGCGATCAACGATGCGCGCAAGAAGGCCATGGCGGGCCGCGTCGCCCGGGCCATGGGCGGCGACCTCGCGGGCAAGACGGTGGCCGTGCTGGGCCTGACCTTCAAGCCCAACACCGACGACATGCGCGACGCCCCCTCGCTCGAGATCGTGCCCGCGCTCCAGGCGCTGGGGGCGCGGGTCCAGGCCTACGACCCGGCCGGCGCGGCGGAGGCGCGGCGCAGCCTGAAGGACCTGGAGCTCCTGCACAGTCCGTATGACGCGGCGACGGGCGCCGACGCCCTGGTGATCGTCACCGAATGGGACGAGTTCCGCGCCCTCGACCTGGACCGGGTGAAGCAGCTGATGCGGACGCCGGTGCTGGTGGATCTGCGGAACATCTACAACCCCGCCGAAGTGCGCCGCTGCGGCTTCGCCTATTCCAGTATCGGGCGAGCCTAGGGGCCCGGTTGCAAGCGCTCCCGGTTGCAAGCGCTCAAGGGCGCACGGAGGGGTTTAAGGGTCCATTCGCACTCCCGTGGATAGAATCATGCGGGAGCAAGAACAGGGTCCTCCAATGCCCAACGCGCGGCCGCCATTCGGCCTTGGACCGGTAGAGCCGGCGTTTGAGCGCGCGACCCGTCTGGCCAAGACGCTGTTCCGCGCCATGGATGCCGGGATCGTGCTCATTGAAGGCGGCCGCATCTGGCGCAGCCGCGATCCCAACGACACATGGTGCAAGCCGCCGGTGCTGGCCGATCGTGTGATGCTGACGCGTGAGCCGCTCTGGATCGAGAACACGCAGGAAGACCAACGCTTCATCGAACTGTTTCCAGACGGAGGGCCCATCCAATTCTGGGCAGGCGCCCCGGTGAAGCTGTCGGATGGCAGCGTGCCGGGCGTCCTCATGGTCTACGACCGTGAACCCAGGGCGTACGACCAGGCGCTGGCAGACCGGCTGGCCGACCTGGCTGACGCCGTGGCCGACGAATGCAACCACGCCCGCACGGTGACGCGCCTGGAGCGCTCCGAGCAGATCCTGCAGCTGGCGCTTGAGCTGGCGCACGTCGTGGTGACCGACATCGACTACGAGCGCGAGACCCTCGACGTTGCCGGCGCGCAAGACATCTTCGACCCGATCACCTTCGCGAGCATGGAGGCCGACCCCTTCCCCACCGTCGATCCGCGTGATCGCGAAGCGGTGATCGAGGCCTGGAAACGCCACGTGAAGGAGGGCGCGCCTTACCAGCCGGAGTACCGGGTCCACCGGGCGGATGGACGGGAGATCTGGGCGAGCACCCTGTCGCGGGGGTACAAGAACGAGCGCGGCCGTGTCACGCGCGTCGTCGCCGCCACCCAGGACATCACCCACCGCAGGCAGGCCGAATTCGCCCTCTCCAAGGCCAAGGAGGAGGCCGAGGTCGCCAACTGCGCCAAGAGCACCTTCCTGGCGACCATGAGCCACGAGATCCGCACACCCCTGAACGGTGTGCTGGGCATGGCCCAGGCCATGGCGATGGACGACGACCTCACCGCCAGCCAGCGCGAGCGCCTGGAGATCATCCAGCGGTCCGGCGAAACCCTGCTCGTCATCCTCAACGACGTGCTGGACCTGTCGAAGATCGAGGCCGGCAAGCTAGAGCTGGAGTCGGCGCCCTTCAACTTGGCGGAACTGGCCGAGGGGGTGCGCTCCATCTTCGCCTCGCAGGCCAGCGCCAAGGGCTGCTACCTGACCCTGAGCGTCGAGCCCGTTTGCGCCGGATTCTATCGCGGCGATCCCACCCGGGTCCGGCAGATCCTCTTCAACCTAGTGTCCAACGCCCTGAAGTTCACCGAGTCCGGCGGCGTGAGCATGACGGTGAGCGCCACGCCGCAGGGCCTGTCGCTACGTGTGGCGGACACCGGCATCGGCATTGCGCCCGACCACATGGCGGCGCTGTTCCGCAAGTTCGAGCAGGCCGACGCCTCGACCACGCGGCGGTTCGGCGGAACCGGCCTGGGCCTGGCCATCTGCCAGGAGCTGGCGGGCATGATGGGCGGCGCTATCCGGGTGGAAAGCGAACCGGGGCGCGGCTCGGCCTTCATCGTGACCCTGGCGCTGCCCAGGACGGCGGCGGCGGTGGACGCCGCGAGCGACCAGCGCCGCGACGGCGCCTTCACGGACGCGCTTGCGCCGCCACGGATCTTGGCGGCCGAGGACAATGAGGTGAACCAGCGGGTTCTCGCCGCGCTCCTCCACCACATCGGCGCGGACCTGAGGATCGTCGACAACGGTCAGCAGGCTGTCGAGGCCTGGGAAGCGCAGGACTGGGACCTGATCCTGATGGACGTCCACATGCCGGTCATGGACGGTCCGGCCGCCAGCCATGCGATCCGGCGGCGCGAACTGGAGACCGGGCGGGCCCGCACGCCGATCATCGCGCTGACCGCCAACGCCATGTCGCATCAGGTAGAGTCCTATGCGGCCGCCGGCATGGACGATTTCGTCGCCAAGCCCATAGAAGTGCGCCGCCTGGTCGAAGCGCTGGAGAACGCGCTTGCGGCTCCCGCCCCGGTCGCCCGGCGCGAAGCGAGCTGACCGCCGCGCCGCGATTGCGCCGCTGACGCCTCATTGGGAATGTGGCATCTGTCCTTCCAACCAACAGGGGAGCGGACAGCATGGGACGCGTCGAGGGCAAGGTCGCGATCGTCACGGGCGGCGCGCAGGGCATCGGCCGGGCGATCTGCGCGGTGCTGGCGCGGGAAGGCGCGAAGGTCGTGCTGACCGACGTCAATTCAGCGCTCGGGGAAAAGACCGCGCGCGAGGTGGGAGCGGCCCGCTTTCTTCCGCTGGACGTGGTCGATGAAGGCCAGTGGCGCAGCGTCGTCGAGGCGACCGTGGCGGAGTTCTCGAGCCTCGACATCCTGGTGAACAACGCCGGGATCGTCGCCGGCCCCGGTCCCAACGACATCGAGAACGTCTCCATCGAGGCCTGGCGGCGGGTCCTGGACATCAACGGGCTGGGCGTCCTGCTGGGCTGCAAGCACGGCATCGGGCCGATGCGTCGCGCGGGCGGCGGCTCGATCGTCAACCTCTCGTCGGTGGCCGCCCTGGGGCCCAGCCCGACGATCGCGGCCTATGGCTTCAGCAAGGCCGGCGTCGCCCATCTGACCAAGTCGGTGGCGCGGCTTGGGGCGCCGGCGAAGATCCGCTGCAACTCGGTCCATCCGGGGCTGGTGCGCACGGCCATGCTGGATGAGCTGGAAGCCTATCAGGCGGCCACGGCCGGCGCCTCAGCGGACCTGACGCGCGAGCAGTTCCTGCGCAACGTGCCGATGGGCGACTACCAGACCGACGAGGACATCGCCAAAGGCGTGCTGTTCCTGGCCTCGGACGACGCGCGCTGGATCACCGGCCTGGAGCTGGTGATCGACGGCGGGATGACGCTCTAGACGGGCGCGCTGTCGGCGCCACGCCAGGACGCGGGCTGCGGCTTGCGGCGCGAGTTGGTCTTGGGCGGTTCGGGGTGCAGCTGGGTGGGCTGCTCCGCCGCAAACTCGGCCAAGCCGCCGGATTCGCCCTGGTGGGCGACGTCGCGGCCGAGCTCGAAGCCAGGCGTCAGCGGCTCGGCGGCGACCGCCTTGCGCGCGTCGCGACGCCTGCGGATCGCCGATCCGATGAGGTAGCCGCCGGCCACAACGCCCAGCAGCACGCCTCCGGCGACGAGGGCGCGCGGATTGCGCCGCGCAAAAGCGCTGGCGGCAAGCAGGGCCTCGGGCGGCCTGTCGGCGAAGGATCGCGCCGCGTCCCCCAGGTCGCCAACCGCCTGCTTGATCGTTTCCGCGGCGCTTGTCGCCATCGCCTTCGACGCTGCGCCCTTGGCTTCCAAGGCGCTCAGACCAGGCCAATCCCTCATCGTCTCACTCCATTATCCAGGCGATCAGGCGCGCGACCCGTGGCGCGTTTCGTGGCCTGTTCCTGTTGTGGAGATAGAAGGGACGTCGCGACAACCGGTTCCGCGAAGGCGGAAATTCACGGTTTTGGGGCCTGCCTGCCGGCCTCGGCCGAATGCTCGATCACGCCAAGCTCGACCTCCGCCCGGGAGAACACTTCCTCCTGCCCGACATCGAGGAGTTCGTCGTCGGTCTCGTCGTCGACCGGCGCGTCTTCAGTCTTCGGGGCGGGCGGTTTCGGATCAGCAGCCATGGCGTCGCGCCTCCTGCGGATCGAACACCACGGCGCCGGGGTGGTTCCCGACGCCGTGGGGCGGCGAACCCTAGCGGCTGCGCGGCAGGCCGAGGCCGACCTCGGCGATGGTCGAGCGCTGCACCTCGCTGGTGCCGCCATAGATGGTGCCGATCTGCGCCAGGCGATGGTTGATCTCGAGCTCGCCCAGCCCCTCGAAGTTGTGAAAGAGCGAGTCGGGCGCGGTCAGGTCGATCAGGTCGGTCATATCGCTCTGCAGAGCCTCTGACTGGAACAGCTTGAGCATCGGGCCGTAAGCGTTGCGGCGGGCAGGGTCGTTGACGCCGAAATAGAGGCCCCGCTTGCCGAGCAATTCCCGAAGGATCGCATTGACCTTCACGCGGCCGATGCGGGTGAGGACATCGGTCCCCTCCAGGCGCGGCCTGCCGTCCGGGCCGGGTTGGCGCGCCCATTCGACGGCGACGTCCACAAGTTCGTGCGGCCCGTTGCGGTAGGTGCCGCCCTGCTCCAGCACCAGGGCCGCGCCCAGCACCTTCAGCCCGCCATTGATCTCGCCGATCCGGTACATGTCCGAGACCCGGACGTCGGCGTAGAAAGTGGCGTTGGTGCGCTCCTCCTGCATGGTGTGCACGGGATGGATCTCCACGCCCGGCGCATTGGAAGGCACCAGGAACATGGTGATGCCGGAGTGCTTGGCCGCGTCCGGATCGGTGCGGGTCAGCAGGAAGATGTACTGCGTGATCTCGGCGCCGGAGGTGAACATCTTCTGGCCGTTGATCACCCACTCCTGGTTGGCTTCGTCCCACTCAGCGCGGGTCTTGGCGGCGAAGATGTCGGAGCCGGAGCTGGGCTCCGAATAGCCGAGCGCGCAGTTGATCTCGCCGCGCCCCATGCCGGGCAGGACCTTTTCCTTCAGCATCTCATCGCCGAACATACGGATGACCGAGCCGACAAAATGGCTGGTCCCCTGCGGATGGCTGGCGATCTTGAACTCGTCCCAGGCGGCGAGAGCCAGGGCCGCCGCATAGGGGTGGGCGCCGCGCCCTCCCCACTCCTGCGGCCAGGCGGCGTGGTAGAGGCCCCGTTCGCCCAGGGCGCGGGCGATCTTCGGCTCGAAGTTCTCATACGACTTAGCGGCCCCCACCTTGGGGCGCTTGGGCGCGATCGGCCGCAGAATCTCGCGCACCTCGTTCGCCAGCGCCTCGGCCTCCTCGCCGAACTCGAAGTCGAGGCCAGGGTCGCCGGCCTCGGGCAGCGGGGCCTTGGCGCCCAGCCACAGCCGCCGGCCGCCTTCGGCCAGCTGGTCCAGCGGATCGCCCAGCACCAGCGGCCAGGCCTTCGCCCGCCGGAAGAACAGCTGCAGGTCGTATTCCAGCGTCACCCCATAGCCGCCGAAGGTGTGCACCGCCCGCCGGGTGGTCTCGTCCGCCGTCTTCGCCGACCACCAGTAGGACATCGCCACCGCCGCGGCCGCCTCCGGCT
>Ga0307516_10000381_pt1 | contig 58016 bp, 48 predicted proteins | sample 19_EM_MG_FD_203310 | JGI IMG/M metagenome (GOLD analysis project Ga0307516, IMG submission 203310) | Populus trichocarpa ectomycorrhiza microbial communities from riparian zone in the Pacific Northwest, United States - 19_EM | ecosystem: Host-associated > Plants > Roots > Unclassified | place...
GGAAGCGTTTACCGGCCAGGAATCCCATGCTGTCTCCGAACTGTTGAAGTGAGCCGCGATTCTGGCACGGTGACGCCGCCGAAATGCCCGGCAAATCACTGCTGGCAGATGGTTCAACCGGCGTCGGTCAAGCCGTGTTGCACGCAGTACTTGGTCAACTCGACGTTGTTCTTCCAGCCGGTCTTCTCGAAGATGCGGGACCGGTAGGTGCCAATGGTCTTGACCGAGAGGTTCATCATGTTGGCCATCATCGCAGGCGTCTTGCCAGCGGCGATCAGCACCATGACGCGGTGCTCCTGCGTGGAAAGCGCGTCGTGCGGGGCGTTTGTCGATGAGCGGCCGCCGAGAAGGTCGACCAGGTGGTCCGCCGTGGACTCGGTGACGTAACGCTGGCCCTCGCTGATGCGCTGCAGCGCCGTGACCAGTTCATCGCCCGCCCGATTCTTGGGCAGATAGCCGGAAACGCCCATCTTCAGTAGCCGCGCCGCGAAAGCCGACTCCACATTGAAGCTCAGCACCAGGATGGGGACGCCGTTCGACACCTGCTGCATCCGGGCCACACCTTCGGTCCCTGAGGAGTCGGGCAGGCCCAGGTCGAGGATCACGATCTTGGGCTGGAAAGCCACGAACTTCTGGCAGCCCTCTTCGAGGGTCTGCGCTTCCTCGACCTCGGAGTCGGGCCATGCGCCTTTGATCAGTTGGCGCACTCCCAGTCTCATGATGGGATGGTCATCGACGATCAGGACTCTCATGCGGCTTCCCCATGACTGGGTCGTTGATATCGAGCTGGCTTTCGCAAGCTGGCCGGTGGCCGAGGCGACATGTTAGTGAACGCCACGGCACATACAAGTCGCACGTCGGGGGATACCCGCCATAAAAGAAGGGCACCTATCGCTGCGTGGCGAGGCGCCATATGAGAAAGGCCGAGTGCTTGTATTGCTTGGGCTAACTCAGCGCGCTACAATGCGTTTTTCGCAAGAAAACTGCATGGGCGGATTCTTCCAGCCCTTTTTTTTTGCTTGATCGACTTTGCGGTGGTGCCCCTGTCATGAGCTTTCGTGACGATCTGACGGGGGAGCAAGCAGGCCTGAGCAAGCTGATCAGGGCCTGATGCTTAGGCCAAGTGCAAAGTGGACAACAGCAAAGCGTGAACTGGCAAAACGTCGTTGAAAGCACCGTGACCGGTCTCGGTTACGACCTGGTGGACTGCGAGCGCAGCCCCAAGGGTCTGTTGCGCGTGTACATCGACCGCGTGGCCAACGATCCGTCGGGTGAGTACATCGTTGTCGAAGACTGCGAGAAGGTGACGCGGCAGCTTCAGCACGTGCTTGAAGTCGAGGGTTGCGCATACGAGCGACTGGAAGTGTCGTCGCCTGGGCTGGACCGGCCGTTGAAGAAGCCGGCTGACTACCAGCGCTTTGCGGGGCAGGAGATCGAACTGAGTTTGAAGCTGGCTTTCCAGGGTCGCAAGCACTACCGCGGCGTTCTGGAGGCGCAGCCTGAAGGTTGGCGCCTGGTGCTGAAAAGTGACACCAAAGGCAAGGCTGACCAGGCGCTGGATTTTTCGCTCGAAGAAGTAAAGGAGGCCCGCTTGGTGCCCGTGGTGGATTTCAAAGGCCGGCGCTTCTTGCCGGCTGAGCAACCCCAAGGTGACACCGCGACGGCTGATGATGTTGACGGAGATCGCAAGCAATGAATCGTGAACTGCTGATGCTGGTAGACGCCATCTCGCGCGAAAAGAGCGTGGATCGCGAAGTCGTGTTCAACGCCGTCGAGGCAGCCCTGGCCTCGGCCAGCAAGAAGCTGCACGGCGGTGAGGTCGACATCCGCGTGACCATCGACCGAGAGAGCGGCGAATACGAGACCTTCCGCCGCTGGCACGTGGTGCCGAACGAGGCCGGGTTGCAGTTGCCCGATTCGGAGATCCTGCTGTTCGAAGCGCAGGAGCAGATTCCCGACATCGAAGTCGACGACTACATCGAAGAGCCGGTCGAGTCCGTGACCATCGGCCGCATCGGTGCGCAAGCCGCCAAGCAGGTCATCCTGCAGAAGATTCGCGACGCGGAGCGTGAACAGCTGCTGACCGATTTCCTGTCGCGTGGCGACAAGATCTTCGTCGGCACCGTCAAGCGCCTGGACAAGGGCGACGTGATCGTCGAGTCCGGCCGTGTCGAAGGGCGCCTCAAGCGCAGCGAGATGATCCCGAAGGAAAACCTGCGCTCTGGCGACCGCGTTCGCGCGTTCATCGCCGAAGTCGACCCCACGCTGCGTGGCCCGCAGATCGTGCTGTCGCGCAGCGCGCCTGGGTTCATGATCGAACTCTTCGCTCAAGAAGTGCCTGAGATCGAGCAAGGCCTGCTCGAGATCAAGTCGTGTGCCCGTGACCCGGGTTCGCGCGCCAAGATCGCCGTGGTCTCGCACGACAAGCGCGTCGACCCGATCGGTACCTGTGTTGGCGTGCGCGGTTCGCGTGTCAACGCGGTGACCAACGAATTGGCCGGCGAACGTGTCGACATCGTCTTGTGGTCTGAAGATCCGGCCCAATTTGTGATTGGTGCGCTGGCCCCGGCCAACGTGCAGTCGATCGTGGTCGACGAAGAGCGCCATGCCATGGACGTGGTGGTCGATGAGGAAAACCTCGCCATCGCCATCGGCCGCGGTGGCCAGAACGTGCGCCTCGCGTCCGAGATGACCGGCTGGCGCATCAACATCATGACGGCCGAAGAATCGAGCGCCAAGCAGAGCGAAGAGTCCGACAGCGTGCGCAAGCTGTTTGTCGAGAAGCTCGACGTCGATGCTGAAGTGGCCGACATCCTGATTGCCGAAGGCTTCAGCAGCCTCGAAGAAGTGGCCTACGTGCCGATGCAGGAAATGCTCGAGATCGAAGGCTTCGACGAGGACACCGTCAACGAGCTGCGCACCCGCGCCAAGGACGCGCTGCTCACGATGGAAATCGTGCGCGAAGAGAAGGTCGACGACGTTTCGCAAAACCTGCGTGACCTCGAAGGCCTGAGCCCTGCGCTGATCGCCAAGCTGACCGATGGCGGTGTCAACACCCGCGATGACCTGGCCGACCTCGCCGTCGATGAGCTCACCGAAATCACCGGCGTTGGCGAAGAAGAAGCCAAGGCTTTGATCATGAAGGCTCGGGAACATTGGTTCACGACTTGAGATTGCCCAAAATTCAGTACCGCAGCAGCACCGCAAGCACCAAGCAAGGACATCCACAATGGCTGTGACCACCGTCGCCCAGTTAGCCGCCGAGCTCAACCGCTCAGCCGCGGCGCTGCTCGAGCAGCTCCAGTCGGCCGGCGTCGCCAAGAAGTCGACCGACGACGCGCTGACCGAGTCCGACAAGGAGCGGCTGCTCGATTTTCTGCGTACCGCGCACGGCACGGCTGCCGGCGGCGAGCGCAAGAAGATCACGCTCACCCGCAAGTCGACCAGCGAGATCAAGCAGGCTGACTCCAGCGGCAAGGCGCGCACGATCCAGGTGGAAGTGCGCAAGAAGCGCACCTTCGTCAAGCGCGACGAGACTGCGCCTGAAGAGCCAGCTGAACCCGCCGTGGACGAAGCCGCGCTGCAACAGCGTCAGGCCGAAGCCCAGGCTCAGGCAGAACTGCTGCGCCAGCAAGAAGCTGAACTGGCCGAGAAGCGCCGCCTGCGCGAAGAGCAGGAACAGCGCGACCGCGAAGCTGCGGAAGCCCGCCAACGTGAAGCCGCCGAAGCGGCTGCGAAGGCGATTGCCGACGCCGCTGCTGCGGAAGCTGCTTCAGGCAGCGCAGCCAAGAAGGCCGAAGCCGCTGCTGCTGCACAGGCTGCAGCTCCTGTTCCCACGCCCGTTGCTGCACCCGTCGAACCCGCCAAGCCCGCGTTGCGCGTGATCAAGGCGGCCGATGTGGTCGACGAAGAGAAGCAGCGCGCCGCCGATCTGGCCAAGCGCCGCAAGGCGGCTGAAGACGAAGCGCAAGCCATCCGCGCGATGATGAATGCGCCCAAGCGCGTGCTCCAGGCCAAGAAGCCCGAAGAAGCGCCCAAGGCGGCCGAGGCTGGCAAGGAAGGCATCAAAGGCACGATCCACAAGCCGACCGCGGCTCCTGGCGCTCCGGCTGCACCGGGCACGGTTGCCAAACCTGGCGACAAGAAGTCGATCAAGTCCGAGAAGCTCTCATCGAGCTGGGCTGACGACGCTGCCAAGAAGCGCGCCGTCAAGGGCCGCACCGACGCCCCCGGCGGTGCGAGCGCGCGCCCGGGCTGGCGTGCACCTCGCGGTGGCCGCCGTGGCGACCGCAACGACAGCAACACCTCCACCTTCGTGGCGCCGGTCGAGCAGCAGGTGCAAGAAGTGCACGTGCCCGAGACCATCAGCGTGGCCGACCTGGCCCACAAGATGTCGGTGAAGGCCTCCGAGGTCATCAAGCAATTGATGAAGCTGGGCCAGATGGTCACCATCAACCAGCAGCTCGACCAAGAGACGGCGATGATCCTGGTCGAGGAAATGGGCCACAAGGCGTTCGCGGCCAAGCTCGACGACCCCGATGCCTTCCTGGAAGAAGACAACGCCGCCGAAGCGCAGTACGAAGTGCTGCCGCGCGCGCCGGTCGTGACCGTCATGGGCCACGTCGACCACGGCAAGACCTCACTGCTCGACTACATCCGCCGGGCCCGTGTGGCTGCGGGTGAGGCGGGTGGCATCACGCAGCACATCGGCGCTTATCACGTTGATACGCCGCGCGGCATGATCACCTTCCTCGACACCCCAGGTCACGCGGCGTTTACCGCCATGCGTGCCCGTGGTGCCAAGGCGACCGACATCGTCATCCTGGTGGTGGCTGCCGACGACGGCGTGATGCCACAGACCAAGGAAGCGATCCACCATGCCAAGGCGGCGGGCGTGCCCATCGTCGTGGCCATGAACAAGATCGACAAGCCCGAAGCCAATGCCGAGCGCGTGAAGAGCGAGCTGGTGGCCGAGCAGGTCGTGCCTGAAGAGTTCGGTGGTGATTCGCCCTTCGTGCCGGTGTCGGCCAAAACCGGGCAGGGCGTTGATGCGCTGCTCGAGCAGGTGCTGCTGCAAGCCGAAGTGCTGGAACTCAAGGCGGCCAAGGACGCACCGGCCAAGGGCCTGGTGATCGAGGCTCAGCTCGACAAGGGCCGCGGACCAGTCGCGACCGTGCTGGTGCAGTCAGGCACGCTCAAGCGTGGTGACGTGGTGCTGGCCGGTTCGAGCTACGGCCGCGTACGCGCCATGCTGGATGAAAACGGCAAGCCGTGTACCGAAGCCGGACCATCGTTGCCGGTCGAGATCCAGGGCCTGACTGACGTGCCGCAAGCTGGCGACGAATTCATGGTGCTGAGCGACGAGCGCCGTGCCCGTGAGATCGCCACCTTCCGCCAGGGCAAGTACCGTGACGTGAAGCTGGCCAAGCAGCAGGCCGCCAAGCTGGAGAACATGTTCGAGAACATGGGCGAAGGCCAGGCGCAGACACTGGCGCTGATCATCAAGGCCGACGTGCAGGGCTCGCAGGAAGCCCTGGTTCAGTCGCTGCTGAAGCTCAGCACCGACGAGGTCAAGGTGCAGGTCGTTCATGCTGCCGTCGGTGGCATCAGCGAATCCGACATCAACCTGGCGATCGCCTCCAAGGCCGTCATCATCGGCTTCAACACGCGGGCCGATGCCGGCGCGCGCAAGCTGGCCGAGAACAACGGCGTCGATCTGCGCTACTACAACATCATCTATGACGCCGTGGATGAAGTGAAGGCGGCGATGACCGGCATGCTGGCCCCCGAGCAGCGCGAAGAGGTCATCGGCACAGCCGAGATCCGCACGGTGTTCGTGGCCTCCAAGATCGGCACGGTGGCAGGCTCGATGGTTACCGCCGGCATCGTCCGTCGCAACGCGCGCTTCCGCCTGCTGCGCGAGAACGTGGTCGTGTACACCGGTGAAGTCGAATCGGTTCGCCGCCTGAAAGACGACGTTCGTGAAGTCGCTGCTGGCTTCGAGTGCGGTATCAAGCTGAAGAACTACAACGACATCAAGGAAGGTGATCAGTTGGAATTCTTCGAATTGAAGGAAGTGGCCCGAACGCTGTAAGGCGGATTTGCCCTCGCATGCAAACCCCGCCCTCTCAAAGAAGGCGGGGTTTGTTGTTTGCAGGGCCCTGGAACAACCATGCGACACAAACGATCCATCCCCAACCGCGGTTTCCGCATCGCCGACCAGATCCAGCGTGACCTGGCCGAGCTGATCCGCGATCTGAAGGATCCGCGCATCGGGTTGATCACGCTCCAGGCGGTCGAAGTCACGCCCGATTACGCCCATGCCAAGGTGTTCTTCTCGCTGCTGGTCGGCGACGTGCAAGAGTGCACCACAGCGTTGAATGAAGCCGCGGGCTTCTTGCGCAACGGCCTATTCAAGCGCCTGCAAATCCACACCGTGCCGACGCTGCATTTCGAGTTCGACCGCACCACCGAGCGCGCAGCCGAACTCAGCGCGCTGATTCAGCAAGCGAACTCGACCCGCGCCAAAGAAGATTGATGAACACCGTTCGTCCTCGCATCCCCCGGCGCGCCGTTCACGGCGTGCTGTTGCTCGACAAGCCGCTCGGCCTGTCGAGCAACGATGCGTTGCAGAAGGCGAAGCGCCTGTTCCGTGCGGAGAAGGCCGGCCACACCGGCACGCTCGATCCGCTGGCCACCGGGTTGCTGCCGCTGTGCTTTGGCGCGGCCACCAAGTTTTCCCAGATCAGCCTGGACGCCGACAAGACCTACCGCGCCACGCTGAAGCTGGGCGTGAAGACGAGCACCGCCGATGCCGAAGGCGATGTCGTGCAGCAGCGCGACGTGAACGTCACGCGCGAGCAGATCGAAGCGGCTTGTCGGCAGTTCACCGGCACCATCGACCAGCTGCCGCCCATGCATTCGGCCCTCAAGCGTGACGGCAAGGCCTTGTATGAATACGCCCGCGCCGGGATCGAGGTCGAACGTGAAGTCCGCCGCATCACGATTCATGACATTGCCATCATCGGCTGGCAACATGACGAGTTGACGCTCGACGTTCGCTGCAGCAAGGGCACTTACATCCGCACGCTGGCCGAAGACATCGGCGAGGCGCTCGCTTGCGGTGCGCACCTGAGCGCATTGCGCCGCACCGCCAGCGGCACGCTGACCCTGGATGCGGCGTTCACACTGGAGCAGTTGGCCGCCATGAGCGAAGCCGAGCGCGATAGCAAGCTGCTGCAGGCCGACACCTTGCTGGCCGATTGGCCGGTGGTGCGCCTGGACGACGAAGGCGCCGGCCGGTTCCTGAGCGGCGTGCGCCGCCGCCTGCCGCTGGCCGACGCACCGCGTGTGCGCGTCTATGGCCCGCAGCCGAAAGCATTCTTGGGGAGCGGCCACATCGCGGCCGGCGAACTGATTTCAACCAGGCTCTTGAGCCCGCTGGAGGTGCAAGGCCTCCTGAATACAGAAACCGCAGAGAGCAACGTATGACCCGACAGATCCGCAACATCGCCATCATCGCCCACGTCGACCATGGCAAGACCACCATGGTGGACCAACTGCTGCGCCAGAGCGGCACCTTCGCCGAGCACGAGAAGGTCGTCGACACGGTGATGGACAACAACGCCATCGAGCGTGAGCGGGGCATCACCATCCTGGCCAAGAACTGCGCGGTGAGCTGGGAAGGCACGCACATCAACATCGTCGACACCCCCGGGCACGCGGACTTCGGCGGTGAAGTGGAACGCGCGCTGTCGATGGTCGACGGCGTGGTGCTGCTGATTGACGCGCAAGAAGGCCCGATGCCGCAGACGCGCTTCGTGACCAAGAAGGCGCTGGCCTTGGGCTTGAAGCCCATCGTCGTGGTCAACAAGGTCGACAAGCCGGGCGCCAAGCCCGATGCCGTCATCAACGCCGCGTTCGACCTGTTCGACAAGCTCGGCGCCAACGACGAGCAGCTCGACTTCCCAGTGGTCTACGCCTCCGGCATCAACGGCTGGACCTCGCTGACCGAAGGCGCCCCCGGCGAGCAGTGGGGCCCCGACATGTCGGCGCTGTTCAACACCATCCTGAAGCACGTGCCGCCGAACACCGGTGACCCGGCCGCATCGCTGCAACTGCAGATTTCGGCACTTGATTTCTCGACCTTCGTTGGCCGCATCGGCGTGGGCCGCATCAGCCAAGGCACGGTGAAGCCCTCGATGGAGGTGCTGGTGATGGAAGGCCCTGATGGCAAGTCCGTCAAGGGCCGCGTCAACCAGGTGCTGACCTTCCAGGGTTTGGACCGCGTGCAGGTCACCGAAGCCGGCCCGGGCGATATCGTGCTGATCAACGGCCTTGAAGACATCGGTATCGGTGTCACCGTCACCAGCCCCGCCAACCCGGCGCCACTGCCGATGCTGAAGGTCGACGAGCCGACGCTGACGATGAACTTCTGCGTCAACACCAGCCCACTGGCCGGTCGCGAAGGCAAGTACGTCACCAGCCGCCAGATCTGGGACCGTCTGCAGAAGGAACTGCAAAGCAACGTCGCGCTGCGTGTCAGCGAGACCAGCGAAGACGGCATTTTCGAGGTGATGGGCCGCGGTGAACTTCACCTGACCATCCTGCTGGAAAACATGCGCCGCGAGGGCTACGAGCTGGCCGTCAGCAAGCCGCGCGTGGTGTTCCACGACGTGGACGGTGTGAAGCACGAGCCGATCGAGCTGGTGACCGCCGACATCGAAGAAGCTCACCAGGGCGGCGTGATGCAGGCGCTGGGCGAGCGCAAGGGCGAGCTGGTGAACATGGAGCCGGACGGCCGTGGCCGCGTGCGCCTCGAGTACCGCATTCCGGCGCGTGGCCTGATCGGCTTTGCCAACGAGTTCATGAACCTGACGCGCGGTTCGGGCCTCATCAGCAACATCTTCGACGGTTACGAGGCGCACAAGGGCGAGATCGCCGGCCGCAAGAACGGCGTGCTGATCTCGATGGACGCGGGTGAAATCTTCACCTATGCCCTGGGCAAGCTGGATGACCGTGGTCGCATGTTCGTGAAGCCGAACGATCCGGTGTACGAAGGCATGATCGTCGGCATCCACAGCCGCGACAACGACCTCGTTGTCAACGCGACGCGCACCAAGCAGCTGACGAACTTCCGCGTCTCCGGCAAGGAAGACGCGATCAAGATCACACCGCCGATCGACCTGACGCTGGAGTACGGCGTCGAGTTCATCGACGACGACGAGCTGGTCGAGATCACGCCGAAGAGCATCCGCGTGCGCAAGCGTCACCTGTCGGAGCACGATCGCAAGAAGGCCGCACGCGACGCGGCCTGACCTGCGGGGCATGGCCGGGCAGTCGTCGCCTGCGTCTCTGACCCATGGGCGCGCAGTAGCGCTCATGGTGCTCGTCACGCTGATGTGGAGCATCGCCGGCGTGGTCACGCGCCACCTCGACTCGGCGCGCAGTTTCGAAGTGACCTTCTGGCGCAGCGCCTTCAACGTGCTGGGCCTCGGCCTTGCGCTGCACTGGATGCGCGGCCCGGCGCTGTGGCGCGGCTTGCTGCGTTCGCCGTGGCCGGTGTGGGTATCGGGCGTTTGCTGGTCGGTGATGTTCACCGCCTTCATGGTCGCGCTGACGCTCACGAGCGTCGCCAACGTGCTGATCACCATGGCGCTGGGGCCGCTGATCACGGCCTTGTTCTCGCGCCTGTTTCTGCGGCACCGCCTTACCGCACGCACCTGGTTGGCCATCGCCGTCGCCGGGGCCGGCATCACCTGGATGTTCGGCAACGGTGCGGGCGGTGGCGATGCGAATTCGGTGCTGGGCACGGCCGTGGCGCTTGCCGTGCCGATTGCCGCAGCGATCAACTGGACGGTGCTGCAGCATGTGAACCATGGCGATGCCGATGCGCACGACATGCTGCCCGCCGTGCTGATCGGGGCCATCATCTCGGCCTTGCTGGCCTTGCCTTTGGCCTACCCCTTCCAGGCGTCGGTGCACGACATCGGATTGCTCGGGATGCTGGGCTTCGTTCAACTCGCGTTTCCCTGCCTGCTGGCCGTGCGACTGAGCCGTGTGCTCTCAGCGCCTGAGTTGTCCCTGATCGGTCTGCTGGAAGTCATCTTCGGTGTGCTGTGGGCGTGGGTTGGGGCAGGCGAGCCTCCGGGGCCAACAGCACTCACGGGTGGCGCGGTGGTCATCGGGGCCTTAGTGGCCAACGAACTGGCGGCTCTGCGCGAGCCGCGGCCGCTGCTGCGCTGAACGAGCGCGGCGGCGCACTCTAGACACGCACCTCCAGCAAATCGTCACACCTGCTGAGTACCATGGGGCATCGCCACCCAACGGCCTGCAGTTGAGGCCCGTGACCATGCCCGGACAACTCGCGCGACACGACAATCAGAACAGCCAGGCCAAGGCCCCGAGCGCATTGCTGATGCTGCTGGAAGGCCGCGCTCCCTGGGAACTGGCCGCCATGTTGGCCGCGACCCCGTTGCTCAACAAGCTGCCTGTAGGGGATGGCCACCCCGTGCTGGTGTTTCCCGGCCTCGGTGTGCCGGACGTGACCACGATGCCGCTGCGCAACTTTCTGCGCGCCAAGGGCTACGAACCGCACACATGGGACCAAGGCTTCAACTTGGGCCCGCGCGAAGGCGTGCTGGACCGCTGCAACGCGCGTGCCGATGCGCTCTACAAAAAGTACCAGCAGCCGGTCAGCCTCGTCGGCTGGAGCCTCGGTGGCATTTATGCCCGAGAAGTTGCGAAGGCGTTGCCCCAACAGACACGTTGCGTGGTCACGCTCGGTACGCCCTTTGGTGGCAACCCGCGTGCCAACAATGCATGGTGGCTTTACGAAATGGTGAGCGGCCAGAAGCTCGCCGACGAGGCCGCGATGATTCAGCAAGTGCGTCAGGCGCCACCGGTACCGACCACCTCGGTGTACTCGCGTACCGATGGCGTGGTCTCGTGGCAGTGCAGCCTCAACGAGGCCTCGCCACACACCGAGAACGTGCAGGTCCACGCCAGCCACTTCGGCATGGGCATGAACCCGCTCGCGCTTTATGTGCTGGCCGACCGGCTGGCACAAGACCCGGCGCACTGGCAGCGCTTCAGCATCGATGGCAAGCGCAAGTGGTTCTTCAAGACCACGTAGACCGCAGCACAAAGGCCCAGGCCCGATACTCGTCCGCAGTGCCTCACACCTCGAGCGCACGAGGAGCAAGCTGTGAATTCGAGTTCGAGCAAGACGCGCATGGAGCGCGACAGCATGGGCCAGTTGGCCGTGCCGGCCGACGCCTTGTATGGCGCGCAAACGCAGCGCGCCGTCGAGAACTTTCCTGTCAGCGGGCAGCGCATGCCGCTCGCGTTCATCCGTTCGCTGTTGCTCGTGAAGCAGGCTGCTGCGTTAGCGAACTTGCGTCTCAAGCAGTTGCCTCAGCCGGTCGGTGAAGCCATCGTCGAAGCCTGCCGCCAGTTGTTGGCGCAGAGCGATGCCGAGCGCATGGTTCATTTCCCGCTGGACGTCTTCCAGACCGGTTCGGGCACCAGCAGCAACATGAACGCCAACGAAGTCATCGCCACCATAGCCAGCAAGGCGCTTGGCGAACCGGTGAGTGCCAATGACCACGTCAACGCTGGCCAGAGCAGCAACGACGCAATACCGACGGCACTGCACGTTAGCGCCGCACTCGAGCTGCATGGGCACCTGCTGCCTGCACTCGACCACCTGGTGCAGGTCACGCGCCACAAGGCCGACAGCGTTCACCGCTATGTCAAGACCGGCCGCACGCACCTGATGGACGCGATGCCCGTGCGCATGAGCCAAGTGCTCGAAGGCTGGGCTCATCAGATCGAAGCGGGTGCCAAGCACCTGCGCCTGTTGATGCCGGCCTTGCAAGGCTTGGCACAAGGCGGCACGGCAGTCGGAACGGGCGTCAACGCCCATCCGCAATTCGCCCACAGCTTTGCCACCGAGCTCAGCGCACTGACCCAACTGGAGTTCAGGCCTGCCGACAACTTCTTCGCCGCCATGGGTTCGCAGGACACGGCGGTGGCGGTGTCGGGCCAGCTGAAGACCGTGGCGGTGTCGCTGATGAAGATCGCGAACGACCTGCGCTGGATGAACTCCGGTCCGCTCGCCGGCCTGGGCGAGATCGAACTCGAGGCGCTGCAGCCCGGTTCGTCCATCATGCCCGGCAAGGTGAACCCGGTGATTCCCGAAGCCACGGCGATGGTGGCCGCGCAGGTGATCGGCAACGATGCCGCCATCACCATCGCCGGCCAGTCCGGCAACTTCGAATTGAACGTGATGCTGCCGCTGGTCGCGCACAACCTGCTCGGCAGCTTGCAGTTGCTCGGTAACGTGAGCCGGCTCCTGGCCGACAAGGCCATCGCGACCTTCACCGTCAATGAGGCGAGGATCCAGGAAGCTTTGTCGCGCAACCCGATCCTGGTGACGGCGTTGAACCCACTGATCGGCTATGCCAAGGCTGCCGAGATCGCCAAGCAGGCCTACCGCGAAGGCCGGCCGATTCTCGATGTGGCCGACGAGCAGACCGACCTGGGCCGTGAGCGCCTGGCCGAATTACTCGATCCCGAAAAGCTGACCGGCCACGGCAGCTGAAACATCGCCACGTCCCAAGGGGCTCGTCCCTCCCTGAGACGTCGGCGCTCAAACCAAAGCAACCTGTGATGGGGTTGCCTTCTGATCCATCACCGGCTATGACAAGCATCTCTCACCCGTGCCAGCACGTAACGCTGGCCGCGGTTCTCTTCGTCCCATGCGTTGCCCTGGCCCAAGTCAGCACCGGTAAGCCACGTACCGAATCGCTGCAGACGTCCGTGATGTTCGGCTACGAGAGCGTGCGGCTGCCTCAAGGTGAGCGCATGGGCCTGGTGGGCGGTTCGGTGCTGTTCGACATCGGCCGCGATTGGTATGCCGGCCCTGCGGTTTATGGTGCTGCGAGGGGAGAGCGAGGCGGTTTATTCGTTGGCGGTGTCGAACTGCAGCGGCGTTGGAGTCTGGCGCCGGGGTGGTCGGTGGGTACCGGGCTGTATGCGGGCGGCGGTGGCGGGGCAGACGCTCCCGTGGGCGGTGGTTTGATGCTGCGGCCTGCCGTCACCCTGCTGAAAGATCTGGGGCCCATGCAATGGGGTCTGTCGCTGTCGTCCGTGCGATTCCCGACCGGGCAGATCACCAGCAACCAGGTCGGCCTCGTTGTCGCGTGGCGTGATCGCTTCGTGCATCTCACCGAGGCAGATCGCGGTCCTGCCACGTCGCTGGATTCGTCTACGGGCTTGGGCTTTGACCGCATGGCAATGACCGGGACGAGTTACCGATTCACGGACGGCAGTGGGCGCCATATCGGTCTGGCAGGGGCGCGCGCCGAACACCGCTCCGAGGGGAACCGATTCTCCTGGGGTGTCGAAACAGCCGGTGCGGCAAAGGGCGACGCTGCCGGCTACATGGAGATTCTCGCCACGGGCGCGATCAGCACGGCAGTGCTGCCTTCTCTGCGCGTTGGTGCACGTGTCGGGGCCGGACTCGCGGGTGGAGGAGCTGTGCCCACCGCTGGCGGCGCGATCGGCAAGCTCACCGGCACGATGGAATGGAGCCTCGCCCCCGGGTGGACCTTGGGCGGGGACTATGGCTGGGTGCGTTCGGCCAGCGGCGCGTTTCAAGCGCAGCAAGCGCAGGTCTGGCTGGGCATCGACCTCGAGCCGCGTCTCCATGGGCAAAGAGTTCCTGCAGGCAGCGTCGTGCGCACGGAATGGGTCGGCGTGCTCCAGCACTACGTTCGTGCCGAGCGACGCGACGGGACCAGTCAATCGCTCGACACCATCGGCCTCAAGCTCAACCGCTACCTGAGCGACAGGGTCTACCTCAGCGGACAGGCGCACAGCGCGTACGCAGGAGGCGCTGGTGCCTATTCGGTCGGCCTGGTCGGAGCAGGCTTGGTCACCAGCGCGAAAGCCCCGCTGCGTGCCGGCGTCGAAGTACTTGCCGGGGCAGCAGGCGGAGGCGGTGTCCGGACCAGCGGCGGAGCCATCGCGCAGGGCCTTCTCTGGGCGGGCTGGCAGCAATCGCCTCAAAGCGAGTGGAGGGCAGGCATCGGCACCGTGCGCGGGTTGCAGGGCGGGCTGAACTCGCCGCTGATCGAACTGTCTTGGAGCCGCGCCTTCGGAATGGCCGGTCAGTGAACCCGGCCGACGCTGCTTGGGATAATGCGGCCCAAGGTGCACACGCTTCGGCACCTTGCCGAAAACCCGATGCGCACTGGAACGTGGCCTTGAATCAAGACTTGAACCCCTGGAGGCTGTCCGTCGCCCCGATGATGGATTGGACCGATCGGCACTGCCGCTACTTCCATCGCCTTCTCACCCAGCACACGCGCCTGTACACCGAGATGGTGACGACGGGCGCGCTGCTGCATGGTGACGTGCCCCGCCACCTCGACTTCAACGGCCAGGAACATCCGGTAGCGCTCCAACTGGGTGGCAGCGAACCCAACGACTTGGCCGCCTGCGCCAAGCTGGGGGAAAAGTGGGGTTACGACGAGATCAACCTGAACTGCGGCTGCCCGAGCGAGCGCGTGCAGCGCGGTGCGTTCGGCGCCTGCCTGATGGCCGAGCCGCAACTGGTGGCTGATGGCGTGAAGGCGATGCGCGACGCGGTGAACATCCCTGTTACGGTGAAGCACCGCATCGGCATCGACCACACCGAGAGTTATGCGTTCGTGCGCGACTTCGTTGGCACCGTGGCTGCTGCGGGGTGCGAGGTGTTCATCGTGCATGCCCGCAACGCCTGGCTGAAGGGCCTGAGCCCGAAAGAGAACCGCGAAGTTCCGCCGCTGCGCTACGAGACGGTCTACCAATTGAAGCGCGACTTCCCTGAACTCACGATCGTGTTGAACGGTGGCGTGACGACCAACGAGCAACTCGCAGAACACCTGGCCCACATCGACGGGGTGATGCTCGGCCGCGAGGCGTATCACAACCCCTGGCGCATGGCCGATTGGGACGAGCGCTTCTTCGGCGGCGAACCGTCAGCGCTGGACCGCGCCGGCGCCGAAGCGCTGATGGTGGATTACATGGAGCGGCAGGTTGCCGGCGGCGAGCCGTGGTCGCATGTCTCGCGCCACATGCTGGGCCTTTGGAACGGCACACCGGGCGCTCGCAAGTGGCGGCAGGTGTGGTCGGATCACAAGCTCAAGGGCGTTTCACCGCGGGAGGTCTCGCGGCTCGCCCAGCGGCGCGAGCCTGCGCTCGCCGCTTGAAGGCCAGGTTGCGAGCACCACGCCCGCGAGGGCGAGCGCAAACGCTGCTGCCTGTATCGGGCTGAAGTGCTCGCCGAGAAACACCACGCCGACCAGCGCGGCACTCACCGGCAGCAGCACGGTGAACACGCCGGCCGACGAGGCCGCCACGTGCTTGAGCCCCGTCATCCACAACCACACGGTGACCATGCTGGCGGCCAGCGAATAGAAGAGCAGCATCCACCACGAGGGCAGGTTCACGGCCGAGAAGTCGAAGCTCAGTGCCTGCCATACGCCGAGCGGCGTCACGAGCAACAGGCCCCACAGGTTGACCAGCGCACTGATGCGCTTGGCCGAGACCTGGCCGGTGAGCTTCTTGCCGATCACCACATAGCTCGACTCGCACACCACCGCGCAAAACAGCAGCACGTTGCCCAGCAGCGAGTTGGGGGCAGCGCCATCGGCATGCTTGGTGAACGACACCAGCGCGATACCGCCCACGGCGCAGGCAATGCCCGCCGCCACGCGCGGTGCGATGCGTTCGCGCAGCAGCACCCACGACATCACCGCCACGACCGCAGGGATCGCCGCCATGATTACGCCCGCAGCCAGCGCCGACGTGAGCGACACGCCGAACAGCATGCAGATCGAGAAGAGGAAGTTGCCGAAGAAGGATTCGAGGAACAGCAGCTTGCGATCGTGCCGGCTCAGGGGTGCCTCATCCGGCGGGCGCTTCACCCAGCCCGCCATGGCGACTGCGGCAATGCCGAAGCGAAGCCAGGCGAGCAAGAACACCGGGAACACCAGCACCAGCAGCTTCGAGAAACCGACGTAGCTGCCGACCAGCGCCATGCTGCTGCCGAGGCAGAGGTAAGAGATCCAGGGAGAACGAGACTGCATCAGGAATCAGAACGCTGCGGCGTAGCGCGTCATCTCCCAATCGCTCACGTGGCGAGCGTATTCGGTCCACTCGTCACGTTTCAGTCGAACGAATTCGCCGGACAGTGTGTCGCCCAGCGCAGTGCAGATCACTTCGTCGCCGGCCAAAGCGTCGACGGCCTCGCTCAGGCTCTGCGGCAGCACCGCGATGCCTCGCGCACGGATTTCGGCCAGCGTGAGCTTGAACAAGTCATCGGTGCAGGCAGGCCCGGGGTCGAGCTGGCGATGGATGCCGTCCAGGCCCGCGGCAATGAGGCCAGCGGTTGCGAGATAGGGGTTGGCAGACGCATCCGGCAAACGCCATTCGAAGCGGCCGCCCAGCGTGCGAACGAGCGCCGTGCGGTTGTTGGGGCCATGCGCGACATAGGCCGGCGCCCACGACGTGCCGGACAGCGATTCACCGACGACCAGGCGCTTGTAGCTGTTGACCGTGGGCGCGGCCAAGGCGCACAGGGCCGCGGAGTGATGCAGCACGCCGGCGATGAAGTGCATGGCTGTCGTGGACAGATTGCGGCCGCGTTCGTCGAAGACGCAGCTAGCCTTCTCGCCGGAGCCGCCCTGGTCCTTCCACATCGAGACATGGAAGTGCATGCCGCTGCCGGGCTGGTTGGCAAACGGTTTGGGCATCATCGAGAACACGCTGCCGTGCTGCTCGGCCAGCGCGTGCGCGGCCATCTTGAACAGCATCAGGTGATCGGCGCTCGCCAGCGCATCGGCGTGGTGGAAGTTGAGCTCGTACTGGCCGTGCGCGTCTTCGTGGTCGATCTGAAAGACGTCGAGCCCGCAGGCGGTGAGGCCGTCGCTCAGCTGCTTGAGGAAGTCGCGCTGGCGCGGCAGCGTCTTGAGGTCGTAGGAAGGTTTGTCGAGCGCGTCGTCGGCATCGGCTGCGGCCATGCCGCTCGCCGTGCGGCGCAGCAGGAAGAACTCGGGTTCGATGCCGGTGCGCATCGTCCAGCCCAGCTCCGCGAGACGCGCAACCTGGCGGCGCAGCACCTGGCGTGGGCAGGCATCGAACGGTTCGCCGGCCACGAAGCCGTCGCACACGATGCGCGCGTAGCCTGGCATCCAGGGCAGGGCGCGGGCCGTCTCTGCGTTGCCGCGGCCGTAGTACTCCGAGCGAGGCCCGGTGCGCGGCAGGCCGGTGCCCCAGATCGACGGGCCGGCGAAACCCACACCCTCCTGCAGCAAACCATCGAGATGGGCCAGCGGCACGAACTTGCCCTTGGCCACCCCGTGGACGTCGGTAAATTGCGCGATCAGCGTGTGAACGCCATGCGAAGACAGCGTGTCGCGCAACTCCTTCATGCAGACACGGCGCTGCGCAACGAGACCTTCAAAATCTCGACTGCTTCGTCGAAATGAGCCGAAGCGATGGTGAGCGGGAACAGGAAGCGGATCACGTTGCCATCGACGCCGCAGGTCAGCAGGATCAAGCGGCGCTTCAGCGCCTCGGCCTGCACGCGCCTGGCAAAGTCGGCATGCGGCTCGCCGCTCTCGCGCTGGCTGAACTCCACCGCCACCATGGCGCCCAGGCCGCGGATGTCGCTGATCTGCGGCACCTCGGCGCACATGCTGTTCAGTGCGACCTTGAGCGCGTCACCCAACTGCTGTCCACGCTCGGGCAGGCCTTCGTCGCGCATCACGTCGACCACTGCATGCGCCGCGGCAATGGCGAGCGGGTTGCCGGCATAGGTGCCGCCCAGGCCGCCGGGCGCAGGTGCATCCATGATCTCGGCGCGGCCTGTGACGGCCGAGAGCGGCAGGCCGGCGGCGAGGGACTTGGCGCTGATCAGGATGTCGGGCAGCACGTCGTAGTGCTCCATCGCAAACAGCCTACCGGTGCGGCCGAAGCCGGTCTGCACCTCGTCGGCAATCATCACGATGCCGTGCTGGTCGCAAAGCTCGCGCAGCCATTGCACAGCCTCGGCGCGGATGACGTTGAAGCCGCCTTCGCCCTGCACCGGCTCGAACACGATGGCCGCCACACGGCTGGGCTCGATGTCGGCTTTGAAGAGGTGGTACACGGCCTTCTTCACCTCTTCGAGCGAGGTGCGTTCGCAAGGGAAGGGCGCGTGGTAAATCTCGGGCGGGAAGGGGCCGAAGCCCGCCTTGTAGGGCTGAACCTTGCCCGTGAGCGCCACGGCAAACATGCTGCGGCCATGGAAGGCGCCGCCAAAGGCGATGACGCCCGAGCGCTTGGTGTAGGCCCGCGCGATCTTCACCGAGTTCTCGACCGCTTCGGCGCCCGTGCTGAAGAGCGCCGTCTTCTTGGCATGACTGCCAGGGGTCAGCGAGTTGAGCTTCTCGGCGAGCGCGATGTAGCTCTCGTAGGGCACCACCTGATAGCAGGTGTGGGTGAATCGCTTGATCTGAGCCTCGAGCGCCGCCACGACCTTCGGGTGGCGATGGCCGGTGTTCAGCACCGCGATGCCACCGGCGAAATCGAGATAGCGATTGCCTTCCACGTCCCACAGCTCGCCGTTCTCGGCGCGGTCGGCAAAGAAGGTGCCCATCACGCCCACGCCGCGCGGCGTCGCAGCGGCCTTTCGGGCCATCAGTTGTTCGTTGAGGGAGTGATTCATGCGGGGCTCCTTGGTGCGAACATGGACTGTATCCATATCTCGCCAGCGTCCCAAGCATTCCACCTCACCTGTCGATGCGAATCCAGGTGGTCTTGAGTTCGGTGTATTTATCGAAGGCGTGCAAGGACTTGTCTCGTCCGTTGCCACTCTGCTTGAAGCCACCGAAGGGCACGGTGATGTCGTCTTCATCGTACTGGTTGACGTGCACCGTGCCTGCGCGCAATGCACGTGCCACACGGTGAGCACGGTTGATGTTGCTGCTCCATACGCTGGCCTGCAGGCCATAGCTCGATTCGTTGGCCAGCCGAATGGCTTCTTCTTCGGTCTTGAAGCGGATCACCGACATCACGGGGCCGAATATCTCTTCGCGGGCAATCGTCATGCCGTTGCTCACACCATCGAACACCGTGGGCTCGACGAAGTAGCCACCGGTTTCCGCACGCACCCGCCTGCCACCGGCAGCGACACGTGCACCTTCGTTGCGGCCGGCGTCGATGTAGCCGAGCACGGTCTTGAGCTGCGTTTCGTCGACCAGCGCGCCCATCTCTGTGGCGGCATCCAGCGGGTCGCCCGGCTGGTAGCCTGGCGCCTCGGCGGAAACGATCTTCACGAACTCGTCGGCGATGCTCTCGTGCACGAACACGCGCGACGGTGCGTTGCACGATTCGCCCTGGTTGAAGAACATGCTGCCGGCGACGGTCTTGGCCGCGCGAGGCATGTCGTCGAAATCAGGGAAGACCACGAACGCCGACTTGCCGCCGAGCTCGTTATAGACCCGCTTGAGGTTGCTGCGGCCTGCGTATTCGAGCATCTTGCGGCCCACTCGCGTAGACCCGGTGAAGCCGATCGCGTCGACCTCCATGTGCAAGGCCAGCGCTTCGCCGGCTTCGTGGCCGTAACCCGGCACGACGTTGAACACGCCTTCGGGTAAGCCAGCCTCGAGCGCCAACTCAGCGAGACGAAGCGCGGTGAGCGGGGATTTCTCGCTGGGCTTGAGCACCACCGAGTTGCCGGCTGCCAGCGCGGGCCCAAGCTTCCAGGCGGCCATGATCATCGGGTAGTTCCACGGCACCACCGCACCGATCACACCCATGGGTTCTCGCGTGATCAAGGCCAAGGCCGTGTGCGGCGTGGGCGCGATCTCGTCGTAGATCTTGTCGACCGCCTCGGCATACCAGGCGATGCAGCGCGCAGTCGAAGGTACGTCGACCGCCTGGCTGTACTTGATGGGCTTGCCCATATCGAGCGTCTCGAGCAGGGCCAGCTCTTCTTTGGCGGCGAGGATCTTGTCCGCAAAGCGCAGCAGCGTCTTCTTGCGCGCAGCCGGCGCCTGTCGCGCCCAGCGGCCGTCGTCGAAGGCCTGGCGAGACGAAGCGACTGCGGCGTTGATGTCGGCCGACTGGCCTCGCGCCACCTGGGCGATGATGCTGCCGTCGATCGGCGAGACGCAGGCGAAGGTCTCGCCGGCGACGGCATCCACGCGCTTGCCGCCGATCACGGCGCGTCCGTCGAGTTTCAGCTTGGCAGCGCGCGCATGCCAGTCGGGTGCAGGCAGGTTCATGTCGCCTCCAGCAGATGAGTCTCGGTCAGAAACTGACCACCATGCCGGCCCCCAGCAAGTGGTTCGTCTTCTTGTAGCTACCGTCCTTCACGTAGTTGAAAACGGCCTGGCTGGCGCGGTCAAGCCGGTACTCGACCTTGAAGGTGGTGTTCAGGTTGAAAAGATAGCCCATGCCGAGTGACAAGGCGTAGCGGTTGGCGCCGGTCTCGGGGTCGTTCTGCGTCCAGACGCCGGTTCCATCGTCGGTGAATCCGGGGCCGATGCCGTTGCGGTCGTCCGAGCCGTAACCCAGCAGACCGCCGCCGTTCTTCTTGTTGTTGATGTAGTCGAACCGGGCAATGCCTTCCAAGCGCGGATTGAACTTGTACGCGGCCAGGGTCGACAGGCCGTACCAGCTTGCCTTGCGCAGATTGCCGGTCTCGGCATCGGCGGTGATGGCGGCGTCTTTCTGCTGGCCATAGCTCACCTGGCCTTGGATCGTCCAGTCGCCGCGAATGAAATAGGCGTCGGCCTCGAACAGGTGGAGAGTGGTGTCCTTGCCTGAGTAGTCGAGGCCGGTGATCGGGTTGGCTGCCAAGCCCGATGAGGTCGTGTCGTCAAACGCCCGAAGGTTGGCGGCTTTGCCGTGCACACCAGCGAAACCGAAGCCCTGGTACTCGCCCTTGGAATAGTCCACGCGGTAAGCGAAGACAGGCGTCTTTTCGCCGGAGGAACGCTTGGAGGCATTCATGTTCGCGAGCACGCCCTTGACGATCCACTTGCCGCGCGTGATCTCCATGCCGGCACCGGTGTAGGCGGTGGGCAGCGTGAAGTCGAATAGCAGGTTGTGGGTGATCAACTTGTTGAGCGTGGGCTGCAGATACTCGTAGCCTGACCAGTCGGGGATCTGCCCGGCGATCAGCCGGGTCTGCAAGTCACCCAGCGGAATCGAAACGCTGGCCTCATGCACGATCGAGCTGCCATCGAACACCGCGCCCACGCCGCGATTGGGTGCCAGTGTCAGACGCCACTTGGTGCCTCCTTCCATCTCCTTCTGGAAGTCGATCATTGCCATGCCGAAGTAGGAGTTGTCGTAGTTGTAGCCGTCGTCATCGATCTTGTTCAGGAACTGAAAGCCCGCCCGGTCCTGCGCCTTGTTGTAGATGAACGAAGGGTCCATCTGCCCGCTGATCTTCAGGCCGCGGAAGCCCATGGACTCCTGGTTGTCTTCGAGCGCTTCAGTCTTGACGACGATGCGGTTGAGGTCTTGCTGCTGTTGCGGCGTCATGCCGCCTTCGGCTGACTTGGCTTCTGCGTCCTTGAGCTTCTTTTCGAGGGCGTCGATCTTGTCCTTGAGGGCTTTTTGCTCCTTGCGCAGATCGTCCAGGGACTGCGCTACGGACTGCGCGCTGGCGGCCAGCGGGAAGGCGGCCAGCAAGGCCAGGGTGAGGGCGGTGGGGTGCCAGAACTTCGTCATGGTTTTTCTCCTCTTGGCTGCGGTTGGTTGTCTTGGGGTGGGATTCAGTTGCGCGCGGCTTCGGCCATGTCGCGCGCGCGCTTGCGCTCGTTGCGCACGATCATCAGGCTGGCCAGGATCACGCCGATGGAGACCACCAGCACGATGATGGTGGCCACGGCGTTGACGCTGGGGTTGAGCCCCAGCCTGGCACGCGAGAAGATGACCACAGGCATCGTGGTGGAGCCCGGGGCGTTCAGGAATGACGACAACACGACGTCGTCGAGCGAGATCGTGAAGGTGAGAAGCCAGGCCGACAGCAATGATTGCGAAATCATCGGTAGCGTGACCAGGTAGAAAACCTCCCAGGGGCGTGCACCGAGGTCCATGGCTGCTTCTTCGAGCTGCGGGTTCAAATCAAGCAGCCGCGACTGGATCACCACGGTGGCATAGGCCATGCCGGCCAATGCGTGAGCGAGCCAGATGGTGAACGCACCGCGGTCTGGGAAGCCCAACGCGCGCTCGACGGCCACGAGCATCAGCAGCAACGAGATGCCCACGATCACGTCGGGCATCACCAGCGGCGCGTTGACCATGCCCGAGAACATGGTGCGCCCGAAAAAACGCTTGTACTTGACCAGAGAAAACGCGGCCATGGTGCCGAGCAACACCGCGGCGGTGGCGCTGAAGAACGCGATCTTCAACGACAGACGCAGCGCACCGAGCAGATCGTCGTCAGAGGCGAGGCGCACGTACCAGTTGAAGGTGACGCTGCGCCACACGTTGGGAATGGGCGAGTCATTGAACGAATACAGCACCAGCGCCACGATGGGCAGGTACAGGAAGACGAAGCCGGCAGTCAGCCAGCTTCGGCTGACGAGTCGCGTCATCATCATCGCGAGCCCTCCTGCGCTTCGGCTTCGTATTTGTTGAAGATGGCGATGGGCACGATGATCAGCAGCACCATCACGACGGCCACAGTCGATGCGACCGGCCAGTCGTTGTTGCTGAAGAATTCATCCCACATCACACGGCCGATCATCAGTGTCTCGGGGCCGCCCAGCAGCTCGGGGATGACGTATTCGCCGATGCAGGGAATGAACACGAGCATCGAGCCGGCGATGATGCCGGCCTTCGAGAGCGGCACGGTGACCGTCCAGAACGCCACCCACGGGTTGGCGCCCAGGTCGGCTGCGGCTTCGAGCAGGCGCAGGTCCATCTTCGAGAGGTTGGCGTAGAGCGGCAGGATCATGAACGGCAGGTAGGTGTAGACCATGCCGACCGACAGCGAGAACGAGGTGTTCATCAGCTGCCCGGGCGCTGCAATCAGCCCGCCAGCGGCCAGCACGTGGTCGAGCCGCAGGAAGACGATGATCTCGTAGACCCAGCCGTGTTCGGAGAGCAGGCCCTTCCAGGCGTAGACGCGCAACAGGAACGATGTCCAGAAGGGCAGCATCACAAGCATCAGCAGCACCGGCTGGAAACGCTTTTCGGCGCGCGCCATGAAATAGGCGAAGGGGTAGCCGATGGCCAGGCAGATCACCGTGGTGACCGCGGCGTAGCGCAGGCTGGAGAGATAGGTCTTGAAGTAGAGATCGTCCTGGACGATGTAGAGGTAGTTGCTGAACTTCAGCGTCAGCTGCATCACCCCTTCTTTCCAGGTCAGCAGGTTGCCGAAAGCCACGCCCTCCATCTCGGACAGGCTGATCTTCAGGATCACCAGGAAGGGCAGCAGGAAGAAGACGATCAGCCACAGGTAGGGCACGCCGATGACGGCGAAGCGGCCTACGCGAGACGACTTTCCTCTGATCATGACGTCAGCACCACCTGCGCAGAAGGCGACCAGCTCGCCCAAGCCGTGTCACCCCAGGTCAGCGCGTCTTCAGCATGCCGCTCGGTGTTGCTCTCGTTGACCTTCAGGATCATTCCGCTTGGCAGCTCGATGCGGTAGACCGTCCATGCGCCGAAATAGGCCTTCTCCTTGACCTTGCCCGAGGCCATGTTGTGCTCGCCTTCGGGCTTGGTGGCGCTGATGCGGATTTTCTCGGGCCGCAATGCCACGGTCACGTTCATGCCCTCGGTACCGGTGATGCCGTGACCGACGTAGTGCTTGCAGTCGGCGCAATCGATGATCACGTGGTCGGGTGCGTCGTGGGACAACACGCCATCCATCAGATTCACGTTGCCGACGAAGCCTGCGACGAAACGGTTGGCCGGCGTTTCGTACATCTCGCTCGGCGTGCCGATCTGCAGGATCTGGCCCGCGTTCATGACGCCGATGCGGGTGGACATCGTCATCGCTTCTTCCTGGTCGTGCGTCACCATCACGCAGGTCACGCCCACGTTCTCGATGATGTTGACCAGTTCGATCTGGGTCTCTTCGCGCAGCTTCTTGTCGAGCGCGCCCAGCGGCTCGTCGAGCAGCAGCAGCTGAGGCTTCTTGGCCAGGCTGCGCGCCAGCGCCACGCGCTGCTGTTGGCCGCCCGACAGCTGGTGCGGCTTGCGCTTGGCGAACTTGCCCAGTTGCGTCAGCTTGAGCATTGCCTCGACCTGCTCGGCGATCTTGTCCTTGGGCATCTTTTCGCGCCGCAGGCCGAAGGCGATGTTGTCCCACACCGTGAGGTGTGGAAAGAGCGCGTAGCTCTGGAACATCATGTTGATCGGGCAGTCGTAAGGGGGCATGTCTGCCATGTCCTTGCCATTGAGCAGGATGCGCCCCGACGTGAGTGTCTCGAACCCACCCAACATGCGCAGCAGTGTCGACTTGCCGCAGCCCGAAGGCCCGAGCAAGGCGAATATCTCGCCCTTTTCGATGTCGATGCTGACGTTGTTGACGGCCTTGTAGCCGTCAAAGTCCTTGACTACGTTTTGTATTTGCAGGAATGAAGATGCGCCCATGAGGGGAAGGTCGATTCGATTACAAGCCGGTCTTGAAAGAGGTGTAGGTCCGCGTCATCAGGCGCCGCATGTCGTTGGAGATCGCGTCCGGTGCCGACATCTTTGCCATTTCGGCATCGGTCGGGAACACCGTCGGGTTGTTGGCAATCTCGGGCTTGATGAACTTGCGCGATTCCTTGTTGGGGTTGGCGTAGAACACCTTGTTGGTAAGCGCCGCGTCGACCTCGGGGCGCATGATGTAGTCGATGAACTTGTGCGCATTGCCGGGATGCGCGGCATCGGCGGGGATCACCATCACGTCGAAGAACAGCAGGCCGCCGGTCTTGGGCACGAAGGCCTGGATGTTCTGGCCGGTCTTGCCGTCGATGGCGCGCTGGCGGGCGATGTTGATGTCACCCGACCAGCCCAATGCCAGGCAGATGGATCCGCTGGCCATGTCGTTGATGTAGCCCGACGCACTGAAGAGCGTGACGGACGGGCGCACGGTTTTCAGCAGCGCCGCGGCAGCGGCGTAGTCGCCTGGGTTCTTGCTGTAGGCCGGCTTGCCGAGGTACCACAGCGCTGCCGGGACCACCTCGGTCGGCGAGTCGAGGAAGGACACGCCGCATGACTTCATCTTCGAGATGTACTCGGGCTTGAACACCAGGTCCCAGATGTTGTCGGGCATCGGCGTGCTGCCGAGCGCGGCCTTGACCTTCTCCACATTGATGCCAACCGTGGTGTAGCCCCACAGCCAGTTGACCATGTACTGGTTGCCTGGGTCGAGCCTTGCCAGCGCGGTTTGCAGTGCGGGATCGAGGTTCTTCAGGTTGGGCAACTGCGACTTGTCGAGCTTGCGCAGCAAGCCGCCGTCAGCCTGCAACTTGGCCCAGTGGCTGGACGGCACGACGATGTCATAGCCCGTCTTGCCCGCCACCAACTTGGCGTGGACGATCTCGTTGTTGTCGAAGGTGTCGTAGCGCACCTTGATGCCGGTTTCTTTTTCGAAGTTCTTCAGCGTGTCGTCGGCGATGTAGTCCGACCAGTTGTAGATGTTCAGTACCTTCTCTTCTTCCTGTGCGGCAGCGGGTGCGGCCGCGAACAGGAGCGCCGATACGGACACGGCCAAACTCAGAGCACCGAACATCTGCTTCATCACCTTCTCCTTCGTGTTGAGGTATCAGTCTAGGCAGCGCGCCCATGGGGGTGCTTGCTCGCAAACCCCGTGCCAAAGCACCGCTGCATCAGAGCCAGCCGCGCTGCTTCAGTTCGGCGTGCGTCAAATCGAGACACCGGCGGATCAGCACGACCATCTCGTCGATCTGAGCCAGGGTCATCACCAGCGGCGGCGCAATGATCATGCGGTCGCCCACGGCGCGCATGATCAGGCCGTTGCCGAAGCAGTGGGCCCGGCACAGCATGCCCACTTCGAGCGCGCTGTCGAAGACCTCGCCGGTGCCTTTGTCCTTGACGATCTGCAGGGCGCCCATGAGGCCGCACGTCTGCGCTTCACCGATCAGCGGGTGGTCAGCCAGCGCCTCGAAGTGCATCGCGAGATGGGGCCCGAGGTCTTCGCGCACACGATCGACCAGGCCCTCGCGCTGGATCAGGCCGATGTTGGCCAGCGCCACGGCGCACGCTACAGGGTGGCCGGAGTAGGTGTAGCCGTGCGCGAACTCGCCCCCTTGGTCGATGAGCACGCGTGCCACGCGCTCGCCCACCATCACGCCGCCGAGCGGGATGTAGCCCGAGGTCACGCCCTTGGCGAAGGTCATCAGGTCGGGTTTGAACCCGAGGGTTTCGCAGCCGAACCAGTTGCCCGTGCGTCCGAAGCCGGTGATGACCTCGTCGGCGATCAGCAGGATCTCGTACTTGTCGCAGATGCGCTGGATCTCCGGCCAGTAGGTGGCTGGCGGCACGATCACGCCGCCGGCGCCTTGCACGGGTTCGCCGATGAAGGCGGCCACCTTGTCGGCACCGATCTCCAGAATCTTGGTCTCGAGTGCTCGCGCAGCCTTGAGGCCGAAATCGTCGCGGCTCAGGTGGCGGTCGCTCTCGAACCAGAAAGGCTGTTCGATGTGCACGATGCCGGGGATCGGTAGCCCGCCTTGCTCGTGCATGCCGCTCATGCCGCCGAGCGACGCGCCGGCCATCGTGGAGCCGTGGTACGCGTTGTGGCGGCTGATGATGACGCTGCGCTGCGGCTGGCCCTTGATGTCCCAGTAGCGGCGCACCATGCGCACGTTGGTGTCGTTGGCCTCCGAGCCCGAGCCGGCGAAGAACACGTGCTTGAACTGCGGCGGTGTCACCTGAGCCAGCAGCTCGGCCAGCTCGATGGCGGGCGGCGTGGCGGTCTGGAAGAAGGAGTTGTAGAACGGCAGCGTCTTCAGCTGCTGGGTGGCGGCGTCGATCAGCTCCTGCCGTCCGTAGCCCACGTTGACGCACCACAGGCCCGACATCGCGTCGAGGATCTTGTGGCCGTCGCTGTCCCACAGGTAGATGTTCTCGGCGCGCGTGATGACGCGTGAGCCCTTGCCGGCGAGCGATTTGAAATCGGTGAAAGGGTGGAGGTAATGCGCCGCGTCGGCGGCTTGCCATTCTTGGGTGGTTCTTGTCATGGTGGCTCGTGTGCGATTCAGACCTGGAGCGGCAGGCCTCTGGCCACCCGCTTGCCCTGCGTTGTCACGTTTTCACGGCGTGAGTATCAGCCATGAAGTCTACGAGCCAGCCGCCGGGCCCTCCGCGAAGAGTGTGCCCGGCTGGCAGACGAAGTCAACCTCGAAACGGCTCACAGCACAAATGGTGTGAGCCGGTCAAACGCCTGAAGGTCAGGGGATGATCATCATGCGGCCGTCGCCGAGCAGATGAGAGTGGCAGTCTTTCTGCTCGCGGTCACACTTCTGCGTCCAGACCTTGACGATCTCGGGCTTCCAGGCCATGAAGTAGTCACCGTGGCCGCTGTAGCCGGCCGGCTTGGACGCGTCGTAGTTGTCGCTCGACAGGCGCCAGTACTTCGTCTCGCCCGTGACCTTCACCTGGTAGAGGATCTGGTACGCGATCTGGGGCAACGCAGCGGGGTGCGTCGTCGGGCAGTTGCCGGTGTTGTTCGCCTTCACGTTGACGGGGTTCGTCATGTGGCTCTTGTGATCGGGTGAATCGAGGTTCACGCCGTCCCAGCACTGCGGGAAGTCGACACCCATGATGAGCCAGCTCCCATCGCCGCCGGGGCAGTTGGTCGGGATGCTGGCGCTCCATTCCGAATTGCCGCCACTCCAAACACAGGAGTACATCGCCGCGCTGCTGGGCGCGCTCGGGTTGCCTTTGGCGTCGCCGGAGATCATGCGCAAGCCCAGAGGCACTTCGCTGATGACGTTCGGCGGCAAGGCGTAGCCGGTCTTGTAATAGAAGTTGGACTCGAACATCGGCGCCAGCGGGGCACCGGTGCGGGTGTCGATCATCGACGGCACCCAGTACGAGCTGCGGTTGATCGTGCCGCCGCGGCAGGTGCTGTTGCCCGCGGTCGACAAGCTGGTCGGCGTCGAATAGGCGTCGATGCCGGTGTTGCCGAAGAAGGTGTGCAGATGGCTCTTGCCCGGCTGATTCGGGTACACGATGGGATCGTCGAAGGCGAACTTGGTGAGCTGGCAACCGGTGCGGAAGGCACCGATGTCGGACGCAGGCGCAACCTCGTCGGTGGCCTTCAGCATGTCTACCGCCCAGCCGCCCACCGGGTTCTGATGCTTGGTGACATCCGGAATCAAGCTGGTGTCGACGTAGACCGATGTGGCGGGCGGCTCAGTGGTTGAGCCTTCCGTCGCTCCGCCCGAAGACCCACCACCTCCGCAAGCGGAAACGACGAGCAAAGCCATCAGAGTCAGGCAGCCAACGGGCATGCCTGCGCGAGTGCAGACGTTCATTTAAAAATTCCCTCCCAAACCAGATCGACTGGTACGCCCTCAAGCCGCCTGTTGTCTCGGCAGATCGTCGAAGCCCGGTCGCTCAGCGACTCTTGTCGAAGCGGATGTCACGACACAAGGTCGGCATCAGCCTGCACAGCTCCGAGATTGGTTTTTGGTCCCTACCTCAAGACGCGAACATAACACCTCAAACGTGCAGCAGGAGGTGCTCCCGCTCCCACGGAGAGATGACTTTCATGAATTCTTCATGCTCGATCTCTTTGACTTCTGAGTAAACCGTGATGAAAGACTTACCGAGCACGTCGTGCAGGTCTTTTTCGTCGGCCAGCCAGCCGAGCGCTTCGCTCAGTGAGCGCGGCAGCTGGTATTCGGACAGGTAGGCGTCACCCTTGCACTCGGCGGCCGGCTCGATGTGGTTCTTCATGCCGAGGTAGCCGCAGGCCAGCGTGGCGGCCATGGCCACATACGGGTTGGCATCGGCACCGATCACGCGGTTCTCGATGCGGCGAGCGGCCGGTGTGGCCACCGGCGAGCGAATGCCAACGGTGCGGTTGTCGGTGCCCCACTGGATGTTGATTGGCGCAGCCGTCGAGCGCGCCAGGCGCCGATACGAGTTGACGTAGGGGGCGAAGAGCGCCATCGCGGCCGGCGTGTACTTCTGCAGGCCGCCGATGTACCAATAGAACTCCTTGCTGGGCGAGCCGTCGGGGTTGCTGAAGATGTTCTTGCCGGTGGCCTTGTTGAGGATGCTCTGGTGCACGTGCATCGCGCTGCCAGGCTCGTTGGCCATGGGCTTGGCCATGAAGGTGGCATACATCTCGTGGCGCAACGCTGCTTCGCGGATCGTGCGCTTGAAGAAGAAGACTTCGTCGGCGAGACCGAGCGGGTGGTCGTGGAAGAAATTGATCTCCATTTGCCCGGCGCCCACCTCGTGAATCAGCGTGTCGACGTTGAGCTCCATCTGCTCGCAGTAGGCGTAGATGTCTTCGAACAGCGGGTCGAACTCGTTCACCGCGTCAATCGAATACGCCTGGCGCGAGGTCTCGGCGCGGCCGCTGCGGCCCTTGGGCGGGCGCAGCGGCGTGTTGGGGTCGGAGTTGCGCTCGATCAGGTAGAACTCGAGCTCGGGCGCGACCACCGGCTCCCAGCCTTCGGCCGCATACAGGTCGCAGATGTTGCGCAGCACCGAGCGCGGCGCGTAGGGAATCATCTTGCCGTCGCGGTCGAAACAGTCGTGGATGACCTGCGCGGTCGGGTCGACGGCCCATGGCACGATGCGCACGGTGCTCGGGTCGGGGCGCAGGTGCATGTCGCGATCGGTCGCGTGGATCACGTCGTAGTACGGGCCTTCTTCCGGGAATTCGCCGGTCACGCCGATGGCCACGATGGCCTCGGGCAAACGCATGCCGCGGTCTTCGGTGAATTTTTCGCGCGGAAGAATCTTGCCGCGGGCCACGCCGGTGAGGTCAGGCACCAGGCATTCGATCTCGGTCACGCGCCTGTCGTTGAGCCACTGCTCGAGATCGCTGAAGTTGAAGTTGTTCTTGTCCACCATGAGAGTCACCTGTTTGAGTTGTAGGCCGGTGTGCTTGCCGGCCGGAGCAACCGCACGTGGTGGGCGCTATCGGTCGGGCTCTGGGCGGCGGTCTCTGAACGATTGGCAGGCGGCACCGAAGGCTTTGAAAAGTCGCAGGGAGATCGGATTCTCTGCCGCCTTCCACTCGGGGTGCCACTGCACGCAGAGGTTGAACGAGGGCGCTGTGGGCATGGAAAAGGCCTCGACCAGACCATCAGGCGCGCGTGCTTCGATGCGCAGGCCGGGTGCCAGCTGCCTGACGCCTTGGCCATGCGCAGTGTTCACCATGAACTCGCGCGTGTCGACGATGGGCTCGAGCGCGCCGCCCGGTTCGACATGAACTTCATGCGCGAACGCGTACTGCTCATCGGGCGTCTTGTCGGTCACGCCGCGGTGATCGCGTTGGCCGGGGATCTCTTGCACCGCTTGGTAGAGGCTGCCACCGAGCGCGACGTTGGCTTCCTGAAAGCCTCGGCAGATCGCGAAGAGCGGAATGCCGCGCGTGAGGGCCCGCGGTACCAGCGGCAGCACCCACGCGTCGCGGTCACGGTCCAGCGGCAGGCTGGTGTCATGCACCTCTTCGCCGAAATGGCTGGGGTGCACGTTGGATGGCGAGCCGGTGAGCAACACACCATCGGCGTGGTCGAGCAGTTCATCGACTTCAGAGGCATGCACGAATGGCACGACGAGTGGCAGGCAACCGGCCAGGCGAACCGCGTCGATGTATTTCTTCCCCGCAACGTGGAAGGGGTGCAACCCGATCATGCGATTGCAGGCGGGGATCAGGACAACCGGCTTACGCACCGGTGATGTTCGAGGAGAGGCGCTCATTGGGCTTGCTGCGCGGCGGTTGTTGGCCGCTGACGCACTGGGCTTTCTGTGGACGAAGAGAGAGCAATGAGTGTGCCCGCAACACCGGCGAAGTCAACCAGCCCGGGTTGTGTGGCAAGGCTTTCACAACATGTCCTTCAGGCGGTAGTACGCCATGCCCAGCACGAGTGCGGGTGTTCGCAGCAGGCGTCCACCCGGAAAGCGGCGATGGCGGATGCGGGCGAAGGTGTCAAAGCGGCGCGCATCTCCATCGATGGCTTCGGCCACCAGCTTGCCGGCGAGCCCCGTCAACGCGAGCCCGTGGCCCGAGAAGCCTTGCAGGTAGTACACGTTGCGGTAGTCGCGAGCTGCACCTGCAGGGGGCACGGAGCCATCCATCACGTCGGCAAGCCGCCCGAAATCAGGAGCACGGTTCATCGAGATGTCGACGAAGCCACCCCACGAGAACTCGACTGGTGTGTTGGCGAGCTGCGGAAAGGTGGTTGCCATGCGCTTCTGCATGCTGGCTTCCAGATTGGGCGGCGTGGTGGTGCTGTAGCTCACGCGGCCGCCGTACAGCATGCGGTGATCAGCGGTCGGCCTGAAGTAGTCGAGCACGAAGTTGGTGTCGCACACCGCCGAGCCCGAGGGCACGAGCGACTGCGCGAGCGCCGCATCCAAGGGGGCCGAAGCAACGATGTAGGTGCCGACCGGCATGATCCGGCTCTCGATTTGTGGTGCAAGACCCTGCAGGTACACGTTGCCCGCCAGCAGCACATGCGAGGCGCGGACTTCGCCGGTGGCGGTGCGCAAGCGGGTGGCATCGCCTGGAATCAACTGCGTGACCGCCGAGTTTTCGAATACCTGCACACCGAGGCTGGCGGCAGCGCGAGCGAGGCCGAGGCTGTACTTCAGCGGGTGCAGGTGGCCGGAGCGCGATTCGTGCGTGCCGCTGTGAAAGCGCGGGCTGGCGATCCACTTCGGCATGTCTTTCGGTTCGATCCATTCGGCCTCATATCCGTAGGTCGCCTGCATGTGCTCGAACCAGCTGCGCAGGTCGCGTGCCTTGCGTTCGCTGACAGCAAGGCTGAGATAGCCGCTGCGCCATTCACAGTCGATGTCGAAGCGCTCGCAGCGTTGGCGGATGAGATCGAGCGCCTCGAGCGTCATGCCCCATACGCGCCGGGCCTCGTCGAGCCCGAGCTGTTCTTCGATCGTGCCTTGCTCGCAGGCCAAGCCGACGATGGCCTGGCCGCCATTGCGACCCGAGGCGCCCGACCCAACCTGCCGGGCTTCGAGCAGCACGACGCGGTAGCCCCGATCGGCGAGTTCGATGGCTGCCGAGAGGCCGGCAAGCCCACCGCCGACGACGGCCACATCGCAGTCGACCTGTGATTGCAGCGCCGGGTAGTGCTGCGTGCGCTGCACCGTGGCAGCGTAGTAGGAGTTGCGGGCGAGATCGGTGTCGGCGCTCAGCAGGCTCATACCTTATGCGCCAGGCATCGTCCTTGTCGACGTGTGGTTGCGCGCGCGATGGTCAAGCTGCGCGCTTGATTGCATCAGACAAGGTGCCGACGATCTGGTCGATGTGCTTGTTCTCGATGATGAGCGGTGGCGACAGCGCGATGGTGTCGCCTGTCGTGCGGATCAGCAGGCCCTTTTCCCAGCAGTCGAGGAAGACCGAGAACGCGCGCTTGCCCGGCTCGCCGGGAATCGGTGCGAGCTCAATGCCGCCGACCAGGCCGATGTTGCGCACGTCGATAACGTTCGGCATGTCCTTCAGCGAGTGGACGGCGTTCTGAAAGGTGGGCGCCATCTGAGCGCCGCGGGTCAGCAGGTCTTCGTCGGCATAGGTGTCGAGCGTGCCCAGCGCCGCGGCGCACGCCAGCGGGTGGCCTGAATATGTGTAGCCGTGGAAGAACTCGATCACGTGCTCCGGCCCGGTCATGAAGGTGTCGTGGATCTTCTGCGTTGCGAACACAGCACCCATGGGCACGCTGCCATTCGTCAGACCCTTGGCCACAGTCATCAGGTCCGGCGTGACGCCGAAGTGCGTGGCGGCGAAAGGCGAGCCCAGGCGACCGAAACCGGTGATGACCTCGTCGAATATCAACAGGATGCCGTGCTTGTCGCAGATGCTGCGCAAGCGCTCCAGGTAACCCTTGGGCGGCAGCAGCACGCCGGTGGAGCCGGCCACCGGCTCGACGATGACGGCCGCGATGGTCGAGGCATCATGCAACGCGACCATGCGCTCGAGGTCATCGGCAAACTCGGCGCCGTGCTCAGGCTGGCCCTTGCTGAAGACGTTGCGCGGGTCATGGGTGTGGCGGATGTGGTCGACGCCGCTGAGCAGCGTGCCGAACATCTTGCGATTGGCCACCATGCCGCCAACTGAAATGCCGCCAAAGTTGACGCCGTGATAGCCGCGCTCCCGGCCGATGAGGCGGGTGCGCGAGCCTTCGCCGCGGGCTCGGTGGTACGCGATGGCCATCTTCAGCGCGGTCTCGACCGATTCGGAACCCGAGTTCGTATAGAACACCTTGTTCAGCGCGGCCGGCGTGAGCTTCACCAGGCGCTCGGCCAGTTCGAACTGCTTCGGGTGGCCCATGTTGAAGGGCGGTGCGAAATCCATCTCGGACGCCTGCTGACGGATGGCTTCCACGATCTTCGGCCGCTGGTGGCCAGCGTTCACGCACCACAAGCCGGCGATGCCGTCGAGCACCTGGCGCCCCTCGGGCGTCCAGTAATACATGCCTTCGGCGCGAGAGAACAGCCGAGGGGACTGCTTGAACTGCCGGTTGGCGGTGAAGGGCATCCAGTAGGCGTCGAGCTTGTCGGTCATGGTCTTTCTCACATGAAATGGCGCTGAAGGGATCGAGTCTAGTTTCTTCGCCACGAAATTTGCGTGCGCAATGCTGAGGAGCATTGCACCTCAAAGCAATATCATGCCGCCACAGCCACCTCTCTTCGAACAATATGCCAAAGACACGCCCGATCGTGCAACTCGATGCGACGGATCGCGCCATCCTGACCGTTTTGCAGGAGGAAGGAAAACTGTCGAACGTCGAGTTGGCCCAGCGAGTTCACCTGTCTCCCTCGGCCTGCCTGCGGCGCGTGAAGGCGATGGAGGACAAGGGCGTCATCGGCGGCTACGTGGCACTGCTCAACGCCCAGGCTGTGGGGCAGGCCGGCACGAGCTTCACCATCGTCAACCTGGAGAAGCTGAGGCCCGCCGACCTGGCGGCTTTCGAGCAGGCCGTGCGCGATGTGCCGGAAATCCTTGACTGCTTCTACGTCGCCGGCTCGAACGACTATCTGCTGCGCTTCACCTACAGCGACGCGTCTGACCTCGAGCGCTTTCACGTCGACGTGCTGGAGCGCCTGCCGGGCGTCGTGCGTTCGAACTCGATGCTGGTGCTGCGCACCGTCAAGAAGACCACCGCGCTGCCGCTCTGACGCGCTGAGACTCTGAATCAGCGCTTTGCGTTGGCGATGCGGCCGCAGAGGTAGGTCCACACGAAGCAAGCCGCGGCATAGCTAGTGAGCTCGGAGTGGTCGTAGGGCGGCGCCACTTCGACGCAGTCCATGCCGACGAAGGGCAGGTCGGCCAGTTCTTCCAGCAGCGTCAGCACTTGGTTGGTCGTCATGCCACCAGGCTCAGGCGTGCCGGTGCCGGGGGCGAACGCAGGGTCCAGGCAGTCGATGTCGAGACTCAGGTAGACGGGCGGATTGCCGTGCCGTGCAAGGCGGTCGCGAATGGCGGCAATCACCGGGGCGAGTTGGGATGCGTTCTCCAGGCCGCGGAGTGACCGCGCCGTGAAGATCTGGCCGCCTTGGTTGCTGACGTACTCGCGGGCTTCGCGCTCGCCGGCCGATCGGATGCCCAGCTGGGTGAAGCACTCCTTGATCACCAGGCCCTCTTGCATCGCTTCATACACCCAGGTGCCGTGGCCACTGGGCTCGCCGAAATGGTTGTCCCAGGTGTCGCAGTGCGCATCGAAGTGGATGACCGCAAGCGGCTTGCCAAGCCAGGCTTTGTAGGCCCGCAGCAAGGGCAGGGTGACCGAGTGATCGCCCCCGATCCAGGCCATGTGATGGCTGCGTATCAACCGCTCGGCGAGCGGAGCGAGTGCAGCACGCATCGATTCGATGCTGGTGTTGGGCAGGGGCAGGTCACCGGCGTCGCCGAGCTGCCCCTCTGGCGTGAGGTTGAAGTGCGGATGCGTGCCGTCGCACAGCATGTGGCTGGCTTCGCGAATCGCACGGGGGCCGAAGCGGGCGCCTGGACGGTTGGTCACGCTGCCATCCCACGCGATGCCGGCCACGGCGTACGGCAGGTCTGCGTTGGCGGGCGGCGCCTTCAGGAAGGCGTTGTTGGAGAGGAATGCGAAGGAACTCATGGCGATGAGCTTGCCATGGCCGCTGCCTTTCGCATGTAGGAAAGGCGTTTTCGCAATGTGATATTGGTGAATGCTGCGATGCCGCATTCCGTCTCATCTGAAAGGAATCGAATTCACATCCTGAAATATCTTCCTTAACTTATTGTTTTTATTGGTAAATATTTATAGTCTTATATAAGACATAAGTCTTCTTCAAGGGAACGCCTGGGACTATTCTTGAGGCACAGATTTAGTCCTTCTGCCTACCTTCTTCATCATCCTAGGAGTTCATCGTGACCCAGCTGACCCGTGAACAACAGATCGCCGCCCTTGAGAAAGACTGGGCTGAAAACCCCCGCTGGAAGGGCATCAAGCGCGGCTACAGCGCCGCCGACGTGGTGCGGCTGCGGGGTTCACTGCAGGTCGAGCACACGCTGGCCAAGCGCGGCGCCGAAAAGCTGTGGAACCTGATCAACACCGAGCCCTTTGTGAACTCGCTGGGCGCGCTGACGGGCAACCAGGCCATGCAGCAGGTCAAGGCCGGCTTGAAGGCCATCTACCTGTCGGGCTGGCAAGTGGCGGGCGACGCCAACAGCAACGGCGAGATGTACCCCGACCAGTCGCTGTACTCGGTGGACTCGGTGCCGAAGTGCGTGAAGAAGATCAACGCCACCTTCGCCCGCGCAGACCAGATCCAGTGGAGCGAAGGCAAGAACGACATCGATTACTTCGCCCCGATCGTGGCTGACGCAGAAGCCGGCTTCGGCGGCGTGCTGAACGCATTCGAGCTGATGAAGGCCATGATCGAAGCGGGCGCCGCAGGCGTGCACTTCGAAGACCAGCTCGCCTCGGCCAAGAAGTGCGGCCACATGGGTGGCAAGGTGCTGGTTCCTACCCGCGAAGCCGTCAACAAGCTGGTCGCTGCGCGCCTGGCTGCCGACGTGATGGGCGTGCCGACCATCCTGCTGGCGCGTACCGATGCAGAAGCCGGCGATCTTGTGACCACCGATGTCGACGCCAACGACAAGCCCTTCCTGACCGGCGAGCGCACGGTCGAAGGTTTCTACCGCACCCGCAACGGCCTCGAGCAAGCCGTCAGCCGCGGCCTGGCCTACGCCGAGTACGCTGACCTCATCTGGTGTGAAACCGGCAAGCCCGACCTGGCTTTCGCCAAGCAGTTCGCCGACGCCATCCATGCCAAGTTCCCGGGCAAGCTGCTGTCGTACAACTGCTCGCCGTCGTTCAACTGGAAGAAGAACCTCGACGACGCGACGATCGCCAAGTTCCAGCGCGAACTGGGCGCCATGGGCTACAAGTACCAATTCATCACGCTGGCCGGCTTCCACAGCCTGAACTACTCGATGTTCGAGCTGGCTCACGGCTATGCGCGCAACAACATGAGCGCCTTCGTCGAACTGCAAGAGAAGGAATTCGCAGCCGCCGAGAAGGGCTTCACCGCCGTGAAGCATCAGCGCGAAGTGGGCACCGGGTACTTCGATGCCGTCACCACGACCATCGAAGCGGACGCCTCGACCGCTGCACTGAAGGGTTCCACCGAAGACGAACAGTTCTTCGACCAGAAACACGGCTGATCGCAGCCTTGTAAAGAAGCAAGCCCGGGAGACCACAAGTCTCCCGGGCTTTCTTTTTCTTGGGTTGCCGTCGCTGGCTACATCGACGCTTCGAGCATCTCGCGGTATTCCTCGCGCGTGGCAATGCGGGGGTTGGTCTTGTGGCAGTGGTCGGCCATGGCGCCGTCGATCACTTTCTCGAACAGGTCTCGCGTGACGCCCATTGCAGCCAAGCCGGGCGCAAGGCCGAGCCGGGCGTTCATGCTGCGCAGGGCTTCAGCCACTTCGGTGCCCTTGCTGTCGCTGCTGCCGATTCCCATGGCGTAGGCCATGCGCTGCAAGCGACGGTCTTTCACCATCGACTCAGCGCTGGCGTTGAACATCACGACAGCCGGCAGGAACATCGCGTTCAGCGTGCCGTGGTGCAGTTTGTGGTTGACGCCGCCCAGGCTGTGGCTCAACGAATGAACGCAGCCGAGCCCTTTCTGGAACGCCATCGCACCTTGCATGCTGGCGCTCATCATCTGCCAGCGTGCCTCCCGGTCCTGGCCGTTGCGGGTGGCGCGTTCGATGTGCGCCCAGCCGCGCTCCAGGCCGTCGAGTCCGATGCCGTCAGCCGGTGGGTTCACGGCCGGTGCCATGAAGGTTTCCATGCAGTGGGCGATGGCGTCCATGCCGGTGGCGGCCGTCAGCAAGGAGGGCAAGCCCAGCGTCAGTTCCGGGTCGCAGATGGCAGCCCGCGGCATCAGGTGCCAGCTGTGAAAGCCGAGCTTGCGTCCGTCGTCGACGATGACGATGGCGCCGCGCGCCACCTCGCTGCCAGTGCCCGCCGTGGTCGGCACGGCAATCACCGGCGCCACGGCGTCTGTGATCTTCGCGCTGCCGCCTTCGATGGTGGCGTAGGTCTTCATCGGGCCGGGGTGCGTCGCGGCAATGGCGACGCCCTTGGCGAGGTCGATACTGGAGCCGCCACCTACGGCGATCAAGCCGTCACAGCCGTTGGCCTGGTAGACGGCGACGGCCGCGCGCACCGCCGCTTCGGTCGGGTTGAACGGCGTCTGGTCGAATACCGCATGGGGCACCTTGCCCAGGGCCGCCAAGGCCCTGTCCAACACGCCGGCCGCCTTGACGCCCGCGTCGCTCACGACCAAGGGCTTCTTCATGCCGATGCGCTCGCATTCTTGCGGCAGCAGCGCAATGGTTCCGAATTCGAGCTGGATCTGCGTCAGGTAGTTGATGAAAGCCATGGTGCAAAGGCCGTGCGAGTGGGGCAATCAGTATGCTCTGGCACACTGCCGCGTTCCATCGGTACATCCCATCGGTCCCCTGTGAGCCAAGCCCTTCTGACGCCTGCCATGCGCAGCGTGCTCAACCGAATCCGGCGCGCCGGCGTGCCCCCTCTGTATCGCCTGCCAGTGCCGGAAGCACGTGAGGCTTACGAACTGCGCGCCGAAGTGCTGGAGTTGCCACGCGCGCGGCTCGAACGCGTCGAAGACCTGCGCGTGCCCACGCCCGATGGCGCTGCCTTGCCGGCGCGCCTGTACGCGCCCAGCCGGGAACGCCTGCCCGTGCTGCTGTACCTGCATGGCGGCGGCTTCACCATCGGCAACCTCGAAACACACGACAGCCTGTGCCGCCAGTTGGCAGTCCGCAGCGGTGCGGCGGTGCTCGCACTCGACTATCGACTGGCGCCTGAGCACCGCTTTCCAGTCGCTGTAAACGACAGCTGGGCGGCGATGCAATGGCTGGCCGAGCAGGGCGGCGAGCTGGGGCTCGATAGCACGCGCCTTGCCGTCGGTGGTGACAGTGCCGGTGGCACGCTGGCTGCCGTAGCGGCACTGCACGCTCGCGACATTGGGCTTCGCCTGGCACTTCAGTTGTTGATCACCCCCGGCACCACAGCACACCAGGACACACCATCGCACCGCCAGTTCGCCGAGGGCTTCCTGCTGGATGCCGAGGGCATCGCCTGGTTCTTCGACCACTACATCGCCCATGAAGACCGCACCGATTGGCGCTTCGCCCCTCTCAACGCCGATGAGGTCGAAGGCGTGGCGCCGGCCTGCGTGATCCTTGCTGAATGCGACCCGCTGGTCGACGAGGGCGTGGCCTACGCCGACAAGCTGCGTGCCGCCGGCGTGCCTGTCGACCTGGAGCTCTACCGCGGCGTCACGCACGATTTCATCAAGATGGCCCGTTCTCTGCCCGAAGCCGGTATGGCGATGGACGCCGCCGCAGCAGCCCTGAAGAAAGCATTCGAGTCATGAAGAGAAGTGAGTTCCGGTTCGTTGAACGCCTGCGCGTGCGTTGGGCCGAGGTCGACATGCAGAAGATCGTGTTCAACGGCCATTACCTGATGTACTTCGACACCGCGGTCGGCGGCTATTGGCGCGCACTGGCCATGCCGTACCACGAGACCATGGCCTACCTCGAAGGCGACCTGTTCGTGCGCAAGGCCACGGTCGAGTACGAAGGCTCGGCGCGATATGACGACGTGCTCGACATCGGCGTGCGCTGTGGTCGCATCGGCAATTCGTCGCTGGTGTTCGGCTGCGCCGTCTTTCGGAACGACCAACCCCTGGTGAGCGGCGAGCTGGTCTACGTGTTCGCCGATCCCGCCACGCAGAAGTCGAAGCCGGTGCCGCAGGAATTGCGCGATGTGCTCCAGGGCTTCGAGTCCGGCAAGCCGATGGTCGAGGTGCGCGTGGGCAACTGGGATGACTTGGGCCGCGACGCGAGCAGCATCCGCACCTCGGTCTTCATCGAAGAGCAGGGCATCCCTATGCAGATGGAGTGGGACGAAGCCGATCCCGACCCGGCGTGCATCCACGCCGTGGCCTACAACCGCTTCGGCAAGCCGCTCGCGACCGGGCGCTTGCTCGAGCATGTGCCGGGTGTCGCGAAGATCGGCCGCATGGCGGTCACGCAGTCCATGCGCGGCAGCGGCGTGGGCCGCGCGGTGCTCGATGCGTTGATGAAGCGGGCGCGCGAGCTGGGCTATCGGGAAGCCGTGCTGCACGCGCAGACATCGGCGGCGGCCTTCTACAGCCGGGTCGGTTTCGTGTCGCGAGGGGTGACGTTTGAAGAGGTCGGCATCCCGCACATCGAGATGGTCAGGTCGCTCTGAACCACCGGTCGGTGGTCGCGGTGGGCTAGGCGGCGCTGGCTGCAGGCCGACGACGGCGCGGCCCTTCGGGTTTGAGCAGGCTGCGCACGCGTGTCTTGCGCACCAGCCCAGGCTCTGTCGGGTTCTCTTCGCTTTCGGTGACTGCAGCTTGTGTCACGTCCACCAGTGGCGTGTCTTCGGAGTACCGCGGCGGCCAGTCCTTCAGCAGCGAGCGGCGCAGCAGCGCCATGCCACCGGTCGGGCTGAAGGTGCGCTCCAGCACGTGGGTGACCAGGCGTTTGTTGACACGCTCGGTGACGATCAGGGTGCTGCAGCGGGTGCCGTAGCTCTGGTCTCCGGTGCGGATGAAGGCCGGTGACAAAGCCTTTTCCAGCTCGAGCGGAACGCCGGTGGACGGCAATTGCTCATCGGCGGCAGGTGTGCGGTCGGCCAGTGCCTCGAACAAGCGGCTGGTCAGCACGTCGAGCGAATCACTGGTCTCGACGGCGTCGCGCACTTGCTCCTTCAACGCGGTCACTTTGGGCCAAGGCGTGTCGAGCGAGGCGTTCGACAGGCCGTACAGCCCACGCTCCAGGCGCATCGGGCTGGCGTCGAGGTTGGAGGCCCAGAAGCACTCGCCGCGTTGAAAATCGGCCGCAATCAGGTTGAAACCGTTGTGCCCCGACAGTGCGGTGTGCATCCAGAACCGGTCGGGTGACAGGTCCCCTGCCAGCCAGCGCGGCACGATGGCGCCACGCGAGGGCGCTGCCGGGTCTTTCTGACCCGGATCGCGCACATTGGTGATCAGCGCCAAGCGGCCTTGCGTCGTCAGACCGAGCCAGGTGCCGCCAGCTTCCAGATCGCGTCCACCCAGGATGTCGGGTAGGCCGGCGCCCGGCGACCACCACGCAAGGCGGGCAGCAGGGCGCTTGAAGAACTCATCGCGGTTGGTTGCAAGAACCAGTGGAAACCGCCGCGATTGATCGAGGGCAAGCGCTACGAGGCACATGCGATGAAGCTTTCAGTGTGGCGGGAGCCGCTGATGAGTGTGACCAGCCGGGCATGCGCGGCGCTCTCGATCTCACCTTGCAGTGATGCAGAGATGCCGTGGGCACTCGAAGGGGCGGCGTAAGTTTCCATCCAGGTGTGCAGTCCATCCGCCGCTTCGGGGCGGCGCAGCAGCCGGGCCTGCAGTTCAGGGTGCCGCGCCTGCAAATCAGCTTGCAGACTCAACACCGCGGCTTGCAGGACGCTGGCGTTCTCAATCGTCGCTCGATAGTAGATGAACAACTCACGTGCTGAAGCCATGCGGAACGAGGAGGTGTGAACTATCAACGGGGTGCCACGCCTTTGTGAAAGGCGCGGTAATTTTCCACCGTTTGCCGCCCGCCCGCATCCCGCGGGCTAGGCAGGATGCCGCTTAACTGCTTCGACGCAGGGCCTGAGCGACTGTTTTGCCGAGCAGCCAGACACCCGATTTGACGGCGTCGCGCACAGGCGCCATGCCCACCGGATGGGGTGTCAGCCCGAGCCGGCGGCGGAGTTTCTCGTTAAGGTGCATCGCGCGTGTGAGCGAGCGAGTCCGGTCGGTATGGAAGAAGAGCGACAGCGTGATCGACACCTCGGGCCCGTTGCGCACGTGGTGCCCTGCAACGAACGGGATGTGCAGCGCATCGCCTGGGAGGATCTGGTACGGCGTGCACAGCTTCTCTGCATCGGGGTGCCAGGTGGCCCGTTCGCCGGAATAGGCCACAACGCTTTCGCGCACGCTGCATGGCACCGAGCGCGCGTCCCACTGGGGGAAGACGCTGACTTCCTTGCTGCCCTGGATCTGCATCAGGAAGTTCGAATACCGGTCGATGTGGAAGGGGGTCACGCTGTTCGGTGACGAGATGAAGAGGTAGAGCTTTGCGTCGTGGGCTTCGCGGCCGGCACCGCAGTCCTGCATCACACCCTGAACATCGCGGATCAGTTCCTTGTGCAGCGGGTGGAACGAGGCATCCGTGTTCGGCTCGCGGATCATGATGTACGAGTCAGACGTGCGGATCGTCTCGATGGTTTCTTCGATGCTCAGGCCATTGGCATGCGTGACGTTCGTGCGGCCGAAGTCGTCACTGGCATGAAGCTTTCCGCTGGAGTAGTGCACCTGCCATTCCGGCAGCGCCGGAATCATGCGGCCCAGGTTCTCGAGCGAGAGCGCCGGGTGGCCGAGCAGTTGGTGGTGAAAGCGGAAGGATTGCCGATCGAGAAGTTCGCTTTGGATGTCGTCAGCGAAACATGTTTTTTTGGTTGTCAAAGCAAGCACTCCGTGCTGGTTGCTGAAGCCAGCCTGAAATGTCGCTTGATTCAAATTTTTTAAAGAAGGTTTTTGTAGGACAAATGCCCTTTTTTCTGTCAGTCAACAGCGCTTGCGGCAATTTTTTGGAACTTTTCGTTCAATCCACAGCTTCCAGTGTTCCCTGGTAAGGCATCTCGATCTGCTGCAATAGTGGGCCTTCGGCACTGCCGAGATGCAGCGTTCCCTGGTTCATGGCCGCCAACTTGATCTCCGCGAGCAGGCCGCTGCCTCCGGCACCGTTGGGGCGCGGAACGGCGTTGGCCACCTTGCCAGCGGGCTGGCCCGGGTCGGCGCTGTGGAAAACTTCCTGGCCAGCGACGGCAGCGCCATCGCTCTCGAACAGAAACGTGCGCCGCTTGATCGTGCCGCGGTACTGGCTGCGCGCCACCACCTCTTGCCCGGGGTAGCAGCCTTTCTTGAAGTCGACGCCACCGAGCAGCTCGTAGTTGAGCATCTGTGGCACGAACTGGTCGACCGTCGCCGCCTCGATCGTCACCACGCCGCTCGCCACTTCGCCCCAGCGCCATGCGTCCGCATCAAGCGCGGGAAGGGCGGGCAGTGGCGCCTCGATCGGGGCCGTCCACAGATAGCGCGTGGTGCCTGCGGCATCAGGCAGGCGGATCACATCCGCGCCTTCATGTTCAGTCTTGCTCCAAACAGCGGCCGGTGCGGCCTGGCCCAGAAGCGCCGTGACCGAAGGACCCGCCAAACCGAGCAAGCGCCACTGCGCGGAGGCATCGCTGAGCTTGCACTTGGCACGCAGAACGAACATCGACAAACGTTTCAGCGTGGGAGCCAGCAGATCGGCGCTGCACATCAGCAGCACCTCGTCGTCGGAGCGCTTCCAGCCGATAAAGCTGGCCAGCAACCGGCCCTTGGCCGAGCAATAACCTGCCAAGCGCGCGTGCGAGGTGTCGAGCAATGCGAAGTCGTTGGTCAATTGGCCATGGAGGAACGCTGCGGCATCGGCGCCTTGGGCGCGGATCACACCCCAGTGAGCCAGAGGTGCCGCGCCGTCGAGAGAGTAGGGAGTCGTCATGCGCCGATTATCATCAGACCCCATGATCCAACTGCCTCCAGGGTTGATGCGGTTCGCCGCTGACCCATACCACTCGTGAAGTTTCTGCGCCGCCTGCTGCTGCTGGCTGTGCTGGCCGCGGCAGGGGCCGGCGCGGCGGTCGTGTGGTGGCTTGAGCAGCCGCTGGAGCTGGCCGCCGATTCGGTCGAGGTGTCGATCGAGCCCAAGACCACGCCGCGCGACGTGGCTTACGCCTGGGTGCAGGCGGGCGTGAAGGCGAACCCAATCCTCTTGTACGAATGGTTTCGATGGTCGGGCCAGGCGCGCAAGATCCGCGCAGGCAGCTATGAGGTGGAGCGCGGTGTCACGCCACGCACGCTGTTGAACAAGATGGTGCGCGGCGATGAGGTGATGGCCACGGTGCGCCTGATCGAAGGCTGGACCTTCAAGCAGTTTCGCGCCGAGCTGGCCCGCGCGCCCGATCTGAAGCAGGCCACGGCAGCGATGAGCGAGACCGAGCTCATGGCAGCCATCGGCGCGCCCGGCATCGCGGCCGAAGGGCGTTTCTACCCAGACACCTACGCCTTCAGCAAGGGCGCCAGCGATCTGGCCGTGCTGAAGCGCGCTTACCGTGCGATGAAGCAGCAGATCGATCTGGCGTGGGCCGAGCGCCCGCCCAACACGCCGTTGCGCAGTGCGGACGAGGCACTGACGCTGGCCTCCATCGTCGAGAAGGAGACCGGTGCGGCGAAAGACCGCGGCCTGGTGGCTGGCGTGTTCAACAACCGCCTGCGCATCGGCATGCCGCTGCAGACCGACCCGACCGTGATCTACGGCCTGGGCGATCGATTCGACGGCAACCTGCGCAAGAAGGACTTGCTGGCCGACACGCCCTACAACACTTACACCCGTGCCGGCTTGCCGCCCACACCGATCTCGATGCCGGGCCGTGCTTCTCTGCTGGCCGCCGTGAAGCCCGATGCCACCAAGGCGCTGTACTTCGTGGCCCGCGGCGACGGCAGCAGCCAGTTCAGCGAGTCGTTGACCGATCACAATCGGGCGGTCAATCAATACCAACGCTGACGCTCTTGGCACACTTTCCAGAATGACCGGCCGTTTCATCACATTCGAAGGCATCGACGGTGCCGGCAAATCGACGCACCTCGATGCGCTGGTCGAGCGCTTGCGTCAAGCCGGGCACGATGTTGTTTGCACCCGCGAGCCAGGAGGCACGGCGCTCGCTGAGCAGCTCCGCGAGATGGTGCTTCATTCGCCGATGGATGCATTGACCGAAGCCTTGCTGGTATTCGCCGCCCGGCGCGACCACGTCCAGCAGGTGATTGCGCCGGCACTGGCCCAGGGCCGCACGGTGCTGTGCGATCGGTTCACGGATGCCAGCTTTGCGTACCAAGGCGCAGGCCGTGGTTTCGATATTGGCATGCTGAACACGCTTGAGGGTTGGGTCCAGCAAGGGCTGCAGCCGGACCTGACCTTTCTCTTCGACGTGTCCGCGGAAGTGGCCGCTGAGCGCCGCATGGCGGCCCGTTCGCCTGACCGTTTCGAGAAGCTCGACATCGAATTCTTCGACCGCGTGCGGCAAGGCTACGAGGCCAGGCTGCTCAAAGCGCCGCAACGTTTCGCCAAGATCGACGCAGCCCAGTCACGCGAGCAAGTCTGGGCGCAGGTGGTGGTGCACATGGAGCAACGCGGGTGGTAGGGCAGGACGGAAAATTGCCGCTGCCCTGGCTCGGCACGCCGCTACAGGAAGCCTTGCGAACCCAGCGCGGACATGCGCTGCTGATCCATGGCCCACAAGGCATCGGCCAATTCGAGCTGGCCCTGACATTGGCCCAGGCCTGGCTGTGCGAAACGAACCCGACCCAACAGCCTTGTGGCGTGTGCACCAGTTGCCGCCTGGTGCAGGCGCATTCGCATCCCGACTTGTTGGTGCTTTTGCCAGAAGCGCTGCGCGAGTCGCTCGGCTGGGGCGGCGCTGAGGACGGCGACGATGGCGAGGGTAAGGCGTCCAAGGCCAAGCCCAGCAAGGAGATCAAGGTCGAGGCTGTGCGCGCGGCGGTCTCGTTCGCGCAGAGCACCTCGGCCCGTGGGCAGAGAAAGGTCGTGCTGGTCCACCCGGCCGAGCGCATGAATGCCATTGCCGCAAACACCTTGCTCAAGACACTCGAAGAGCCGCCTGGCGATGCCCGATTCGTACTGAGCTGCGGCGCGCCGGACGCTCTGTTGCCGACCATTCGCAGCCGCTGCCAGGCCGTGCCGCTGGCACTGCCGCCGGCCGCTGTGGCCAGTGCTTGGCTTGCGCAGCAACAGGTCGCCCAGCCCGATGTGCTGTTGGCTGCTGCCGGTGGCCAGCCGCTGGAGGCGCTAGAGTGGGTGCGCGAAGGCGTGGATGCAGTCACCTGGGCGCGGCTGCCCAAGCAACTGGCAGCGGGTGAGGTGGGCACCTTGGCCACCTGGCCGTTGCCGCGCTTGGTCGACGCATTGCACAAGCTTTGCCACGACGCGATGTGCCTGGCCTGCGGTGCGCCGCCGCGCTACTTTCCGCTGGCAGCCTTGCCCTCGGGCGCTGCTCTGCCGGCGCTGGTGGCCTGGTCGCGTGCGCTGCGTCAGACGGTTCGCCATGACGAGCACCCGTGGAATCTGCCCGTCATGGTGGAATCTTTGGTACTTCAGGCGCAGCAAGCGCTGTCGGCACCCGCCTCAGCGAAAGTGCATTCGGTACACTCCGGCCGATGAGCGAAGCGCCCGTACCACCCGTCCGAACTGCAGGCAACGTGTCAGCTGGCGGGGCCACGCGCCCCAGCGTGATCCAGCTGGTCTTTCGCGAAAAGGGCGCGCTGTACGCGGCCTACATTCCGCTGTTCGCCGACGGCGGGCTGTTCGTTCCCACGACACGCGAATACAAGCTGAACGAAGACATCTACCTGCTGCTCTCGCTGCCCGACGATCCGCAGCGCTACCCGGTCGCCGGCAAGGTGTCCTGGATTACGCCAGTCAACGCCTCCGGCGGCCGGACGCAAGGCGTGGGTGTCAAGTTCCCGTCTGACGACAAGACGCGGCTGCTCAAGATGAAGATCGAAGAGATCCTCGGCACCTCGATCCAGTCTGCCAAGCCGACCCAGACCATCTGAAGCTGGGGCATCTGCCCGCATGTACGTCGATTCCCACTGCCACCTGAGCTTCCCCGAACTGCACGAGAAGCTTGACGACATTCGCGCAGCCATGGCCGCTGCCGATGTCGACCGGGCGCTGTGCATCTGCACCACGCTCGAAGAGTTCGACGACGTTCATTCGTTGGCCACGAGCTACGACAACTTCTGGTCGACGGTGGGCGTGCACCCCGACAACGAAGACGTGCGCGAGCCCAGCGTGGCGGATCTGGTGGCCCTGTCCCAGCGCTCGCGGGTCGTGGGCATTGGTGAGACGGGGCTCGACTACTACCGGCTCAATGGCCGCTCCATCGCCGACATGGCCTGGCAGCGCGATCGATTTCGCGTGCACATCCATGCCTCGCAGGCCACCGGCCTGCCGATGGTCATCCACACGCGCAGCGCGTCTGACGACACGATCGGCATCCTGAAGGAAGAGGGCGCGTCGAACGGCGTTTTCCACTGCTTCACCGAGACCATGGAGGTGGCGCGTGCCGCGCTCGACCTCGGCTTCTACATCTCGTTCTCGGGCATCTTGACCTTCAAGAACGCGGCTGACCTGCGGGAAGTGGCGCGCTTCGTGCCGCTCGACCGCTGCCTGATCGAGACCGACAGCCCGTACCTCGCGCCCATGCCCTACCGCGGCAAAACCAACAATCCGTCCTACGTGCCCTTTGTGGCTCGGCAGGTGGCGGAGTTGAAGGGCTGCTCCGCCGAACTCATCGGCGAGCACACCAGCCGTAACTTCGAGCGGCTTTTCCCGGTCAACAGGGCGCCTGCAGAAGCGTGATTTCGTTCCTCATGTAAAACATGAGGAATGCAGTCTATCACCTTGTTTCAAAAGAGATTCCTTTGGTAGACGATCCGGTCTTGAGGGTGTCGATCTTGACCCTCTTGTCAGGGAAACACCGACCCTCGCTTTGGTGCCCCGCCGACTGCTGCAAAAAGACGTGGCGACCTACATTGTTTGCACCCCACCACAGTTCTATGGAGCTGACATGCAAACCGCCGAGATCCTTGCGAACCCGTTCTCCCTGATGATGAACCCGGCCGAAATCTTCGAGGCACTGGAGCGCTCGCGCCCCCTGGACCGCCTGCAGCGCCGTGTCTGCCGCCCCTTGGACAAGCCGCTGATCGCTCGCAAGGGCCTGGACATGAACGACTACGACAGCGCGATCGACGCCGAAGCCGAGTCCGACGAAACCTGATTTCCGCACAGCCGGGCATCAGGTTCGCCTGACCCGGCCGTTACTTCAGCTCCACCCGGCTCACGTTGTCGTCGCTGTTGCGGTCGATTCGCTTGTTGTACGGGTCGACCCCGGCGAACTTGGGTTCGCTGTCGACAACCGCCGTCAGCGTCTGCTTGCCGCTTTTCAGCGGCTGGCGCTCGAAACGCAGCACCGACGCTGCGTTGAAGCCTGACTTGCCAGGCTCGACCGTGAACACACCCACCTCGAACGGCTCGTCGAGCGGCGCCTCGGTTTCCTTGCCGGTACCGTCCGCATACAGCTTGCGCGCCTCGACCTCGATCTTCACCTCATAGCGGCCATCGGCGCGCTTGCTCGCCTGTGCCGACGTGACCTTCACGTCGAAGAGGGTGATCTTCTCCAGCAGGTCGGTGATCAGCCCGTCGTGTTGCGGCCCGGCCTCGGCGCGCAGTATCTCGATGAAGTCGCGGGTGTTCGAGTACGGCGCACCCTTGAAGGCGTAGCGCTGCAGCATCTTGGCCATGGCACGGTTCACCACGTCTTCACCCAGCGCCTCACGCAGCCAGAACATGGTCGGCGTGCCTTTGCGGTAGTGGATGTAGCCCTGGTTCTCCACGCGCGCCAGCGGCAGTTCTTCCACCACCTCGCCGCCGCGGTCGCGCAGATAGCGGTCGAGCTCGTACTTCAGGAAGCGGCGCACCTGGTCGCGGCCATACATCTTCTCCATCACCAGCAGCGCCGAGTACTGGGCAAAGCTCTCGACCAGCATCGAGCTGCCTTGTTGCTCGCTCGGCACGAGCTGGTGCCCCCACCACTGGTGCGCGATCTCATGCGCCGTGACGTAGGTGACCATGTCGATCTTGTCGGGGTCGGTGTGGTGGAACAGGAAGCCCAGATTTTCGGAATAGGGGATCGTGTTGGCGAACGACTGCGCAAAGTCCGCATAGGCCGGGAATTCGAGAATCCGCGCCTGGTGGAACTGGTAGGGCGAGAAGCGTTCGCTGAACATTTCGAGCGACAGCTTCATCGCCTTCAGCATGCGTTCGACGTTGTAGGCGTGCTCCGGGTGGTAGTACACGGCCAGGTCGACGTCTTTCCACTTGTCGCGCTGCACCGCGTAGCGGGCCGACTGGATGGAAAAGAAGTTGTTGACCGGCGCATCGGGCTTGAAGTGCGCGGTGCGGCGGCCGTTGGCCGTGGTGTCGCTCAGCGTGTAGCCGGGCGCAATGGGTGTCTGGTCGGCATCGGTCGTGAGCGTGATGTCGGTCGTGACCCAGTCGCTGTCCGAACGCAGGCCACCCTTTGCGCGGCCCCATTCATCTTCCAGCTTCGGCGGCCGCAGGTCGGCGGGCAAGCCGTGCTTGCGGCGCTTGGCGCGGTCGGTGAGCAGCACCCCGCGTGACATGCCGATCGCGGGCGTGAATTCGGTGTTGTCGAGAAAGCTGCCGTTCTCGACGATGCGCGTGAGCGGCTGGCCGTTCCCGAAGCCGCGCTCCTGGATCGTCGTGGCGAAGCTCAGCGTGCGTTTCTCGCCGGGCTGCAGCGCCGGCTCCAGCGCGTAGATGCGGTAGCGGAACTCCGGGTAATCCTTCTGCAGCGTGGCGCCGGGGAACTCGATCTTGTCGAGCGTCAGGAAGTCGTTGAAGGCGCTCACGTGAAGCGAGGTGAGCGGCTTGCCGGTCTTGTTGTGCAGCACGTAGCTGCCGATCGTGACGGCGCGCACCTCGCGGGGGTAGATCTGCACGTCGAGCTTCACGTCCGTGATGGTCGGCTGCGGCACCTTCTCGAACGGCAGCAGCGCCTTCTCGAGGTCGGCGAGACGGTCATCACGCTCGGGCTGGGTGATGTAGCGGTTCAGGATGTTGGTGTTATGGAAGATGAATGCACCCGCTCCGAGCCAGACCAGCGCACCGGCACCGAACAGCGCCAACGCACCACCACGCAGGCGCCGCGGCAACTGGCGCAGCCGCGGCATCAAGGCCGTGGTCGTTCCGCGCCGCCAAAGTGCGTACGCCAGCACCGACAGCATTGCGCCGAAGCCGCCCCAGTACACCTGCAGCCAGGTCTGGCCGACCCAGAAGCGGCCCGAGCGGTTCATGTCAGACAGCGGCACCGAGGTGCTGCTGCCATAGTTGTAGAGCACGTGCTCAAAGCCGGCCGTCGTCAATGCGATGGTCGCGACGATGTAGACCAGCATCACCGCCCAGCCGATGAACTTCTGCGGCACGATCGCCTGCACGAACACCGCCAGCACGGCGAGCTGCAGCGCGCTGATGGTCATCGGCAAGGCGAACCACACCAGGTAGCCCGGCAGGTCGAAACCGGTGTAGCCCTTGAGCACCTGCACCACCATGCCGGTGATCACGGCGGCCATCGCCGATGCGGCCAGCACGAGGGCAATGGCCACGATCTTGGGCAGCACGTGGACCCAGTCCGGCGCGGCACTTGCGTCGACTATCTCGTGCATGCGGCGCTCGCGGTCACGCCACACCAGCTCGCCGGCGTAGAAGATGGCGATGATGATCGGCATCAGGCTGAAGGCGCCGTTCAAGGTCTGCACCATCAGCCGCGTCACCGGCCAGGAGCCGCTGCCGTAGTACTCGCCGCTGAACCAGAGCGAGGCGCCCGAGTTGATGATGCCGATGAACAACAGCACAAAGAACGCCGGGCTGCGAAAGACAAACGCCATGTCGAAGCGGGCCATGCGCCACAGCTGCGCGCGGCGGGTGGCGGTATCGCTGCGGGGAGCGGGCAAGGCGCCTTGGCGCGCGACAGGGCGCGCTTCTTCGGCCACGGCGGCCGCAGCACTGCCCGGTTTGCCGGTCAGCTCGAAGCGGAACATCCGATACGCCCAGGCGAACATCGCCAGCCCGACACCCGCCCAGATCAGTCGGTTGGCCAGCAACAAGCCGCTGAGCGGCGGCAGCAGCGTGTTGCGCTCGGCGGCCGTCCAGTACTTGGTGGTGATCGTGAAGGCCGACATGCCGAACGGGTCGGCCAGCGCCACGATGCGGTCGTACTGCGGGTCACGCAGCAGGCCGCGCATCACCAGGTACAGCACCAGCGCGACCACGGCACCGACATACGTCCACATCATCGAGCGGGTGGCCGTGGCCAAAGCGAAGAAGCTGGCCGAGACGATCAGCAGCGTGGGCAGGCCGATGGCAAACAGCGCGTAGAGGTAGTGGCTCAGGTGGAAGGCGCCCACTTTCTCGCTGTCCAGCCAGGGCATCACTGACCCGACGGCCACGGCGAACGGCACCGAGGCCAGCACCAGCAGCGCCGCTGCGGTGGCGCCGCCGAAGCGGCCGATCAGGTAGCTCGCCTTGCCGACGGAGGTGGAGCGCAGGATGGGCGCGAAGCCCGTTTCGTCGTCGCGGATCACGACGTTGGCCACCATCGCCACCACCACGAAGATCGCGAAGATGCTCATGGTCGCCAGCGTCTGCACGATGGCGAAGGGCGAGTTGATGTTGACGTTGCCCTTGGCGCCGATCTGGATCTGGTCGACCGTCACCGAGCCGAAGGTGAGCAGGAAGAACATCAGGCAGCCGACCCACAGCACGGGGCTCTTGACCTGGTACCGCCATTCGAAGGCGGCGATGTGTCGCATCATGGCCGGTACTCCTCAGGCAGCCACGGCGGCGCGGTTGGCGTCGGCCTTGCGATCGCCGTGCAAGGTGGCGAAGTACACGTCTTCCAGGCCGGCCTCTACTGGCGCGAAACCAGGCTCGGGTGCCTGGTCGGCCAGCACATGGATCACCGGGCGGCCCGCCTGCAGGCGTGTCGAGATCACCGCCATGCGTTCGCGGTAGGCGGCGAGTTGGGCCTTGTCGATGGACCGCTGCCACACACGTCCGGCCAAGCCGTCGATCAGCGTCTGTGGCGCGCCGCTGCTGACAATGCGGCCGCCGACGAGGATGGCCATGCGCGAGCACAGGTCGGTCACGTCGTCGACGATGTGCGTCGACAGGATCACCACCACGTTCTCGCCGATCTCGGCCAGCAGGTTGTTGAAGCGATTGCGCTCCTCGGGGTCGAGCCCGGCGGTGGGTTCGTCCACGATGATGAGCCGCGGGTTGCCGATCAGCGTCTGCGCAATGCCGAAGCGCTGCCGCATGCCGCCTGAAAAGCCGGCGATGGCTTTCTTGCGCACGTCCCAAAGGTTGACCTGGTGCAGCAGGGCTTCGACCGTCTCCTTGCGTTCACCACGAGCGGCCACGCCTTTGAGCACGGCCAGGTGGTCGAGCATGTCGTAGGCCGAGACGCGCGGGTACACGCCGAAGTCTTGCGGCAGGTAGCCCAGCATCGCGCGCAGGCGGGCCGGCTCGGCGAGGATGTCTGCGCCGTCGAAGGTGATGCGGCCGGCGGTGGGAATCTGCAGCGTCGCCAGGCAACGCATCAACGAAGATTTGCCCGCACCGTTGGGCCCGAGCAGGCCGAACATGCCGCGCGGCACCTCGAGCGTCACGTCGTCGAGCGCGCGCGTTCCGTTGGGATAGGTATGCGAGAGATGGGAAATCGACAGCATTGTTCTTCTCCGTAGGTGGGTCGCCAGGGCGGCCGGCGGACTCTACGGGCGGCCAGGCGAGCTGGCAATGCGGTGCGGACAAACTGTCGATTTGCCGGGACGAGATGCAGCCTGCGACTGGCAGGCTGCTCGCCGTCGGCTCAGCCTTTGCGCTTGCGGGCAGGCTGCTTCTGGGATGCGGCAGCCAGCTGGACCGGGGCAGCTTCTGCAGGCAACAGCGAGGTCAGTGTCTCGGCAGGCAGGTTCTTCAGCTGGGACGAATCCAGCTTGCCGATGAACTTCCAGCCGGCTGGCAGCTTGATGAAGGCAAACGCCGTCGGCAGATCGACGTAGACGTCGTAGTCCTTGGCAATGGCCTGCTCGTCCTGGGCATGGGCGGGCGACATGGCGCAGGCAATAGCCAGTGTGCAGAGTGCAGCGAAGGTCTTGACTTGAAACTTTGACACCTTGATCTCCGATTGGTTTGTGAGTGAAGACAGTGTCGGATCGGCATGTTTCAAGCGCGCATCGCGGCGAAGGCGTTTCGTATCGTTTGTTCCGTCCGGCTTTCGGACCTGAAACTTTCGCGCGTTGCCGTTGCCGTTGCACGCAGCGCGACGCGTGCGGTCGACGTTATTTCGGCCCAGGCGCCGCCGGGTCGATCCTCAGGCGCACCGTGGTGCCGGCCCCGGGCGCGCTTTCGATGGAAAGCGTCCCATGGAGGGCACGTGCGCGCTCTTCCATTCCAAGCAGCCCGTAGCCGTTGCGCTGCTGATCGACGTTGAAGCCCACGCCATCGTCACTGACCACCAGCTCGCAGGCGGGGCCGTCCTGGTGCAGTGTCACGGAGACCTGCGTGGCGCCGGCGTGGCGACGCACGTTGCTCAGTGACTCCTGAACGATGCGGAACACCATGGTCGCCGCATCAGGCGGCAACAGATGTGCGCTCGCGTCGAGCTCGGCTCGGCACGGTACGTCGGTGTGCCGCGTGAATTCAGCCGCCAGCCAGTCGATGGCCGCAGGCAGCCCTGCATCCAGTGCGGGTGGGCGCAGCTGCGTGACGAGCCCGCGGATGCTGGCCACCAGACCATCGACCCGGTCGACGAGCATGTCGAGAGGGCCGGGTTCGGTCGCCCCCGCAACAGCCGAGCGCTTGCGCAACACCGACACCTCCATGCGGAGAGCGGCGAGCTGCTGGCCCATCTCGTCGTGCAGTTCGCGCGACACGCGCATGCGCTCCTCCTCCAGCGAGCGTACGTTGTGGACGCCCAGCATGCGCACGGCTTCGCGCGAGCGCTCCAGCTCGGACGTGCGCTCGGACACCAGCCCTTCCAGGTAACGCTGCCTCTGCGCCAGGGCGCGAATGCGCCATGCGTACAGCGACCATGCGAGAGCGATGGCCGCCAGAGTGGCTGCCGCATAGAAAGCCGACGTGCGCCACCACGGAGGCATCACGTCGAACCCGACGGATGTGACAGGTGAACGTGTCTGCGCGTCTTCGTCGATCGTCATGACCTCCAGCCGATAGCGCCCGGGCGGAAGTGTCGAGAACGTGACCTCCGGCCCGGCGCTCGCGGACCATGCGTCATCGAGCCCGACCAGGCGGTAGTGGAACCGCTGCGATCGCCGGCCTCCGAACACCAGGTTCCCAAACGCCGCCTTCAACGGCGATTGCGCCCAGGGCAGTTCGATTCGTGAGGCGACATCCAGAGCCTGCTCGCCCCGGACGAGCGAGACGATGGGCGCGTTTCGCTGCGGCACAGGGAACATCGAGTCCACCCGCTCGATGTGCTGCACGCCTCTGCTGGTGCCGACCCAGATCGAGCCGTCGGTGTCTTCGTAGAACGCGTGCTCGTTGCAGTCGTTCCACACCAGGCCGCTGTCTTGGCTGATGAACCGCCAGCTGTCCTTGTTGCGAACGGCCACGCCGGCGTCCGTGGTGATCCACAGCCAACCCCTGCGGTCTTCATGCATGCCCACGATCGCCCGTCCCATGAGGCGCGGCGGCAAGATCTGTTGCAGCGTCACCGAGCCACTTGTCCCGTGCGTTTGCCAAATGCCGTCGTGGGGCCCACCGGCGAGGAGGGCATCTCCGGCGCTTGTGCAGGCGATCGTGGTGAAGCTCGACGCGCTGGGCAGCGGCTTGCCGTCGCTGCCACGCACCGCGACACGCGCCAGTCGCTCACCGTCCCACCGGATCAGGCCAGCGTCGGTCGTGAACCAGAGAATGTGGGAGCTGGTCTCGCAGCCTGCAAAGGTGCGCGGGCCGTGGGCCGGATTCGGATTGATCTCGGTGTCGACCCTGCGCGGACGCGCCGGCCCGTCTTCAGGGTCGACCACGAAGAGACCTTGTTGTGTGGAGATCCAGATTCGGCCGGATGAGTCGGCGAGCAAGCGAAAGATCCGCGGCAATGTCGCCACCTGCGCCCGCTTGCCGGTCTTCGCGCCCACCTTGTCCAGTTGACCGGAGAAGTCGCCTATCCACACGTTGCCGTCGCGATCTTGTGCAATGGAACTGGCGGGTTGCAACGAGCGGTTCGGGTGCTCGGCGACGAGGCGCCGCTTCTCCGGCTGCATCAGAGAGATGCCGGTCGTTGTTCCGATGTGCAGGCGGTCTTGCCGGTCGCGCAGGATCGACCACACGTCATCGTCGAGCAGGCCGTCTTTCGAGGTCCAGGCAGTCAGGTGCCGGTAGCCGGACCATTGCGCAAGGCCATAGCCGGCGGTGCCCATCCACAGATTGCCATCGCGGTCGACCAGCAACGAGGTGACGCCGCTGGGCGCGGTCAGGCCATGGCGAGCATCCACCGGCTCCCATGCCGTGCCGGCCCAACGAACGATGCCCGTGCTTGAGCTCGTGACGATGCTTCCTGCGGCATCCTCGACGATCGGCGTGTCAGACAGCCCATCGCCGCGGCTGAGCTCAGGACGCGGCGGCGTGCGATCCATGAAGTCTGCCGAGCCCTTGGGCCGTTGCAGGATGCGGGTCGAACTTCGCAGCCACAGGTCGCCGCGGCTGTCTTCGTAGATGTTGCTCCATCCATCCGGCTCAGCCTCCGGAACGCTCGACACGTCGAGCTGCCCGTCGCGCCATCGGCAAAGGGATCGCGCGCAGGCCAGCCACAGCGTCCCGTCCTTCGTGACGTGAACGCGGTTGATGTCGCGCAACAGCCGGTGCTTTGCCATCTGCGCTTCGTCGAAGAACGGCCGCACCGACCAGCTGCCGGTCTCCGTTCGACGCATCTCCAGCAGGCGTCGCCTCGAGACGGCGAACACGCGGCCGCTTCCGTCGGAAGCCAGGTTGTTCCGTGCTTCCATGGCGATGGCCGCGCTCCCCATGAGCACGGGCACCAACTTGCCCTTGTGCATGCGAGACACGCCCGTCTCGGAGCCAATCCACAGGCCTCCGTCCGGGCTGACGTGGAGCGCGAGCACCTCCCGCAAAGGTGAATCTTCGGCGGCCTCCCAGCGCACGAACGCCAGCCCGTCGTAACGGTACAGGCCGTTCGGTGTGCCGACCCAGATGTAGCCGTCGCGGTCCTGGGCCAGCGCGTTGACCGAGAGGTTGGCGAGGCCTTCGGACTGGTTGTGGTACTGGATCGGGTACTGCTGCGCCAGGCCAGGGAAGGGCGCGCAGATCAGAGCCACGAGCAGGAGAACCGCCCAGCGCAGCCGTCTCGCAGGCGCTCGCCGAAAGAAGCGTTCGGTTACGCCGTCATGTGCTTGCACAGGCGTGGGGTACGGGTTCAAGACAGGCACAGTGCGGTCGACCGAAGAAGTGGTGCGTGGATGCGCATTGTGTTGCCGATGAAGCCGGTGCGGTGCCGCTTGGCGTGCAACCGCGCCGGCGCCCCGGGCCAGCACGCAGAAACGTGCTGTTGCCATGACCTAGAATTTCTCGCGCATGCGTTCTTGCGTGCCTCTGCAACGCACGAGGTGACAACGCCGACATGACTCCCGCTGGTTCACCACGCCCCGGCGCCACGCCTTTTTCCAAGCGCTTGCTGGCCATTGCGGCTCTGCTCCTGATGGCCTTCGTTGCCTGGCGGCTGGCTGATCTTCTTGTCATCGTCTTCGGCGCTACGGTCTTGGCCGTAGCCCTGCGATTGGTGACGCAACAGTTGGAACGGCTCCGGGTCCCGCAGCGCTGGTCGTTGCTGTTGACGGTGATGTTGATCGTTGTCGCTCTTGCGCTAGGCGCATGGTGGCTGGGCGCGCCCCTGGCAGAGCAGTTGGCAAAACTGCGCGAACGACTGCCCGCCGCGGGCGAGGCGGTTCTGCGCTGGCTTCATGGGCACCGAGTGGGTCAACTGGTGCTGGATGTCTGGAACGACGCGAGCGGCAACGGGGTCCCTTGGTCCAACGTTGCGGGCATTGCCACCACGACTCTTGGAATGCTGGGCGATGCGGCGCTCATCGTCATTCTCGGCATCTACCTTGCCGCTGCGCCAGCGACGTATCGCAACGGGCTGGTGCGCCTGGTGCCGGTGCCGTATCGCGAGCGAGTGACCTCGGCCTTGCAGGCTTCAGGGCAGGCCTTGCACCACTGGCTGCTCGGTCAGGCCTTGTCGATGGCATTCGTGGGCTTTTCTACCGCCCTCGGGCTTTGGTTGCTCGGCATCCCGCTGGCGCTTGCCATCGGCCTCATCTCCGGCGTGATTGCGTTTGTTCCGTTCTTCGGAGCCATCGCCGGTGGCTTGCTTGCCGTGCTGCTCGCGTTCACCGAGGGGCCTCGGGCCGCCCTGCATGTCGCGTTGCTGTGCGTCGCAATCCAGCAGATCGAAGGTCACGTGCTGATGCCGCTTGCGCAAAAGTGGGCAGTCCAACTTCCTCCGGCGCTCGCCATCGCCGCAGCCGTCGTGTTCGGCATGCTGTTCGGATTCGTCGGGGTGCTCTTTGCGACGCCGCTGATGGTCGTCACCGTGGTGATGGTCCAGCGCTTGTATGTGGAAGCATTTCTCGAGCAGCCCACTGCGCCCTGAATCAACCCGTCTCGTTGTCGCCGTGCTCCGGAAGCGGTTCAGGCAGTCGAGTCGCGAGCACCTTGTCGATGGTCTTGCCATCCATGTCCAGGATCTCCAGGCGCCAGCGTTCCCACTGCACGGAGTCGGCCTCCTTGGGCAAGCGCCCGGTCAACAGCATCAACATGCCGCTGAGCGTGTGGTACCGACCTCGCTCTTCTTCGGGCACGCCGTGCAGTTCGAGGCGGTCCTTGAGTTCCTCCACCGGAATGTGGCCGTCCAGCAGCCAGCTCCCGTCGTCGCGTTGCACGGCCCACGCCGTGGCGGCGTCACGCGGCCTGAACTCGCCGGTGATGGCCTCGATCAGGTCTTGCAGCGTGACGATGCCCAGCACCTCGCCGTACTCGTCCACGACAAACGCCATCTGCACGTTCGACGAGCGGAAGTTCTCCAGCAACTCCATGCCGGTCAAGGTCTCGGGAACGTAAAGCGGCGCCTCGAGCGGCTGCTTCGCAAGGTCTCGATCGTCTTCGCGCACCACGCTCGACAGCCAACGGCGCGCGTTCACCACGCCCACCACGTTGTTCAAGCTGGCCTGGATGACCGGGAAGCGCGTGTGGTCTGACTGTTCGATGCGCGACAGGTTCTCTTCGAAGGGCAGGGCGGCCTCCAGCGCGATCACGTCACCGCGCGGCACCATGAGCGACCCGATCCGCCGGTCGTCCAGCCGGAACACGTTGCGCACCATGTCGTGCTCGTGTGACTCGATCACACCAGCGCTCGTGCCCTCGGCCAGCATCGCGTGGATCTCGTCCTCGGTGACGG
>Ga0307516_10000382_pt1 | contig 57991 bp, 79 predicted proteins | sample 19_EM_MG_FD_203310 | JGI IMG/M metagenome (GOLD analysis project Ga0307516, IMG submission 203310) | Populus trichocarpa ectomycorrhiza microbial communities from riparian zone in the Pacific Northwest, United States - 19_EM | ecosystem: Host-associated > Plants > Roots > Unclassified | place...
TATTGCCTTGGCGTTTTTTGGCCCCCCCCCCCCCCCCCCCCCTATGTTGAAGCCATACTCAGTACACGTTCCAGCGCCCTCTCCTCAACAACTGCAACACAAACACTCCGAGCCCGTTTCCTATATCTAGCTTCCAATTGTTTGTCTATTGTCCAATATGCCTGTTGCCAGCAAAATTGCGCCGGCTGGCAGCAATGGCCACTGTGTGTTAGTACCAGACAACAGTAGCCTCCAACGGCCATCACTTTTTACTACAACAATCGTGATGCTCCTGTTCCCCGATTCTACCCGTGCAAGAAATGCAAGGGAAAGAAAGTTATGACCTATGGCTACTCTATTCGGCGCGTAGCGAAGATGCATGACATTGCTTTCTCACTACTGCAAAGAGCGATTGCTGCAAGTGGAGAAATCAAGACTCGATCCGAAGCTCACGAAAACGATATGACCCTGACAATCGCCGAAGAGGAAGCTCTAGAGGAATGGTATCTACATATGCATCATTGGGGCTATCCGACACGGCTTGACCTGCTACGAAGTATCGTTGAAGACCGAGAACGGCGGAATGTTGAATGCGCCAGCGATTTCTTTTACCGGATGCTTGATCCACTGACGGCGGTTATAAGACGGAAATCTGCTCGGTCCGAATCTCGATCTCATTGGAAAGAACTGGTACAAACGGTTTTTATCACGACATCCAGTGCTACCGGCAATGTACAGTCGGTCCCTTGACAATAGCCGCACATTGAACAACGATCCCAAAGTTATCCGCGAGTACTTCCGAGTATTGAAGCAAGCGATTCAGGAGTTCAAGATTAAGCCGCATAACATCTATAATATGGATGAGAAAGGATTCCTTCTTGGTTTGATTCAGCGTTCTGTTAGAGTTCTTGTCAAAGCAACAGAGAAGACAGCATTCCTTCGGCAACCAGGACAGCGAGAAACGATTACCGTCATGGTATCACTGGAGCTTTTTATGCAACTCTTCCAAGAAGCACGTAAGGAGGTGTTCACAAATCGATTGTGCCGAAGTGCTTTCCGTTCAACTGGCATTCACCCCGACGCCGTTCTTAAAAATATCCCCGAGCTCAAGACCACTGAGAACCGCATCGGCACACCTCCCGCACCCGACGGATCGACTCCCATGACGCCATCAAAGCGAACGACTCAAGAAGTACCCCTTCCTTCAACTCCTCATAATGCAATTGGAGTGAAAGAGCATGCTGCAGTTGTCTTGCAAGAATTTGACTCCTTAGCTTGTCAGGGAGTGGATATTGAGTCTGGTGTTCGAGAACGAGTACAACAGCTAGCAAAGTCTGCGCATATGTCGATGGCACGAGAAGCAATACAAATCGAAACCAACCGGCAATTGCGACGGCTGAATCGGACAAAGGGAAACCCCGATAACTCAAGTACACGACATGCAGGTAGCCGTACACAGTTGACCGATAAAAGATGTCGAGTCCTTACAATCGAGGAAGCCAGACTGCGGAAGAGACGGGTGGAGGAAAAAAATAGAGGTGGAGGTCTTGAAGCAACAGCGTTTGGAAGGGAAGCGGCAAGAAAAAGCCTTCGAGCAAGCGATGATTGAGTCTCCTATAGGTGGGATCTTTGAAGCACAACCAGCCGCAGAGCCCGGAGAATCCATTATTTTCAAAACAATGAACTCGCTCTCTGGCGCATCTGTGGTGGAAGTTCTCAAGCCTGAATTTTTTGTTGTTGCACCTGGTACGAGAACGGAGGATTATCAACATCCACCACCCCGGCTGAAGAAGGACAAGGTGAAGAGGGGCTATGCACACAATGGAAAGGCAGAGAATTTGGGTATTTGGACAACTGTCATGAGTAAAACCAAGGACGAATGGGCATTTATTCATATTTCATGTTCCACCGGAGGAGGATTCAGATACTCTTTCGTCTACACTTGCTCGTTGATGGGTTGTAGCTATGGTGGTTGTTGTGATGCCGACGGCAATGGCATGGAGCTGCCTGAAGTAGCTAGCCTTGAATCACACCTCGAGGACTGATTCACTTCCAGGTTTGATTCACTTCCTGCGCTACTACGTTATGCGCATGCAACTCCCGCACCGTCGTTTGACAGCGCAAGGGCTCACGTGGACCTCCCCTTGGCTTCCGCTAATAATGGGACCTTGTCTTCCAAATCGGAGACCCGGCTCAGGGGGGGGGGGGGGGGGGGGCCAAAGAAGGTGATGGTAATGATGGGAAGAATTTTACGTTTTCGTTCCCTACGTAGACTACTGCTATGTATACATACGGTATCGATTCTATTTTATGCAGACATTTACATGACCCCCCACTCCATCACCCTTTGAAAAGAACACGATCCGCGATGTAAAAGCAGACGGAAAAAGAAAAGAAAAATCAAAAGCAGAGAAAAAAGAAAGGGACAAAGTTGATTGTTCACCCCAGACCCGACCGCTTATACAGTGTACGCCAAAATGATTAAACGAGAAGGAAAATGAGAAAAGGAAAAAAAAAAAAAATAGAATATGGAAAGTAACCCCATGAATATTCCTAACCAAACGCACAAAACACACGCATCGTATTGACAGTAACTGGGACGACTAAGTACACCTGAGCGGAAAAGAAAAGGGAAAAAAAACAAGCGGAAATGGACAAACAGGTAGAAATCAGGAGAATACATTCATACAGGTATTGTCTTGTCTATATATCTGTTATCCAAATCCCTTTTAACCGCTCTTGCCGTATCCGAGATCCCATGTCGGCTTCAGACCTGCCGTCATGTCGTCCTTCAATGGCACTACGTCCGTGGGGATACGCGAGACGCGGTACGCACCAGCCCGGATGTTCTGAGCATGATTTTGCGAGACACCACTTCGACTGCTGTGGATGCTGCCTGCATCGCTCATCTCACCCTCGTTCTTGAACTTCTTGGGCGGCGCAAAGTCAAGCGCTGTGAAGGCGGTCGACTTGCGGAGCGCGTGGGGGCTGGGCATGGACGGCAGCTCCTCGAACGCCGAGGCGAGTGGGACGTGGGGCGAGAATGCGGGCGAGTACGGGCGGAGTCCTCCACGACCGTTGTCGAAGTCCGACTCGTCGCGAAGGACACGTATCGGTGGCGCAAACATGTGCGGTGAGTTGAAGGCGTCCTCCTTGAGCATCGATGGTGTGGGCATGACGATGAGAGGTTTCGGGGGCGCCATCGGCCGTCTTTGCTGTGCGGGATGGCCACTGGCAGACGAGTAGCTGCGGGGGCCTGGCGGAGGCATGAAACGTCCGCCAGCAGCAGAGCCAGCACGAGAACGCGGTCCGGGCCCACCGGCCGGACCCATGAACCGGGGAGGCGCACGGGGAGGCGGGGTCATAGCACGGCGGGTTACCGGCTCGGCGAATGGCTTGGAACCAGGCACAATGAAACGACCCGTCTCCGAATCGAAGACGGTTGTGTCGTCGAAGCCGTTGGTGTTGAACTCTTGGTGGTATTCGTCTTGGTATCTTGCCGGAGGCACAGGCATGGGAGGTGCATCAGCAATGATTTCGTCGCCAGAAAAGTACTCCTTATAGAAAGATCTGATACGCATGGCACGCTCCTCGGCAGTGTCCTCGGGATTCGCATCCGGAGGCAACGGCCTGAAGCCCATCGAGAGCCTGCGTCCGTCCATAGCAGCAGGAGCAAGACTCTTGCGGGCATCGGCAGTGGGTTTGGGTTGCACTGGTTGTTCCTGGATACGTTCCTCGACCGAAGCGTCGGAGAATCTGAACTGAATGCCCTCACCAACATATTCACTAGGTGCGTCGGAAGTGGGCCTCTTGTTGTCGTCCGTGGGCGGGGTGACAATGATGGGGTCATCGAATGGCGACACAGCGCGTTCCGTGGTGACAGCACTGCCGACTTGGAGAATCGAGGGCAGTCCAACGGCCTGGGGATTGCCTCGGGATTCCGGAGATTTGGCGCGTGGTGGGTATGCAATTTGAGGAGCGGGCGAAACCGTTCGAGCCAGAGAAGAACCACGAGGAGGGGAGGAAATCGGCATCTTTTGAGCACCGTTGAGAAGACCGAAATCCATCTCAGACCGAGATCCGTCCGGGCTATCATCCTGTCTAGTCGAGCGAGTGTAAAGAGAAGAGCCGCGCTGGCGTGCGGCAGTTCTGGGAGAACGCGGTGTTGTCTCTGAGGGGAGCCCGTAGCGATCCTCCATGCTGTGCACCGTGCGGGAGATCGAATGAAGAGTATCGTGAGATCCGTTGATTCCATTAGGCATCAGGTATGGCGAAATCACGGTATCCAAGTCCATGGACATCTGTTTACGGCTGCGGCTATCCACCTTCTCGCCGCTGAGCGACGCCATTCTCGCATGGGCCGGGCCCATGCCAAAGTCCATGCTCTTAGTCTTATCTGTTTGTTCCTCCTCCTTGAGTTTCCGCATGTGTCGGCGATGCAAAAACAACAAGACCACCACGGCGGCCAATATGGGAACACTAGACACCGTCCGTCAGCGAGGAGACGACGGAGAATCTCCATGTTCCGACTTACGCTGCTCCCAAGATCATGGGAAGCTTGCTGCTAGCTCCAGCAGGCAATTCGCACTCCGGAGAATCATCCCCTGCTTTACATGTAGTCGTCGGCGCACGTGCACGCAGCGCATGGCTCTGCGTCCAAACATCATTCCCATCCAGTGACGTAGGGCCCCCAAAAGCACCTCTGCGGGCTAAACGATGGTGATGCCATCGAATATCGCGTACGTGCCGAGGCATCGTGTGAGGTCAAGCTATCGCCAAGGAGTTCAGCCAAGCCAACTTGCGAAGCGATTCGGTTGGGGAGTGCGACGAGTGACCGGAGCTCAGGTGTCAGCGAGTGAACCTACAGATTTGATAATGACAACAGAACAAGGTGTTTCCGAGACTCGCTGCACGACTGCGTGAGGGGAGTAGGTAGATGACGGCGTGACAAAATGTGAATGGCTCTCGATTCGTGTGTTGCTTGTTGCCGAGCCACAATGTTGGATTATTATTGTTGTTGCTGTTCTTGTGTTTAATATTATTTAGTAGCAGCGTAAGTCGTGCGGGCAGAAGGATTGTCTCGAGGAAGCTATCCGATTGTCGACGATGCCAAAGAGCGGTAGGGTATTATTCTTTCAAAATAAAGATCGTGGCAGTATGAGTACGGGCATGTAGTAAGCAAGCAAGTAGCTAAAAGAGTGACTGGAAACCTGATCTCCGTGGTGTTCGAATTCTGCAGGGCGAGTCTCAAAGAGTGACTGATGTATCTCCACTGGCCGAGAGCAGCAGAAGACAGATCGGAGGAGGGGGGCCACGAGATCTGGAGACGGGAGAGGTGAGGTCGGGAACGAGGGGGGAGGAGGGGGGAGGGAGGGGAGGAGAGGAAGGAAGGGGGGGGGGGGCGGACGGGCAAGTGAGATGGAAGTGAAGAAGAGGAAACCCAAATCAGCACAGCACTCTGAACGCCAGAACGGGAAGGGAGGAAGGCGTTTGCTCTTCGCGGTTTAGTTGGATCTATGGCCAGAAACGATCGTAGCGCACACTCCAGTACACAGATACTTGCCCATGGCCCTTCCATGCTCTGTCGGACAGATGAACGAGCCATCCGGCGAAGACCTGCGAGCATCCGTCCCTTCTGCCTCCCGTTCCCTCTTTCCTCCACTCCCTCCATCCTCCATTCCCTTTCTCTCTCTCTCTCTCTCTCTCTCTCTCTCTCTCTCTCTCTCCCTTCCGCCTCCATTCCCTCCGTTCCCTCCATTCCCTTCACTTCTCTACGCCTCTCCGCCCCCAGCCCGCGCAGGCACTCCTCATCTGCGCCTATGCCAGGTACCACTCCGACAGAAGGGAAAAGGGCATCCTTGTGCAGACATGTCATGCCTGAAGTTGCAACGCTCCACCGAGAGCGTTAAACGCCTGTCCAATATGGGCGTAGGCGGGGCGGCGCGCTCAGCCAATCGCAACGGGGCTACCCCTTAATCCCGCCCACCTCCCAAAAATGAAGGAGTGCAAGGGGGATTAGAGGGTCAAACCGTCGATGGCGGAGTGGGAAAGGAAAGGAAAGGAAAAAAATGTCCAAGGATGAATGATGCGGCCCCTCGCCCAGCCTGTATCGGGGACTGCGGGTGCTCGGTGGGCACGGCGTTCGGAAATTGCGGTGAAAGGTTCTGTGGCTGCGGGAAGACGATACGGGTGCATCATCGCGATGTGGACGGGGGGGGACTGGGTTGATTCGACAGGAGCGGTGGCAAAACGCCTGCCGTCAGTCGCGTAAGAGGGAACAAGGAGCGACGTGCTTTTTATTTTTATTTTTATTTTGGTCTAATTTATTTGATTTTGTTTAATTTTGTTTGCCAGTTTGCCTGTCTGGTGTTCCCCTGCCCGGTGCGTTGGTACATGTCGGAGCCGGCTCGTGTGCATCGGGCAGGTATCCTCAGGCGTCGCTGTGGGCAACAGGAAACCCACGCTGCGGTGATGGAATACATAATATTGGCACACAGCGACCTGAAACGTGTGGGTCCGCATCGCACACACACAGCCCAGCGGTAATAATGTGATTTCTGTGCTGAACTCCGAACCGCGCATGCATATAGATACTCCAGATAAGATGTATGCAATCTATGATAATATCCAGATGGGCCATGTCGCGGCGTGCAATCGTCTTCTCCATATGTACTCTATGCAGGTACGTGCTTTCTGCTGGCAGACCTGCCCGATCCACGAGGCAGCACTTCACTTGCTGTGGCGACGGGTGCGCGGTTGCAATTCGGAGCAGCGGGCGTGGGGATCCGTGACTCCGGCATCACTCGTTCCATATCTAACTAGACTGTGCCGCCGTCCGTGACGAACGATCACACGCGAGGCGCCGCAATGTCCACGCGTGCATCAGCTTTGCGACGACAGCATCCGCCGGTACGACACGGGCCGCTCCCTTCGCACCGTTCCCTTCGCTGCATACCTAGCCATTATTGTCCGGATGTCCGCGGGCACTTTCGCGTCGTCCCTGCCTGTGCCGCGATCACTCGGCCCACCGCCGGACAAACTCGGGATGTCTCCAGTTCTACCGATCCTGCGCGTACGGTCTCCCCCACGACAGCTGCACCGAGCGATGAACGACCGGACCGTTGGGGGGTTATCTTCTCCCGGTACTGACGAGGCTCTCAAGTGCGCCAAACTCTGCTGTGAAGTCACAGCCGTCCACGCCCGTCTTCTGCCCCACTTCGGTTGCGATCGATACCGCAAGGCGAGCGGCACCAGCCCCCCACAGAGCGGAAGCGTATCTACCTCACGTGTGTCTGCATACCTGCCTTCCGGAAGCGCCGAAATCGAGACCAATGGATCGGTTTGTTGGTTGGTTGGTCGGTCGGTCGGTTGGTCGGTTGGTTGGGCGTGGGGCTGAAGAGCCACCACCGCCCCCATCCCACCGCTCTTGACAGCCTGCGTCGGTAGGGCTTGACGATTCGCTACCAGCGACACCACGAATCAAAGGGACGGCCCCCCCAGATCGCAGTCGATTCCTCGGTATCCAAGCTGGAAATTCGAGGAGGATCGAGGGCCCAGCCGCCCTAGTCGACGGTCTCCAGAGAAATAGATATGCAGCGACGGTTTCGAGATCCGCGCGGAAATGGCTGCACACACACATGTCTACATAACCGCTGAGAACTCCCCCCAATGCGGTATGCATGTGTGCGGTGCTTATGCACGGCGACTTTGTTTTTTTGCACGTAGCTATATACATACATAAGCTTTCAACATCAACATGTAGACCCGATCCATGCTGCCTTTCGGTGGCATCGACAACCGGACGCGGTAGGCGTGTCGAGGGCCAGCGGACGTTGCGTTTGCGACAAGAGGAGGGGCATTTAGATATCTACTGTACGGCACAGGATAGAGTGAGCCGCGGATCACGGTTCTGTCTCTTTGTTGTCACGGGTGATGGAGTTAGCAATTGGTGGGATATCTGCATACATACATAGGTACCCGGCTGAGTCCATCCCGGTGCCAGTCCCCGCAGACATCAGCCCATTCTCGCGGCTCAGCCTCGCAGGCGGGCTGGTAGCAAGGCCCGCTACATATGTACGTAACCGTTCCAGCTCAGCTGCAGACCATCTGGTAGTAGGTGATGCAAGTGGGGCGCCTAATGGAGAAGCCCGAGCCGAGCAACCGAGCAGACGGCGAAGCTTCCATCGCGTGGGGAAAAAGTGCTACTAGATAGTACATAGTAGTTACATGCGTAGCCATGTTCCCTAGCCACCGCACAAACTCCAGCCACTACTTAGTAGTCAGCGACCCCACGTCGGTTACCCTACCACGACGTACCAGAATGCGCCCAAACCTCTTACATCCCCACGAGCACAGCTACAAGCCGCAAACGAACCGCAGCCGATCCGACCCCAATGCCGCCGAAAACGTTCCTCGCCGCCGCGGCCGCCGTGCTGCGGCCACGGGCCATGCTCCGGCCGCCGCGGGTGCCGCGCGCGCAGCCTTTCACGACCACGCCCGGTGCCGCGTTCGGCCTGCGACCGCAGCGCATCTCGTCGTCGGGCTCGCCCGTCCTGCTCGAAGCCTCGCGCGCAGCCGCACTCACGCGCCGCCAGCTCCCCACGCGCGCCGGCGCGCTCGCTTACAAGACCGGCATGACGGCGCTGTACACGGCCAAGGGCGTCCGTATCCCGTGTACAGTGCTCACGCTCGACAGAGTGCAGGTCACCGCCGTCAAGGACCGCCAGACGCACGGCTACTGGGCCGTGCAGGTCGGGCTGGGCCACCGCAACCCCAGGAACGTGACGCGGCCCATGCTGGGCCACTACGAGGCGTGTGAGGTCTCGCCGAAGAAACTGCTCAGGGAGTTCCGGGTCCGCGGCGAGGACGGCCTGCTGAAACCCGGAACAATCATCACTGCCGACCACTTTCGGGTCGGCCAGTTTGTGGACGTGCGCGCGGACTCAAAGGGAAAGGGCTTCGCCGGAGTATGTGCTTGTTCGCGCGGCATTTTTGTGGACGTGCTGATGCAGGTGTAGGGAATGAAACGATGGGGATTTTCGGGCCAGCCTGCGTCGCACGGTAACTCGCTCACGCACAGAGCTATGGGTTCCGCCGGTCAGTCGCAAGGTGGTGGTTCGCGTGTGCTGCCGGGAAAGCGCATGGCCGGACGTATGGGTGGTCAGCAACATACCGTCCAGAATTTAAAGGTTCTCCAGGTCGATCCGGAGCTCGGCATCGTAATCGTCAACGGTACGTCACGTCAAGAAACGCAGTGGGACAGCATGTACGGCACTCTGACATCGCTTGTGTGTAGGAGCGGTGAGCGGACCCAAGGGCTGTGTGGTGGAGTTGCAGGACGCGATCAAGAAGCCTATGCCCGAGGCGGTTCTTGCGGAGGCACCATGACCTGAACCATCATATGACACTGTGTAATATCCGTCGCAACCAAATGGAAACCATGCCTTTCAAACTAGGTGACAATCTAACTAGTACTCTCAGCATGAAAAGTCTGCAACCTGTGGTATTCAAGTTCTGGCCGAAAGAACGACTGCTGAGTTATAATTCACCATACAGATGCACGTAGTAGATTCACTGTATCATACAGAAAGGGAATATTACCGAGAGTGATCAATTGTCACACGGCCATCCTACAATTCGACATCGTCCATCTCGCTCGGCTTGATCAATCCACCAACCCGTGCAGCCTTCTCCCGCTCAGCCTTGCGAGCCTCTTCGGCCGCTATCTCTCTATCCTCAGCGAACAGCTCAGTATTGTCTCCGGCCGAGAACTCCTTGAGCTGGATCAGGAAGTCACGCAGATTTAGCTTGAACTTGACCAAGTCGTTGTTGAGCGCGAAGAGGCCATCAACAAAGGACTTGACTTGGTTCCTGGTAGCCGGTTAGCATCTGTTTGGTAAATTGTGATGCTGTGGATACCTACGGTTGGAGGTGCGAGAATGCACTGATCAGCAAGCCTGCAACGTACTCGCGCAGGAACTGCGAGTTGGACGTTCCAGGTGGGACTTGGTCCGTGTAAAGAGGTGCCTGCACCTTGCCCGAATCCACAAAGTGAAACATCCGGGAGAGCAGTAGCGCCTGGAGCTTGAAGCCTGGGTCGTGTTAGCCATACCTGTATATCCGCCAGCACCAGGGCGAAAGCTTACCCGCTTTGTGGTCGGCGTCCGTGAGGACGAAGAAGATGTCTTGCAAGATAGGAATGAAGAACTGCTGGAAGAAGCTACCAGCAGTCTGCGCATCGGTTTCGGCAATGTTGTTGATCAACTCGATACACATGTTAAGACCGGCCGCTTCAACCTCGCGATTGTCGTGCTTGCTTGCCCACAGACAGGCGTCGATGACGAATTTGAATTGCCGGCTGTCCAGCTTGAGCAGTGCCTGGAAGCAGCTCAGGTTGATTGCCCTCAAAAGCTTGAAGAACTCAACTCGGTGTTCTGGGTACTCGGAGAAGTCCTTGTTGATCATCTCTAAGGTGCACTCAAAGACATTCTCCATGATGATTGGGATCTTGTCTTCCATCATCTGCTGAAGCTTGCTGATGATGGTGGACATGACATTCAAAACTTCGGCGTCTCTCGCGTCAGGGACATTGCGGTTGTAGTCAACGAGAACGGCATCCAGAAGGACGGGAACCATGCTGGTGTCTACCATCTCAAGGTCATCCGCTTTCTGGATGTAGATTTCGATCAGCTTGAGAATTTCCTTCTTGACAGTGCGAAGTCCACGGATACGAGGCATCTTGGGAGCTACGGGCCCATCCCTTGCGATACCTTCCGACACCATCTGGCTCACTGCACGATACATAGTAAGCATATCCATGTAGATGCGTCCGATCTGCGGGTAGAAGTAGGTGCCGATCGATGTGCAGGCCGAGACATTTGTTTTCATGATGTTCCCAATAATCTTGACCGTTTCCGTGTTCTCGAGGATGGTAGGATTCTGAGCAGCCTCATGTATGATTTGATCCCACTGGTGAAAACATCAGCATTGTCTGGGATCCAATGCTAGTCTAGTAGGGGCATACCGCTTGATTCGGGAGGAGCATGAGGTCAGCAATCAGTCTCTCCTGAATTCCAGGTTGCCCCTGGGCACTAATCATGTATCCACAGGCCTCGTAGAATGTGTGGACTTGTTGCGGAGACAGATCACATGTTATACGCTGCATATTACGCACAATCTCGTCAATAAATGGTTCTGTCTCGCCTGGCTGAAGCGCAACAAAGTGGCGCCTGCACTTCTGCGCGATCTTGATGAACGTATCGCAGGCCATGTCCTGGACACCTTCGTGGGTTTCGTGCATGAACTCGAACAACTTGTTGACCACGGTCTTCAGGAATTTCCAGTGAGCCTTCAGGAACCGTGGGTATTGCCCGACAATGTACATGATATTCGAGGCCACTACAGCCTTGTTGTCCTTTCCTCGTTTCATCTCAGTCAGGCCCAGGAGATCTTTGATAACGGTGACCAAAAACCGCTTCTCCGTCTCCTCGTTCATGGCGCCGGAAATGGATCCGATGGCCCAGCAGAGAGTGTTGCAGTTCGCCCACGACCACTCGGAACCGTCCACCTGCTTGGCGAGTTTTTCCGACATGATTGACTCCGTATCGACGACATCCAAGTGTGTCAGGTAAACGAGACATTCTCTGGTGGCCTTGTACAGCTGGATCGTGTCGCTCTCCTTGACGAATTCGCGAACAATTTCTCCTTCATCGTTTTCGACAATCAGGACCTAGTCGCACTCGTAAGCAATGATACCTAGGTTCAAGACGGAGGGTATATACCTCTTCGGGCTTGACCATCCGCTCAATCATGACTTGGCGGAGGTTGGTGAGCACGTCGTGGTACAAATGCTTCCGCAGCGGAAAGTTGGCGTGCATGGTGGGGTGAATGGCGCCACCACCGCCGGCAATACCACCAATCATCTCCCTCATACCCAGCAGTGGGTTGACGTCTGCCATAGGGATGTTCTGCATCTCCTCGTACAGTTCTTGGACCAGCTTATTCCAATATTCCAAGCAAATCTTGAAAATCTCGCGGTCCTCGATCTGTGAAATCCGTATCAAGTAGAAGTGGGCGTGAGAAAGGAAATCCTTGTTTGGGATCTTTTCGATGAGCTACTCACATCGTCAGTACGCGCTCACACAGTAAGAGAGTTTGGTTCTCGTCACCTGAACATGCACCGTGAAGTAGTTGCAGAGGAACAGCGCAAGGTTTTGGATGAACTCTTGATCCCGGCTGTTGCTGGTGTAATATATGGACCGCAAATCGGTCGAGAGCGGTATTATATTCGATACGCTGGTCATGACAGTCGTGAACATATGGACGAGCTTATCGTCATACTCGAACTGCTTGACCTGCAGGCCACCGATCTCCGTCAAACACTTCATGGTGACATTCCTGAACTCCGGCTGTTCTAAGAAACGTGTGCGAAGGGTATCGATGATGTTGGTTTCAAATATGTATCCCAGGGGGATCCAATTGAGAAACCGCAGCAAGGTCTCCAGCGTTGCCTTCACTAGACTAGGCTGCTCGGCCATAGACAGCACCTCCGAACACAGCTGGAAAATCGATGAGAACTCCTGACACATCGTGGTTTTGAGATTCTTTGTCTTAGCTTGTGTCATCTGTTCCGCTGAAAAGTCAAACACCTCCTCGGACAACAGCCGGAGGATAGCCATGTTGTTTTCGCAGATCGAGAAGTTCGTTCGACAGGAGCTGATGATCTCGTTGATGAAGTCTGGCCAGTCGTGCGGCCAGTCCTGCTTGAGGATGGAGACGAGCACAAGGTTCAGCTTGTTGATCAGCAGACGCTGCTGGATTAGGCTCTCCGGAGTAGAAGAGGCTTGGATGATGAAGCCGACAACGAAGTTTCGTATTCCTATTCCGTCAGCATCAACTGTTCCCACCGATTCGAGTCCATTGCACGAAGAACCCACCCTGCCGCTGTTCCTTCGGAAGCACCTTCCATCGCGTCTGGATCAAGTTATCCAAGACCTGTAATCCGAGGACTGGAACGAATTAGCACCGGGCGCAGAAGAGAGCAGGGTCAGGAGACAGTCGGGTGGGGCGGTGGTGTACGGTACATTTGGTTTGCGGATAGCTGGCGGTTTCCAAAATCTTATCAACGAGGATCCAGGAGTCGGGATTTTCTCGGAACTGGTCTGGTCAGCGCCCAACCAACAACTTCGGCGCGACTCCGGAAGGCCTACCTGATTCAAGATCTGCTGGGCGTTTGTCCTCTGGAAGGGTGTACAGTAATCAGCATATCGTTACCAGAGGGGGTCGTTAAAAGCGAGTGGTTGTTACCTCCTGCCCAGCACCTTCGTAGAACTCGCGGACATGCTTGTCCAACTCCTCGATAGACAGGGCAGCCATTTTACTGACTCGGTCAAAGACCCCTTTGAAGCGGAGAAAACTATGTGGTGAATCTGACAACGATGTGGAGGGGGTGCAGTAGTAGTAGGTTGTTCCCCGATAACAGCGGGGTTATCAGGGATGGCGGGGTAGATGGCGGGATGGTGTTGTATGTTGAGCGCCTTCGCACTGCAGAGTATGGTGGTATTTAGAGAATGGGTGGGGGAAGACGAGGGGGTATTATAGGTTGAGCTTGCAGAGCGAGTTGATGTTAATGGTGGATGGCGATGGAAAAGGTGCAGAAGGGGCGGGTATGTACTTGGTTTCGCGTTCGTGTAGAGTAGACTAGAGCAATGACGGGATTGGAGGTGCTGCCGCTTACTAGAAAGGATTGGAGGGTGGTAGATAGCCAGAGCCTCAACTTAGCCGGCGGTTACCCTCTCGAGTCCGACTTGGGATGTGCTATTCTACCGTACCAGCTGCTTACAAACGCACCGTAGGACGCTGGTGCACGAAATTGAACTCGCTTGAATTTCGGTGCGTTCGGAATGAGCGACATCCCACCTTGCTGTACCCACATAGACGTAGGCAGTCACACCGCCTCACTCGGTACATCACCGTTCAGTGGTAGATGGCGGCGCAAGATCTCGCTTCGACTCGCCATGATCTAGCTAGGTCGCGTGCAAATAATGAATAAATAGAGAGCTCGCTTCGAGCGGACCGGCGGGAAGCCCTAACCAAAGCGACGGTATTCCGCTCCAGAGCATCTCTCAGATGTTCTCTAGACAACTTGATAACGCCTACCGAATTTACGCACACCCACCCCTTCGACACCTTCTATGCCATGGCCGCTTCTTCCACGTCCGCCATATAGCAAGAACGCGTCACGAATCAACGCTGTGTGTCCGTACTATGTAGCAGAACATCCCAACCGAGCGTTTTCGGCGACATCAAACTCGGCTCGCAGCGAGGAGAGTCCTGGCATGGAGTCGAGCCCGACACGGCTCTCGAGAATGCTCTCCCGTCTACCCGTGCTGCCGCCGTCTTCCGGAGGGCTCCGCGGCCGAGGCTAGGGCTCGAGATTGTTGGAGGAGATGCCGGATCGGGCACAGAACAGACCAAGACGACCTGCCATGAGCCCGGATGGCTACCTATAAGATTGAAGAATCTGTTGACTCTAAAACACAAGATCTGCGGTTACTGCTGCGGGAAGCATTGCGAATGCTGTGGAAGGGGACTGAGATTTTGATATGGAATGAGCTACAGAGCTGGATGCGGCTGATGATTCGACTGGTACATGTGGTTTGGAACTATCCTTTGATCGTAGCGGGTGGGAGCTCCAAAAGGACCTCGAAAAGGGTTACCCCCTCCCAGTGTCAAACACCAACCATTTAATAAAGGCTTTGGAGTAGATGAAATCTTTTCCGGATGCTAATGGAGGCTGGCTAGATCTATTCTATAGCGGTGAGCAACACTAAATTTACAATTTGCCGAAATGTCCAAACTCTCCGATTTCTCCACCCTTACATGACTCCCACCACACCAAATCTTGTCGGCACCACTTATCTACAATTCATGAAATTCCGTGAAGCAGTTGCGCTGACCGTTTAGACAGGGTAGCACGGCACAGGCCTTACATTCCACCGGCTTTTGGTAAAAGTCGAGATTTGCCTTTCCAACCTTCACAGCCAACATAGCAGCCGCTGTCCACCCCCTAGGTGGGGGGGAGGGGGGGCTCAAAGGCTAGAGTCAGCCCTCACGCACACTGTGGTCTGAATTCCTTGTGCGTCATGAACGCCCAGTGCACCATACCATTGTCTCATCGACGGCCACATGTGTGGGGGGCATCCTGTAAGGCTCGCGAACTTTTCCGGAGTTGATCAAGGACAGTATCAACCTTCGCATGCCACAACCGCCGCCCACAGGAAGTGCGAAGGGGAATACCCGGCGCGGCTAGACGAAAGTACTGCTCGATCTGCTCAAACCGCGTCTGTCCATGAAGCCGCTGGCAGAGTGGCTGGCGTTGATACCGTAGTGTTTCCAGTAAGTAGTCCTTCACCGCAGCCAAGTAATGGACGCCCATGTGGATGGGATACCGAGCTAGCGCCCTATCTCGCCTGCGGTAACGTCGTGCCAAGGCCTACATCCAATTTTGTCCTGGCCATGCCGCTTTACGACTGCATAGGCGTTGGAATTCTTTGCTATCGTCGCGAGGGGGTTTTCGGTAAGGAACAGTTGGATCGGCTCAACGTCGTCAAGTGTACGGATGGATACGGGCAAGGTGTTGTAGGCTCATAGCTTAGGGTGTAACGGGTAAAACTCGGCCCCTGGATCTGCCATCTGAGGTGCCGAGGGGGTAATCTCTAGAATTCGGGGGGTATGGCGAGTGATAATCAGTGAGCCTGCCTTTTTCACCAGCGCTTTGCTTTTGTTGGATCTGGAGGGTGCAGGTGGATTCTCGTCTATCGGGTCCCATTCCCCAGAGAGGGCGAGGCATAGTTGACCTTGGTTGATTTATGGGTGGATCCTCTCGGCATGGTTGTGATCATCCTGCGTGCACACCCTACCTTCCGTCAGGTTGTGTATTGCCACCCCCCGAAATCGATTCACTCAAGATTCAGACCAGCGCTCCTTGAGATAGTAAACTTCAATTCTATCTTTTACTTTGGGGACTTAAATAGGGCGAACGTTTGGCTAGAGCGCTGACTTTGCGACACCCAAATGGAGCTCCAGAGCTAACACTACGGTCGAAGGGATAGACTCTGTATGCGTTGAACCCGTGGTCATGGCGGGGTCAAATAAGTGTCTATTGTTGCAAGCAGAAAAGACGGCGGTCTTTGCGTAAGTAGGAATATGTACTTAGGGACCTAAAGTGGCGGTGCGTGCGCGGCTATTATGTACCTCTTGTAGAACACATGATGAGCTCATAGCTCGCACCAATCGTTTTCACCATCGCAGCCACCTCCACTACGCAGCCAACCATCATATGCCCCGCCCCGCCTTCCGCACATACCCATCTCCATCCCCATCCCCTTTTTTGCCAACCAAACAGTACACCACCAGACAAACATGTCAAGCGAAAAACCAGTGGATGTATGTCCCCCCATCCGCGTACCGATGTGCTGGCAGCTCGACTGACCAAACTAGCCTCCCTCCGCTCCGGTCGCAGCACCTCTAGTCGGCTCCGCGGCACATGTGGCGCCACCGCCGAAGGAGTCCGAACCGCTCGCGACTCCCGCGCAGCCGGCGTCGTGTCCGCTCTCGCCTAATTCGCAGAACCAGGCGACCCTGATTGAAGCGTTCCCCAACATCGATGCCGCGGTCGTGCGAGCGGTTCTCGTCGCCTCGCGTGGCGACCTCGAGCCCGCCTTCAACGCGCTGCTGAGCATGAGCGACCCGTCCGCAGTGGCCGAGGAGACGCCGCCGCCGCCGCCGCAGCCGCCGCGTCCGCGCAGCACGCAGCCCACGTCCACGAGCACGCCGCAGAACCAACTCGAGGCGGATGCGCTGTACGCTCGGCAGCTGCAGGAGCACTTCGGCGCGCCGGCGCCGAGGCAGCATCCCAACGCGGGAGCTGGCATGCGGAGGTCGAACACGGGCGGGAGGCCCCCGCAGAGGAGACATCCGAACGACGAGAGCGACGATGAGTACTACGCCAACGACGACCGCGACCGTCCGAGCTTCTTCGAGGAGGATCTGCCGGTGATCAAGGAGAACATCAAGAAAGGATTCCTCGAGACGCAGGCGAAGGTCACCGGGTGGTTCGACGACCTTCGGAAGAAGATCGATGGCGAGGACCAGCCGGAGGGAGCGATGGGCAGGGCGCATGGCGAGCAGAGCCCTCCGCTGCGCAACAGCAGTCAATACGCGCGGACGGGAAATAGACGCCAGTACGGCGTTGGCAGTGGCTCGTACGACGCTCCGAGACGCTCTAGGGATGGATACGACGCGGATCCCAAAGTGCTGTCGGATGACTTCACCCACCTGGGCCTGAAAGACAGCACCTCCGAGTGTACGTCCCTGTGCTTCTCTCCGCCACAGACCACCCGTGCTGAGCTGACATCCACCTCCAGCCGCTCCCCGCCGTCCCAAAGCCAACCCCAACCTATTCCAGCCCTCGTCGGCCACTGGCCACCGCGTGTCGTTCGAAGACCGCCCAACGCTGATCGACAACACTAACGACGACGACGATGACGACGACGACGACCTCTACCGTCCCGCCAGCGCAACGGCCAACAAGTCGTCGCCCGCGGTGAAAAGTAAATGGCAGCCCCTCAGGACTGTCGATGTCGAGCCGCTTAACAAGGATCCGTTCAGCCTCGAGGACAGCGACGACGAGAAGGACGGCCTCACCAAGGAGAGCGAGGAGAAGGATGCGAAGAAGCTAGCCAGTGTTACCGGTCCGCAGGAGACGGGGATCATGAAGAATCCATAGCCTCGAGCGATGGAAGGATATCTATGAGTTTCTTTCTCTCTTGTTGTCTGTCGAGTGAAATTGCTTCCCCCTTCTTTTTTTTTCTTCTCCTTCTTTATTGAGGTGGAGTGTAAGTTTCTTTTTTTTTTTCTACTGCAGTTTGTACTGTACCGTGCTCGCCAAACCTACCACTTAATTCTGCCTTGCCTTGCCCAAGTCTCTGCATACCTACCACTGCACGCCAGTGGTGACATCGTGATCGCCAGCGGAGTAACACCTACCCGCAGCCATCCCGCACCAGCGCACACAGCACACTCCGCCCAATCCCCCCCCCCGTTGTCCGCCACAGATGAAACTGACACGGACGGGGGAAAGTGGTCTCGCCCCCGTAGATTCCGCCCCCGCTACATATGTATATCTAGCGAATCCTCCGTATTATATATGATAACACACAGGCCTAGCTCTTCATATAATGTATGTGGGTACAGATAGGTAACACCCACTGAGCCGAGCTGCGCTGGGCTGGGAAATGAGCTGCCACTCTCCCTGAACTATCTACTACCTATTTGTCGACATGATGCGAGTTCAGCTCAGCTGTGGATCTCGCGCACGAACGCACGCAAGTCTGAACATCCAGAATTCAAAAGTTTGACAAACAAAGAAAACTGCTAGAGTATTTCCATGTGTTTAGATAATGTTCGAAGATACCGACCGCACTCCCTCCTCCACCATATCCATCTCCTTCCTCCCTCCGAAGTGATTTGGGGGGGCTCCCGAGCCTTTCCCCACCCCCTTCTTCTGTCGTCCGCGATCCTTCCACATCGTCAAACCCAGCAGCCGTAAAAAAATTCATGAAACCCATCTATCCTTCCCCTTTCTTCTCAAAAGACCCAGTTCAGTTCTAATTTGAAAAAAAAAACCAAAAAAAAAAACCCGACCCAGGTATTCCTGGTCTTTCCCTCTTCCCCCTCGAGGGCCGAAAGGAAAGAAAGGAAAAACAAGAGAGGAAAGATATGTAAAAAAGAAAGAAAAAATATACAGAGAAAAAAACTCCAACATGGATATATTTAGCTGGCCAGCCAAGGTTTAAAAATCGCATAGACACATCGACTTATATACAGTCAAAAGGCAAAAGTACTCCAGACATGAAAGACAATGGAATCACGGATGATTCAAAACGCTTACTCGTTGATGGGGTCGACCCAGTACCAGGTGATCTCGATGTTGCCCTCGTCAAACTCGCCGAGCTCCTTGAAGGGAGCGCGAGCGAGATCGACATGGCCGGGCGTCTGTGGCGGGTGTTAGATGACGTTAGGAGTAGTGTGGGTAAAGGGAAGACTTACGCAGCCTGGGCATGTGTCGACGACGGTGGCAATGACCTCCTTTCCTCCACGAACACACTTGATGCGTTTTCCTGTCCGATTGTCAGATACCACTGGGTGGAGGCACACAGATGGGGGAGGGAACTAACCGCAGAGGGGGTTCTTGTTGGGGTTTCCGTTGTCGTACTTCATCATGATGTCCTTGGAGATGGCAACGACATACTCATCGTCGGTGTGCTCTTGGCCGCAAGATCCCATACCAGTGTCGTAGAAAGTGGCCTCACCAGTGGTGACGTCGGTTTCCGGACTGATACGAACAGAATTGTCAGTTATTGGCCTCGAAATCATGCATGGTGTCAAAAAAAGATAAGGCTCAGACTGGGAGGCACATACACAACATGTGTAATCTCATCATCGACAATGGGCGTAGGAGTGACAACGGTAGCAGTGTACGTCTTGGGCTCAGGCGCCTTGGTCGTGATTGCGGGTTTGGGAGTGCTGGTCGGAGGAGTGTAAGTTGGTGTTGGTGTCACAATCTCCTCCTCTTCAGTTTTTTCCAGCTCGTCTTCAGGAGCTTCGGATTCGGTGGGCTCGGGGGATACATACGTTGAGGTAGTCTCCGGGGCGTATGTGGTGGTAGTGGGTTCCTCAACGCGGGTGCTGGTCGTAGTATCATAGATAGGAGTAGAAGTGGTGGTGGGGTACTCCTGGGTGGTGGTCTCCTCTTCCTCCTCCTCGTATTCCTCAGTAGTGGTCGCGAGTGTCGAGGTCTCCGGAGCGGGCATGTCGGAAGCCTTCACCCAGGTGGTATGGGTGACGGTGACTACGTGCTTGACTACCTCGTATACCGTGACGACCTTCACTGGCTGTCCGGGGATGGGTGCAGCGAGCGCGCCACAGAGGGTGGAGGCGATCAGGAAGAGAGTCTGGACCTTCATTTTGCAGAGATTGACGGGTGGCCTGAAGAGGATTCTTGGGTGAGAGAGCAGCGAACAGGAGCTGTGTATGTTGTGTACTTTGACTTTCCGTCGAGCAGAGGGTGATTGATATACAAACTGTCGGAGATCGTCGAGCCTTGAATGAGCGATGTGGTTGGAGAGCTGAAGGAAGTGGCTCTGGTTTGCTGTCGCGGCGGGATGTGCTGTGGAAGCTGGGTTGCTGGGAAGCTTTTTATTACTAGCGGGATGGACTTTGGACCTAAAGGAGGCGGACCAGAGGCAAGGTGCGAATAACAGAAAGCGGTGGATGAGTGGACGGATTGAAAAAAATCCTTGCTTGCACTGAGAGCGTGCAGAACGTGGGGTGTCGGATCAAAGGAGTGACCGTGGATGGATGAGAGAGAGAGAGAGAGAGAGGGGGGAGATGCAACAGAAAAACGAGGACTGGGAGGGTTTTGAGGACGAGAGGCACCTTGGCGAGCCAGAACCCAATGGGGGCTCGTCTGTCTCAGGGGGGGCAGGGGGGCAGGGTTCGATGCCACAAGCCATCGCCGTCTGGGTGCAAGCACAAACTGGTCAGCTGGCCGTTCGGGAATAGCGGTGCCACTGGCGGGCGAGCTGAGGCCAGACGGGAGATTTGTGCTGCGCCTTCACGAGTCTCGCGCCCGCGGTAGTCGTCCGTCTGGAGAGCGACGATAGACGATCACGATCACGAACATTGAGCTCGTGGAGATCTGCTTCGCTTCGTGTCCGAAACGTCCGAGGCCGGAGCAGATCTGGAGCATCTGGAGCAGATAGGGCTCCGCAACGCACAAACTCGACTGCTAGCACGTAGATTGAGCACGGTACCTGCAGATCACTACTGGCGATGAGTAGAGCATCATACGTACACAGATATCATAGGCGCCGCCGGCAGATTAGCTGCGCCAACCTCGAAGCCCAACGCGACAAGCATCCGATCCAATCTAGGTAGATACATATGTATCCAGCGGAGCACTAAAGGCGTTCCTTTCTCCCTCTCTCTCTCTCCAGTCGACGGTTCAACGCACGTACGTGTAGGCACTCACCCAACCGTTCGTTCGATTCGGTCCGTGCATCAACTGCCGGCCGCATCGCGAATTGCAATCTGTGAGCGCCGCACTGCGGATTGTTTCGCAGCTGTCCCCTCGTTTCCGTCCTGCTCGTCCTTGCGTCGTATTCGGCATCCGCCCTTCTCCGTGCGTCGTCTCCGTTGCTGCGCGTGTATGTATGGATGTAGTGGGTGTGTGGAGTGAGTGGGTGTGGTGTGCGGGGCTAGGCTCGATGTTGCTGTCGCGCCGCAGGGTGCAGCGGCTGTTCCTGACGGCGCCTTACCGCTATAGGCTGGATACGACGGAGAGCCAATTCCTGGGAACGCTGGGCTGGGCCCCAGAGCAGAGTGGATAGGACAGAGTGTGGGTACCTGAGTTTGACCCGAAGTGGAATAGCCCCCTGTCCCCTCGGACCCGACAAATTGCTGCGCAGCCACAGAGGACGAGGCGGATGTGCCGGCAGAAATACATACGATGGGACGATATTCTCCGCGGGGAGAGGCGGGATCGATTCATGTGTTGGGCACGCTACTATAGCACGCACTAGCCTTTTGGGGGAACCTGCCAGCACAGCCACACTATTTTTCAGATTGTAATGACTGATGAGGCACTACTGGCAGCTCAGCCAACATCTTCGACGCGAAACGAACAATGCACAACGCGACGAAATAGCGTCTCGGCAAAATAATGAATCGCGATTCGTCCTCGGCAAGACAAAGAACGCTCGGCAAAGAGAAGGACTGTTCCCATTGTTTGTTTCCATCTCAATTTGTTCCGGTGCCAGTTTTTCCACCCGACAGAAATCTTCGACGCAGACTGCAGCCATTCGGGGGTTTTTCTCGACACGCCCTTCCTTTCTGCCTGGTCTTTTGCTCTTTCGCAGACGATATTCGTAGCGTTGAACTACTTGTACGATACCGCACCCTGCCGTTCAGTACCTACCATGGTCCAAAGAGAGTCGATCAACGGCTAGAGTTCATCGAATTCTCGTACAGGCTTCTCCAGTCGCAACGCATCTCTCCATAGGCTGTTGCCAGCTTGGGCAGCATCGGGCTCGCGTCGGACTCGTACAATAGTAAATATCGCGCAGCAGATATCGCAGCGGGCAATTTCGTAGTCCTGCAAAGCTTCCAAGCGAAGGTCAGCGATGTGTATGACGGCAGTACAACATGCGTACATACGGCGGCAGTCCTGACGAACGTAGTCATGAGGGCGGTCCCACAACGCGTACGCGTACATGGTAGAAGACGAGGGCATTTGCACGCGTTATTGATTGGGTGAAGGCAGCGAAGCCCCCTAAACGGTGGTTGCCCCTGTGTATGTAGTACACAATTATTTTATTTTATTTATTTAATCTGCAGCACATGTGGCGACGATCTCCAAAAACGGACTAGCGAGCCCAACGCATGAATCGATTCTGGGGAGGGGTAGATGTATATATATGTATGTGGTCTTTGTGCAGGGTAGTGAATAGAGCAGCATGACGAGAGGAGTCGTCGAGAGGCGAGGCTGTCGCTCGCACGTTTCCGACTGGTCTTTTCGTCCCGCCCCGCTTCCACGCCCCGTCGCGATGAGGAGAGAAAAAAATGAAGAAGAAAAAAATGCCCAACCGGTACGCACACTACTCTGTGCATTGTGCAGTGGAGCACGGTCCGGCACGGTCCGGCACGGTCCAATTGAACCAACACAGCCCCGTCCAGCCCAGCCAACCAGCCAGCCAGCCAGCCAGCCAGCCTGGCCCATCGACGCACAATCCCGTCCACAAGCCTATGTATATCTACGTGTATGTATGTAGCACGAACTTCAAGTTGCGAGCTAGCGAATCTCCACTGCTGCAACAGCAACAGCGCAGAGCGCCTCCCGGAACAGGCAGAGTGCATACACGGCGCAGGTCTCTCGAAGTGCAGGACCGGGTCACGTGGACGCCCCTCTCGGGTTTCTTCCTTGTCTCTCTTCTTCTCTCTTCTTTCTCTCTTCTCTTCCGGCATGTCCGTCGCATCGGCTTTCTTCTTCACGAGCGTAGCTACCTCTTCATGCGCGTACAACGGACCTGCTCGGTGGGTGGTTAGTCCGCATGAAGAACAGCACACATCCCTCCGTGCGAACGGATAGTCTCCCGTTTCTCCGGCTGTGTTTCCGTGTCCAGACATCTCCCCTCGCCTCGACAAACAGCCAGTGTGTCGCCGACCATGTATGTAGTAGATAGGTATCCCCCAGCGTGGTACGCAAGCCAGTCCTACCGCGCGCCTGTCGTGCTATTTCCGCACCGACAACTCGCCTCCCTCCCCCGCGCCCGCATGAGGTGGCCACAGCCATCACCGCCCGCGCGTGGCAGTGTTTGATTTGCCGTTCCCCACCACCAATCCACGCCCCCATGTAGAGTGTGTGTATCTCTCTGCCCCGTGCGGTGTCCAACCTAGATATCTATTCCACCTATCTATATTCCCGGATTCTGGGGTTCCGGGAACTTACATCCGGAGTCCAGCCTTGCAGCCAGCGCCCGGGTTTGCGAGTATCTACATATCTGCGCGCGTGCATCCGTGTAGATGGTAGCACATAGCTGTCGAGCAGATATCCCCATTCCATTGCCTTGAACGTGCATCGACGGGGCCTTGCGGGAAAATCCCGCACCGGCTTCTGCAGGTGCGGTGCGCGGACAGTATGACAGAGTGCACGGGGCCGTATGGCGCCAAGGAAGAGATGAAGAAATTTTCTTCCGGATGCTGCACCGACTGGCCGGAGGCGACCGTCGCATCGGCTGCCTGTACCGGGACGTGGGTTGCGCTCTCGAGTACATAGATACTCTTGCGGGCATGGTTGCGGCCGGCAGAGAGAAGGTCAAGGAAGCTGACGCCGTCGGATCTGAGACTGGTCTTCGTCAGCGATGAGGGCAGCTCTCACTATCGTAGCGCCCTCTGGAGAGGAACCGGTGCATATCATACATAGATACGTGGGTACTGTAGCTGTCTGCATGCTGATGTTCGACACGGCGCAGGTACGTGCCGCCGGGCACAGGGCCAAGCAGGGATGAAGAGTTTTTTCTTCTTCGACCGCGACGAGGTGGCGGAGACGAGGGGACGCATTGCCCGGGAGCGAGGAGGACGTTCTCAGGTGCGTATCTACGGTGCGAGAGAGAGAGTGAGAGAGAGGAAGAGAGAGAGGAAGAGAGAGAGGTAGAGAGGAAGAGAGAGAGAAAGAGAGAGAGAGAGGGCGTCGGTTTGCTTCGCATGCAGCCCATGTAGTTGGAAGAGGTGCGGTACGCACGGTACGGGAGATACGCTCGATACGGTACATAAGATACCCGCGATGCGAAACTCTGAGCGCGGGCTGGCGAGTGACACGTGGAGGCAGGCAGCCAGCCGATGCGACACGGGTATGTACCTCTGTATGCACAGAGGGAGGGAGCATGCAAGGCACCGTCCCTCACGCTGCACTTCTGCTCCGTGGATCGCATCGCTTGTCGCCCGCCCGCTCCAGACCGAACTCGCGATCGAGCGCGCCTCGACTCGACTCCGGAGCAAGCAGAACTGAGCAGAGGGCCTCGCGTCCGACCACCACTCAGCTCGCACACGCCGAGCCTGCCAGCTGGCAACAACCGACCGAATCCGAGACGGGGCCGCAAATACATCCATGGGCGGAGTCAATGCTGGATCGGCTGGCTGTGTCCCGTCGTCCGGGTTTTCCCCCGCTCTGGATCCACACGCACTCACCGCGAGAAACAGCCCGGGCTGGCGGGCCGGGGCTGGAGAAGACGGGACGCTTGTCGCCTCCGCACAGGTATCTATACTACGAAGAGCAGATATCTCTGTGGCCGTCTGGAGCCCGAAACGCACGTCCTCTGCTGACTTGTCTAGCTCTCTCCGTCGCGGATACTCGAACTCGAACCGGAAACAGGCGGGGGCACAGCCACCGCGTCTGAGTCCAGACGCACGTACTGTCTCCACGCACGCACGTGCACCTCTTGGCGGCAAGTTGCATGTGTGTATGTCCATAGCCTTCGTGCGGGCGGTGGACTGGACGGACACCGCGATGCACGTCTCTCCTCTCTCCCGAAGAGCTCGACTCGAGGCCGGACGGACCGTGGCCGAGTGCGTGTCTCTGTCGCTTCCCAGCCGTGCACTGCACATGTCTCCGCCCGCCGAGTGCCCCGCCAGTCCTCCCGCCCGGCGGTCTGGATCGCCGGTGCGAAGTGTCCGCCCAGCTCTGGAATGCGTGTCATACATACGCAGAGTGCGTGCTCGCCGGATCGATGCGGGAAAAGAAAAGAAAAGAAACAGAAAACAACGGAGCGGAACAGACGCAAGTGGTGGTATGTACCGCCAACGCCAACGCCAACGCCGCTTCCCCCGCGATGACGGAGCCGATCGCTGCGAACAAGACGCGTGGATGGCCGGATCGGAGCGGGACCGGCGGTGGGCGGAAGGAATATGTACATAGCGACCATCGTGCTGGCGTCACTGGAGCACGTGCGAAGGTGTACCACGCAGAGCCTAGCGTGGTGGCACGCCGCGACGCCCGCAGATGGCTGGCCGGCCGAGAGCCTGCATGTGTCTGCTATCTACATACCCGCCCGGTGACGTACGTGCGCATGTCCTCCGCTCTGCTCCGCAGCCTCTGGGACTCGAGTCTCGGCGCTTCCGGTAATGTATATAATGGGATAGCACGCCCAGGACGCACGGCGGGTCACTCGCGCGGCGCCGAGTGATGGCGCGGACGTGGTATTTCTGGGCGGAGCTGTATTGGGCTTCGACCATACGCGGAGCATGCGAAAAGATAGGGGGGTAAGTATAGGTAGCTATGTATAGCGTAGTAGTAGCGCAGGAAGCGAATCAATCCCTGAGGTGTGCTTCAAGGCTAGCTACTTTAAGCAGTGCTCTGTGCTCCACCACAACTATGTATCTACTTCTTACACATCTATGAACAACCTGTCCGCGAGAATACCTTTGGCTTGTTCATCACTCGTGTGCAGCCTTTATTGACCAAAGAGTGGGAGAGCACTGGGCGACAGGCTCGGGCGAATTCAGCCGAACCATTGCTGGCATGAAGACAGAGAAAGATACTGTCAGCAGAGAGGTATTTCGCGGTGCTAGTAACGGGGCAACCTAGTTTAGCAGCGCTCACACAGATTTCGCGGAAAGAATCTTACAGCAAGCCAGCGCCACGGTGACTCTGTGGCTCCGTGACGAGACAACACAGCACGGTACGGCATCGCGGCTGAACCCAGCTACTTCGTGGATCGGTGTTGGAAAGTCGGAGAGGGTACATACAGTTACCGAACTACATCCAGACTACAGGAACAGCGGGAGAGAAAGCACCCAATCCGAGTACATACACGCGTGGAGGTTATTTTACGTCCAACTCCGAGTCCAAATGATCCTCCGATGGACATGAAATATGAACCGAATTTCTTGTTCGAGGTCGTTCCTTGCTTGTCCTGATTGCCGAAGGAGTTCTGTTTTCTCCGGTATCTATTGCTTTGGACGGAACGCTGCATCAAGCCAACAAGGGAATCCTTTCTCATCCATAGGTACTACAATTACAGATGTTATGGGGGCTTGAACTTGAACTCTTGAATCGTTTGCTTCGATGATGACCTTGGAATCGCTGTTTAATGCGCGGCACTGTTATCTAAGGGGCTTGCTGTCCGTCGCCGATAACGCTGGATGTCGTGGTAGAATCCGTTTGTACCAATTCTTCCCCGATAAGATCGAGATTCGGACCGAGCAGATTTCCGTGCCGATCCCGTCTGATGGGCCGCCGTCAAAGGGGAGCAGGCGTCAGGTGAAGGGAGTCGTTGGCGCATTCGGGATTCCGCCGTTCTCGGTCTTCAACGACAGCACATGCCACACTGCCATCGTTACTGCGTGGTGGGCCAAGCCGTGCATATGTAAGCACCATTCCTCTATGTGGATGGAGCTTGCCCTTCCGCGATTGTCGGGGCCGTATAATATCGTTCTCGTGAGCGTCGGATCGAGTCTTGATTTTGCTGTTGGTGCAATCGCTCTTCGCAGGAGTGAGAAGGCAATCTCTTGAATCTTCGCCATGCGCCGAGTAGGGTAGCCGTAGGTAATGATTTGCCATTCTATGTACATATCATGGGAACAGAGGTTGTCGGTCATCGTATGCAGTGGGCTCTGGAACATGTGCCGAGTATATAGATACTCTACATGCATAACCTCAACTTGAGGGGCGGCGCTTAGAATGGCTAGCTGTGAATCACACCTCAAGGACTCGAACTTTTCACTTCCTGCGCCATCTGCTGCGTTGCATGCACACTGCTGTCCGTCCTGCGCTCTGGAGCGCTGACCGTATCTACATATAACTACAAGACAGGATCACGAAACACCCCCATCCCGGCTGGCCTTCCACCCTCCCCCACCCCCTCCCCCACCCCCACCCCCACCCCCGTCCTCCCATCACCGGAAGAGAGCAGAAGAAAGCCTCACACACCCGCGACGTCCTTCGCGCCCGCCAACCCGCCAACCCACCTCTGCCCACTCCCCCCTCGTCAGCCCAGCCCAGCCCAGCCCACCACTCTCTCCCCGCGGGGATGGGAAGAGCCACGCACCTTCGCGAATCCCGCCAGCGCCGTCCACCGCTTCATCCGCGGATCCTCGGGCGCGCCCAGCAGCCGCGCCAGCTCGGCCAGCTCGCGCGCGCTCGGGATTTCGTCGTCGCCGCCGTCGTCGCTGCTGGGCAAGAGGTCGGTCCACTCTTCGTCGCACTGCTGCTGCTGCTGCTGCTGCTGCTGCTGCTGGGATCGAGACGCCATTTCGGAAAGATCGAGGCTGCCTGCCTGGTGGCGGTGACGATGCGGCGGACGCTTCGCTCTTATCTATAACGCTGCGTCCCGCGTGGCCACCACATGAGCGGGAGGAGCGGGAGCAGGAGGCTGGTCGTGCGCGTGTGCGTGCGCGCCCCCGCCGTGTGCTATGATGCTACATAAGCATCCAGGCAGCATTCCGTTCCGTTCGAGTCACTCGCGCTGCTGCACGCGCGTGCATCACTCGGGGCAGGTGCCGTGCAACACAACATGCGGAATGTGTACCCGGTGACGCCGCGACCGGCAACGTCGCATCGGAGGAATACTTGGGACCAGCCGCTGTGCATGGATATCCCGCTTCCCCGGCAAAGATGAAGATGGGGTCGGGATGAAGACGAAGACGAAGCAACCCCGTTGCAGAAAAGCCATGATGTCCATTCTTGCGCCGGTCCGCGGTAGTTACTGTGCGGGACTAGGTGTGGCATTCGTGGCGGACCGACATCACCCTCCTCTACCCAGCAGCCCCCAGGGAACTGCCATGCATACCCCCCCGTACGCATTGCTCCCACCCATTTACTGTACATCATGAATCTGCTGCCATAAGACAAAACACAAAAAGACAGAGAGAAAGAAGAAAAAAAAAACCAAAGGGAAAATGAAAGAAAGCTGTTCGTTTTCCCCATCAAACAATCGCGATCACTAGACCGGACTCACACAGTCTTTTCCTGCTTAGTATGGCGAATATCCTCTTCCACGTCCTCTGTATCCACCTCGGTACCCGCCGCTGCGAGGAGCGTATCCACCACGGTATGGGGGCGGGTAGCCACCTCGGCCCCTGGAAAGAGGAGCTCCACGGCCGCGGCCACGGGACATGCCTGGGAGGTTGGTACGCTTCGGGACGACCTGTGCGCAAACAACGTCAGTGGATGGCAATCCGGTCGAGATGGGGGCACCCCATTACCTTCAGCGAGCGGCCGCGGAAGATGCTCTCGTTGAGAACAAGCGCCTGGGCGACCAGGTTCGGTTCGGAGAATTCGACGTAGGCGTAGCTGAAGTAGATTACAGGCAGTCAGCCCCCGCCAAACGCACACACCTTCCTGCCCAGCCAGCGATAGCAACGCCTTACCCCTTGGGATGGCCCGTGAACTTATCCAACAGGATCGTGACGCGATTGATCGAACCGCAGCTCTGGAAGTGCGCCTGGATCTCCTCGGGACTCGCCTCGTAGTCGACGTTTCCAACGAAGATGCTCCGGCCGTCGATGTCCTCTTTGTCCTCGCGCAGGTCGTTCTGCTCCTTGTCGAGATTGGCTTGCATCTCTCTCAACTTCTGGGCCTCGGCTTCCATTTCCGCGACTCTTTTTTTCATGGCCGAGATTTCCTCCTAGATAAACCGTTGAGGCTCGCGCGCCCCCAAGATCATCAGCCTTTCTTATTCTTTCTCTCTTTCAATCTTTCCCCCCTCCCCTCCCCCCTTGCGCCACGCCACACCGAGCGTGGAGCGCTGCGCAGCAAGAGAACGGCGGGTGGGGGGTGGATGGGTGGAGGGTTTGGCTGGCAGGCGGCGAGCGAACGATGGATGCGACGCTTCGTTGGGAATTCGACGTTGGTTGCTCGCACGCCCCCTTCCCCAAACTCCTCCTCCTCTTCCCAGGAAATAAGCAGGCTTCCCATACCTCGTCCTCATTCTCAATACCCTCTTCCTCGTTCATCTGTTCGCCTGTGATTTCCTGTTCCTGCGCCTCCGACTTGACCATCATGGTGGTCATCTGGTCCTCGGACTTTCCAGCCATTTCTTCCGCGTTGCGAAGGTGTGGGTTTGTGAGTTCGCGGGGGTGAGGAAATGGACTTGTGTTTAAAGGGCGCGGTGGTGGTGGTAGTTGATACTGCGAACAGAACGCGCAACACGAAAGGTCAACTTTTGGGCTAGCCAGCAAACTAATTATCGAAAAATGACGCTTCCAGCGCTTCCGTCTCCGCCCCCAGCTCACACCTCCCCGCCTTCTCCGGAACCAGATGATGGACATACCTTGCGTTCTCTACTCCTCGAGGAACTAGCGAGCAGCTAAGACTCGAGATAGAATTCGCGATCGGTCGGTGGGCGTGGTGGTGGTGGTGGTGGTGGTGGTGGATGGTGGTGACGGAGAAGTGAAGTTGGTTGTCGCGGCGAGGTGAAAGCACACAGATGATCCCAGCCGCCAAGACGTGTGCAGCGCATTATTGAATTCGCAAACTGTCAAGAGGGAAAGCACAACAAAGAGTTCGAATTTTACGTGTGAGCCTCAATCACATCTAATACCGGAATCTACGCAAACCGGAGCCCCACAGGGTTCTATGAAGCCACGGTACGTTAGGTCGGTTGCCACAGTAATCTTCGCATGTTTCGCTTGCTTGGCCTTCGTTACCTGCACTCCCCAGCCCATAGAAACAATCGGGCACCGCTCGATCTTGAGGGATTACGTACCAAGGTAGCAGGGTGTTGACGCGTGGTGTTTGTCCCGGATTGCTTGCAGCGGGTGTGTGCGTATATACCATCATACTCACCGATGTTGCCGGTCCGGGCGGAAATAGGAAGCTCTCGTGTGCAGCGGGGGGCGTGTTTGTCTGTCGGAGATCCTCATATTCCAAGTTGAGGCTGCGACTGATGACCATGCATGACCAACGCAACAGTGCCATCTAGTTTTGACGAGTCATAGAAGCGAGTGATAGCTGGAGAAGTAAACGGAATCCATGCAACTCCCTGATTCGAAGCATGTGGTATCACTCGACTAAGCTTCCCTGGTGGTCTACGGGACCAGTCTGCGGCTTTCGAGGGTGTGATTGCGGCATAGGCTCTAGGTAGGCACTCCAGTAACCGTGACAAGGCACGGTCGGTGGATGCTATCTGCACACTTGGCAATCATCACAGGGCTCTGTGTATGCAGTGTACATAGCCAAAAAGATCACCATCTTCTGCACCCCTCTCGGTTCATTTCGACCTCCCGAGCACCCTCCCGCACTTCCCCCGCCACCGCGCTAACCGTCTACAGATCCACCCTCTCCAATGGGTAGAGATGTTTACCGCCGCCGCCAAAATCGCGAAACCAGCCGCAAGCCACACGAATGCGTACATCTGCTTGCCCATATTCGCGCGGATATTGAATTCCGGGCTGCTCTCGAATACACCCTGAAATTGCGAGTAGAGGATCGTTGACAAAGCAGCACCGATGGTGGTGAAGAGGGCGGCGATGGCGGAGAGGATGGTGACCGTGAGGGCAGTGCGGCGGGTGAGGTGGCCGACCCAGCCTGCTCTGAGGTCAGTGGGAAAGCGAAGGGGGGGAGGAAGAAGAGGTACCGATGAGGAACGACACTAGAAGGAAGCTTATTCCCACGAAGAAGCTGGCAAACATCCAGTGACTGGCTTTCTGGACGATGTTGAGGGCATCCGATATGTTCGCCGGAATCGCAACTATGCCACCCGTCAATAACGCTCGAATACAGAAGGACGGGGACGGCAAACTCGTCGCTCCCTTCAGCAGCTGGGACAGCAGTATCTTCACCGGATCAAAGCTATACAGTGCCTTCGGACTCCCACAGTACGTGACACCCTCATGCTGATACCCCTCGCAATAATTCCACAGTCCGACCTGATAGAACCCCCTCAGCCCGAGCGTCTGCGCTATCGAGTTAACGAGCATGGCGTTAGGATAGCTCCTCGGTATTACTTGCGAGACGTCAATCTTTAGGAAATAGATGTTCGTCAACGCATTGATATTGCGGATGTTCCCCAGGAACACAACGGTCTGGAAGATAATCGCGAGGAGGGTGCTGGATTGGGCGGTGATGACTGATGGGTCGCGGCGTCGCGGTTTTTGAGCGGCCATGATGGCGGGGGCAGTGGTAGCATTGGGAGGGGTGTGGGCCCGAGGTGATGTTCCCGGAGGCAAGACGGAGGAGCTGGATGTAGTTGAGGGCGGAGATTTCTCCCGTAAGGTGGTGTTGCGTCTCTTCGTTCGCCAGCCAAAAACAAACATAAGTGACCGATGTCGTGAGGAAATGCTGAGACTCTCCTTTCGTTTTCGAGGGCAGCTCTGTTATGGCAAAAGATTCAAAGATGTGGTGATAGAGGATAGGTAGTGGCCGGTGAAGAGAGGTCAAGATACACTGAGCAGAAAGGGTTTTGCGGGTAAGGATTGCCGGCGAGCGGGTGAAGGTGCCAAGGTGAGCAGAGTGAGTGAGCAGTCTCTATTTGTTTCTCAGCAGTTACTTTTACTTTCCAATCGAGCTCACTGCCCTCCCCCCCCTCTTCTCCTCTTGGGTTTGTTACGTGTACTATATAAGGCATGCATGATTTATGCTTGAATCTGCGGTAGAATAGGCTCGAGAGCAGAAACTTAAGACGTTTAGACAATGTTGGGGCGTTGCAGCTTGTTCGTCCTCTGTCATTCGGGCGTTGAAAGCAAGAGCCCAGCCGGGGGCCGGATCACATCATACGGGATCCCTTCCGTCGGCCAATCGCATAGTCCGATGCCAGCGATTACCGACATGAGTCGGGTCGGTAGGCGTGGCACATGGTATCCGGCTCCGCCCCCCTGGGCATCCAAGCGGCTGCTCGGAGGTCTATTGAGCCGCTGCGGTCAATATTTTGGTGAGTTTAGTGGTGGGCGTTCTGGTTCGTTTGGATGACGACATCGAGCAGGTCGAGATCAACGAGTAATCTACAGTCCCAGCGCCAAGGTCCAGCACAGCCCGGAGAAACTCCATCCATCTGTCGGCACGAGCTCCGAGAACTTAGACCTGACTTTCCTTCCAGAATTAGTGGCAGTATCTACCCAGCCAATAAGAAAGAGGGTTCTTGGACGAAGAACAAACCTTAACCATGAGCTCCCCCCACAACTCATCCACTGATCGTACCATCACAACCACATGCGGAATTTCAGGATGGTGGCAAACCGGCAATTCTTCACGCAGGTGTTTCTTGCCCTGCTTCTCTGCTGCTGCTTCAGTATTGTATTCACCCAAACAACGGCAGCCAACGAGAATGACAGCGTCTCTGCCGCAGCATCTCAGGATATATCTGCTTCGTCAGCTCGGTTGACCACCACAAGAACAATAACAGCAACAGTATCAGAGCTAGTGCTGAGCGGAACAAACAGTGACACCCGCGACGACGAACCCATACCTACACCGACCGCCAGCGGTAATGGGACCGAGCTCACTGTCAGCGCCGGCGATTCGAGCAGGAGCGGCGAATACAAGCCAACGACCACCGAGCCGCCTCACTCGGTGAACACACAGCCGTGTAACCTCTACGTCGAGTTCTGCACACGATCATATGGGAACATTACCTATGTCGGCACGCACAACTCACCGTTCGTACGGCAAAACAACGCAGCTTCGAACCAGAGGCTAGATGTCATTGCGCAGTTGAACGACGGCGTGAGAATGCGTACGTGGTGGCCTCGCCCTCCTCCCATTCCGCTTCTTCACTGACGAGAGGGAGCAGTGCAGGGACAAACCCACAGAGTCAACGGAACATTGTACTACTGCCATACCAGCTGCGATCTGCTGAATGTGGGGACAGTGGAGAACTATCTGAAGCGGGTTTACAACTGGCTTATGGCGCATCCGTACGAGATCGTCACGATATTAATCGGTAATGGTGATTTTGTGGAGATCGATGAGTTTGTGGCTCCTGTCGAGGGCTCGGGGTTGTCAAAGCTCGCCTATGTGCCCGGGAACAGCACGATGGCGTATAGTGAGTGGCCGACGCTGTCGGAATTGATTCTGAAAGGTAGGCTGTCCCGTCTCCTCTTTTGAGGCAGTTACTGACGATGTACCAGGCAAAAGGGCAATTCTTTTCGTCGACTACAAAGCAGACCAAAACAAGGTCCCGTATCTCCTTGACGAGTTCACATACATGTGGGAAACTCCGTTCTCCCAGACAGATAAAGCCTTCCCGTGCAATGTCGACCGCCCGCCGGATCAAAACGCAACTGAAACCGCTAGAAAGATGTACATGGCGAACCACAATCTGAACGCCGAATTCACTGCGTTCGGGGCCGTCGCCCTCGTACCGAATACTGTCTCCATCGATCAGACAAACGGTGTGGATGGGTATGGATCGTTGGGACTGCAGTCGGAGAATTGCGAAAGTGCGTTGTCCCCCTCCCCCGCTCCGCTCTCCCACTAACTCCCCGCAGCGATGTGGCACCGCCCGCCGAACTTTCTGCTGGTGGATTTTTATGATGCTGGTAACGGTAGTGTGTTCGAAGTTGCCGCCAGCGCAAACGGTGTGACTTATACCGGCGGCTGCTGCGGCAAGGTTAAGTCTGTTGCGATCAGCTCGTACTTGTCGAGTCCTGCCTTGTTGCTCGCGCAAGCGTCTCTGTTTTTGGCGATTTTTGTTCTAGATTGATGAGAATTTAGATGGAGTTTTGGAGTACGGTACCGCTATAGCCAAGCTGTAGAGTGAATGAATCTTGAGCTTGACGAGATTTATCACAGGCTGTCACCTGCTTCAGCTGTGAAATATCATGTCACCTGAGGACTGTAGGAGCGGGTCAAGCTCCGGGACCCGATGACGGATGACCGGTGTGTGGGGGCGGTCCTGGACTCCCTCAACTCCACGGACGTAGGGCGGAAGGTGTGCTGGGCAAAGGGGAGGCGGAGGTACAGAGTGAGGACTCAGGGCAGGAGGAGGTGAGTGAGGAGTAGTATGCTTTTGTTCTTTCTTTTGTTACGGGATAGGCCAGGGCGGGGGCAGGGGGGATCGTCGCGTGTCGCCTGTGGCCTGATTGAGAGCAGGGCGGACGGCGGACAGGAACGGACTGTATATAATATCGCCATGATCTGACTAGATCGTATGCGATCAACGAATCATCACCAACCTCTAAGGTGGGACGAGCACCACCGGTCCAGTGCGCTCGTCTGCGTGCCCACCTCCGTGTGTACATAGTCGAGACCGTCCTCGCATAGCTCCAAGAGGTGTCTCCGAACACTGTAACAGAGACTGCTGTCTCATCCAAGCTTCCACCTTTCCACGATTTCTTGCCGCTGGTGCTCGCAACCCTACATACGCCCGTGGTATTCAATCACCAGGGCCTGGACGCTATTGTTGGCGTGTGCGTTCCTTCCCTGGGATCGCGTGCTGCGAACCCATCTATCTTCACCCTGCACGTTCCAGGGCTACATAACGGTGGAGCATCCGACGAATCGAGCGGCAGCGGACGTCATGACTTATCACTTGCTGTGGGTTGTTGGTGCTCGGCGCCTTGACTTGTCTGTGGAAATGGGGCACATCGCACGATTAATGACCAAAAAAAAAAGTCTGCAGAAATAGAATTACCATGATCTAGATAGGTAGGTCGCACGCAGTCAGTGATTAGGCGGAGAAAGCCTGTAGAAATGGGATGTACTGTCTATCGTGCTGTAGTATCCGTGCCTACACGCTGCGAACGCGCGTTACTGGTGAGCTCTCACAGGCCGCCTTTGCAGTAGGTAAGCTCATCCGCAGCGCTCCGGCTGCGCGGCGTCTTGCGGCTCGGCGTCTTGCGGTTTGGCTGCTGGCAGTGTCTTAGACGGCGGTGATATCTGGACCAGCGCTTCCGGCGGTTGATAGATTCGAGTGATGCCTTGTGTTCGCACACGCCGAAAACCCACGATGGATGGCTTGGAAGCCCCAAGGAGTTCGAAAGCAAGAGTTGGAAATTGAGAGATGGCTGCACGGAGCGCAAGCTGGAGGATAAGCGGATCTCCAAACGGCCAGCCCTTGCATTCGTCAGAGCGCGGGTTGTTGACACTGGGGGCGTCGCTGCTGGTGCATTATCATTATATCGGAGTCTTGTGGTCGGATTGCATGCGGACGAGAAAACAGCAAAAGGATTGCCCAATCGTGTCTCAACCACTGGCGAGAGGAAGCCTTGTATTCATCACGGCAGAATGCGTGAGATTCGGAGCAGAAGCAAAGATGCCCGATTCCGAGCATGGGACCTCCAGCTATTCTCTGCTGTTACACTATGCGTCCAAAGCGCCCAATCGCATTTCGCACGATGTCGAGCTGCCCCGGCGCGTGCTACGCCCACGCGACATCACGCCGGCGTACGTACCTATTCCGGGGGCTGCTCCGGGGCTTAAGGCTGGGGTTGGAAGTGACGTTCCATCGAGTTGTATGGCATGGGAGAGGCGAGCGGAAAAGTGGTGACCCTGCAGCCGCCTCAGCCGTGTTTCTGTGAGTCCAGATCCTGCGATCCGCCCTGCTGTACACGAGCATCACAGCAGTCAGGACACCCGGCTTCATCATCGTGCAGCACTCGTTGGGGTTATCAGGGAAAAGCGACCGGTCACTGGCTGAGGCCACTTAGTGCCTCTACCGCAGCCTTGGCCATAGCAATGGGCACCACTGCACTGCTTCGAATTGCATGCCATCTGTGCTCAGCCGTCATCGCCAGTCCAATGGCCAAGGGCCTGGGTTAACGGCACAAGCAGAGCAACTGATGTACATACGGCGGCCACCGCAGTGCACGTGGCGATGGTTTCCCTGCCATGTACGAGCCTTCTCCACAGAAAATGTGCGTCGAAATGCCTCTCTCTCTTTAGGGCGGCCTGTGGGGGGGGGGCATTCAAGGCTTCCAGGAATCCTGCGTGTAACCCCACCTCCTGCACGTGAAGCGCCGCAATTGGTAGAGCGACATCATGGATGGTAAGGTGGCAAGGGTGTTGACATGACCCCCCCCCCCCAACCGGCAGCTCTCTCACCTTCTTCCTCAACCTTACTCTGACAAACTTTCCAAACCTAATAGTCAACTCTCTGCCTTCTATCAGGGCAATCGCTCGATTCCTTCACCGATACCTATCTTTAAACGTCCTGCCTCGGCGTCGGTTGTATACTACACCGACCCGCGTAAACCAGCTACATACTGTTCAAACCGCAGGCTATCTATCATCGAATACATCCATTTTCATTCAATCCATCGATCATGAGTCCCATCGTCGAAGCTTCCCAGAGGCACCCGAAGCCCGATAATAGGAGGTTTGCATACGGAACCGCTGGAGTGAGAGCGAGCCCCAAACCGTTTGTTGACCGTGAAAAAATAAAATGTCGCTGACCATGTTCCTTCGTGCGATGTAGTTCCGCATGAAAGCGTAGGCAATATCCTTCCACCAGCTCACGTCCCGATGCTGAAAGTGATCACCAGAAACCTCCTCGACTCCGTCGTGTTCCGTGTGGGACTTCTCGCCGCGCTGCGGTCGCAGAAATTCCAAGGCAAGACCATCGGCATCATGCTCACGGCGTCGCACAATGTTCCTGAAGACAACGGCGTAAAACTCGTCGACCCCATGGTGTGTCCGTTGCAATGTGAATGTCGGCCGGTAGTCTATAATTGGTACTGATGGATGGATCGACAGGGCGAGATGCTGGAGGCTGCCTGGGAAGTGTACGCAACGGCTCTAGCTAACGCACCCACCGACGAACAGCTCCTCGAGGAGTACGAGAGGCTCATTACGCAGCTAAGAATCAACACCGAGATCACCCCTAAGGTCATCTTTGCGAGGGACACCCGGGAGTCGGGGCCTGCCCTTGTCGAGTCCCTTGTGGACGCACTGAAGGCTACCGGTACGGAATTTATTGATAGCGGAATCCTAACGACGCCGCAGCTGCACTACTTGGTGCGATGCATCAATACGGAGGGTACGGAGGAGGCGTACGGAGAGCCTACTGAGCAGGGCTACTACAACAAGCTGGCGGATGCGTACAAGAAGCTCATGAAGAGGGTTCCCAGTTTGGGGCGGGTCACGGTAGATTGTGCGAACGGTGTCGGCGGACCGAAACTGCAGCTCCTCGCAGAGACCATTGGGGCGGATATGTTCAATTGTGTCGTGATCAATGATCTTGTCGACCAGCCGTCGAAACTCAACCACCAGGTAATCCCCGTGACGCATCGCGACCACGTCCGCACAACACTGATGATTCCGACAACAGTGTGGAGCGGATTTCGTCAAGACGAATCAGCGTCTCCCACCCGCATCCTATGTCGCACCTCTGGCCCGTTGCGCTTCCCTCGATGGTGACGCTGACCGCCTAGTGTACTACTTCAACGATAGCGATGGTAGCTTCCGTCTTCTTGACGGAGACAAGATCGCCACCCTTGCCGCCAGCTTTATCGGCGACCTCACCAAAGCCGCGGGCCTCACATCTCTCCGCATCGGAGTTGTCCAGACCGCGTATGCCAATGGCTCCTCAACCTCTTACATTACCAAAGCCCTTGGCCTCCCCGTCGTCTGCACCCCAACTGGCGTAAAGCACCTCCACCACGCCGCCCTCAAATTCGACGTGGGCGTCTACTTCGAAGCCAACGGCCATGGCACCGTCGTGTTCTCCAAAGGCGCTCTGCAAGACATCGCCGAGCACGCCCCCGAATCTCCGGCGCAGGCGGTAGCTCTTGAGAACCTCAAGTCGCTCGTCGACCTCATCAATCAAACCGTCGGCGACGCTCTCTCGGACCTGTTGATGGTCGAGGTGATCCTGGCGCACAAACGTTGGGGGCCGAAGGAGTGGGATGGCACGTACACGGATCTCCCCAACAGACTGGTCCGCGTGGAGGTCACGGATAGGACCGTCTTCCAGACCACCGACGCCGAGAGGAAACTGCTCGAGCCCGTCGGGGTCCAGGAGAAGATCGACGCGCTTGTGGGCAAGTACAAGCAGGGACGTGCGTTCGCGAGAGCTAGCGGTACCGAAGACGCCGTTAGAGTCTACAGCGAGGCGGCGGAGAGGGGCGAGGCGGAGGAGCTAGCGAGGCTGGTTGCTGAGATTGTGGCGCAGTACTAGGTGGAAATGGGTGTACGATGCTAAATACATGTCTGTCTGACTGTCTGACTGTCTGCTCGCGCGGTTGAAACTCGGACCAGAATTGAATGCTTTCTTGATTGCGACTGGGCACATGACATGAGCCCCCATTGTGCTCTAATGGTGTAGTGGAGTAGTCGTCGCGTGTATTGCATATATAGATATCCCCATCAACACGCCCTCATTGCCTCACCACCCTGTAAAGGGGAGTGCCGTCGACTCCTTCCAAGTTCAAAACAGTCGACACCTCTCCTCCATTGGACATGAACTCCCACCCCCTAAACCTCGAAACATACCAGCATCGCCCATCCCCCAACCCCAAACCCGCTATGCCTTGACCCGAGTGATATCAACCCCGTACTCGACCGCCGATCTCGAATCGTGGATGAGGAACCTGTACCACCACATTGCAGGCAAGATGGTCGCCGCATGCCACAGCGCATGCGCATCGATGGCGTCGGCGACGGGCGGGAAGTCCAGCAGCTCCAAGCTCATGGCCATGATCAGCCACGTCACGATCAAGCCCGGCCAGGCGGCCCAGAAGCGCTTGTGCTTTGTGTAGTGCACGATCGAGAAGTACGTCCACAGACAGTTCGTGACGGCGCCGACAGCGACGTTGGCGGCCATGTTGTAGGTGTAGTCCCACCGCACGAACTGCAGGTAGTAGACGTGGGCGGCGTAGGCGGCGAGACAGGCCCAGCCCCAGGCGCGGACGGCGCGGCGGAAGCGCGGACGGTACAGCCGGAAGACGCGTATGGGCGCGTAGTAGAGTCCGTAGAGCACGTTCGCGCCGGCGCCGAAGTAGTCCAGGCGTTCCGTCAGCACCGTGTCGCGCGCGTGGAAGACGGAGCTGCACGCCCAGCAGAACAGGCCGACGTACGCGAACAGGACGTAGTAGCGCGTCATCGGGTACGAGCGTGGGAGCTCGCGCTGCAGCTGGCGGAGGCCAGCCAGGTGCGCGTACCCGTTCAGCAGCGAGAAGAGAACGCTGAACGGCTCCTGCACGCCGAGGACACGCACGAACGGCCACTTGCCGTGGAATTGCTCGATCTGCTGGCCCTGCTGGATCCGCGACTCCGTGATGCTGCGCTGGCAGGCGTAGTCGCAGTTGCTAGGACACGTCCATCGCAGCGCGCGGAGGTGGAGCGGGAGCGGCGTCGGCGAAAGGAGGCATTGGTTCTGGACACACGTCTGAGAAGGGGAGATGCCAAGGTCAGCATTCGAAGGGGGGCGGCGGCCAAGGGACGGGGGGTTACGGGTGCATCGGGAGAGAGTGGTGGTATTGGCGGTGGTGGTGGTGGCGGTGGGTGGGTGGGTGGTGGGGTTAGCTGAGCTACTCTACAAACCGGGCCGGCTTACCTCGACACATGCCTTGAATTCCGGCAGCTTATCGCCACGTGAAGCCGATACTGTGCTGGCGAAGAGGAGGGGGAGGAGGAGGGGGAGGAGGAGGAACACACTAAGCCGTAGTGGCACCACCAGTCGCGACGTCGACGTCATGGTGGGAATCTGGAATGGGAGGGCGCGGGGTGGGTGGGTGAAGCAAACCGGTTGGGGTGGGTTTCGTTCTAGATGGGGGGGGGGGTGTTGGTTTGGGAGTGGGCTATCTATCTACATTCCCGTCTCTTCTCTCCCCTCAAGCTGCTCGCATTCGCACTCGCACTCGCTGTCCTTCTCCTTTTGTCTGGATAGATAGATATCCACTCGTCTTCTCCAGGATGGAGATGCAGATCGAGGATTGATGAGACAGGGCTGGGTCACTGGGCCGGATTTTTTTTTCTTTCCCCTTCCTGCTTTCCGTCCCACGGTTGGAGCTCCCACGAGGCGGAGGGCTGCCACGTACCACCGGATCGATTACTCAGCAACCGATGGCTTGGCGGCGGGGGGGGGGGGGGGGTGACACGAGGAAAACGCGCTTCTTGCAGCATCACGGAGAACGCAATTCCCGCGACGTCGTCGTCATCGAACCGACTCGACTCTACCCGATCGGGACGAAGAGCGGACGCGTGGAATGTAGAGTAGCAAGTTTGAAATATGCACTCAGATATAACGCCCGGATTATTCGGCCGCTCTCCGCAGTCGAGTAAGCTCAACGTTTGCTCGACCGACTCTACGTAACAATGTACCTACATACCTATGTACTGTCGACACAGAGATCTTTCACCGCAGCGCGCTCGGCAGGTTACATTCCATTCCTCCGTCCACGGTTGCCCATTCCCTCCCCCGTGTGTGGCAGAGGAGGCCGAGGGGGTGCACTATTGCACCTCCTCTCCGACGGACGGCAGTTGCTGCAGGATGACATCGTCCCTCGCTCATTGTCAATGCGGATGGCTCTCTCCCTGCTGCCTGTCACGGAAGGCGCATGCGATGCGATCTGTGGGAAGGGAAGAAGGGAAGGGAAGAAGAAGGGAAGAAAGAAGGGAAGAAAGAAAGAAGGGAGGGAGGGAGGGAGGGAAGGGGCGAGATCTCGCGTGGGACAACGGAGTTGGGACTGCTCTCCATTTCTTCCGGCGAGCCTTTTGCCCCGCAGCCAGCTAGCCCCCCCGCACCGGAATCGGGGCAGAGCTGCGAGCTGTGTCTGTGTGCATGTGCGTGTGCCGGATCGCTTTCGATTGAGGGGCCCAGATGTGCTGTCTGTCCCGACGTCCCGAGACGGGGAGATACGGCCGTCACCGCTATCTCCTGAAGTTCTCCGGCTTCTTTTCTTCGACGAGGGACGTACGTACAGCGCCAGAGTGCTTGACATCACATTGCGGATGGACGGATGGATGGATGGATGGATGGATCAATCAATCAATCAATCAATCAATCAATCAATCAATCAATCAATCAATCAATCATCAATCAATCCATCCATCCACCCATCCACCCATCCACCCATCCATCCATTGATTGATTGATTGATTGATTTATTGATTGACGTCTTTTGGTTGCTGGAACAGCACGCATGCGTTTCGCCTTGTCCTTGCAGGAACTGTAAGGTGGGCTGGAGTGTCTCTGCAGAACAGCGAAGGCGTCCACGGCGTTGCAGGTCGAGAGCGAGGGCGTTGGCGGTGGCCGACGGAGGGACGTCTGCCGTCGTCCCGGAACGCATACGATATACGATATCTACGTACGGCCGAGGCGAAACACACACATCGAGCAACTGCGTGGGAATGAGCAGAACATACATACCGAGGAGCAGGCGATAAATGCCGAACCCCCACGGCGAAATCAGATCAGATGGATCCGATACTTGCATCAGCCATCGCCCAAGTACCGACGCAGGTTCCTCGATGTAGACTGGATACATGAGCAGATATCTATCTATCTAGATGCTTCCTGACTCTGCAGACTGACTCCGCATGCTCGGGTGAGCACGCTGGAGCACTCACCGGAGCGGAGCACCGGTACATACATATGCACGTGCAGAGACGAGCGGCCGCAGTGCCCACAGCGCCCTTTCGCGCAGCCGGTGCGTGCTGTGCGTGCTTGCTGTGGACTGGGTTTGCGGCGATAAAGACGTGCGGACGGATGGCGGGCGAAGAGATGTATCTGAGTATGTCGTGCCAGCCCATGTGCGCACGCGCGGAAGAGAAGAGAGCGGAGAAAAAGAAAAGAAAAAGGACCGAAGTGAGATCCCTGCGTCCGACGTTGGGGTCTCCGGCCGGTTGCAGGCACACACCCATTGCACTCTCCTCTTGCGCATTCGCAGTGGATATGTGCACTTTTTTGTTTGCTTGGTAGGTGCATGCGACGGTGTGTGTATGTGCACTACAACGTGCCTGCCTGTCTGTCTGTCTGTCTGTGGGTGAGTGAGTGGTGAGTGACGAGTGACGAGACTCCCGGACGATGAAAAGAAAAATTTCCTGCGGGTGCACGGCGAAGGGACAGACGTGGTGAGAGCGCGACAGCGGACAGCCAGGCAGTTGGCGGGCAGTCAATGCTCGGGGCCCATCCGCGTCCGAGCCAGACGACGGACGGGCAGCCGTCTCTTGCGCCCCCAGTTCCCCGCAGCTCGATATCTGGATCCCATCCCATGCATACGTTCCGGAAGTATCGTCCATGTCTCTGGCGGAGCAGCTCCTTCTGGGAACACGAGGCCATTAGCGGTCCAGGTCCAGACTCCGCTCATCTCCTCCTCTTCTCGCCTCTCTCTTCCTTCCCCCTTCGCTGTCCCACTCTCCCCCCCCCTTTCCCTTCTCCGCCCACCGGCGAATCCGTCTGGTCGGCCCCTCTTCTGCCCGCTCTGCCCTCAAATCCCTCTGCGAATCCAAGCCCGTCGAGGCGGATTCCCTCGCAGCGCTCCCACACACATATCCGCGACACTTTCCACGACATATCTACTCTGCTCCAGCCTGTCCGCTTGCCTGCCGCCGCCGCATACCGCTGGCCCGCTCACACCCCCCACACCGCAGACCGCCCGCACAGAACGACAGCCTCCCGGAAATCCCCGCCGGCCACCTACTCTGCTTCTCCGCTTGCTCTGCTCCATTGGCTCCCCACCCCCCCCCCCGTGCTGGTGCGCAAACTCGGCCACACGAAAATCTGCCTCTCTCCATCCCCGGCTTCTCGCCATTGCTCTGTGCGACCCGGATCATCTCACGATTACATACAGCAAACCCTCCCCACCACCTCAACCCACCCCAGCAACAGAAAGCCCAGCCATCCTCGCCCCCTACACAAGGGCAGAACTCTTTGTCTCACGAGGCGTCGACTAAACATACACAGGATCGACGCGCTCCCAGATCTTGAGGACACTTGCCAGCTGACGAATCCTCGCAATTCCCATTCCACCGCAAAACCCATTCGAACGGAAAGAGAGCCAGAGTACTTACTTCTTTGCTAAGTCATCGGAAACCTTGCCCATCTGCCACTCTCACTGACCAGCCAATATCCGGCGGACCATCCCAAGTAACCCGTCAATCAGAACTGTCGTATTCCCGAAAAGTGGCGACAACTGCACACCCTGCAATCCTCGACAAACTGAAATCTGCGTCTTATCCGCCCCCCCACACCCCCCCACTCGAAGGTCGGCGTTACAGCACCCTGTACTTGGCAGCGACGAAGAAGCAGCAGTAAAGACAAAACGGCCAGCGGTGGACAGCTCTTCGTTCTGCACTTCGCGATCATGGTCGTTCCAGGGTTCAACGTGAATTTTTTTCGAAGTGGGAATAACACAGCAGCATCCTCCGCGGCTCCGTCTCCGACCGTTTCGGCTTCGGGCACGCCGCTGCGTTCGTCCGCAACGGCTCCCACAACCCCCGTCGACGACCATGCTCCTCGTGGCGCTCCTCTGTCCGCCGACATCCATTCGCCTCCGAGCTCGCGGCAGCACTCTCCCAGTCTTCGCACGCAGTCAACTCCCGTCTACGCCCCGAGTAATGGTACGACCACCGCGACCACGCATTCGAACGCTCTCGCCGCGCCGCGGCCTCAATTGCCCTCGTACGCGCCGTCAAATGCATCGGATATGTTGCGGGCTGTAGCAGGACAAAGGTATGGGGAATTCCTCGGCTCGTGCCACCGGTGCGGTGGCGGTGGCGACAGTGGCGGCGGTGGTGATGGTGGTGGTGGTGATGGTGGTGGTGGTGATGGTGGTGGTGGTGATGGTGGTGGTGGTGGTGGGTGGTGGTGGTGATGGATGATTCGTTGCGTGCGGCGGCGGCGATGATGGTGATGTCGGTGGAGCAGGTGGTTACCTCACACATGGAACACCCGCTAGCCAGCAACCGCTTGCCACTTGCCTTGGACCGAGATAGGAGGCGTATCTACGTATACCCATGGTCCTTCTTTTCTTCCCTTGCCAATAATATGTCCAACTATACCTTCCAATTAAATAATCTTTTTCATCATTACCATCACCACGGATTTCTTGTCTCAAGTTCGGAAATGCTTAAAATCTTCGGGCAAAAGCGCAAGGCTGACTTCCTCGGTTCGTGATATTAGGTCAGACGAGGAGGAGGCGTTGAGTGGACAAACAACCCCCAATCCGAGTGGACTGGATAAAAGACTGCCCGGAATATCTCACGGCTTTCATCAGGTTAGCTGCAGCACAGCGTCGATTTGGAAAGGGTTATCGTAGCAAACCGTACTGACGTTACTTCCGAGTTACTGGGGGCGAAAGATACACCTCCAGCAACGCCGCGGGGCACCACCTCTGCCGGCAGCCCGTTGAACGGAGCCACAGCAGTGGGGGGAGGAGCGGAGGAGAGGCTCAAGAGTTCGGCGGCAAGGGCCACCCACTCGCCGTCCCCGACACACCCGCCGGTCGGCCCGCCCAGAGGTAAGTTGATAGTCAAGATCATAGAGGCGAGGGATCTGGCCCCCAGCAAATATCCGTATGTGGTCTGCACGTTCGAGAGCAACGAGTTCATATCACAGGGCCCCCGGCGGTCGTTCGATGCGGCGGAGAGCCATGGGGGAGACAAGAGTCCCGGGAACAGCAACGGCAGCGGAAAGCCATCTTCGCCGAGTGGCGTCGGCAGGAGTATTTCGATCCCCATGACCAGCCGCCAAAGCTCGAGCACCAGTCTCTCGGAGATGCAAGGACAGAAGAACGGCCACACCTCAGGTGCCGGTTCGACCAATCCGAAATGGGACCACAATGCCGTATTGTAAGTTCACGCCCTCCCGTCGGCGTTGCGCAGCAGCAGCGGTCGAAAGGAGTCGAAAGCAGGGAGATGGTGCCACCGCTCCTCGCCAGTCCACGGCTAACCTCTCTAACTCCAGCGATGTCCTCGGCGACCATTCCGAGCTCGACATATCGTTGTACGATCGATCGAACAAGGAGTATTTCCTAGGACACGTGAGGATCTGTCCGTTGCTCAACCATTCACAACCAGTCCTGGACGGGTGGTTCCCGCTGCAGCCGCGGACACCAAACGAGAACGTCACGGGAGAGATCAAGCTGCAGATCAGCTTCGAGAGGACCAGCAAGAAGCACTACGGACCCGAAGATTTCGAGGTTCTGCGCTTGATCGGCAAGGGTAGTTCACCCCTCCTTCAGCCGCTGCACACATCTATCTGACCCTCTGTGTTTTGCAGGCACCTTTGGACAGGTGTACCAGGTCCGCAAGAAGGATACCGACCGGATATACGCCATGAAGGTGCTGTCGAAGAAGGTCATCGTCCAGAAGAAGGAAGTGGCGCATACGTTGGGCGAGCGGAACATCCTCGTCCGGACGGCTACCACCGACTCGCCTTTCATTGTTGGCCTCAAGTTCTCATTCCAGACGCCCACAGACCTGTACCTGGTGACAGATTACATGTCTGGCGGGGAGTTGTTCTGGCACCTGCAGAAGGAAGGCAGGTTCGAGGAGGACCGCGCAAAGTTTTACATTGCCGAGCTGATATTGGCGCTGGAGCACCTGCACAACCATGATATTGTCTACCGAGATCTCAAGCCGGAAAACATCCTACTGGACGCCAATGGCCACATTGCGCTGTGCGACTTTGGCCTGTCAAAGGCGAACCTGGCGGCCAATGCGACAACCAACACATTCTGCGGGACGACCGAGTACCTGGCGCCCGAGGTGCTGCTGGACGACCAGGGATATACCAAGATGGTTGACTTCTGGTCGTTGGGCGTACTGGTGTTTGAGATGTGTTGCGGATGGAGCCCGTTCTACGCCGAAGATACCCAGCAGATGTATAAGAATATCGCGTTCGGAAAAGTAAAGTTTCCCCGGGACGCATTGAGTTTGGAGGGCCGTAACTTTGTCAAGGGGGTAAGTCGCTGCTGCCGGTGTGCACATTGAAGGTTTCAGTTATTGATTCGGTCCAGTTGCTCAATCGGAATCCGAGACACCGCCTGGGCGCGACCCACGACGCGAAAGAGCTGCGAGTGCATCCCTTCTTCGCCGACGTGGACTGGGTGCAATTACAGCGCAAGAACGTGGTGCCGCCGTTCAAGCCCACGCTCAGCTGCAAGACCGACACCTCGAACTTCGACCCGGAATTTACCAATGCCCCAATGACCTCCTCATTGAACGCGCGTGCCGCCGCCTTCGCCTCGGCCAACATGCCCGCCAGCACTCCGCTAAGTCCGGGCATGCAGGCTAACTTCCGCGGCTTCACATTCGTCGACGAGAGTAGCATAGAGGACCACTTCTCGAGCCGGGACGGATTGGAGCCCATGGACGAGGACTCGGAAGAGCACGGGGACTACCGTTACGACGGTAGATCGTATCACGACTCGTCAAGAGGCGGGAATCATCGCATGAGTGGGGTTACGCGCACTGGCGACGATGAAGGGGTTGTCTTTGGGAATGGCGGGATGGAGATCTGATTGGGGGACTGGGGGATATGTGAAATACGTTTGCTGTTTTTTTTTTTCTTTCCTGATATCAATCTCGATTTTCTTATCCTTTCGTTTCTTCCGAATACGAGTGTGTTTCTTTGGTATCAGGTATCAACCAGGTATCCTACTCAAGCAGAGCTACCGTATGACAAGTCGACGTTGTAGCGGCTTCTGTGTGTACTTGACCTGGGGGGATGATCGGGGCGTTGTACGTTTTAATATTGCGGACTGAGATAGCAGCGGCGACAGACAGGTTGCACATGGACAGGCATGACGACATGAAATGTGAGAGATGTGATTTCTAGATACATAACATTGTAGAGTATGATATGTGTCCTCTTTTTTTTTTCTTTTTTTTTCTTTTTTTTCTTTCCCCTTCTTTTCTCTTTTCTTTTCATCTACCCGAATGACGCTGAAAGGAAAAGAAAAAAACCTCTCTCCATTCTCCCTCCAATCAAAGCAGAGAAGGGAGGGCGCGATATGACGATATTGCATGCGTGGGTGGCGTGCATACATATGCCGCCGCACTCAATTGCATATGTACTCCGGTCTAGACACGGATAGGCCAACGGGGTGTAACCCCGCGGAGGCTGCGGCGCGGGTTGGTATGGTGCGGGCGTCATCGGTCTCGTGGTTGTTGTTTAGAGTAACCAGAGGCATTCCCCCTGACCGTCGGGTTCTTTTCCTTGGCTCGTGAAAGCCGAAGGCTGTTGCCTCGGTCGACGGGTGGATTCCGAATCCACATTGATGTCCCCCGCCCCCGCCCGGGGCACGTAATGGGCATGTGAGTGCGGGCGACCACGCCCTCACGAAGCTCGCCAACTAAGTATCTACCTACATGCCTGTGTGTACATACCTCTTAGATACAGTATCTGGCAAAAGGAACGGGGGCAAAATTGACACCGGATTAGACTCAGGTCGCATGTAAGCCGGTGTTGATCTGGTAGATATTCTGCACAACACCCTCATTGAATGAGTTATTTTATTTTGTGTATCTTTTTGAACACCTCTTCATGCAATGGCGGGGTCAATACTGCATATATATGTACGTACCTACATAAGTAGCATACAAGAGGGATTCATTTCGAATCCGGACTTTGACCAAAGCAGTACATATTAAGTTAACACCGGGTTGAGCCCGTTTTTAATGTATTTTATTCGATCCCGCGGGACTAGCAGTTACTTGTCATGCACGAGGAGTGGAGACCCGCCAAGACGGCTGACTAAGGTCACGGGATACGCTAGTTCTAATAGTAGATCCTTATTCGACATCATCATCATATTCTCTCTTAGAGCCGACATTTAGGCGCTGTACACCTAACAGTTGCCTCTGCCGTGGCCACCTTTCAACCCCCCCCCACAGATATCCAGCAGTGACAGGTGCCACGGAGAGTTTCAATTCCCTTCCTTGCTCTACGCCCAACATCAACAATCCCCCTACCAATATGTACCCGCAACAAACTCCAAACCAACATCGCTGGCAACCAACCAACAACCAACCACCGAACCGGTCAGATGATAGGAGAAGAACATCAAGCGCACGGCAACATAAGGCAGACAGAAAGGCAGCTCAAAGAGATGCAAACGGATCTCGGGTGACGCGGCGGGTTCAGTGTCGGAGAAGATAAGATGGTGACGGCGGCGCCGGCGAAGGCACCGAGCCAGCCTGTCAGCCAGATCCGTGACAACTCCATCCTTTCCATATTGTATCCCCCACTAACTTACAATCTCTATACTGGATCAGCAACCTTTGAACAGTAATGTAGTTCCCCCTTCCGGAATCGATTCGTTGTACTGACTGATAATGCTTTTAGCAATAGGGACTGGCCCTGTAAACATACAGTATGGATGGTGATCAACTCCACCCCTTCGGAAGCAGGTCTGTTAACTGACTTGTGATGTCTACAGCAGTAAAAAAAACTCTCCTTTTGCAACCCCTACAAACGGTGATATACTCCACCTCTTCCAAGTTGGATTTATTTTCTGACTTGCAATCTCTACAGCCGCGAAGACTTTTTTTTTTAGCAGCCTTACAAACGGTTTTTTCTCTCTTGCCCACCCATACCCGCACTCAGCCTACCTATCCAGACTACGGCGGCGTACATTTCGTCCGGCCTTACAAACGCGGTGACACTCTCCACCTCTTCCGAATTGTATCCTTTACTGACTTGCAATATCTTAGACTAACAATACTATATCGGCGGCCATAAAAAGTGATTCACTCTTCCCTTTGTATGTTGTATCTTTTTACTGACTTCTGATTTCATCGCCAGCAAGTACTCTATCGGCAACCTTATGAACGGTGTAGTATCTTTGTACTGACTTGCAATGGGACCATGCTGGTAGGGTTCCAGATAGCAAGCAGAAAACCGGGCGAGCGGCGTATGGCAAGCGGACAGCTGGGTGAGTGTCCTACTGCGAGCGGACGGGGGCAGAAGCAGACAGGACAATGCAAAAGGAGTACTGGCAGCAGCGAAAGCATTGATGATTCTAGATAAGATCAGATCTATTCGATATTTAACGCCATTCGTGTGACCCGTTTTCCCAGATCGCCCATTTGGTTGTGAAGTTTGGGTCTGGACTTTTGTACATGATGGAATTAATATGGTGTCAAGCTAGGATTGAGGCGGCATGTATATAACTTAAACACCAACTTACAGATAAGTATTAGGGGAAATTCAGTATGAAGTAGGCATTGATACGTATGTACAAAGTTGAAATACTGAATATTCCAAACACCTAACCAACACCGCAACAACACCGGCTTTACGGTAATGCTTTATCGTGTGGAAGAGATTGATTTCAAAGCCTGTCTTTATGGCAAGAATTAGTCTGGACTGCGCCCTATTAAGGCAGTCTTGCTCTAAAACCCTTTCCTTTCCAAAATACGGTGATGATGTTTCATTGATCGCATGCGACCCTATCGGATCATGGCGATATTATACGCGGTCCTTTCCCGTTCGCCGTCCGCCGCGACCTCTCACAGTCCGACTCAAAGCAATACCTCTTCACCGCCCCCCCCCCTCCCTCTCTACTTCTCTTCCGCGCCCTCCTCATCTCCCGTGTCCTCACCTTCCCCTCGGCCCGCGTCCCCGTTCTCGCCCCGGTCTCCACCCGGCTCCGCTCGTACTTCCTTCGGTCCCACCCTGCTCCCCACTCCCGCGGAGCGTAGGAAGTCTAGGATCGGTCGGGTGCATCGCTCGTGCGCGAACAGATCTCGGATCTTAAGGCGATTCTTCCCTCTCCCCGCCTCTTTCTGGACTTCTGCCCACAGGGTTTTCTGCTGCGGCTTCCATCTTACGCAGTTCTTGAACAGTGTGTTCTCTCGTCTGGGGCCTTGTATCCACGCCACCCGCACTCTGCCGTGCTCGCGCTCTTCGTCTATTTCAAGTATTGGCCAGCGCGGCAGTGTCCCGTCTCGAGCTGGTGGAACCGCGCCTGTCACCCCCTCCGGTCCCTCGTGCCCACCTGTCCAACCTGGCGTATGGTCTTCGGCATTCTGTACTTCTTCCCCTTGACTCAGTTCCATGCTTCTTCCCACTTCTTTTCCGAGATCTCCCGCCTGATGTCGGCTGGTGACTTGGGTAATGGCATCCTTTCGCCTTCCATACTGGTCAGCTTGGCCCATCCATTCGACTCCACATGTGTCCCGGTTCTTCTGCTGTCTGCCTTGCTGCCCTCGTCTGCTTTCTCGTTGCCTGTCACTCCTTCGTGAGCCCGGCACCACCGCACTTCGATGCTTAGATCTGGCCTTGCCGCCCTCAAGCGCGCTGTCCACTTTCTTGCCTCTAGTGCATACTCTGGTTCGCCCCGCCGCTACTCTTCCGATTGCGGCCTGCGCATCCGTGAATATGGTGACCTTTTCCGGAGGGATCATTTCCAAAATACGGTTATATACTGTGTGCAACCGACTGGCCGCGTGGCGAGTGACGCTTTGTGGCGCGGCGGACGAACGCTCGTGTTGCTCGACAGCAGCCTCGGTTCTGCCATCATATCCACTCCCGATCCGATTACCTGCGACCCCGTCTGCGGCCCCGCCTGCGACAGGGCTAGACACCTTCGCCCGCCCACGTAGAGATAACTACATACCTACGAGTCGCGCCCACGACCGCCGACGAATATAAGCCACCATGTCTGACCAAATCGATTCGCGCAACAGAGGGAGCCTCCTTATCCGGAGTTAAAACGACCATCGCCAACGGCCCCCCCCAAAAGTAGCAGAGAGCCAACTTCCAAGCCCGTGTCTTCACGATCGCCAACACCGCCGCCAATGCGAGACAAACGCGACGCCCGCACCGCGTGGGAAGTCCTCCGGGCCCAGAACGAACCTGATGGGCACTCCTCCTTGAGCGTCGTAAATCTCTGATTCGACTACAAGAAATTCACCATCGACGAAACACATCGGCGGGCTCGAGCCCCAACGGGCCCGATTCGCCTCAACTGCGGCAGGAACCACAGACCACAGACCTGCCACCACCACGTCCGAAGGGGGTCTATGTCCCGATGACAAAAATCGACATGGTCGAAGGGCACATGCTCATTGGTTTGCTTTCCGAACACTATGTGCAAGCCCGTCGTGAGCAACATCGTATCACAAGCAGAGACGCCCCCCTACCAGAGCATCACTGTACAACTTCGAGACCTCATCACAGACGAATGTGGTGACGATACTCCGGAGACGCTGCCACGCACAAAAGAGAAGGATTACGGAGGAAACTGGATCCCACCGTGCAAGCTTCGCGGAAGACAACGGAGGCCAAGAACTCTGCAAGTGGGCATTTTGATAGCCATCCCCGGCTTTAAGATAGGAAAACGAGGATGAGCGCCCCAGCAAGGGACAGGGAGTGTTGGCAGAGTGCTGCTGTGCCGCCGAGGCCATATGCTGAAGGATTAAAGGTTGTAATGCCTACTGCGAAAGTCTGTTTATCGAGCTAAAGTTGGCCGCTCCTGAGGACACGTTGTCCAGAAGGAACAATAAGGCGGGAGCAGTACTCTACATTAATTGTTTACCGCTCGTGTCGCTTGCTCAACACCCCGGCGGTGCGACACATCGTAGGCGAGTTCGTCTCGGACAGCGCATTTGCTCCCGTCGGACACGGGCGACGTATGCTCGGATGTAATATGTGCAATACGACCAAGGGTGACCAATGCGATCCCCAGAAAGCAGACCGAGATACTGCCACGGTTGTGGGACGTGGGCTACGACGACGGACCCTGCTTTCCATCCGTCTCCAAATTTCTTCGATCGGGTCCATGTTGAATTCGGTCTGTACATCCGTCTCCAAATTTCTTCGATCGGGTCCATGTTGAATTCGGTCTGTATTGACGGACATCCGCTCAACAGTCCCTGCTGCTCCATAGCCCACAGGAATCCATCCCTCCGGGCAAGACTCAAAACACCACCTTAGATTTCCCGAGAACTCCGTTCCACTCCCCTTCCGGTCTCCGTCACGACGGCGACGAGAAAGGTAGAAGCATCTCGAGAATCTGTGCTGCTGCTGGTGCTGGTTGACACTCGCCGTGGTGTCTACTACCGCCAGTTAGCAATCTGTATTCAACGCCACAACGGGGCGACTGTATTCTCACGGCTTCCTCTCCCGGCTCTGTCGGCCCGGACCAGCGCTGGAGGCTGTGATGCGGGTGTTACTGGTGAAGTTGGTGTTGGTTTCACGCCGAAGCCGCTAGTTCAGGGCTTTCGAATCCACGCTTTCTCAGCCTCTTCCCCACAGCCTCAGCTAATGCTGGGCGTTCAATCGCCGATGATCCCCGAGCGCCCCGCACGGATCCGCTCCGAAGGCTGTCCCCTCGTGGACGATGGCGGTGGTGGCGATGAATCATTGATCGCAAAAAAGATGTGTCCATTCGCGGACGGTGGTGGTGTTTGCAGCGACGGGAAAGGGCTCGGTCGAGTGACCTCCAGTGAGCACAGCGCCGTGCCGTCAGCGCCGTCGCCAGACCGCTGCGGCTATATGTATGTATATATATTCCAGAGAAAGGGGCCGTGCGATCGTCTGGCGATAGGGAGACGGAAGGGCCCGCCCGAGCACGCCGATCGGGCGGGAGACGGAAGCGGCACATTGGCTGGCCGTTCGCGTCGCTTCACCCACCGGACCCAGATTTAACGGCGGACTGTCTGAGATGTCCTCGCTACGGGCTTTGTTCCTTTCTTTTCTTTTTCCCACACCAATGCGAAGCAAACAGCGACACAGCCAGCGGCATCGTGCGCAATGGCCCGCCCTAGATACCACTCCCATGCATGTCACACAGCACACAAGGCGACAGAGACGGAAAGAACGCCCCGCGGGACGCGTAGTACAGCAGGGCAGAGCAGTGCACAGCCCCGTCGCTTCGGCGATGCGCATGTCTGCATGCGACAGTGGCAACGAAGAACGAAGCAGCGACGCAACGAGGCAACGAGGCAACGAAGCAACGAAGCAGTGAAGCAGCGACCGTGAAAACGGACTGCGGTGAGCTTGTGGACACGCTCAGAAAGGCTCCCCTGCAGCTGGGGAGTTGGGTGGTGTAGGTCAATGGCCCGACGATCCTGCGTGGATGCCGGTCGGAAACGAATCCACCCGTGCAGCTGCCACGAGCACAAGCGCAAGCACAAGCACATCATAAAACTGTGGGGAGGCGAGAGTGAGGATCGGGAGTCTGGCTGCCTGGCTGGGCTGTCCGACTGATTGGTGGGGCTGTTTCCTCTGCTTGGCGGGACTGATTGGCGGGTTAACTGGGGGAAAAAAAGAAGCAGACGTCGATGGCTCACCATGCTCGCTGGTGATGTGCGGTGCTTCTTACTGTTGCGAGGAGGGTGGCGGACATATATCTTGGCCGCCATCTCCGTTCCACTTCTTCTTTTCTGCTTATCCTCCTCGTTATCCTCTTCTTTCTCACCTTCCTCCTCACTATCCTCTTCCTTCTCACCTTCCTCCTCACTTCTCCCCACCTTCCTCCCCACCTTCCTCCTCACCTTCCTTCCTTCTCCACCTCGTCTGAAGAAGCTCTGCGTCCCCCCCCCCCTGGCAAGCACATACGTACAGAGGTAACATCTGCTACCGCCACTGCGAGTCCTCCACGTTTCGGTTTTCTGTTGCTGCTCTCCGGCCCGACCATTGCGACCTCCCATCACCGCCCTGTCGCCCGCACTCGCCGCACCCCCGAAAAAGACCGGGGCACATACCATTGCGGACGGAAGGAGCAGGAGGTGGAGAGAGCAAAAGGGATAAAGAAAACCAACCGAAATAATAATAAAAAAAAAACCAATCCAAAATGACGGAAGACGCCTGGCTCGCGGTGCTGATCCTGTTTTTTCTGCTGCCGACTATCCTGCTGTCGCTGCGCATCTACTTCGACACGTCGCGGTACCTCCGCAATGGCTACCTGGCGTCGAGCGTGATATCGCTCATGTTCGCGATCGCGTGCTACTTCTTCTTCGCCATCGGCTGCGGCATGACCTTCTACCGGTCGAGAAGGCGGCTGAAATTCATGGACCGCGTGCCAAATCCGAATTTCGCCCATAGTGGGGAACGGAAGATTCCGCCCATGCAGGCCCTTGGTCAGCCGCTTAAGGAGGCGACCATACTCCACAGCTACATCGTTCCCACGGGCCTGTGGCTCTGCAAGGCTAGCTTCGTCGCCATGTGTTCGTCTCTCGCCCCCACCCCCCCCCGTCCAGCTGTTGCGCGCCGAGTGAAAGCTGATGAACCGAGACGGGAGCCAGACTTCAATCTGAAACGACATCTCAACCCGACCACCAAGAAACTGCTTTACGCCACCATCGTGTACCTGGTCGTCTCGTACCTGGTGCTGATTCTGACGCATGCGCTCTGGTGCGGCCGCATCTTTGGAAAGCAATGGTACCCAGCTCGCTGTCCCCTTTTCCCTCTCCCGCTGACGTCTCCTCCTCTAGGGCCTACACCTCGCAGTCGCACTGCACGCCGTTCACGCACACGCTCAGCATCAGCATCTACACGGCGATGAACATCAGCTCGGACATGCTGGTGCTCGCGATCCCGCTGATGATCTTCCACTACATATCCCTGCCGCCGCGCGAGAAGTACGCTGTCTTCTTCCTGCTGTTCCTGGGCACCGCGACAATCGTGACCACAGCCACGTGCTGCACGCTGCACATCACGTACCGGTCGGAGCTGCTGATGTACTACTCGTTCATCCAGCTCGCTGAGCTGCTCGCCTGCATCGAGCTGTCGGTCGCCGTCTGCGCCGTGTCGCTGCCCAGCCTCAAGGCCGTGCTGTACCGCAAGCGCGAGCGCAGACGCATGCGCGACGAGAACAAGCGCAGCACCATCCACACCGCCACCACTTCCACCTCGCCCGACAACAGCGAGAGGAACCCCATGGAGCAGCACGACGCGTCCGAGGAAGACGCCTGGGAGGAGGAGTACGAGCGCGCGAGCGGCGAGGACGACGGCAGACTCGTAATCATGCGCAGGGTCAGCTACGAAGTCGCCTCCTCGCCCGTGGAAACGCCGTCGCCGCTGTCGGTGGGGCGAGTGTGATTTTGTTTTACTGCTGTTATTACTCATTTTTTTTTTCATTCGATTTTTGGAAGTCGGAGTTGGGAGTTGGGAGATTTGAGCTGGCTGGCTGGGAGTTTTTCGGCGTTCATTCTTTCTTTTACCAGACGAGGGATGATGTATTGTTCTTTTTTTTTTTTTGTTAACTTCGGTACGACGGTGACGGCGATGGCGACGACGGTAATCTACTCTACTGTAACTATTGACAGCGGAGAGGAATTACATAATGTACTCTACTTTGCAGAAGACATGTGTGTAACCTGATCGTCGTATTCGGTCGGGCACTCGCGACTTAGTCTGCCGTCCAGAGTTGTCCGCGGAGGGGGGGAACCCATCGACGATCCTCTGCTGCGGATTGGGCAGGTGGGTACCTGCCTACGTACGTACATAGAAGTGTCTCGCCCGGGTGGCCTATGACTCGACCGACGACGACGACGACAGCGCAGGATGGGAGCTAGAGAACGCGCAGAGGCGTGGACGAGCTGCAGGCTGGGCAGGCTGCAGAGAGGAAAGGATGGTCGACGGCGGGGTCTCCATCCATCCATCGATCTACAAGTGCCCGCTGCTCTGTGCATCAGGATAACGCGGCAAGGAGTCGACCAGAGCCTTCGGCCGGCATGCCATGTAACCAGACCGCAACAACAAAATTGAGCGTCGTAGAGGTGGCGGAGAAACTGGCGCCCAACAGACTTAGCGCACTAGTGTACTCTAGGATACTCTAGGATAAGTTATACATAGATAGAGTATCTACTCTAGATACATACATGCGCGATGAGCCCATGCGTCTTCGGTCTGCATCTGACTGACTCAAGTAAGGATCTAGTGGTGTTCGGTGGGAAGGATGCACACGTGGAGTGCCGCCCAACCGCCCACATATATACATTGTATTGGATATATCTATAGATTGATGGGTAAGTAGATTATTGCACAAGTCCAATAACCTCTCGGCTATCTTCGTCACTGTCCCCCCTACTTTACGCGCGCCACCTCGGGGGTGTTGCAGCTGAATTTCTTTGAGCTACATAGGGGATCATTTTTTGGCCTTGCTTGAGTCAATCAGACGAAAACTGGCTGAGCAACCATGGATTTCGTTGCGCGGCGAAGATGCCTGGGCTCCCGTTTGCACATGTATGCAGAGCATCCTAGAGTGCACTGTCTAAAAAAAGAGCCTCGATAATTACCGCATTAGGCAATCAGAGTTATATACCATGATGGTGCTTTACGACTACTTTCGTTCCATGTGACTTGGACTGCTTCTGCTGTGATCCTTCTCCCCTTTGCTGCTGCAGCTTCGCTGGCCAATTCTAGCCAGTTCTAAGATCCGGTCAGCCAGAGCTGACAAGCAGAATCGAATCGATATAGAGTCTTACTGTTCGGATAAGCTTCTGGACTTGTGTAAGGTGGGTGGGAGTACTGAATAGGTACTGTATCTAGCAGGGACGGCGAGGGGCACAGCGAGTTACCCGGGACGCGGTGAGACGACTCCAAAAAGAAAGCCTTTGAAGCGAGTCAGCTGCTACAAAAACCGGCGCGGAATGGTGGGAGATCCTACTGACCGGTTAGTGAAGCTGCGTGCACAGAGGCGGGTGGGCGAGCGTTCAATGACGGGAAAGACGCAAAGCGTGCGTGCCAGGGATCGATAGGGCGCAGCAAGGGGAGCTCGTGAGAAACGGCTGAGCTGTGTGAAGGCGAAGAGTGGCGATGATGCTGTGTTGGATTACATGCAAGGTCGCCTACATATCTACATAGGTACTTATCTACTTATGTAGGATGTAGTTATGTACCGGTCACCAAAAGTCGCTCGAAAGTCCTCAGCGAGACGCGAGGAAATGCCAAGGCGCTAGCCTTACAAAGCGGCGGGCACTAGATATCTAATTGTGCAGATCGGCGGCCATCCCCGCCGCCGTGCAGGGGCCATGATTCTTTTTATTATCTTATTTTTTCTATAGTTAGATATACCACACAAATCTGACATAACTACCGTGTGTCAGACATACGGTGACTCGGTAAGCGTTCGGCCCAACACGTATACCTATATTACAAGTTACCATGTTCGGTTATTCGCTGAGCCACAAAAAAAAAGGGCGCCCCGTCTCTCTTTCAGTCGTGATCCCCCGAATTTTTTCTCTATCTATGTTGTCTGGTTCGCAAAACACTACTCAAAATTGCTGCACTTGTTGCCCAACACGAAGTTTCTCTTTGGCAAGATAGGCATCCACCCCATTCATCAGTTTTGATCGGCAGCCAGTATGTCAAGGAACATCTAGATATCATACATACGCGCTAGGGTGCGTAAGTTGTGGAATACGCTTGGCACACACGCTATGCTCACAAAGAACAGGCCCTAAAATAATGGCCACCACCTTTTTTTTTTCCCCCACAATACAGTTGGGGACTCCTTGAGCCGGGGCATAAAAACGGCGACTTTCACCCCCGGCTTTCCACTTTCAACAACACACTAGAATTAAAAAGAGTTTCATCAGGCAATAGAGCGTAGCAGAGAGTAGGAC
>Ga0307516_10000383_pt1 | contig 57684 bp, 48 predicted proteins | sample 19_EM_MG_FD_203310 | JGI IMG/M metagenome (GOLD analysis project Ga0307516, IMG submission 203310) | Populus trichocarpa ectomycorrhiza microbial communities from riparian zone in the Pacific Northwest, United States - 19_EM | ecosystem: Host-associated > Plants > Roots > Unclassified | place...
CCGCTTCGCCGAAAATTCGAATTCCATGGCCCATCCCGAGGAAGCAACAGCGTGTCCACCTACCTCGTCCTGAAGTGGTTGCACGTCCTGTCGAGCATGCTGCTGGTCGGCACGGGCTTCGGCACGGCGTTCTACTGCTTCTTCGCCAACCGCAGCGGCAACCTGCAGGCACAGGCGGTGGTGAACCGGCTGGTCGTGCGCGCGGACACCTGGTTCACCACGCCCGCGGCGATCTTCCAGCCCTTGTCGGGCGCCGCCCTGGCGCACCTGGCCGGTTGGCCGCTCAGCACGCCGTGGCTGGTCACCTCGATCGGCCTCTACGCATTGGCCGGTGCCTGCTGGCTGCCGGTGTTGTGGCTGCAGTGGCGAATGGCGCAAATGGCCGAGGCCGCCGCCGCAGCGGGCAGCGGCCTGCCCCCGGCATTCGCCCGCTACGCGAGATGGTGGGCGGCGCTCGGCTACCCCGCGTTCATCGCGATGCTCGGCGTGTTCTACCTGATGGTGAACAAGCCGGCACTGTGGGGTTAGGGCCTGTTGCGTAACAGGCCCTAACCAGCGATCACCCGCAGCGGCTTGACGATGCCTTCGACCTTGTGGCCCTTGCGTGCACGCTTGCCGACATGGCTGGCGAGCGCGGCGGCCTTGAGAAGCTCATCCTTGGCCTTGCCGCCGCGGCCGGTGCCGAGCACGCGCAGTGTCTCGCCACAGGTCGTCACCGACAGCAGCGGGTCCTTCGCGTCGACATCCATCAGCGTCAGGCCTCGGCCCCCCTTGGACTGCAGCTTCAGCTCGCTCAGCGGGTAGACCAGCAGCCGGCCGCTCAGCGACAGGCAAGCCACCTGCCCGTGGGTCTGCCCCACGACGGACGGGGGCAGCACGTGCTCTTTGTCCTCGAGTGCCAGGAAGCTCTTGCCGCCGCGCTGGCGGGTGGCCAGGTCGGCGCAGCGCGCCAGCAGGCCGAAGCCACCGGTGTTGGCCAACAGCAGCGTCGCCTCGGCCGCGCCGGCAAAGTAATGCGCCGGTTGCGAGCCGGTCTCCAGGTCGATCAACGAGGTGATCGGTTGACCGTCACCACGGCCCCCCGGCAGGCCGGCCACCGCCGCGTTGTAGACGCGGCCGTTGGAACCGAACACGAACAGCGTGTCGACCGAGCGGCATGGGAACGCGCCATACAAGCTGTCGCCCGCCTTGAAGGTTTGCGCCGCCACGTCCACCTCGTGGCCCTTCAACGCGCGCACCCACCCTTTGAGGCTGACGATGACCGTGACCGGCTCGTCCACGATCTTCACCTCGGCCACCGCGCGCTTTTCTTCCTGGATCAGCGTGCGGCGCTCGTCGCCGAACTGCTTTGCGTCGGTCTCGATCTCCTTGATCATCGTGCGGCGCAGCGCTGCCGGGCTGCCGAGGATCTCTTCGAGCTTGTTGCGCTCCTCGCGCAGGCCTTTCAACTCCTGCTCGATCTTGATCGCTTCCAGCCGCGCCAACTGGCGCAGGCGAATGTCGAGGATGTCGTCGGCCTGCTTGTCGCTGAGCTTGAAGCGCTCGATCAACGCAGCCTTCGGCTCATCCGCATGGCGGATGATGTGGATCACTTCGTCGATGTTCAGCAGCACCAGCTGCCGGCCTTCGAGGATGTGGATGCGGTCCAGCACCTTCTGCAGCCGGTGCTGCGAGCGGCGCTGCACCGTCGTCTGGCGGAACGCGATCCACTCGACCAGCATCTGGCGCAGGCTCTTCTGCGTCGGCCGGCCATCGATGCCGACCATCGTCAGGTTCAACGGCACGCTCAGCTCGAGGCTGGTGTGCGCCAGCAGCGTGGTGATCAGCTCCTGCTGCTCGACCGTGCGGCTCTTGGGCTCGAACACCAGCCGCACCGGCGCGTCCTTGTTGGACTCGTCGCGCATCGTGTCCAGCACCGCCAGCACCGCGGCCTTGAGCTGCGTCTGCTCGGCGGTCAAGGCCTTCTTGCCGGCCTTGACCTTCGGGTTGATCAGCTCTTCGACCTCTTCCTGCACCTTTTGCGAGCTGCTGCCCGGTGGCAGTTCGGTGACCACCAGCTGCCATTGGCCGCGGGCCAGGTCTTCGATCTTCCAGCAGGCGCGCACCTTCAGGCTGCCGCGGCCGCCGGTGTATGCCGCGCGGATCTCGGCCGCGCTGGAGATGATCTGCCCACCGCCCGGGAAGTCCGGCCCCGGCAGCATCGTGTACAGCTCGTCGTCGCTCAGCCTGTCGTTGCGGATCAGCGCCACCGCCGCAGCCGCCACCTCGCGCAAGTTGTGGCTGGGGATTTCGGTCGCCAGGCCCACGGCGATGCCCGATGCGCCATTGAGCAGCGAGAACGGCAGGCGCGCCGGCATCAGGCGCGGCTCTTCTTCGCTGCCGTCGTAGTTCGGCATGAAATCGACGGTGCCTTCGTCGATCTCGTCGAGCAGCAAGCGGGCGATCGGCGCCAGGCGCGCTTCGGTGTAGCGCATGGCCGCGGCGCTGTCGCCGTCGCGGCTGCCGAAGTTGCCCTGGCCGTCGATCAGCGGGTAGCGCAGGCTGAAGTTCTGCGCCATGCGCACCAGCGCGTCGTAGGCCGCCTGGTCGCTGTGCGGGTGGTACTTGCCCAGCACGTCACCGACGACCTTGGCGCACTTGACCGGCTTGGGGCCGCTGGCTGTCGTGAAGCCGAGGCCCAGGCGGTCCATCGCGTAGAGGATGCGGCGTTGCACCGGCTTGGAGCCGTCGCAGACATCTGGCAACGCGCGGCCCTTGACCACGCTGAGCGCGTATTCGAGGTAGGCGCGTTCGGCGTAGTGGGCCAGCGTGATCGCGTCACTGCTGCCGCCGTCACCACCGTCGGGCGTAAAGGTCAAGGGGGTCTGTTCCATCGTCATGCTTTTCAGAAGATTCGTTCAACGCCGGCGCGTGGTGGCGCGGCGGCCGGGTCAATGGGCGCCAGGCTCCACGCTGACCACCGGGCCGGCCAGGCGCAACTCGCGCGCCCGGCCCAGCTGGCGCTGCTGCAGCAGCGCCCAATAAAGCTCCAGCACCATGTGCACGTGCGAGCGGGTTTCGTCGATCTCGGGCAGTTGTCCACCGCTTCGCCGTACGCGGCCTTCGCCCGCGTTCCACGCGGCCAGCGCCAGGTGCACGCCACCGAAGCGGCGCGACAGGTCGGCGAGCATGCGCGCACCGATCAGGATGTTGCTGCGGGCATCGCGCAGGTGCTCGTCCACCGGCCGGGCCGCCGTTTCCTGGCGAGTCAGGTAACGCTCGGCCGTGGCCGGCGTGATCTGCATCAGGCCGACTGCGCCCTTGGGCGACACGCTGTCGCCCTTGTAGCCCGATTCGACCGTGATCACCGCCTTCAGCAATTCGGCGTCGACGCCGGTGGCCAGCTCGGCCTCGCGCAGCCAGGGCTGCGCCGCCTTGACCTCGGGCGCGAACTCCAGCCAGGTCAACAGCTTGCTGCGCGTCATCGTCTTGCCGGGCACGTGGTCGGCATCGCCCGCCTCGCGGCCACGCAGCACGAGCGTGTAGCGCGAGTCCACGGCGTGGTCGGCGACATGCGCCACGCCAGCACCGTCGACATAACCCCAGACTTCATTGCCTGCAGCCCGCACCGGGAGCGCGGCAGACAGCAGCAAAGCGAGCAGCGCGAATCTCACGCCAGACTTTCCAGCGGCGCTTCCAGCCCCATCGCGCGACGAGCCTGGTATTCGCGGTCCAGCAGGCTCATCACGACCAGCGTGTCGTAGCCATCGGCGCCGTCGATCTCGACCCGCACGCTTTCTCGCAGCCGGCCTTCGGTGACGAAGCCTTCGCTTTCGTAAAGCGCCAGCGCACGGGTGTTGAGCGATTTCACGTCGAGCCAGAAGCGGTGCGCGCCCAAGTCGCTGAAGGCCATCGCCTTCAGGCGCCGCACGCAAGCCCGCCCGAGGCCCCGGCCCTTGGCCTGCAGCACGATGCGCTTCAGCTCGACGCTGCGGTGCTGATTGCGGCAACCCTGCAGGATCACGAAGCCCAGCCGGTCATGGCTGTCACCCGCTTCGACGATGAAGTGACGAAAGTCAGGGAAGCGGATCGCCCCCTCGTGCTGCGTGCGGTCCCACGGCGTGATGAACGGCAGGTTCTGCTGGTCACGCTCGATCGCGACGACAGCATCCAGGTCCGACACCATCGTCGGCCGCAGCAACACACGAGACACCATCAAATATCCACCTCGACGCTGTCGCCGTGCAGTTCCATCAGCTCACGTCTTGCCTGGGCTTCGCCCTTGCCCATCAGCTTGGTCAGCGATTCGGTGGTGGCTGCACTGTCCAGCGCGCCGTAGCCCACGCGCAGCAGGCGACGGGTGTCGGGGTTCAGCGTGGTGTCCCATAGCTGCTCGGCGTTCATTTCGCCCAGGCCCTTGAAGCGGCTGATGGTCCAGCTGTTCTCTCGGGCGCCTTCCTTGCGCAGCTTGTCCAGCGAGGCTTCGAGTTCGCCCTCGTCCAGTGCATAAAGCTTGGCCGCGGGCTTCTTGCCGCGGGCCGGTGCATCCAGGCGGAACAGCGGTGGCTTGGCCACGTAGATGTGGCCGGTCTCGATCAGCTTCGGGAAGTGACGGTAGAAGAGTGTGAGCAGCAGCACCTGGATGTGCGAGCCGTCGACGTCCGCGTCCGACAGGATGCAGACCTTGCCGTAGCGCAGGCCCGACATGTCGGGCGAATCATTCGGGCCATGCGGGTCAACGCCGACAGCGACCGCGATGTCGTGGATCTCGTTGTTCTTGAACAGCAGGTCGCGCTCGACCTCCCAGGCGTTGAGCACCTTACCGCGCAGCGGCAGGATGGCCTGGGTCTCCTTGTTGCGGCCCATCTTGGCCGAGCCGCCGGCCGAGTCGCCCTCGACGAGGAACACCTCGTTGAGCGCCAGATCCCGGCTCTCGCAGTCGGTGAGCTTGCCGGGCAGCACGGCCACGCCCGAGCCCTTGCGTTTTTCCACCTTCTGGCTCGCGCGCTGGCGGGTTTGCGCCTGCTTGATCACCAGTTCGGCCAGCTTCTTGCCGTAGTCCACATGCTGGCTCAGCCACAGCTCGAGCGCAGGCTTGACGTAGGCAGAGACGAGGCGCAGCGCGTCGCGGCTGTTCAGGCGTTCCTTGATCTGGCCCTGGAACTGGGGGTCGAGCACCTTGGCGCTCAGCACGAAGCTGGCGCGCGAGAAGACGTCTTCAGGCATCAGCTTGACGCCCTTGGGCAGCAGCGAATGCATCTCGATGAAGCCCTTGATGGCGCCGAACAGGCCGTCCTTCAAGCCTGCCTCGTGCGTGCCGCCGGCCACGGTGGGGATCAGGTTGACGTAGCTCTCTCGCAGCAGGCCGCCTTCCTCGGTGAAGGCCACGCACCAGGCGGCCCCCTCGCCTTCGGCGAAGTTCTCGGTCTCGCCTTCGCCCGCGTAATGCTCGCCTTCGAACAGCGGGATCATCGGGTCTGCCGGCAGCGACTGCTGCAGGTAGTCGCGCAGGCCGCCCTTGTAGAGCCAGGTCTGCGTCTCGCCGGTCTTCTCGCTCGTCAAGGTGACCGTCACGCCGGGCATCAACACTGCCTTGCTGCGCAACAGGTGCATCAGTTCGTGGCGTGGCAGCTCGGCGCTTTCGAAGTACTTGGGGTCGGGCCAGACGCGCACCGAAGTGCCTTGCTTACGCTCGCCGGACACGGCCTTGCGCACGGTCAGCGGCTCGATCACGTCGCCGCCGGAGAACGTCAGTGCTGCATGCTGGCCTTCGCGCCACACACCCACCTGCAGCCGCCTGGCCAAGGCGTTGGTCACGCTGACGCCCACGCCGTGCAGGCCGCCCGAGAAGCCGTAGGCGCCGCCGGAGCCCTTGTCGAACTTGCCGCCAGCGTGCAGCCGGGTGTAGACGATCTCGAGCACCGGCACCTTTTCTTCCGGGTGCAGGCCGAAGGGGATGCCGCGGCCGTCGTCGTCGACGCTGACCGAGCCGTCGGTGTGTTGGGTGACGGCGATGCGTTTGCCGAAGCCGCCGAGCGCTTCGTCGGCGGCGTTGTCGATCACCTCTTGCACGATGTGCAAGGGGTTGTCGGTGCGGGTGTACATGCCGGGCCGCTGCTTGACGGGCTCCAAGCCCTTCAGCACGCGGATCGACGCCTCACCGTAGTTCACTGGTGTCTGAGCCATAGGGGCGTGATTCTAGGGAGGCGGGTCGTCGTCCCCCGGCCAAAGCCCCCTGCCGACGGTCAGGGCGTGTAAATCTGCCGCTGACCGAAGGGCAGCGACTTCAGCGGTAGCGGTCCAGCGTCAGGCCGTCCAGCGAAATCTCGGGTTTGCGGCCTGAAACCAGGTCGGCGATGACCCGGCCGGTGCCCGCGGCCATGGTCCAGCCCAGCGTGCCGTGGCCGGTGGCCAGCAGCAGATTCGGCACCTTCGTCGGGCCGACCAGCGGTGTGCCGTCGGGCGTCATCGGGCGCAGGCCGCACCAGAAGCTGGCCTTGGACACATCGCCGCCGGTCGGGAACAGGTCGGTCACGACGTGGGTCAGCGTCTCGCGGCGCGGTTCGCGCAACGCCAAGCTGAAGCCGGCGATTTCGGCCGTGCCGCCGACGCGGATGCGTTCGCCCAGCCGCGTCACCGCCACCTTGTGGGTTTCGTCCATCACGGTCGACTCGGGTGCACCCTTCGGATCAGTGATCGGCACGGTGATCGAGTAACCCTTGATCGGGTAGACCGGCAGGTTCAGGCCCAGCGGCGCGACCATCTGCGGCGTGAAGCTGCCGAGCGCAGCCACGTAGCGGTCAGCCACAAGCGTGCCGGCGCTGGTGTGCACGCCGGTCACCTGTCGGCCATCGTGCTCGATGCGCTCGATGCGGGTGTCGAAGTGGAAGCGCACGCCCAGCGCCTTGGCCATCTCGGCCAGCCGGGTGGTGAACAGCTGGCAGTCGCCGGTCTCGTCGCCCGGCAGGCGCAGCGCACCGACGAACTTCTCTTGAGTCAGCTTCAGCGCCGGCTCGACCTTGAGGAAGCCCGACTTGTCCAGCACCTCGTAGGGCACGCCGTACTGCTTCAAGATCTCGATGTCCTTGGCGGTGCCGTCGAGCTGTTTCTGGGTGCGGAACAACTGCAGCGTGCCCATCGCGCGGTCGTCATAGGCGATGCCGGTCTCGGCGCGCAAGGCCCTCAGGCAGTCGCGGCTGTATTCGGCGATCGGCACCATGCGGCTCTTGTTCAGCGCATAGGCCTTCTCGGTGCAGTTGGTCAGCATGCGAAAGCCCCAGCGCCACATGGCAGGGTCCAGCAGCGGCCAGATCACCAGCGGGCTGTGGCGCATCACCATCCACTGGATGGCCTTGAGCGGCACGCCGGGGCCGGCCCAGGGCGATGAGTAGCCGGGCGAGACCTCTCCGGCATTGGCGAAGCTCGTCTCCAGCGCCGGGCCGGGCTGGCGGTCGACCACCGTCACCTGGTGCCCGGCCTTGGCCGCGTAATAGGCGATGCTCGTTCCGATCACACCGCTGCCCAGCACCAGCACGCTCGCCATACACGCTCCTCCCTCGCAAAACTGCAATCCGCATCTGCAGGCCCGCATCCGCCTACACCGCATGTGGCGATGATTCTTCCGCTAAATTGCCTCGATGCCTACCCACGCTAACTCACAGCGCCCTACGCTGTCCATGACCCAGGTGCTGCTGTGCGGCGCCGCCATCGTCACGCTCTCGATGGGCATCCGGCACGGCTTCGGGCTGTGGCTGGCGCCGATCACGATGGACCGAGGCTGGACGCGTGAGACCTTCGCCTTCGCGATCGCGATCCAGAACATCGCCTGGGGCGTGGCCGGGCCGTTTGCCGGGATGCTGGCCGACCGGTTTGGTGCCTTCCGGGTGCTGGTGGTGGGGGCGTTGCTGTATGCGGCCGGGCTGGCCGGCATGGCATTGGCAACCTCGGGGTTGGCCTTCACCGGGTCGACCGGGTTGCTGCTGGGCATGGCGCAATCGGGCACCACCTACGCGGTGGTCTATGGCGTGATCGGTCGCAACGTGGCGCCCGAAAAGCGCTCGTGGGCGATGGGTGTGGCGGCCGCGGCCGGCTCATTCGGCCAGTTCCTGATGGTGCCGGTGGAAAACTGGTTGATCACCGCCTGGGGCTGGCAAAGCGCGCTGCTCGTGCTGGGTTGCCTCGCCCTGGCCATTGCGCCCTTGGCTGCCGGCCTGCGCGAGCCCAAACAGGCTGCGCCCAGCGGCCCGCAGCAAAGCATTGGCGCCGCGCTGAAAGAAGCGATGACCTACCCGAGCTTCCGCTGGCTGATGGCCGGCTATTTCGTCTGCGGCTTCCAGGTGGTCTTCATCGGCGTGCACATGCCGAGTTACCTGAAGGACAAGGGGCTGTCGCCCGACGTGGCGACCACCGCGCTGGCGCTGATCGGCCTGTTCAATGTCTTCGGCACCTACACCGCCGGCGTGCTGGGCCAGCGCCTGGCCAAGCGGCACATCCTGTCGGCGATCTACCTGGCGCGCTCGGTGGCGATCGTCGCGTTCCTGGCGGTGCCGATCAGCCCGGCCTCGGTGTACGTGTTCGCGTCGGTGATGGGCTTCCTGTGGCTGTCCACCGTTCCGCCGACCAACGCGGTGGTCGCTCAGATCTTCGGCGTGCAGTACATGTCGATGCTTGGCGGCTTGGTCTTCTTCAGCCACCAGGTCGGCTCGTTCATGGGCGTGTGGCTGGGCGGCCGGCTGTACGACACCACCGGCAGCTACGACATCGTCTGGTACTTGGCGATTGCGCTGGGCGTGTTCGCGGCGCTGGCCAACCTGCCGGTGCGCGAGACGCCGATCGTGCGGGTCGCGCCGGAGCCCGTCCCGGCATGAACCCGGGCCGTCACCACTCTTGGCTGCGCCGCGCCGCCCTGGCAGGCGGCGGGCTGCTGCTGGCGCTGGTGTTCATGGCCTACCAGAACCCGCACACGGTGCTCGACCTGGCCAACCGGGTCTGGGCCTGCTTTTGATGCCGCATGGCAGCGGCACGCCGAGCGACTGGCTGCTGCGCTGGGTCCACCTGCTGCCGGCCGGCGGCACGGTGCTGGACCTGGCCTGCGGCGGCGGCCGGCACGTGCGCTGGCTGGCGGAACAGGGCTTTCGCGTCACGGCACTGGACCGCGATGCAGCGGCCGTCGAGCCGTTGCGGCCGATGGCGGAAGTGATCGTCGCCGACATCGAAAACGGCCCCTGGCCTTTGGCCGGGCGGTCGTTCGACGCGGTACTGGTCACGAACTATCTCTGGCGGCCGCTCTGGCCGGCCATCGGCGCGGCTGTCGCCCCAGGCGGCTGGCTGCTTTACGAAACCTTTGCCATCGGCCACGAGCGGCTGGGGCGGCCGTCGCGGCCCGATTTCCTGTTGCAACCGGAGGAGCTGCTGCGCGTCAGCGAGCAGCTGGGCCTAGGCGTTGTGGCCTATGAAAGTGGCCAGTTGACCGACCCGCCGCGCATCGTGCAGCGCGTGGTCGTTCAGCGCCCCGGCGCGGGTCAGGAGGCCGCCGCGCCGCCGCTGGCCGGGAGCCGTCCGCCAGGTGGCTAAAATCGGCCGGTTGCAAGGAACCCTGATGAAACCGATTGTTGGCAGCATCGTCGCCCTGGTGACGCCGATGCACGAGGACGGCAGCGTCGATTACGCCGCGCTGCGCGCCCTGATCGACTGGCACATTGCCGAAGGCACCGACTGCATCGGCGTGGTCGGCACCACCGGTGAATCGGCCACCGTGTCGGTGGAAGAGCACTGCGAGATCATCCGCGTCGCCGTCGAGCATTCGGCTGGCCGCGTGCCCATCATGGCCGGCGCGGGTGCGAACTCGACCGCCGAAGCGATCAACCTGTCGCGCTACGCGAAAGAGGTCGGCGCCGACTGCACACTGCAGGTCGTGCCCTACTACAACAAGCCTTCGCAGGAAGGCATCTACCGCCACTTCAAAGCGATTTCGGAGGCGGTCGACATCCCGATGGTGCTTTACAACGTGCCGGGTCGCACGGTGGCCGATATGCAGCACGACACCGTGCTGCGTCTGGCTCAGCTGCCCGGCATCATCGGCATCAAGGAAGCCACCGGCAACATCGAGCGCGCCGCCTGGCTGATCAAGCATGTGCCCAAGGGCTTCTCGGTCTATTCGGGCGACGACGGCACCGCCGTGGCCCTGATGCTGCTGGGCGGCCAGGGTAATGTCAGCGTCACCGCCAACGTGGCGCCGCGCCAGATGCACGAGATGTGCATGGCCGCGATCGAGGGCGACGTCAAGCGCGCCCGCGACATCCACCTGAGCCTGCTGCCGCTGCACCGGCAGATGTTCTGCGAACCCAGCCCGGCCCCCGCCAAGTGGGCGCTGTCGCAAATGGGCCGCTGCCGCGCCAACGTTCGCCTGCCGCTGACGGAACTCACCGAGGCCGGCCAGGCTCTGGTGGGCAGCGCGCTGCGCGAATGTGGCCTTGTTTGATCCCGTCCCTTCAAAACCGAACCTCTGGAACAGCCGCTGCACGCGGTGGCTGGCGACACGACATGCATTCCAAGAAACCTGACTTCGTGATCACGCCGCTGCGTGCCGGTGTGCTCCTGCTGGCTTTCGGCCTGGGCGGCTGTTCCCTGCTGAGCGACACCACACCCGGCAACGACTCGCTCGATTACCGCAGCGGCGCGACCAAGACACCGTCGCTCGAGGTGCCGCCCGACCTGACCCCGCTGGCACGCGATGGCCGCTACCTGCCGCAAAGCGGCTCGGTCAGCGCCTCGGCCCTGGCCAACGGCACGGCACGCCCGGCCGCTGAGGCGGGCGCACCGTCAGTCGCCATCCAAAAGGCGGGCGAAGTGCACCTGGAACGCGCCGGCGAGCAGCGCTGGATCGTCAGCCCGCAGACGCCTGAGCAGCTGTGGCCCAAGGTTCGCCAGTTCTGGCTGGACCGCGGCTTCACCATCGCGCGTGAAGACGCCGAAGCCGGCACGCTGGAAACCGGGTGGGCCGAGAACCGGGCGAAGCTGCCCAACGACATCGTGCGCCGCACGATCGGCTCCGTCGTCAGCGGCTTGTTCGACACCGGCGAACGCGACCGCTTCATGATGCGCATGGAGCGCGGCGCCAACGGCACCGAGATCTACGTCGCTCACCACGGCATCGAAGAAAAAGTGCTGGGCCGCAATTCCAGCGAAGAGGTGGTCTGGTCGGCACGCCCGACCGACGTGCAGCTCGAGCGCGAAGTGCTGACCCGCATGATGATCAGCTTGGGCGCCCGGGACGACGTGGCCCGCGCCGAAGTGGCCGCGGCAGCAGGCGGCACGGGCACGGCACCGAAGGCCCGCGTGGTCAGCGGCAAGCCGGGCGCTGCATTGGAAGTGGACGATGGGCTGGACCGCGCCTGGCGCCGCATCGGCTTGGCGCTCGACCGCGGTGGCTTCACGGTCGAAGACCGCGACCGCAACCAAGGCGTGTACTTCGTGCGCTTCGTCGACACCAAGGAAGCCGCCAAGGACGAGCCGAACTTCTTCACCCGCTGGTTCACGAGCGACGACCAAGCCAAGAAGGCTTTGAACCGCTACCGCATCCAGATCAAGGCCGAAGGCACCGGCACGCTGGTCAGCGTGCAGAACTTCAAGGGCGAGCCCGACAACTCAGCCAACGCGCAGAAGATCGTCTCGCTGCTGGCCGATGAGCTGAAGTTGTGAGCCCCCACGCCCCCTTCCGGGGGCTGCCCCCCAAGGGGGCTCGCGCAGCGGACCGGCAAAGCCGGATCCGCGCACGCCACTTGATGGGCGACGGCGCTACGCGCGCCTAGGAAGAGCTCTTCAGAAACAACAAAGCCGCCCGAGGGCGGCTTTGTTGATGGCAGTGCCCGGGCCGCGAGGCCTGGGCGCTGGCTCCAATTACTTGCTGGCGGCCGAAGCGGCTTCCATGGCAGCAGCGGGGACTTCCGAAGCGGCAGGCATGGCGGCCGAAGCGGCTTCCACAGCCGAGGCGGCCACCGGAGCGGGAGCGACCGGAGCGGGCGCCTCTTCCTTCTTGCCGCAGGCGACCAGGGCTGCAACAGCGACGAGGGAAGCCAACAGGAGCGACTTGTTCATGAATGTCCTCAAACAATAGTTCGAACAATTACCGGTAATTTTGGAAGCTCGCTGTTCGCGCGCGCCTCCTCCTCGAGACAGACCAAAAGACACTTGAGCGCTCGAGACACTCAAGCTGAAGTCTTTTGTGCCTAGCCTTACATTATAGCCATGCTAGGGGGGATCCCTAGAGTCCCAGTGTGACGGCTGGGAAGGCCTCGGATGATCGTTGCAAAATTACATCGATCTCCTCGTGCGCGCCCTGCACATCGCGTCCGTCGATGCGCACATAACCTCGCATCCGTTCGAGGTCCAGCACCCGCAACACGGCCAGGTGATCGGCCACCAGCAAGGTCGGCATGTCCGGCCCCGCCATCTCTTGCGGCGAGCGGCAACTCAGCACGTGCGAAAAGGTCTGACGCCAGCGCGTCAGCCGCGGCATCGCGCGCCGCACCCGCTCGAAGTCATGGCTGATCCAGGTGATGTGCGCACCCGGTGTGCGTGCCCAATGCGTCAAGGCATCGATCAGCTCTGGCTCGTCCAGCGGCCAGTCTGCGTAGTCGGGCGACACCCACCACATCTGCCGCACACTGGCGGTCGATGCATTCAGGATGAAACCGCGCACGGCCGCCTGGAAATCGGCTCGCGCCGCGATCGGCCCTGCCGGAAAGTGCTTGCGTTGTTCGTCAGTGTTGCTCATCGCCATGGGCCCAACCGGCTTCCACCCAGTCGCCCAGCAACTCGCGCGCACCGTCGCTGAGCTTCGCCACCGAGCGCGCATCGAGCTGCCGCGCATCGGCCAGCGACTGCATCAGCCGGGCGTCGCGGCCCGAGGCCTGGAAGGATTCGCCATTGATGAAGACATGCCGAGTGTCGTACATCATGCGCGTGCGCGCATCCAGGCGAACGCCCTGCCCTTCGCGCAGCGCGCCACCACCGTCGAACCAGACGATGGACTTCGGCTCGGTCAGCGACTCACCCAGCGCGCAGGCCAGGCTGTGGGCATCGTTCAGCGCGTCGATCACCGCCTTGGCGGCGAAGGTCTGCAAGGCATCGGGGATGCGGCCCGGCGTGGCGGTGGCGCTGCCCTGCGGGTCGCGGTAGTGGCGCTCGCCTTCGGGTGGCTCGAGCGCATCGGTCATGCGCTGCAGCACTTCACGCGCCAGCTCGGTCGGCGTGGGCGTGCGAAAGCCGATCGAACAGGTCATGCAATCGGCCCCCACGGCCACCCCGTCATGGCCCCAGCCCGGCGGCACATACAGCATGTCGCCCGGCTCCAGCACCCACTCATCGGTCGGCTCGAAATCAGCCAGCAGCTTGACCGGTACACCTTCGACCAGCCGTGTGTCTTTCACCGGCCCGACGCGCCAATGGCGCCGGCCCTGGACCTGCAGCAGGAAGACGTCGTACGAATCGAGGTGCGGGCCGACGCCACCGCCATCGCTGGCGTAGCTGATCATCAGGTCGTCGAGCCGCGCCTCAGGCACGAAGCGAAAACGCGACAACAGCTCGTGTGCCGCCGGCACATGCAGGTCCAGGCCCTGCACCAACAACGTCCAGCCGGCTTGACCCAGTGGCGGCAGTTGCCGGCGGTTGAGCGGGCCGTGGCGAAGTTTCCAGCCACCCTTGCCGCTGGATACCAGACGCGATTCGACATCGTCGCGGCTGGCCAGCTCGAACAGCTCGGAACGCCCAATCGGCGGCTGCACCTCGGGTACCGCCTGGCGAATCAGGCAGGGCTTCTTTTGCCAATGACGGCGCATGAACTGCTGCGGCGACAGACCACCGAGCAGCGTGAGTTTCTGATCAACATCCATCATGAAGATTGTCGCCTGCGAAACCCGTCGCGCCATGTGCGATCATTCTTTGATGGATATCACTTCTCCCTGCGTCGTCACGCTGATCTGGACGCTGTCGGACGCTCAGGGCCAGCTCATCGACAAGCTCAACGAGCCAGTCGAGTTTCTCTATGGCGGCGATGACCTGCTGCCCAAGGTCGAAGAAGCACTGGCCGGCCAATCGGTGGGTTTCGAAGCCCAGCTGCACCTCGAACCGGAACAGGCATTTGGCGACTATGACGCCGAACTGGTCTGCTACGAAGAGCGCTCTCTGTTCCCCGAGGCCATCGAGCCCGGCATGCAGATCGAAGGCCTGCCTGAAGGCGCCACCACCGAAGGCATGCCCGACGAGCTGGTCTACACGGTGACCGAGGTCTACCCCTCGCACGTGGTGCTCGACGCCAACCACCCGCTCGCGGGTATGGCACTGCGCATCCAGCTCAAGGTGATCGACGTGCGTGAAGCCACCGAAGCCGAAGTCGGTGCCGGCACGGTGGGCGACTCACCGCTGGCGGTCTTGAACGGCGCACCGCCCGACGAGCCTCTGCACTGAAGGCAGTTCGCGGCTCTAGCGAGCCGCGAACTCACGCCCTCCCGCTTGAGCCGAACCCGCCTTCGCCGCGGTGGCTTTCGTCGAAGCTGTCGACCAGCCGGAACGTGGCCTGGACCACCGGCACGATGACCATCTGCGCAATGCGCTCCATCGGCTGGATCGTGAAGGCGGTATGGCCGCGGTTCCAGCAGCTGACCATCAGCTGGCCTTGGTAATCGCTGTCGATCAGGCCAACCAGATTGCCGAGAACGATGCCGTGCTTGTGACCCAGGCCCGAGCGCGGCAGGATCATCGCGGCCAGCCCCGCGTCTTCGATGTGGATCGCCAGGCCGGTCGGGATCAGCGTCGTCTGGCCCGGCGCCAGTTCGATCGCTTCGCTCAGGCAGGCGCGCAGGTCCAGCCCGGCGCTGCCGGGCGTCGCATAAGCCGGCAATTGGCTGGCCATGCGTTGGTCCAGCACCTTGATGTCGATGGTCGTGTTCACTTGGATGTCTTGAGTCGTTCGGCGATCTCGCGCACCAGTTCGCGCGCGAGTTGCAGCTTGCCGGCTGTCGGCAGTTCGCGGTGGCCTCGTTCGTCCACCAGCAGCAGCGTGTTGTCGTCCTGGCCAAAGGTGGCCGGGCCGAGGTTGCCCACGATCAGCGGCACGCCCTTGCGCAGCCGCTTGGCCTGCGCGTGGGCCAGCAGGTCCTGGCTCTCGGCAGCAAAGCCGACGCAGTAAGGCGGCTTCGGCAGCCGCGCGACCGCGGCCAGGATGTCCGGGTTCTCGATCATCTCGATCGCCGGCGGTTGGCCGCTGCCGTCCTTCTTGATCTTGTGCTCGTGTGGCGCCTTCGGCCGCCAATCGGCGACCGCTGCGGTAGCGATGAACACGTCGTGGGCGCCGGCCACGGGCAGCACCGCGTCGTGCATCTGCTGCGCGCTTTGCACATCGGCGCGCATCACTCCGCGCGGTGTTGGCATCGCGACCGGGCCAGCCACCAGCGTGACTTGGGCACCGGCTTCACGCGCAGCGCGCGCCAGCGCAAAACCCATCTTGCCGCTGGACCGGTTGGTGATGCCACGCACCGGGTCGATTGCTTCGAAGGTCGGGCCGGCGGTGATCAGCACACGCTTGCCGGCCAGCCGCTTGGGCTGGAAGAAGGCGATCAGCTCTTCGGCCAGGTCTTCGGGTTCGAGCATGCGGCCGTCACCGATCTCGCCGCAGGCTTGGTCACCGGCATCAGGGCCCAGCAACGTGGTGCCGTCGGCGCGCAGTTGCGCCGCGTTGCGCTGCGTGGCCGGGTGGGCCCACATCTCGCGGTTCATCGCCGGCGCGATCAATAGCGGGCAACGCTCGATGGGCCGCGCCAGGCACATCAGCGACAGCAGGTCGTCGGCCCGGCCCTGCACCAGCTTGGCCATGAAGTCGGCGCTGGCCGGAGCAATCAGCACCGCATCGGCCTCACGCGACAAGTTGATGTGCGCCATGTTGTTCGGCTCGCGCGCATCCCACTGGCTGGTGTAGACGGGCCGGTTCGACAAGGCCTGCAGCGTCACCGCGGTGATGAAGGCCTCGGCGGCCTCGGTCATCACCACCTGCACCGTCGCGCCCGCCTTGACCAGCTCGCGCACCAGCTCGGCCGACTTGTAGCAGGCGATGCCGCCGGTCAGGCCCAGCACGATGTGCTTGCCGGCCAGGTCGGTCGAGGTGCCGGTCGTCTTGGCCATCACTGCATCTGTGCCCCGTGGCACTTCTTGAACTTCTTGCCGCTGCCGCAAGGGCAAGGGTCGTTGCGGCCAGGCAGCGCGTCAACGCGGCGCGGCGGAGGCTTCGGTGCATGGTCCAGCCAGTACAGGCGCAGGTCTTGCGCGGCGTACAGCGCTTCCTGGATCAGCTCGTCGCGGCTGAGCTGCTCGCCTTCGTAGAGTTCTTCGAAGACTTCCTTCAGTTCGTCGTCGTCCATCGTCAGCGACGCGACGCGCAGCATCGTCTCGTCGTAGAGCTGGCCTTCCTCGGTTTCCAGATCGGGCTCGGGCCAGTCGTTCGGAAAGTCCTGCGTCGCGTCGAGGAAGCCCACCGCCCAGACCTCGCCGGTCTGCTCCAGCAGCGCCATCTCGTCGGCCTTCACATGGCCCTCGCTGATCAGGCGCTCCTTGTCTTCCTCGGTCAGCTCGATCATCAGCGGCGCCAGGCGCAGCACGTCCGGGTCGTCGAGGATCAGCTCCGGGTCCAGCTGGTCCGCCAGCACCTGCCAGCGCGCCTCGATGACGGCCCGCGCCGCCGTGGCGTCCGCAGGGTCGGCGAAGGTGCGCGCGAACACGCCGTCGGCAAACACCGCCAGCCATTCATCGGCTTCGATCCGGCGCGGGCCGGCCAGCAGGGCGGCCATGTAGCCGTCCAGCCATTCGAGCGACACCTCGTCCTCGAAACCAGCCATGCGCTGGCACATCGCGTCCAGCGCTTCGATCTCTTCTTCGGTGCTCATGCGGGGTTCGGCCATCGCCACCCTCCTCTGCTTCGGGTAATCCGAAAGTGTCGCATGTCGACCCGGCACCGCGTGGCACCGGGGGCCCGTTCAGGCAGCTGTTTGTGCTGCCGGCGTCCAGCGGGGCGGATTCGGATGCAGGCGCGCCATCATCAGCGAGTCGACATACTCGCCGTCGCGCAGTGCAAACGCGCGCTGCCGGCCTTCTAGCTCGAAGCCGAACTTGCGGTACAGCGCCTGCGCGGGCAGGTTGTCGGCATAGACGCCCAGCTCGATGCGCAGCACGCCCAGCCAGTTGTCGGCGTAGCTGCACAGCTCGGTCATCAGCGCCGAGCCGACGCCACGGCGCTGCCAGGGCGTTGCCACCGACATGCCCAGCGCCATCACGTGGCGCCGCCGCAGCTGCGTCCCGACGGGGTGCAGGCCGGCGCTGGCGATCACCTCACCCTGCACCTCAGCCACCAAGTGCAACTCCGGGCTGTTGGGGGCGTTCTGTGTGCTCAGCCGGGTGCGCCACAGCTCAGCATCAGGGAACGGCAGCTGCAGCAGCTGCCGGAACACCTCGTGCTCCTGCATCATGCGGGCAAAGGCCTCGGCATCGGCCGGCCGGGCACGGCGCAAGGTCCATGGTGTGGTGCCGGGTTCGCTCATCGTGCTCATGAAAAATGCAGGCCGCCGATGCGCAGCCAGGGCAGCACCGTGCCGCCGGTATCCAGCCGTTCACGGCTGACGGCCAGGATCTCTTTCAGCATGCGGGCGATATTGCCGCTGATCATGACCTCGGACAAAGCCGGGCCGACCACGCCGCCATCGATGCGGAAGCTGTTCTTGATCACGCCCGAGAAGTCGCCGTTGGCCGCCGGCATGCCCATCGACAAGCGGCCGACGATCGCACCGCGCTCCACCTGGCCCACCAGCTCGGCTCGCGAGGTGGTGCCTGCCGCCACTTCCCAGCCAGATGTCGTCGGCACATGGGCCAGGCCAGTCTTGCGGCTGCCGTAGAGACTGGGCAGCAGCGTCTGCAGCCGGCCTTCGTGCAGCACGCTGATTGGCGCCGTGTTGAAGGCGTCTGCGGACAAGGGCACCACGCCAGGCGCCGCGAAACGGCTCGTCAACCCCAGCAAGGGCGAGGCGATCACTTGGCCCACCTGGTCGCGGTAGAGCGAGCTGCCAGCAATCAGCTGCGCATCGCCCAACTGGCCTAGCAGCCAGCCCAGCAGGTCATCGACGGCGTTCGGCGTGAACACGACCTCGCCGACGAACTTGGCGTTGAAGCGCTGGGTGTCGATCTGCTGCGAGGTATCGCGCATCATCTCGCCGATGCCGAACCAGGCTTCGGCCGACTGGCCGGCCCAATCGTGGGCGTCGCCGCCCGCATAGTTGAACGAGCTGGCGCGGTCGCCTTCGCGTGCGGTGCCAAAGGCGCTGAGCGACAGCCAGCCCGCCTTGCTGGCCAGATCGCTGCCGCCTGTCGTCAGCGTGTGCGACTGGCTCAAGTGGTGCGCCGTGGCGCCCTCTTCGAGGGTGAAGCGCGGCGTCTCGCGGGTGCGGAAGGCCAGCAGCTCGGCCATCGTGTCCGCCAGCAGCACCGGGTCGGCCTCCAGCGGGCCTTGCGCGATGCGCGCGCGCTGGTTGGCAGACACCGCGTTGGCCGCGTCCTGCGGTGCGGCCTTTGCCGCGGCATACAGCTCGGCGACGCCATGGCGCAACGACACGTCGTCGAGCGAGCTCAGCTCGGTGCTGGCGCGCCGGCCGTCGAGCAGGCCGAGCAGCGACACGCGGCTTTGTTCGGTGCTGCGCATCAGGCTGGGCTCGTTGTGGGCCACGTTCAGCTCGCTCTGGCGATGCCAGCCGACGCTGACCTGCGCCTGGTCGAAGCCTTGCGCGCGCATCAGGCGCAGCACCTGCTCGGCCTGGTCACGCAGGATGGGGTCGAAGTCTTGTGCAGACATGGTCATTCGCCCCCCATGTGCGCCCGCGCCCGCAGCGCAGGCCCGCCCATCGACACCACCATCGGCTGCTTCTTGCCGCAGTAGCCGCTGCAGCTCCAGTGCATGTCGTTCGACACCGCGTCGACCGATTGCAGCACCTTGATCGCCGAGCCCGACACCGTCGTGTCGCGGATGGCCGGACCGAGCTTGCCGTTGTTGATCTCGTAGGCCAGGCTGATGCCGAACATGAACTCGGTGGTCGAGTCGGCCTGGCCATTGGCGGTTTTCATCAGCAGGTAGCCGCTGTCGACACCGGCGATCATCTCGTCCAGCGTCGACTGGCCCGGCAGGATGGCCGTGTTGCGCATGCGCACCAACGGCTCGTCGCTCGGCCCATAGGCGCGCGCGCTGCCGGTCGGCGATGCACCCAGGCGAGCGGCGGTCTCGCGGCTGTTCATGAACTCGGTCAGGATGCCGTTCTTGATCAACCAGGCGTCGCGGGCCGGCGTGCCTTCGTCGTCGGCGTAGACCGGGATCATCACCTCCTGGCCCTGAAAATGATGGGCGAAGTCGACCATGCTGATCAGGTCGCTCGCCACGCGTTGGCCACGCAGGCCGCTGGTGACTGCACCGCCGAGCACGATGTCCGCCTCACAGGGATGGCCCATCGCCTCGTGCGCCAGCATGCCGGCCAGCGGCGGCGCCAACACCACGGTCTGCAAACCACCGCGCGCGGCCACCGCCTCGCATTTGGCGCGCAGGTGGCGGTGCAGTTCATCCAGCTGCGGCGCCAGCGTGTCGATCGACCAGTCGATGTCGGCCAGGCTGCCCTTGCCGGACACTTGCTCCATCAACTCCACCGGCGCCCCATCGGCCGACTGCCCGACGAACACCACCTGGCACAACGCACGCTGGATGCTGGCCAATGATTGGCCGCCGGTGCTGGTGGCCAGCCACTTGGTGTGGTGCTCGTCGCTGACGACGAAGCGGATCGACTTCAGGCCCGGATAGCGCTGCTTGCACCAGGCGTTCAAGGCCCCCAGGCGGTCCTGGATCTCGGCCTGGTCCAGCGCTTCACGGCCATGGTAGATATGCTCGCCGCGGTAGCCACCCATCGGCAACACCACCGACGAACGTTGGCCGAATCGCGCCATCGCCTGTACGTTGTCACGCGACTGGCGACCCACACGCTCGGTGGCTTCGGCCCCGGTGCCCGGCACCGACGCGAAGCCCCAGTAGCCGTCGCGGTACACGCGGGCACTGGTGCCGCCTTCGCTGAGGCGGCTGTTCAGCGTCAGGTTGCCGTCGATCATCATCACGCGGGATTTGCGCAGCTCGTGCTGGCGCAGTTCGCTGTACTGCAGGCCGGCCAACAAGGCGGGCGCTGACAGGGCCGGTGGGTTCAAACTCATCCATGTCTCCCTGGCACCTTGTGGGCGCCTGCTGCGATCAAGGGTTGTCGTGTTCGAGCCGCTTGCCCAGGCTCACCACGTTGTCGTCTGCGTATCCCAACGCCGCATAGAAGGCCAGCACGGCTTCGTTGCCCTGCCGGACCTGGAGATTGATTTTGGGGCAGCCGCGCTCGCGCAACCGTGCTTCCGACCAATCCATCAACTGGCGGCCCAGGCCCCGCTGCTGGCGCGACGGATCGACCGCCAGGTAGTTGATCCAACCGCGATGACCCTCGTAGCCGGCCATCACCGTGCCCACGATGGCGGTGCCGTCGACCATCACGCCAAACAGCTCCGGCTGCTCGGCGAGCTTGCGTCGAATGTCCTTGGCCGGGTCGTTCCAGGGCCGCGTCAGGCCGCAGCGCTGCCACAGTGCCACGATGGCGGGTTCGTCGGCATCCTCAAACGGTCGGATCTGGAACGTCATCGGCCAACCCTTTTTTCAGCCGCCGGCTTGGGCGCCGAGCAGGTAGTCCTGCTTGCCGAGATCAACGCCGTTGTGGCGCAGCAGCGCATAGGCCGTGGTCACGTGGAAGAAGAAGTTCGGCAGCGCCCAGTGCTTCAGATAAGCCTCGCCCTTCAGGGTGCGGGTCTTGTCGCGCCCGACAGGGAAGGTGATGTCGATCTCTTCGCGCCCATCCAGCTTGTCGGCCGGAACGGTGGCGAGCCACTCGAGTGTCTTGGCGATGCGCGCGCGCAGGTCAGCGAACGTGGTCTCGTTGTCCTCGAACTTCGGCGCCTCGATGCCCCCAATACGCGCCACGGCGAGCTTGGCGGCGTCGCAAGCGATGCGGATCTGCGCAGCGAACGGCAGCATGTCCGGCGCCAGGCGCACGCCGACCAGCACGTTCGGATCGAACTTGCGCGCCGCCGCATTCGCCTCGGCCTTGGCCAGGCAATGGTCCAGATTGGCCAGGCCGGTACGGAAGATCGGCAGGCTGGCAGAAGACAGGGTGATGGCCATGGTGGATCCTTGTTGTCTCAGGTGGAGCGCCATGATACGCAGCGGTTCCACGCCAAGGACCTGGCTTTTGGAATCAACCCCAAACCATCCTCGGAGACGAGTGCGCGCACCTGAACACGCGCTCTGACGCGTCGGAAAGAAAAAGGGCCGAGACGCCGCAAAGCGTCTCGGCCCTTCTTGTTTGAAGCGCGTCAGGCGCGCTCGGCGACCCAGTTGGCCACACTGGCCAGCGCTGCAATGAGCTTGCTCGGGTCGGTACCGCCTGCCATCGCCAGATCAGGCTTGCCGCCGCCCTTGCCGCCGACTTGCTGGGCGACGAAGTTGACGAGCTCGCCGGCCTTGACCTTGCCAATCGAATCGTTGGTCACGCCGGCGGCCAGCTGAACCTTGCCGCCATCGACGGCCGCCAGCACGATGGCCGCGGTCTTCAGCTTGTCCTTCAGCTTGTCCATCGTCTCGCGCAACGCCTTGGCGTCGGCGCCTTCCAGTGTCGCGGCGAGCACCTTGATGCCCTTGACGTCGACGGCTTGCGACATCAGCTCGTCGCCTTGCGACGAAGCCAGCTTGCCCTTCAGCGCGGCGACTTCCTTCTCCAGTGCGCGGACGTGGTCCAGCACGCTGGCGATCCGCGCCGGCACCTCGTGCGGCGAGACCTTCAGCGAACCGGCGAGGCCGTTCACCGTGTTCTCCAGGCTGCGCAGGTAGGCCAGCGCGTTTTCGCCGGTCACCGCCTCGACGCGGCGGATGCCGGCAGCCACACCGCCCTCACCCACGATCTTGAACAGCCCGATGTCACCGGTGCGGCCGACATGGGTGCCGCCGCACAGCTCCTTGCTGGAGCCGATGCTGAGCACGCGCACGGTGTCGCCGTACTTCTCACCGAACAACATCATCGCGCCGCTCTTTTGCGCATCGTCCAGTGCCATCACCTCGGCTGAAGCGCCGGCATTGGCCAGGATCTCGGCGTTGACGATGGCTTCGACCTTGGCGATCTGCTCGTCGGTCATCGGGCCCGTGTGGGCGAAGTCGAAGCGGGTGCGATCGGCGTTGACCAGCGAGCCCTTCTGCTGCACATGGCCGCCCAGCACCTCGCGCAGCGCCTTGTGCATCAAGTGGGTCGCACTGTGGTTGCGCACGGTCCTGGCGCGGCGCTCGGCATCGACCTTGGCGGCGAAGACATCACCGACCTTGATCTCGCCTTCGACGACGGTGCCGTGGTGGCCGAAGACATCGGCCTGGATCTTCAGCGTGTCGTCGACGACCACGCGCGTCGTCGCATTGCGGAACTCGCCGGCATCGCCGACCTGGCCGCCGCTTTCGGCGTAGAACGGCGTGTGGTCGAGCACGACCACCACGTCGTCACCCGCGCGGGCCACGTCGACCGGGGTGCCGTCGACATAGACGGCCGTGACCTTGGCGCCTTCGTGCACCAGCTCGTCGTAGCCGTGGAAGGTGGTCGGCGCGCCTTCATACGCCAAGCCCTGCGCCATCTTGAACTTTCCACCCTCACGTGCACGCCGCTTCTGGTCTTCCAGCAGCTCCTTGAAGCGAGGTTCATCGACAGTCAAGCCGCGCTCGCGGCACACATCGGCCGTGAGGTCGACCGGGAAGCCATAGGTGTCGTGCAGCTTGAACGCCGTGTCGCCGTCGAGCACCGCCGGCTTGGCGGCCAACGCGGTCTCGAGGATCTCCATGCCGCGCTCGATGGTCTGGAAGAAGCGCTCTTCTTCCTGCTTCAGCACTTCAGTCGCCCGGGCAGCGCCAGCGCGCAACTCCGGGTAGGCCTCGCTCATCTGCTCGACCAGCGCCGGCACCAGCGTGTAGAAGAAGGGCTTGCGCGCGCCCAGCTTGTAGCCGTGGCGGATCGCGCGCCGGGCGATGCGGCGCAGCACATAGCCACGGCCCGCGTTGCCGGGGATCACGCCGTCGACCACCGTGAAGGTGCAGGTGCGGATGTGGTCGGCAATGACCTTCAGGCTCGGCGAGTCCTTGTCGCTGTCACCGCCACCCGCCGCATCGACCGCCTTCTTGGCCGCTGCCAGCAGCGCGACGAACAGGTCGATCTCGTAGTTCGAGTGCACGTGCTGCAGCACCGCGGTGATGCGCTCCAGGCCCATGCCGGTGTCGACACTCGGCTTGGGCAGCTTGTGCATCACACCGTCTTCGGTGCGGTTGAACTGCATGAAGACGTTGTTCCAGATCTCGATGTAGCGGTCACCGTCTTCGTCCGGGCTGCCCGGCGGGCCGCCGGCCACGTCGGGGCCGTGGTCGTAGAAGATCTCGGTGCAGGGGCCGCAAGGGCCCGTGTCGCCCATCATCCAGAAGTTGTCCGATGCGTAGCGCTTGCCCTTGTTGTCGCCGATGCGCACGATGCGCTCGGCCGGCACGCCGACGACCTTGTTCCAGATCTCGTAGGCTTCGTCGTCCTCGGAATAGACGGTGACCCAGAGCTTCTCGGCCGGCAGCTTGAACTGCACGGTCAGCAGTTCCCAGGCGAACTGGATCGCGTCGTGCTTGAAGTAGTCGCCGAACGAGAAGTTGCCCAGCATCTCGAAGAACGTGTGGTGGCGCGCGGTGTAGCCCACGTTGTCGAGGTCGTTGTGCTTGCCGCCGGCGCGGATGCACTTCTGCGAGGTCGTGGCCCGGTTGTACGGCCGCTTGTCGAAGCCGAGGAACACGTCCTTGAACTGGTTCATCCCGGCGTTGGTGAACAGCAGCGTCGGGTCGTCGCCGGGCACCACCGGGCTCGAGGCGACGATGGTGTGGCCCTTCGATTCGAAGAACTTCAAAAAGGTCTGGCGGATCTCGGCGGCTTTCATCCGGGGCTTTCTGCGTGCGTGCCGCGCCATGGCGGCCATGGCGCGCGGGGGAAGAGGGAAACCAAAAGGGGAACTGGCGATTATTCCAGTTCGCGCGCGAGAAACGCGAACAGCCGCTCATCGCCCGAGAAGGCGACGTTGAAGCGCATCCAGTCCGTCGGCTGCAGCTCGGCGCGGAACAGGTGACCGGGGCCGAGCATGATGTCGGCTTCCGCGGCCCGGTTGGCCAGCGCCGGCGCGTCGGGCAGCTTGGGGTGGCGAGCCCAGAGGAACATGCCGGCCTTGGGCTCGGCGAAGAGTTCGAAACCCAGCGCCACCAGCCGGCCGCCGACGCGCTGGTGCGCCTCGGCCAGGCGCTCGCGCAGCGACTTCAGGTGCTTGCGACGCCGGCCGTCGAGCAAGGCTGACAGCGCCAGCCGCTCGCCGAATTCGGCCGAGGTCAGGCCCGAGATCATCTTCAGCTGCGCCAGGTCTTCCAGCAGGTCGGGGTGGGCGGCGAGGAAGCCGACGCGGATGTTGGGCGAGATCGTCTTCGAATAGCTGCCGATGTAAATCACCCGCGTCAGCTGGTCGAGGCTGGCCAGGCTGGGGCGCGGTTCCGGGTCCAGCTCGACATAGATGTCGTTCTCGACGATGGTCAGGTCTTGTTTCTCGGCCAGCTGCAACAGCCGGTGCAACTGCCCCAGCGGCGCAGCCGAGCCGGTGGGGCTTTGCAGGCGCGGCTGGGTGAAGAAGACCTTGGGGCGGTGCTCGGTGACCAGCGCTTCCAGCGCCGCCAGGTCGTAGCCCTGCGGCGTGCGTGGCACGCCCAGCAACTTGGCGCCCTGGAAGCGCAGCGAAAACAGCAGGTTGGCGTAGCCCGGGTCGTCGACCAGTACCGTGTCGCCGGCCCGCACCAGGCGGCGCACGCACAGGTCCAACGCCTGGCTGGAGCCCTGCGTCAGCAGCACCTGGGATGGCGGTACCGTCACCTGCTGCTCGGACAGCGCCTCGCAGATGGCCTGGCGCAGCGGTGGGTGCCCCTTGGGGTCACCGTAGCCGCCCAGGTCAGCGTCGTCGGCTGCCAGCGCACGCAGACCTCGCCGCAGGCCGTCTTCGAACAGCCAGTCGCCCGGCAGCCAGCCGCAGCCAGCCTTCACAGCCAGGTGGCGGTTCTCGAAGATGCGGCGCAAATACCAGGCGGAGTCAAAACCCTGCGGGCTGGTCGGCACCGGTTCGACTGCGCCGGCGGCCGCCCGGCGCCGGACGAAAAAGCCCGAGTGCGGACGGGAGACCAGGTAACCCTGCGCCACCAGCCGGTCGTAGGCCTCGACCACCGTGAACACGCTGACCTGGTGGCTCTGCGCGAACTGGCGGATCGACGGCAGCTTGGTCCCTTCGCGCAGCGCCGCCTCGTCGATCTGGCGGCCCAGGCCCTGCACGATCTGGGTCACGAGCGGCAAGGCGGCCTGGGGGTCGAGGGTCAGCAGCATTCGGGCGTCGGGCCGCAAGAACGGCAGGTGTACTGGGCGCGCACCCAGCACAGTGCGCGACCAGGGGCTTGGGTGCTGTACATGGTAGCGGCTGGCCTTGTGGGTCTAGAGTGGCAGTCTTGGCGCCTCGGGGCATCCGCCCGGCGCCGCACCACATCCCAGGAGCCCGATATGCACCGCGACCCCGCTGCCACCGCCAAGACTAACGCCGCCCTGATGGCGCGCCGCCGCGCCGCCCTGCCCACCGGCCTGGGCCAGACCTATGACGTGGTCGCCGAGCGCGCCGAGAACGCCGAGGTGTGGGACGTCGAAGGCAAGCGCTACATCGACTTCGGCGGCGGTATCGCGGTGCTGAACACCGGCCACCGCCACCCGAAGATCGTCGCGGCCGTGAAGGCCCAGCTCGACAAGGTCCACCACACCTGCTTCCAGGTGCTGGCCTACGAGCCGTACATCGACCTGGCCGAGCGCCTGATCGCCAAGACCCCGGGCGACTTCGCGAAGAAGGCCTACTTCCTGTCGACCGGCGCCGAGGCTGTCGAAAACGCCGTCAAGATCGCCCGCGCCGCGACCAAGCGCCAGGCCGTGATCGCCTTCGGCGGCGGCTTCCACGGCCGCACGCTGCTGGGCATGGCACTGACCGGCAAGGTCGCCCCGTACAAGGCCGGTTTCGGCCCCTTCCCGGCCGAGATCTACCACGCCGAGTACCCGAACGCGCTGCACGGCGTGTCGGTGGCCGACTCGCTGAAGTCGCTCGAGCACATCTTCAAGTACGACGTCGAAGCCGAGCGCGTCGCGGCCATCATCCTGGAGCCGGTGCAAGGCGAAGGCGGCTTCTACATCGCCCCGCCGGAATTCGCCCAAGCGCTGCGCCGCCTGTGCGACAAGCACGGCATCGTGCTGATCGCCGACGAAGTGCAGACCGGCGCCGGCCGCACCGGCACCTGGCTGGCCTGCGAGCAGTGGGGCCCGAATGCGGTGCCCGACATGGTCACGATGGCCAAGTCGATGGCCGGTGGCTTCCCGATCTCGGCCGTGATCGGCCGCGCTGACCTGATGGACAAGCCGCTGCCCGGCGGCCTGGGCGGCACCTACGCCGGCAACCCGCTGGCTTGCGCCGCGGCGCTGGCGGTGCTGGACATCTTCGAAGAAGAAAAGCTGCTCGACCGCTCGAAGGCCGTCGGCGAAACCTTGGTGACCGGCCTGAAGGCCATCGCCGCCAAGCACAAGGCCATCGGCGACGTGCGTGCGTCGGGCGCCATGGTCGCGGTGGAACTGTTCAAGAACGGCGATGTCCATCAACCGGATGCCGACCTGACCAAGCGGATCTGCGCCGAGTCGATCAAGCGTGGCCTGGTGATGCTCTCGTGCGGCAGCTATGCCAACGTGCTGCGCATCCTGGTGCCGCTGACCGTGCCGCAGGCGCAACTCGAAGAAGGCCTGGCCATCCTGGCTCAGGCGTTCGACGCGGCTGTCGCGGCCTGAAACAGCAGTCGGCTGGCCTCGGCATAGGATGTACCCATGGACATGAAGACCTCCCCTCTCTCGACGCTGAACGACCCCAGCCTGCTGAAGACCGACTCGCTCATCGGTGGCGAGTGGGTCGCCGGCGACGCACGTTTCGACGTGAACGACCCGGCCACCGGCTCCAAGCTGGCGGATGTGGCCAATCTGGGCGCTGACTCGGCCGAAGCCGCCATCGCCGCGGCCAACAAGGCCTGGCCGGCCTGGCGCAACAAGACCGCGAAGGAACGCGCCGCGATCCTGATGAAGTGGTTCCACCTGCTGCACGCGAATGCGGACGACCTGGCCCGCATCATGACCGCCGAGCAGGGCAAGCCACTGGCCGAGGCCAAGGGCGAGGTTAGCTATGGGGCCAGCTTCCTTGAGTGGTTCGCCGAAGAAGCCAAGCGCATCTACGGCGAAACAGTGCCGACGACCGACAACAACAAGCGCTACCTGGTCATCAAGCAACCGGTGGGGGTGTGCGCGGCCATCACGCCGTGGAACTTCCCGATCGCGATGATCACGCGCAAGGTGGCGCCGGCGCTGGCCGCCGGCTGCCCGGTGGTGATCAAGCCTGCTGAAGCCACACCGCTGTCGGCGCTGGCCGTGGCCGAGCTGGCGCAACGCGCCGGCATGCCGGCTGGCGTGCTGAACATCGTCACCGCCGATGCCAGCAAGTCGATCGAGGTCGGCAAGGCGCTGTGCGCGAGCGACGTGGTGCGCCACCTGTCGTTCACCGGCTCCACCGAGGTCGGCCGCATCCTCGCGGCGCAGTGCGCACCGACGGTGAAGAAGCTCTCGCTGGAGCTGGGCGGCAACGCGCCTTTCATCGTCTTCGACGATGCCGACATCGACTCGGCTGTCGAGGGCGCGATGGTCAGCAAGTACCGCAACGCAGGTCAGACCTGCGTCTGCGCGAACCGTTTCTACGTGCAGTCCAAGGTCTACGACAGCTTCGTCGAGAAGCTGGCCGAGAAGGCTTCAGCCATCAAGGTCGGCAACGGCTTCGAAGCCGGCGTCAACCAGGGCCCGATGATCGACGACCAGGCGATCGCCAAGGTCGAGTCGCACGTGGCCGATGCGGTTGGCAAGGGTGCCACCATCGTCACCGGCGGCGAGCGCATCAGCGAGCGCTTCTACAGCCCGACGGTGCTCTCAAACGTGACGCCCGAGATGGTCGTGTCGCGCGAAGAGACCTTCGGCCCGGTGGCGCCGGTGTTCCGCTTCGAGACCGAAGCCGAAGCGATCGAGCTGGCCAACGCGACCGAGTTCGGCCTGGCGAGCTACTTCTACAGCCGCGACATCGGCCGCATCTTCCGTGTCGGCGAGGCGCTGGAATACGGCATGGTCGGCGTCAACACCGGCCTGATCTCGACGGCCGAAGTGCCCTTCGGCGGTGTCAAGCAATCGGGCCTCGGCCGCGAGGGCGCGCACCAGGGCATCGACGACTACGTCGAGGTCAAGTACCTCTGCCTGGGCGACATCAACAAGTGAACGTGCGGCGCTGGGCCGTTGGGGCGGGGGCCGCCTGGGCCCTCTGCTTCTTGCACGCCGCTGCGCTGGCGGGGCCGATGGCCGTGCGCGGGCCGGACGGCACCCACTGGCGCATCAACGACGACGAAGAACCGACGCTGCTGGAGCGCAAGCTGCCCGGCAACGGGCTCGACCCGGCCTTCGGCAAGGCCGGCCGGCTGGCGCTGGACTTCGGTGGCGGCGATGCCAGCGTGGCCGTGCTGCGCGTGGACACCGCCGGCCGCATCTGGCTGGGCGTCACCTCGCTTGCCTCGGGCACCAGCAGCCCGTTGGTGCAGCGCCTGCAGGCCAACGGCCAAGCCGACACCAGCTGGGGCGCCGCGGGCCGCAGCATTGCCTCACCCGCCGGCCAGCGCCTGATGGTGGTCGACCTGCTGCCGACCGAAGACGGCGGCGCCTGGGTCACCGGCACCTTGTACGGCTCCCAAGGCGAGAACGACACCGGCTTGTGGCGGCTGAAGCCCAACGGGGCGCTCGAATATGGCTTCGGCGCCGGTGGGCTGTGGAAACGGCCTGGCGCCGAGCACAGCCGCCCGCTGTCGCTGGCCGCGGGGCCCGATGGCGTGGTGGCGCTGGGTGTGGATGTGCTGACCGGGCGTGAACCCGGGCGCGAGGTCTACCTCATTGGCCCGAACGACCGCCAGCCGAAGCTGCAGCCCATGCCCGGCGGACCGGCCAACGAATCGGATGACGACGAAGACGCCTACCTGCTGTGGAGCGGGCTCGGCTGGGTCTGGCGCACGGGCGTTCAGACTGCCAACCTTTCCGGCCTGCCGGCCATGACCATAGGGGCGGCCGCATCAGCCCCGTCGGACAACCCGGGCGAGGCCGGCCACGTCGGGCTGAACCCCTTCTCGAGACCAGACACCGAAGCCCCTGTCGCGGCACCACCGCCGGCGCCAGACGACCTGCCCTGGGGCTGGCTGCTGGCGGGCGGCATCGGCCTGCTGGGCCTGTTCGCCGTCTGGTGGCGCGGACGCGGCAAGGCCGCGTAGGTCCGGGCTCAGGACTCGTCGTTCGCCGCGGCGCCCTGCCCGAGCAGGCGGCCAAAACTGCCGCCTGAGGCCTGGCTCACCGCATGGCGCAGCAGCGCGCCGGCGTCCTTGCCATGGCCTGGGTATTGGCTGATGCCGAGCCGTGCGCCCACCGGCACTTCTTGCCCCGCCACCTGGAACGGTTGGTTGACAGCCGCCAGCAGCTTGCGGGCCACGTGCTCGGCGTCTTCGTCGGTGTCGAGCCAGGCCAGCAGCACGGCGAACATGTCCGGCCCCAGCGAGGCCACCACGTCGCTCGCCCGCAGCGAGCCACGCAGCCGGACCGCCGCCTTTCGGCGCAGCACATTGGCCGCTTCGGCGCCCAGGTTGGCCTCGACGCTGCGAAAACCATCGAGGTGTAGCACGATCAAGGCCATTGCCGCCGGCTCGCGCTCGCGCAGCGCCAGCAGGTGCGTCATGTGCTCTTGCAGCTGGTTGTGGTTGGGCAGTCCGGTGGTCAGGTCGATGCTGTAGGCGCGCCGCGCGGAATCATCGATGCGTTTGCGCTCGATCGCCAGCCGCAGCACGCGGCCCAGCACCTCGGGCGTGGCCTCGCGGCTGGACAGCACGTCGCGCACGCCCGCCTGCAGCATGCGCATGCAGACCGCCGGCGTGGGCTCGGGCCCGATCACGACAACGGCCGACTCCAACACGGCCCGCGGCAGCCCAGGCCAGTGCAGCAGGCGCTCGGCACCGCCGGTCATCTTCAGGTCGAACAGCACGGCGTCATAAGCCTGCACGTGCAGCTGATTGGCCAGCTCCTCGAGCTGGGTGCAGGCCTGGACCACGAACGGCCCGAAGGCCGAGGTCACCAGATCCGGCGCTTGGGCGCTGAGGCAAAGGATGTGGAACGGGTCGGACATGGGTGCTGCCTCTTCACGGGCGTGACCCATCATGCACGTTCCGCGCCTGGGTCGACACACTTGTAAACACCAAGGTGGTGCAAACCACGAGAGATAGGGCTTGTCGAGGGGCGCGCCCGCACAGGCGGGGTGTCATGACGGGGCGGCGACGGTGGCCCGGCGCCGAATTCCCCTGTCGTCCCCCTCTCGCTAATGGGCTTCGTCCCAGTTCATCCCGACGCCGACCTCGGCCAGCAGCGGCACGCTGAAGCTCGCCACGCCGGCCATCAGGCGGGGCACGGCTTCCTTGGCCCAGTCGAGTTCGGCCTCGGGCACTTCGAGCACCAGTTCATCGTGCACCTGCATCACCATGCGCGTGGCACGCTGTTCGGTGTCGAGCGCGCCCTGCACCGCGATCATCGCGAGCTTGATCAGGTCGGCCGCGGTGCCCTGCATGGGCGCGTTGATCGCCTGGCGCTCGGCACCCGAGCGCCGTGGGCCGTTCCCGCCGCGGATCTCCGGCAGGTAGATGCGGCGGCCAAACAGCGTTTCGACATAGCCCAGTTCGGCGGCGCGGGCCTTGGTCTCGTCCATGTAGCGCTTCACGCCCGCGAAGCGGTCGAAGTAGCGGTCAATGTAGTTGCGGGCGGCCTTCTGGTCCAGCCCTAAGCTCTGCGCCAGGCCGAAGGCGCCCATGCCGTAGATCAGGCCGAAGTTGATGGTCTTGGCATAACGCCGCTGTTCAGAGGTGACGGTGTCGGGCGCTATGCCGAACACTTCGCTCGCGGTCGCGCGGTGCACGTCCATGCCTTCGGCGAAGGCCTTGGTCAGGCCCGGGTCGCCGCTGATGTGGGCCATGATGCGCAGCTCGATCTGCGAGTAGTCGGCGCTGATGATCTTGTGGCCGGGCGGCGCGATGAAGGCCTCGCGAACGCGCCGGCCTTCCGGCGTACGGATCGGAATGTTCTGCAGGTTCGGGTCGTTGCTCGACAGCCGCCCTGTCACCGCCACCGCCTGCGCGTAGTTGGTGTGCACGCGGCCGGTGCTCGGGTTCACCATCAGCGGCAGCTTGTCGGTGTAGGTGCCCTTCAACTTGCTCAGGCTGCGGTGCTCCAGCAGCTTGGCCGGCAGTGGGTAGTCGGCGGCCAGTTCCTGCAGCACGTCTTCGTCGGTGCTCGGTGCGCCGCTGGCGGTCTTCTTTTTCACCGGCAGGCCAAGCCGGCCGAACAGGATCTCGCCGATCTGCTTGGGCGAGCCCAGATTGAAAGGCTGGCCCGCCAGCTCATAAGCCTCGCGTTCCAGCGCCATCATGCGCTCCGCCAACTCGCGACTCTGGGTCGCCAGCAGCGCCGCATCGATCAGAACGCCATGGCGCTCGACCCGCTCCAGAATCGTCGAGACCGGCATCTCGATGCGCTCGTAGATCTCGCGCATGCCCTTCTCGGCTTCGATCTGCGGCCACAGCGTCTGGTGCACCTGCAAGGTCATCTCGCTGTCTTCACCGCTGTAGGTCGTCGCCTGGGCCAGGTCGACCTGCGAGAACGAGATCTGGTTCGCGCCTTTGCCGCAGACCTGCTCGTAGCTCAAACCTTGCCGGCCCAGGTGCCGCTCGGCCAGGCTTTCCAGGCTGTGCTTCAGGTGCGCTTCCAGCACATAACTCTGCAGCAGGGTGTCATGGGCGTAGCCACGCACCTCGATGCCGTGGTTGGCGAACACATGCTGGTCGTACTTGATGTTCTGGCCGACCTTCGCGGCGGCCGCATCTTCGAGCCACGGCTTCATCAACGCCAGCACTTCGTCCAGTGGCAACTGGTCCGGCGCGCCGGGGTAGTCGTGGGCCAGCGGCACATAGGCGGCGCGGCCGGGCTCGATGGCGAACGAGACCCCGACGATGCGCGCACGCATCGGGTCGAGCGAATCGGTTTCGGTGTCGATCGCCGTCAGCGAGGCGCCGCGCAGCACGTCCAGCCAGGCGTCCAGCCGCTCGCGGCTGGTGATGCACTCGTATTCGCGGGCCAGCGCGATCGGCGGCAACGTCAGTGCGTTGGCAGCACGCGTCACCGAGGCATCGGTCGGCGCGGTCATCGCGCCCGCAGCTGCGGCGCCCGTGTCGGCGGCGGCGCTGGTGCGCCCGAGCGAGGCTTCGAGCTCCCGACGGAAAGCCTTGAAGCCGTAGCGCTCGTAGAAAGCCAGCAGGCCGTCGTCGTCGACCGGTTTCAACGCCAGCGCATCCAGCGCGGGCCAGCCGCTCACGTGCTCGGTCAGGTCGTAGTTGGTCACCACGGTGATCAGCCGGCGGCCCTGCGGCAGCCAGTCCAGCGCCTTGCGCAGGTTCTCGCCCGCCACGCCCTTCATGGTGGCCGCGGCGGCGATCACGCCGTCGAGCGAGCCGTGGTCGGCGATCCATTTCGCGGCCGTCTTCGGGCCGACCTTCTCGACGCCGGGCACGTTGTCGACCGTGTCGCCGATCAGCGTCAGGTAATCGATGATGCGGTCCGGCGGCACGCCGAATTTGGCCTTGACGCCCTCGATGTCGAGCGTCTCGTTGCTCATCGTGTTGATCAAGGTGACTTGTTCGTTGACCAGCTGGGCCAAGTCCTTGTCACCAGTTGATACAACCACCGAATGGCCCGATTGGGCGCCGATGCTGGCCAAGGTGCCGATCGCGTCGTCAGCCTCGATGCCGGGCACCATCAGCACCGGCCAGCCGAGCAGCTTGACCACCTCGTGGATGGGCTCGATCTGCTTGCGCAAGTCGTCGGGCATCGGCGCGCGCTGCGCCTTGTACTCGGGGTACCACTCGTCGCGGAAGGTCTTGCCCGGGGCGTCGAACACGCAGACGGCGTGGGCCGAGGGCACCTGTTCGCGCAGCCGCTTCATCATCGCGACCATGCCGTGGACGGCGCCGGTGGGCACACCGCCCGGGCCGCGCAGGTCGGGCAGAGCGTGGTAAGCGCGGTAAAGGTAGCTGCTGCCGTCGACGAGCAGCAGGGTATTGTTTTCACTCATCCGCGGATTGTGCGCGAGGGCGTGCGGCCCTCGCGCCCATCCGGCTGCGGGAACGGGCACGGCATTCCGGCCCATCCCGCTCTGTCGAGCGTTTACCGCACTGGCAAGGTCATCGTCATCTGGCTGTTGCCATCGAACGGGAGCGACATCCGGAACATCTCGCCCCAGTGCACCGGCGCGCCATAGAGGCTGTCGGCGGTGTCGAACACCAGCACCAGGTGGTGGCCGGCCGGCACGTCGTAGGCGATGGCGTTCATGTCGAACGACAGGTCGGTCGCGACGCCCGGCGTGGCCCAGTGCAGCGCCCGTGCGCCGTGGGTGACCAGCGTGCCGAAGCCCGCCCAGTCCACGTCGTACAGGTAGGCCACCAGCATGCCGCGCTTGAGGTTCGGTTTGGCGCGGATCTGCAGCTTGGGCGAGCCGCGCAGCTTGACCGGTGCGTTCAGCGAATCACCCTCGTAGCGGATACCGTTGCCGGCCAGGATCGTGGCCATGTGGTTGATGACCGGCAGGCCGGCGCTTTCCATGATCGGCGACAGGATCGGGATCAGGCCGGTCGTCGCGGTCGTGTCGAGCAGGCTGTCGATCTGGTCACCATAGCTCTGGTGGTTGGGCGAGGTGCCGAGCGTACCGGTCACGCCTTTCCAGCAGAAGCAGCCGAAGTCCCAGCGCAGGTTGCCCCGCGGGCCCAGGTAGTAGGTGGTGCTGCGCAGTTCGGGTGCCGGCCAGTTGCTGAGGGTCTCGCGGTTGCCGCCGAACTTCAGCTGCATGTTGACCTTCGGCTCGGTGTCGACACCGTTCGAGATGCCCTTCAACCAGCGGTCCATCCAGCGGTGCACCTGGTCGAACACCGGGTTGTCGACGCCCAGTGTGGCGCCGGCCAACTCGGCCGAAGCGTGGATGCCCGGCTGCAGCAACAGCTTCTTCGGGCCGGTCAGCCGCTGGTACATCAGCAAGGTCGAGTTCGGCGAGAACATGTCGTCCTGGTAGTTCTTGCTGATCAGCACCGGCACCTTGCGGGCGTTCAGCGCATCGACCGCGTTGATCGGCGACCGGACGACGCCCCAGGCCGTGATCTCTGCGATCTTGGCCGGCGAAACGTCCGGGTCACGGATGGCCGCGTCGTACTCGTAGATGATCGGGTCCATGTCGCCGGTGAAGGTGCCCGACAGCGTCAGGATCGACAGCCAGGTCGGGTTGGGCACCGAGTTGCCGTACATCTGGTCGATCAGGTTCGACCAGCCCGACATCGAGGCCACGGCCTTCACCCGGCTGTCGCCCGCCGCACCAAGCACCGACAGCCCGGCACCATAGGAAATCCCGGCTGCACCGATGCGGTTCACGTCGGCCGCGGTGTTGGACACCATCCAGTCCAGCACGCTGGTGAAGTCGGACGCATCCTGGGCACTGGCCACACCCACCACGCCTTCGGAGCCATAGAAGCCCCGCGCCGTGTAGGCCAGCGCGACGTAGCCGTTCTGCGCCATGCGCTGCTGCTCACCCAGGTACTCGAAGAAATCGGCAGCCGCCCAACTGGCTGGGTAGACGATGGCAGGGAACTTGCTTCCACCATTGGCGCCAGGAGGCAGGAAGACATTCGCGGTCAACCTCACCCCATCGCTTGTGGCGACGGTGAAGTTGTTCAGGAAACAGGTCCCGTCTTTTGGCGAGATCACGCCTGGCATCAGCAAGGGCGTGGTGTAGACGGCTGCTTCGGCAGGGGTAGGTGCACGGCAGCTCGCGGCTTCAGAGGCGATGGGAGAGAACAACGGCAGGCACACAACCAGGGCAGCAAGGCGCCGCCCACAAATTTTCGGCATGTGAAAGTCTCCGCTCCCGGGGAGGTTGGAATTGCGGCCGAACGCCCCGGAATCGCACGACCGTTCGTTCCATTTGCTGCCTGCTTTTCTCAATGCGCAATGGGACCGGACCGGAGTTTTTGTTACCTGTTACCTCGCCTCTGCGCCACGTCACTCGGCTGACGTGTGGGGTCGATCCCCTCCGCGGTCTTGTCCGACATGCCCGGCCACACCCCGGGGCATAGAATCGGCGCATGAAAATGCTTTGGCCCGCCCCGCTCACGTTGCTGCTTCTGGCCACCGCCGCCGTGCGGGCTGAAGAGGCCGCTGCGCCGAGGACGGTGCCTGAACCGCAGGTGCTGCAACAAGTCACCGAAGACGACAAGGTCCGCATCGAGGAATTGCGGGTCCGTGGCCAGACCAAGCGCCTGACGGTTCAACCGAAGATTCGCGGTGTCGGCCCGTACGAGATCTCCGCGCCCGAACCGGGCCGCGCACCGGCCGATGACCCCAAGGCCGGTCAACGGGTCTGGTTGTCCATCACCTTCTGATACACCGCCGCGCCGTGCTTGCGCGGCGCTTCACCGGCAAGTCATGGCGGTCTATACCGAAGTGAGCCTGGCCCAAGCCCAGGCGCTGTCGACGCAGCTGAAACTGGGCGCCGTTCGCTCGTTGCAGCCCATTGGCAGTGGCATCGAAAACACCAACTATTTTCTGACCACCGACGGTGGCGAGTGGGTGTTGACGCTGTTCGAGCGGCTCTCGGCCGAGCAATTGCCGTTCTATCTCCAGCTGATGCAGCACCTGGCCCAGCATGGGCTGCCGGTGCCTGAACCTCACACCGACGGCAGCGGTGCCCTGTGCCACCAACTGGCGGGCAAGCCTGCCGCGGTGGTGAACCGGCTGCCCGGCTTGCCGGTCGAGGCACCCGACGTGCACCATGCGGACCAGATCGGCGCCATGCTCGCGCGTATGCACAAGGCCGTGGCCGACTTCGCGCCCTACCAGCCCAACCTGCGCGGCCTGGCCTGGTGGCAGGCCACTGCGCCGAGCGTGCGCCCCCATCTGGACGAAGACAGTGCCGCTTTGCTCGACGAAGAGCTCGCCTACCAGCAGCACCTGTCCGCATCGCCCACCTACGCCCAGCTGCCGCACGGCGCGGTGCATGCCGACCTGTTCCGCGACAACGCGCTGTTCGAGGGGCTGCCTGGCCGCGAGCGCCTGTGCGGCGTGTTCGACTTCTACTTCGCCGGTGTCGACAGCTTTGCGTTCGACCTCGGCGTGGCGATCAACGACTGGTGCATCGACGACGACTCGGGCCACCTCGACGAGACCCGCGCCAATGCGTTGATCGCCGGCTACCGCGCCGAGCGCGAACCCGCCGGCGTCGAATGGCGCACGCTGCCGGCCATGCGCCGCGCCGCCGCGCTTCGCTTCTGGCTGTCGCGCCTGGCCGATTGGCATGTGCCGCGCGACGCCGCCCTGTTGACCCCCAAGGACCCGCGCCACTTCGAGCGCGTGCTGCGCGACTGCGTGGCCAACCCTTGGCACCCCGGCGCCTGATTCACCGATGGGATTGAAACTGCAAGACGTGCCGGCCGCTGCCGGCTGGCGCTGGGTGGCACAGGCCTTTGGCGAGTACTTCCGCCATCCGCTGGCCTACATCGGGCTCTTCATGGCCTTCATGTTCGCTGCGCTGCTGACGATGCTGTTGCCGTGGATCGGCGGCGTGCTGCTGATGGTGTCGGTGCCGCTGCTGAGCCTGGGCTTCATGATGGCCACCCATGCGTCGCTGCGCGACCGCCCCGTCCACGCCGGCGTCTTCGTGGCCCCTTGGGCGCAACGTGAGCCGGACCGGCGCCGGCCTCTGGTGGTGCTGTTGATCGCCTACGCCGTGCTGACCGCTGCCGCCTTGTGGTGGTGCGAATGGATCGACGGCGGTGCCTTCGATGCCTGGCTGACGGCAGTGGCCAAGGGCAATACGCCGCCGGAGGAACTGGCTCGCCTGAGCAATGCACCGGGCACGACCGCAGGTGCGCTGTGGCGCGTCGGGCTCAGTTCCTTGGTGAGCATCCTGTTCTGGTTCGCGCCGGCATTGGTGTTCTGGGCCTACCAGAGCCCGGCACAGGCCGTGTTCTCGAGCATCTTGGCCGTCTGGCGCGCACGCGCCGCCTTCCTGCTTTTTGGCATCGGTTGGCTGGCGGTGCTCGTGCTGGCCGGCGTGCTGACCAGCTTCGTGGCCGCGGTGCTCGGCCCGGCCGCAACCGGGCTGTTGGTGATGCCGGTGGGTCTGGTACTGACCGCCGTCTTCTACGTCTCGCTGTACTTCAGCTTTCGCGACTGTTTCGGCGAGCCTTGACGTCCATCAGACGGCGCTGCGTGGCGTGACCTTGACGGTCAGCCGGCCATCCGCCCGCGCCCGCTCGAAATCGGCCGCGGCGCGGGCCAGGCCATCGGTCGCATGGGCACTGGTGGCGTTCAGGCCCACGGCGCGGTCGCGGCCCATGGCCTTGGCGCTGTACAGGCCCATGTCGACCAGGTTGACCGCCTGTTCCCAAGGCAGGCTGGTGCCGTGCGGCGGCAGCGGGAAGCCGGCGTAGGCCATCGACATCGTCACCGTGATCTCGCGACCGTCGGCCAGTTTGAACGGCCGGTTGCCGATTTCGCCCAACACCCGCAATGCCAGCGTTTCGAGCGCATCGCCGCCGAGCGCCGGCGTGTGTAACAGGAACTCTTCGCCGCCCCAACGGCAGGCCACGTCGCCGGCGCGCACGCAGGCAGACAGGCGTTGCGCCACCTCCACAAGCACCGCATCGCCCACGGCATGGCCGTGCTCGTCGTTGATGCGCTTGAAGTGGTCCACGTCGAGCAGGATCAGGCCGCCGGAGAAGACGTGGCTCTTGTCGTCCTCGCGCGCCGCCAGCGCCTCGCGGAAGTGGCGGCGATTGGCCAGGCCCGTCAGCGGGTCGCGCTCGCTTTGCACCTTCAGCAGCGCCTCGCTGCGACGCAATTGCAGGTTGGCCTGGCGCGTGCGCCGCAGTTGCACCACCAGCACGCCGGCCGCCATCGCCAACATGAACGAAGCCAGCATCCAGACCCGCTGCATCAGCGTCTGGTTGTCCAGGCGCGCGGTCTTCAGGCTGTTCTCGCGTTCGGCCAGCTCCAGGTCGCGTTGACCTGCCTCGGTACGGAAACGCTCCTTCAGCTGGCCCAGCACCGCGTCGCGGGTGTCGCTGTCGATCTGTTCGCGCAGCTTGGTGGCGCGGTGAAAGTGTTCCAGCGCCGCTTTCACGTCACCCACCGCCGCCAGCGCGTCGGCCGATTCGTTCAGCGCCGTCTCGATGCGCGCCCGCGCCTTGGCCTGTTCCCACAGCTGCAGCGCCGCTTCGAGATCAGCCTTGCCTTGTGCCAGCTGGCCCAGACGCACCCGAGCCAGGCCGCCGTTGTGCAGCATCACCGGCAAAGCGCGCCGGTCGTTGAAGCGCCGCATCACCGGCAGCGCCCGTTCGACCGCGGCCAACGCTTCGCGCGGCTTGCCGGCACGCAGCAACTCGTCGCTCAGCGAGCCGAGGATCTGCGCCTCCATGCGCGCCGAGCCCACGTTGCGGGCAATGCGCACCGCTTCTTCCAGCGCGGGCTGCGAGCCGGCGTGGTCGTTGCGGGCCGACGCCAGCACGGCGCTGTTCGTCAAGACGCGGATCATCGCGCGGCCGGTGGGATCCTTCTTCGCGTGGCGTTCGGCTTGCGCCATCTCGTGGCGTGACTTTTCCGGGTCGTTCAGGTAGTGGCTCAGTACCGCCTGCGAAGACAGGCCCCAGGCGAGCAGCGCATCGTCACCAGCCTGCGTGGCCAGCTCGTTGGCGCGCTGCTGCAAGCGAGCGGCTTCGAGCCGATTGCCCTGTCGATCGGCGCGCAAGGTCAGCAGCCGCACCACCTGCCACCATCCACGGTGGTCGCAGGCGCTGCTGCGCTGCGCGCCGCCGGCACAGGCGCGCGCATAGGCTGCGTCGGCCTCTTGCGCATGGCCGGTGGCCGACTCGGTGCGCCACAGCTGGTCGTCGAGCATGGCCCGCACCATGGCGGCATCGGCACCGGCACCCGCATCGCGATCGGCCATTTGCGAGAGGCGGCCCGCGGCCTCCTGGGCCAGGGCTTCACGCCCTGCACGCGCGGCCACCAGGCCCCGCGTGCGCTCGACCACCCGCGTCCACGCCAGCGACGGCGCGGCGGACAAGCCTCGCTGCAACTCGTCCAGCCGCTCCAGCACCACATCGGGCTCGTCGTAGCCTTCGTTGGCCCATCGGCTGGCCAGATCGTTCAGCTCGGTCAGCGCCATGGCGCCGTCCAGTTTTTCAAGCCCGCGCCAGGCTTCCAACGAGGCGGGCGACGCAGCGGTCGGGCCTGCTGTGGCATGCCGGCCCGCGCCCGGTGGCGCCTGCTGCATCACAGTCTGCGGCGGATCCTCCAGCGCGCGCGAAGTTGCCGACTGTGCGACGAGCGGCCAGCCCAGGGCCAGGATGACAGCCGCAAAGCCAGCCATGGCGGCGTGGACCGGCCTCATGCGGTGGTCTCCGCCGTCGGGCCTTCGAGCACGGCGAGTTGAACCCGCCCTTCGCGCCAGGATTGCTCCAGGTCTTGCACCACCGCGTCGACTTCGGCTGGCGTCGCCGCAGGCACGCCGCTGACGCCGCAGGCGCGGTTGCGCCCCAGCGTCTTGGCCACGTACATCGCGTTGTCGACGATGTCGACCGCCAGGTCCCAGGGCAGCTCCAGCTGATGCGGCATGAGCGGGAATTCGGCAAAGCCGATCGAGGTGGTCACGTTGACGCGCTTGTCGCCGACGATCATCGGCATGCTGGCCACCGCGTTCAACAGGCGCTGGGCCAGCGGCTCGACACGTTCGTGCGCCATCGCCGACACCAGCACCAGAAATTCTTCGCCGCCCCAACGCACGACCAGGTCTTCTTCGCGCAACACGGCGCGCAACCGGCGCGCGGTCTCGACCAGCACCGCATCGCCTGCTGCATGGCCATGGTGGTCGTTGATGCTCTTGAAGTGGTCGAGGTCGAGCAGGTACAGGGTGCCCCGCGCCGAGCCGCTCGAACCTTCGCCGCTGGTGATCTCGTGGAACTGGCGCCGGTTGGCCAGGCCCGTCAGCGGGTCTTGCAGGCTGTGGCGGCGCAGTTGCGCGTTGCGCAGGCGCAGGGCCTGTTGCGTGGCACGCAGGCCGCCGTACATGCGCGCCGCCAGCGCGAGCAGCGACAGCACGATCCCCGCCGTCAAGGCCCAGATCTTGTATTCGAGCTCGCGGCCGCGCAGCTGTTCTTCCTTCAGCGCGTTGTCCTCGTTCACCAGGGCCAGCTCGCGCTTGCGCTGCTGTGCATCGAAGCTTTCCTGCAGCTCCAGCACGGCCTCTTGCTGATCGCGCCGCGCCAGCTCGTTCGACAGCCCGCGCAGCGACTGGTAGGCCGCGTAGGCCTCGGGCAGATAACCGGCCCGTTCGAGGTAGGTCGCGACATCGCTCGTCGATTCAGCCAGGCTGGCGATGTCGTTGGCCGCACGGTCGAACTCCAGCAAGGGGCGGATCAGCGCCATGCCTTCGTCCTTGCGCTTCATCGAGATCAATGCCAGGCCGCTGTTCAGGTGGGCCAGGTTTTCGGTCGACACGTCGCGCAGTGCGTGGGCCAGCGGCAGGGCACGCTGGGCGATCTCGTAGGCGCGCTGGTATTCGGCGGCGTGCAGGTAGTAGTCGGAAAGGTTGGCCAGGCCAAGCGCTTCGTCGGCCGCGGCGCCGGCCTTGCGGGCGTACTCGATCGCGCCGTTCAGCGCGGCCAGTTCCTCGACGGGGTGTCCGCTGTCCGTCAGCAAGATGCTGTCGGTCGTCATCGCGTCGGACATCGACATCCAGTCCTGGCCTTCGGCGGCGATCTTCTTGGCTTCGTCGTTGAGCCGTGTCGCGTGCTCGAGCTGGCTGCCGCGGTACAGCGTGTAGGCCAACGCCGAGCGGTATTCGCTGCGCCGCCAGGCGACGCCACCTTCGTCGGCGAGGCGGATCACTTCCTGCGACAGCCGTACCGATTCGTCGATGTGGCCGATGCGCTGCTTGATGGCGGCCGCGGCAGACAGGCAGCGCATGCGCACCCGCACCGACGGGATCGCGCGCAGCGAGTTCTCGACCTCGGACCATTGCGTGTCCGCCCGTGTCAGCGATCCACCGTTGCTCAAGGCGACCTGGATCCGGATGCACACGGCGGCCGCGTTGAGCTGCTCGGCCGGCAGCTTGCTGTAGGCCGGCGCGCCCTGCTTGACCAGCGCCTGGGCCACGGCCTCGGCCGCGGCGGGCTGGTGCAGGTGGGCCCGCAACGTGCCCAGCAGGTGCTCGGCGTCCAGTCGTGCCGCGCCCTCGACCGGGCCGTTGGCCAACAGCTTTTCCAGCTCGTCGGCGATGGCGTCGGGCTTGGCACGGCTGTCGCGCTCCAGCCGCTCGACGGCGTCCAGCTCGGCGGCGGCCTGCACGCCGGTGACCGTCGACAACAGCACCCACAACGACCACGCCATGCCGGCGATGTGCCGAGAACGTGGAGGCTGCGGCCGTTGCCGGGTCATCGTCTATTCCGTCGGCGTCAGCTTGGCCACGGACAACGCCAGCCACTTGGTGCCGTGGCGGCCAAAGTGCACCTGCGCGCGGGCATCCGTTCCCGCACCTTCGAGCGTGACGACCACGCCCTCGCCGAACTTGTTGTGGAACACGCCCTGCCCGACCCGCAAACCGTGCCCCGCCTGCTTGGCGGCCGCCTCGACCATGCGCGCCGGCACCGGTGGTGGCGCGGGCGCCTGCCAACCCGCATTGCGACCGGCCCCCACCATCGAACCCAGGCCGCTGCCGCGCTGCCAGGCCGCCTGGTAGTCGCGTGCATAGCCGGAGCCGAAGCCCTGGTTGCGCGGCGTCAGCCACTTCAGCGCGCCCTCGGGCAGCTCGTCGAAGAAACGGCTCTTCACGTTGTAGCGCGTCTGGCCGTGCAGCATGCGGGTCTGGCTGAAGCTCAGGTACAGGCGCTGGCGGGCGCGCGTGATCGCCACGTACATCAGGCGGCGTTCTTCTTCCAGGCCGTCGGCGTCGGACAACGAGTTCTCGTGCGGAAACAGGCCTTCCTCGAGACCCGTGATGAACACGGCATCGAACTCCAGGCCCTTGGCCGAATGGACGGTCATCAGTTGCACCGCATCTTGTCCTGCTTGCGCTTGATTGTCACCAGCCTCCAGCGCCGCATGCGTCAGAAATGCGGCCAGCGGGCTGATGATTTCGCCGGTTTCGGCATCCGGCGTGACATCGACGGCGGCCAGCGCCGGCGGCAGACCAACGGCCAGCGTGCCGGGCCCCTGCTCGTCCACCGGCAAGGCCACCGCGTCCTTGCCGAAGCCCTCCTGCGTCACGAAGGCTTCGGCCGCGTTGACCAGTTCTTCCAGGTTCTCGATGCGGTCGGCGCCTTCTTTCTCGGTGCGGTAGAAGTCGACCAGGCCGCTGGCCTGAAGCATCTGCTCGATGATCTCGCGCAGCGTCATGCCATGGGTCGTCGCGCGCAGGTTGTCGATCAGCGCGTGGAAGGCGGCCAGGTTGGCGCCGCCCTTGCCGCTGATCGCGCCGGCCGCCTGCCAAAGGCTGCGGCCACTGCTGCGCGCTGCATCCTGCAATTGCTCCAGCGTGCGGGCGCCGATGCCGCGTGTCGGGAAATTGACGACCCGCAGGTAGCTGGTGTCGTCGTTCGGGTTCTCGACCAGCCGCAGGTAGGCGAGCGCGTGCTTGACCTCGGCCCGCTCGAAGAACCGCAAGCCGCCATAGACGCGGTAAGGCACGCCGGCATTGAACAACGCCGATTCGAGCACCCGCGACTGCGCGTTGCTGCGGTAGAGGATCGCGATCTCGCGCCGCGGCATGCCGCCGCGGTGCAGTTGCTGCGCTTCTTCCAGCAGCCACTGCGCTTCGTTGAAGTCGCTGTTCGATTCCTGCACGCGAACGGGCTCACCCGGGCCCGCCTCGGTGCGCAGGTTCTTGCCCAGCCGATGCGTGTTGTGGCTGATCAGGTGGTTGGCACTGTCCAGGATGTTGCCGAAGCTGCGGTAGTTGCGCTCCAGCTTGATCAGGTGCCTGACGCGGAATTCGCGCTCGAAGTCGGCCATGTTGCTGACCTGCGCACCGCGGAACGCGTAGATGCTCTGGTCATCGTCACCCACCGCGAACACTGCGCCGCCGTTGTCACGCGGCGGGCCGGCGAACATCTTCAGCCAGGCGTATTGCAGCCGGTTGGTGTCCTGGAATTCGTCGACCAGGATGTGGGCGAAGCGGCGCTGGTAGTGCTCGCGCAACGCCAGGTTGTCACGCATCAATTCATAGCTGCGCAGCATCAGCTCGGCGAAGTCGACCACGCCTTCGCGTTGGCACTGGTCTTCATAGGCCTGGTAGATCTCGACCATCTTCTGCGTCTGGCCGTCGCGGATCTCGACGTCCTTTGGCCTCAAGGCCTCTTCTTTGCTGCCGGCGATGAACCAGGCCACCTGCTTAGGCACGAAGCGCTCTTCGTCCAGGTTCATCGCCTTGATCACGCGCTTGACGGCCGACAAGCTGTCGCCCGAGTCGAGGATCTGAAAGCTCTGCGGCAACGCAGCCAGCTTCCAGTGCGCACGCAGAAAGCGATTGCACAGACCATGAAAGGTGCCGATCCACATGCCCCGCACATTGACCGGCAGCATCGCGCCCAGCCGCGTCATCATCTCCTTGGCGGCCTTGTTGGTGAAGGTCACCGCCATCACACCGCCAGGCGACACCTGACCGGTTTGCAGCAGCCAGGCGATGCGCGTTGTCAGCACCCGCGTCTTGCCGGAGCCGGCACCGGCCAGGATCAACGCCGGCTCGGCGGGCAGGGTCACGGCGGCGAGTTGCTCGGGGTTCAGAGCGCGCAGCAGTGCGTCGCCCATGGCCGGGTGGCGGGGGGCGTCGTCCGCGCCGGCAAAAAGATCGGTCATCGCTGCATTCTAGGGAGCGCAAGGCGGCTGCCCCAGTCGCCACGAGGGCGTCACCTCGTAAGGGCATGCTTCGTGCGTGCCGGTGCTGCACCGACACTTGCTGAATGCCGATGACCTGGTTGCCCCGGCACCGCCCCCGATCCCTGGCCCTTGCGCTGCAAGGCGGCGGCGCGCATGGCGCGTTCACCTGGGGCGTGCTGGACGCGCTGCTGGCGCGCGAAAGCGTCGAGCTGCGCGCCATCAGCGGCGCCAGTGCCGGCGCGATGAATGCGGTGGTGCTCGCACACGGCCTGGCCCAAGGCGGACGCGATGGCGCTCGGGCGGCACTGCGAGCGTTCTGGGAGGCGCTCGGCACGCGGGTGCCCTTCCGGTGGTTCACCACCGGTGGACATGAAGCACCCGGCTTCGCGCCGGCCGCCCGCGCGGCCTTGCGCTGGGTGCATCTGGTGTCGCCCTACCAGTTCAACCCGATGGGGCTGAATCCGCTGCGCGAGATCGTCGAGGCGCAGGTCGACTTCGAGCGCCTGCGCCGTGCGAGCCCGGTGCAGTTGTTCGTCGCCACCACGCACGCGTCTTCCGGCCGCCTGCGCCTGTTTCGCGAGCACGAGATCAGCGCGGATGCCTTGCTCGCGTCGGCCTGCTTGCCGAACCTGCACCACAGTGTGCTGATCGAGGGAGAAGCGTACTGGGATGGTGCCTTCGCTGCCAACCCGCCGCTCTGCCCGCTCCTGACCAACACCTCCGCAGATGACCTGCTGTTGGTGCTGCTGGCGCCGCCCGCGGGGCACGGCGGCCCGCCGCGCAGCGCCGACGAGATCCGCCACCACGCGCAGGAACTGGCCTTCACCACGCCGCTGATGCGCGAACTGCAATGGCTGGCCGACTGGCGTGACGCACCCGGCGGCTGGCCGATGAGCGCACGTGAGCGCCGCCTGCGCCGGCATCGCCTGCACCTGGTGGACGGGCGGCCGCACCTGGCCGCATTGGCCGGCGAAACCCGGATGATCGCCCACCTGCCCTTCCTCGAACATCTGCGCTCGCTGGGCGAAGCAGCCGCCGAGATCTGGTGGGACCTGCACGGCGGGCAGCTGGGCCGCGAATCGACGCTTGACCTTGCGCGCCTGCTGGCAGGGGTGCCCGCGTAGAATGCGTCACCGGGCCCAAACTCTGGCGCCCGGTTTTTTGTGCCCGCTTCGCGCCTTCGCTGGTGCCCTTGCGCGGCACAGGCCGGTCCAGGTCAAGCGCTCGCAGCCCACGGCGGCGCACTGCGACCAACGCGCCGCCATGACACGCAATGCGAAGCCATGGAAATCTTTGACTACGACAACATCCTGCTCTTGCCGCGCAAGTGCCGGGTCGACAGCCGCGCCGAATGCGACACCAGCGTCGAATTCGGCGGCCGCCGCTTCAAGCTGCCGGTCGTGCCGGCCAACATGAAGACGGTGCTGGACGAAAACATCGCCGAGTGGCTGGCCGCCAACGGCTACTTCTACGTGATGCACCGCTTCGACCTCGACAACGTCGAGTTCGCGCGCCGCATGCGCAAAGCAGGTCTGATCGTCTCGATCAGCGCCGGCGTGAAAGAAGCCGATCGCGCCACCATCGACCGCCTCGCCGCCGAGGGCCTGGGCGCCGACTACATCACCATCGACATCGCCCACGGCCACGCCGACAGCGTGCGCCGCATGATCGAGCACATCAAGCAGAAGCTGCCACAGGCGTTCGTCATCGCCGGCAACGTCGGCACGCCCGAAGGCGTGATCGATCTCGAGAACTGGGGCGCCGACGCGACCAAGGTCGGCATCGGCCCGGGCAAGGTCTGCATCACGCGATTGAAGACCGGCTTCGGCACCGGCGGCTGGCAGCTCTCGGCGCTGAAGTGGTGCGCCCGCGTGGCCACCAAGCCCATCATCGCGGACGGCGGCATCCGCCACCACGGCGATATCGCCAAGAGCGTGCGTTTCGGCGCCGCGATGGTGATGGTCGGCTCGCTGTTCGCCGGCCATGAAGAGTCGCCCGGCCAGACTGTCGAGGTCGACGGCAAGCTGTACAAGGAATACTTCGGCTCAGCCAGCGACTTCAACAAAGGCGAGTACAAGCACGTCGAAGGCAAGCGCATCCTCGAGCCGATCAAGGGCACGCTGGCCGAGACGCTGCGCGAGATGCAGGAAGACCTGCAAAGCTCGATCTCCTACGCCGGTGGTCGCGCCCTGGCCGACCTGAAGAAGGTCAACTACGTGGTGCTGGGTGGCGAAAACGCGGGCGAGCATTTGTTCATGTGAAAACCTCGGGGGCCCGCCGCGGCATGAGCCCCTATGATCCGAAGCCAGAACAAGGCTTGCAAGGCACGCTGGGGAGGGCCGGATGAGCGAATTCGACAACAGCAGCAATCCATTTGCGCCGCCGCTGTCCAAGGTCGAGGACCTTTCGCCGGCGAGCGGCGAATTGGCCGGCCGCGGGATGCGATTCGTCGCCTTCCTGATCGATGTCATCACCCTCTGGGTCGTGTTCGTGGTGGTGGGCCTGGTGGGCATCGCCACCGTCTTCGGCCAACACGCCAGCGGGATCTTCGGCCTCTTGCTGACCTATGCCATCGTCTTTGTCGCCTTCATGGTGATGCAGTGCGTTCTGCTGTACACCCGCAGCCAGACGCTCGGCAAGCTGGCCACCAAGATCCGCATCGTGCGCAGTGATGGTTCGCGGGTGGGCTTTGGCCGCTTGCTTGGGATGCGCATGCTGCCCATGTGGCTGATCGCGTTCGTCCCGCTCATCGGTCCCCTCGTCTGCCTGCTCGATGGCCTGATGATCTTCCGCGACTCGCACCGCTGTCTGCACGACGACGTCGCCGACACCATCGTCATCCGTGCCTGACCACCGCCCTGGAGCGGCACCGCTGCCGATGACGCAGGCCCCTGCGCTGGACACCCTCTACCGCGTCGAGACGCCCGAGGGCGTGGCCTTGACGCTGCGCCCGGCCGGGCCGGTGCCGCGAGGTGTGGCGTTCATGCTCGACTTCCTGATCCGCCTCGCGCTGATGGGCACGCTGGGCGCGGTGCTGTCGGCAGTCAAGGGCATCGGCGACGCCTTCTGGCTGATCAGCTTCTTCATCCTCGAATGGTTCTACCCGGTGATCTTCGAGTTGTTGCCCGCGGCCGCCACGCCGGGCAAGATGGCCGTGGGCCTGCGGGTGGTGATGGACAACGGGCTGCCGGTGACGGCCAGCGCGTCGCTGCTGCGCAACCTGTTGCGCGCTGCCGATTTCCTGCCGATGGCCTACGGGCTCGGCCTTCTCAGCATGCTGCTGCGGCGTGATTTCAAACGCCTGGGCGACCTGGCCGCATCGACCCTCGTGGTCTACAGCGCCGAGCGGCCCGCCGCCGTGGCCTGGCCATCTGTCCCGGTTTGCGCCGCCAGCGCCATCCTCAGCTTTGATCAGCAACGGGCGCTGCTGCACCTGGCAGGCCGGGCCACCCGGCTCACGCCCCAGCGCGTGGAAGAGCTGGCCGTTCTAGTCGAACCAAAGGTCAAGCCGCGTCTGCTGGACGCGGAGCAAACCGCATCCGCATCGGCCGCCGATCGCCTGATCGGGGTGGCCCGCTGGTTGCGTGGTGATCGTTCATGAAACCCGCGCAATTCGAAGCCACCTACGGCCCGCAGTGGGACGAGCTGGACGCCCTGCTCGTTGCCACGGCGCGTCCGCGGCGCTGGTTTGCTTCGGCCGCAAAGCAGGCACCGGCGCCCGACGCTGAACGCCTGGCGGCGCTGTACCGCGCCATCTGCGAACACCTGGCCCTGGCGCAGGCCCGCGCCTACCCTGTGCACCTGGCGGAGCGGCTGGAAGACCTGGCCCAGCGGGCTCACCGCCTGATCTACCGCCAGCACGAGTTGGGTTGGCAGCGCTTGAGGCGCTTCTTCTTTGTCGAGGTGCCGGCGGCCTTGCGTGAACAGCGCCGCTATGTGTGGATGGCGGCATTGTTGTTCTACGGGCCGGCCTTGCTGATGGGCCTGGCCACCTGGGCCGACCCGGGCCAGGTGCTGACGCTGATGGACGCTGGCAACGCCAGCGACTTCGAGCAGATGTACAGCCGCGACCCCGACCAGGCGATCGGCCACCACCGCGGCGCCGACACCGACTGGCGCATGTTCGGGTTCTACATCCGCCACAACGTCGGCATCGGCTTCCAGTGCTTTGCCGGTGGCTTGCTGGCCGGTGTCGGCACGGTGTTCTACCTGATCTTCAATGCCTTGCAGATCGGCGGCGTCGCGGGCTTTCTGACAGCCCGCGGCCACGGGCCCGTGTTCTGGTCTTTCGTGGCCAGCCACTCGCCGTTCGAGTTGAGTGCGATCGTCATCTCCGGCGCCGCAGGCTTGATGCTCGGGCATGCGCTGCTGGCGCCCGGGCGCTGGCGGCGCACGCAGGCCCTGGCCCGCGCCGGCCAGGCCAGCGTGCCGCTGGTCGGAGCCGCGACCGTGTTGTTCCTGGTAGCCGCCGCGCTGGAGGCCTTCTGGTCGTCGTCGTCCTGGGTGCCACCGGCCGCGAAGTACGCCACCTCGGCAGTGGGCTGGGTGCTGGTCTGGGCCTACACCCGGCTGAAGGTCCGCTGATGGGGCGCATGAGGGACACACGCGATGTGGGCTGACCAGCTCGCCCTCGCCCTGCGGCCCCGCCCGATGATGGAGGCGGCCGACCTCGGTGCGCGCATCGTTCAGCGCGAGGCCCGCACTCTGGCGCGCAGCTACCTGCCGGCCGCGGCGCTGACCATGATGCTGGCCGCGTCCACCTGGTGGTGGAATCCGCTCGCGCCGTCGCTGGTGCTGTTGATATTGAAACCCTGGCTCGACCGCGCGTTGTTGCTGGTCTTCGCACGCACCGCCTTCGGCCAGTCGGTAACCGCGCGCGAGATCTGGCAGTCCGACGGGTTGCTGAACCTGCGCGGCCTGCTGCGGGCCCTGACCTTGGCGCGCTTGTCGCCCTGGCGGGCTTACACCCAGCCGGTGGACCAGCTCGAAGGGCAGCGCGGGCCAGCGGGGCGCAAGCGCCGGGCGCTGCTGCTGCGCGGCAAACGCGGCGTCGCGATGCTGCAGCAAGCCATGTTCTCGCAGATCGAACTGCTGCTGACCGTCGCGTTGATGTCGCTGCTGTACTGGCTGACACCCTTCGATCCCGTCAACACCTCGAACCGTTGGGGCGGCTTCTTCGAAGACGACACGATGGCCTACCTCTTCGCCGCCAGCCAGCTACTGGTGGCCACCGTGCTCGAGCCGTTCTTCGTCGCCGCCGGGTTCTCGATGTACCTGAACCGCCGCGTCGAACTGGAAGCCTGGGACGTCGAACAGGAGCTGCGGCGTGCGTTTGCGCTCTAGGCTCGCCACGGTGCTTTTCGCACTGATCACGCTGCCCGCTTGCGCGCAGCCGGCGGCGAGCGCCCCTATCGATACCCCGGCGGTCGCGCCAGCCGAGGCCGCATCGGCACCCGCCGCGTCTGCTTCGGCGGTGCAGGAGGCCGTCAACCAACTTCGCGACGAAGGCCATTTCGGCAGCAAGCACCCCGAGCGGCACCTGCGTTTCAAGCCGGACAAGAAAGAAGACAAGCCCAAGCCGAAGGACGACTCGTTGGCCTGGTGGCGCCACTTCGCCGAGTGGCTGAACAACGTCGGCCGCGTCGGCATCTGGACGCTCGGCGCGCTGGCGTTGGCGGTGCTGGCCGTGCTCGCGCTGCGCATGCGCCGCCAGGCAGCCACCGATGCACCGCTGCAGCTGGACGCTGCGGTGCCGCAGCGCGTGCGCCAGTACGACATCCGCCCCGAGTCGCTGCCGGCGGACGTGGGTGCCGCCGCCTGGGCCCAGTGGCAGGCCGGTGAGCTGCGGCCGGCGCTGGCGCTGCTGTACCGCGGTGCCTTGTCGCGCCTGGTGCACCGCCATGCCTTGCCGATCCGCAGCAGCAGCACCGAAGGCGATTGCATGGCCCTGGCCCGGCGCCACCTGCCCACCGAGCCCAGCGACTACTTCGCCCGCGTCACCCGCGCGCGGCTGCTCGGCAGCTACGCCGGCCGCTGGCCCGACGGTGAAGAGGTGCGCGAGCTGTGCCGGCTGTTCGAACAGCGCCTGGCGCCGCCGCGGGCGGAGGTGCCGGCATGAAGTTGAGCGGACGCAGCGTGGCGCTGTGGCTGGGCGGGCTCGCCGTGCTCGCGGCGTTCGGCGCCTGGCTCGCCACGGCCACCGAATGGGTCACCAGCGAGGTCTGGGATCCGCCGCAGGGCGAAGCCGCCAGCGACCCGTATTTCCTGCTCAAGCGCTTGGCGCTGAAAGTCGGCGCGACAGTCGAAACCCGTCACCAGCTGGATCCGCTGCCGCCCGAAGGCGCCACGCTGCTGCTCGAGGCAAGCCATTGGGATTTCCTGCCGGAGCGCAAGGCGGCGCTGCGGGCCTGGGTCGAACGCGGTGGCCATCTGGTGGCCTACCGGCTGGTGGCCGACGACAAGGCACTCACCGACTGGGTCCCTGCGACTTTCGAAACGCCGCCAGAGCGCTGCATGGCGCCGGCGGCCAGTGCGCCGGCCTCCGCCGCGTCGGCCGTGCCGCAGGCCGCTTCCGAGCCAGCCTCCACGCCGGCAACTGCTGCAGGCGATGACAACGAAGCGCTCGACGAAACGCTCGACGATGAGGACGAAGACGAAGCGGACGCAGCGGCCGAAGCGCCGGCTACCGAGGCGGCGTCGGCTCCCGCGGCCCCGGCGTCGTCGGCTGCGCAGGCCACCTCGCCGTCCAGGCGGCGTGGAGCCCGCTGCTCCTCGTTGTCGGAGCCCCCTGGAAGCGCCGGCTGGTTCGGTGCACCGCGCAGCTACAGGGTTTGCGAGCGAACCGCAGAGGGCCTGCAGGCCAAGACGGAGCCTCTTTGGTCAGTGACAGACAACAAGGGCGTCAAAGCACTGCGCGTGCCCGTTGGCCAGGGCACGGCGACACTGTCGTCGCAATGGCAGGCTCCCACGGACGCCGATCTGCAAGAAGACGATCAGGCACTGCTCTGGGCCGCCATCGTGCAGCTGCATCCAGGCCAGTTGATCTGGATCGTCGACGACGAGCACCACCCTGGCCTGTTCGCCACGCTGTGGCGTGTCGCATCGGCTGCTTGCGTGCTTGCCTTGCTGGCGCTGCTGCTGACGCTGTGGCGCTGGGGCATCCGCTTCGCACCGCTGCGGGCCGCCGACGTGCTGGCCCGCCGCTCGATGGCCGAACAGGTTCGCGGCACGGCAGCCTACCTGCTGCGCCATGGCCCGGCGGCGCTGCACCGTGCGCAATGGCGGGCGCTGGACGAAGCCGCTCACACCCATCTGCACGGCTGGCGCCGCCTACCGCCCGAGCGCCGCGCCGCCATGCTGGCCCGTCACGCCGAGCTGCCACCGGCCGAGCTGGACAAAGCCTGCGACGCCGCCGCCACGCGCGACCCTGCCGCCATGGGCCGCGCCCTGGCCTTGATGGAAGCGGCGCGCCGGCGCATTGCCGAGCTGGGCCGCGAAGCAGCCGCCGCATCCCGCACACCACCACCACCGTCTGCCTGAGCTTCCTGTGAGACCCGCCCCATGAGCCTGACCCCCGACCTGTTGCAACAAACCCGCGACACCATCGACGCGCTGCGCCGCGAAGTGGCCAAGGCCGTCGTCGGCCAAGCCGACGTGGTCGATGCCGCGCTCGTCGCACTGCTGGCCAGCGGCCACGTGCTGCTCGAAGGCGTGCCTGGCCTCGGCAAGACGCTGCTGGCGCGTGCGCTCGGCCAGGCCTTGTCACTCGATTTCGCCCGCGTGCAGTTCACGCCCGACCTGATGCCGTCGGACATCACCGGCCACGCGGTGCTGGACACGCAAGGCCTGGGCGGCGAACTGCGCCTGCGCCGCGGGCCGGTGTTCACGCACCTGCTGCTGGCCGATGAAATCAACCGCGCGCCAGCCAAGACCCAGGCCGCATTGCTCGAGGTGATGCAGGAAACGCAGGTCACGCTCGAAGGCCAGACGCTCGCGCTGCCGCGGCCCTTCATGGTGCTGGCGACGCAGAACCCGATCGACACCGAAGGCACCTACCCGCTGCCCGAGGCGCAGCGCGACCGCTTCCTGCTCAAGGTCGACATCGACTACCCGGCCGCCGAGCAAGAGGTGGACGTGGTGATGCGCGCCACCATCGAGCAAGCCGGCGACGCCTTGCCGCTGGCCGACGTGCAGCCGCTGCTCGGGCGCGACGCGCTGCTGGCGCTGCAGTCGCGGGTGGTCGAGGTGCGCGTCGAGCGCAACGTGGTCGATTACGCGGTGCGCATCGCCCGCGCCACCCGCGATGCGCCGGGCCTCAGCCAGGGCGCCGGCCCACGCGGAGCCATCGCGCTGATCCGCGTGGCGCGTGCCGCAGCGCTGTTCGACGGCCGCGATTTCACCATCCCCGACGACGTCAAGCGCTTTGCGCTGCCGGCACTGCGCCACCGCGTGATGCTGGCGCCGGATGCGCAGCTCGATGGCCGCCAGATCGACGAGATCCTGCTCGACCTGATCGAGCGCATTGACGCCCCGCGAAGCTGAGGCTTCACGCAGCTGAGCAACGAGAAGAGGCCGCGCGTGAACCTCCCCAGCTGGCCCCAATGGCCTGCCACACCGGTGCCGTCAACGCGGCTCAGCGTGGCCGTCGCCGCATTGGCGCTGCTGTCGGTGCCGCCCTTGCTGCTGGGCGTGGCGCCTGAGCGCGTGGCGCTGTGGTGGACAGGCTTGTCCGCGCTGGGCGCGGCGCTGGCCGCCTTCGATCTGGCCCAGGCGCTGCTCGCGCTGCGGCGCCATCCCTTGCGCCTGCGGCGACGCTTGCCCAAGGTGCTGTCGCTGGGCGTGCCGCAGCGCGTCGAACTGCAAGTCGACAACCCAGGGCCGCGGGCTTGGCAAGGCCAGCTCTTCGACGGGCTGGATCCGAGCTTCGACGGCAGCGGCCTGCCACTCGACCTGGCACTGCCCGCGGCAGGCGGTCAGCATGCGCACTACGAGCTGCGTCCACGCACCCGCGGCGCCGCGCGTCTCACGCCAGCCCGCTTGCGCCTGCGCACGCGCTGGGGACTGTGGGATCTGCAGCTTCGCCTGGGCGACGAGCAAGCCTTGCGCGTGTTCCCGAATTTCGCCGCAGTGGCCGGTTATGCCTGGCTCGCCGGCCAGCAGCGGCTGGCCGAAATCGGCATCAAGACCGCTGCCGGCCGCGGTGTCGGCACCGACTTCCATTCGCTGGCCGACTACCAGGAAGGCGACCCGGTCCGGCATGTGGACTGGCGCGCCAGCCTGCGACGCGGCCGCCCCGTCGTGCGCCGCTACCAGGATGAACGTGACCAGCGCGTGATCTGCCTGCTGGACTGCGGCCGCCGCATGCGGGCCGACGAAGGCAGCGCCGGCCCGGGCGGCTCGCACTTCGACCACGCGCTGAACGCGCTGATCCTGCTGGCCTACGTCGCCCTGAAGGCCGGCGACGAGGTGGGCGTGCGCACCTTCGGCCACCGCGCCGGCCAAGGGCGGCAGCTGTCACCGCGCAAGGGCATGGCGACGCTGGACGGCCTGCTGAGTGCGCTGCACGACCTGCAACCCGGCATCGAGCATTCGGACTACCTGGCGGCGGCGCGCGACCTGATGAAGCACGAGACGCGGCGCTCGCTGGTGATCGTCGTCACCAACTGCCGCGACGACGACCTGCCCGAGCTGCTGCCGGCGCTGCGCCTGCTGCGCACACGGCACCTGGTCCTGCTGGCCAGCCTGCGCGAGCGAGCGCTGGCCGAGCTGCTGCAAACACCGCTCGGCACCGCCACCCAGGCGGCCGAGGTGGCCGCGGCGCACTGGTTCCGCCAGGCGCGCGAGGACGCCATGCGACGCCTGGCCGCGCAGCATGCGCTACTGGTCGACGTCGAGCCGCCGCAGCTGGCAGCCGCGCTGGTCGAGCGTTATCACGCGGTCAAGGCCACTCACCGGCTGTAGCCCGAACGGCGAGAAGAAGACGCTCAATCCGCGCCTTCCTTCCACCGTTCGTGCTAAGCTTGCCGAAGCACAGCGCGCTACGCCGCCCAGCCTTTCGACAAGCTCAAGGCGAACGGAACACCAGATCCGTTCGTGCCGAGCCTGTCGAAGCTCAGCGCACTACGCCACCCTTCCCGTCGCCGCCGCGCGGCCAGCGCACGGCCGCTCCGAAGCGGCCGCGCACCCTCTCGGAGGGTGGTGGCGGTATCCCGCCACCGGGTGTCCTATCTCCCGATCATGCCGCGACGCTCGCCCGGCTCAACCCAGCGCGGGCGCTCGGAGGGCTTGCGCAAGCCAAGGAGCTTGGTCTTCGTGGCTGCCGCCAGCGTCGGGCAACCGAAGCCGTCGGCATGGTCTTCGGTCGCGATGATCAGCGGGTCGGTCTCTGAACCTTGAGGTTCGCTGAAGTCTTCGGCCACCGGGCAAGACGCGTCGAAGCCGTCGAAATAGCGACCCTGGTTCAGTGAGTTGACCGACTCGAAGTTGACCGCGTTGACCACCGAACCGCAGCCGTCGGCCTGCGGCAGGAAGCCCACCGGCTTGCCGCACGTCGTGTCGCCGATCGTCACCACCGTCACGTAAGGCCGCAGGCCGTTGATGACCTGTTCACTGGCCGAGCAGGTGCGCGGGCCGGTCAGCACATACACCCGCGACAGCCCGGTCGCGTTGGCGTAGTTCTGGAAGTGGAAGCTCTCGTTGTGGCCCGAGCGCTTGTCGTTGTAGAGCAGGCTGGCGAACACGTTGCCGCTGGTCGCCGCGCCGTTCGGGAACGATGCGATCTTGTCGGCCACCGAGATCAGGCCGCCGCCGTTGTAGCGCAGGTCGAGGATCACGTCCTGCACGCCAGCGGCCTTGAACTGGCCGAAAGCCGTGTCGAACGGGGCCAGGGCCTGGTCGATCATGTCCTTGACCTGCACATAGCCCATCTTGCGGCCGTCAGGCGTCGTCAGCACACGGCTGGTGGGCACGGGCTGCAGGTCGTAGATGTCGGCCGTCAGCTGCACGCGGCGATCGCCATCGGCATTGCGGATGTCGACCGTCACCATGTTGCCTTCGTCCTGCGGCGACAGGTCGGCGTAGTCGTTGTTGGTGATCATCTGCGACGAGGTCTTGCCGTTGACCGCCAGGATCTGGTCACCCCGCTGCAGGCCGGCCAGCGCGGCCGGTGAACCGGGCTCGATGTAGCGCGCGTACAGCGGCTGGTCGGGATGGCCCACCACTTCCACACCTGCCACCATCAGGCCGTAGCCCAGCGTGCGGCCGTCGCCGAAGGTGCGGTCGAAGGCCTCTTGCGAGACCAGGTAGCTCCAGTCGTCGGCCTTGGGAAACTCGGGCAGCGTGCCCTGGTAGCGCAAGGCGTCGAAATAGCTGTCGACCGAGATGTAGCCGGATGGATCCGGGCTCGGGCTGACCTTGTACCAGAAGTACCAGTCGTCCATGTACTCGCGCAGCCAGACCTTCTCGTCGGCGGCCGAACAGGTCAGCGGACCATCGCCACCGCCGCCGCAGGCGGCCACCAGAACAGCCGCGGCCACAGCGGCAATGCGGCCGGGCCAGCGGCCCAGCGCGGCGGTTTTCACTCGGGAATGCAAGCTCATCCGGGTCTCCTCGTTGATCTTGGCCGCGCACAGGTGCGACCTACAATCGGCCCAACTCTTTTGGCGCCATGCGGGTTGACATGCTTTACGTGTCAAGCTGTTGCAGCAAACGCCGTTCCTCCGCCCATGACCGACCTCGCCAAATCCTTCGAGCCTGCCGCCATCGAGGCCCGCTGGGCCCCTTTGTGGGAAGCCAGCGGCATCTACCAGCCCTCGCTGGACCCGGCCAAGCCCTCGTTCTGCATCCAGTTGCCGCCGCCGAATGTGACCGGCACGCTGCACATGGGCCACGCGTTCAACCAGACCATCATGGACTCGTTGACGCGCTACCACCGGATGCGCGGCTTCAACACGCTGTGGGTGCCCGGCACCGACCACGCCGGCATCGCGACGCAGATCGTCGTCGAACGGCAGTTGCAAGAGCAAGGCATCAGCCGCCACGACCTGGGCCGCCAGAACTTCGTCGCCAAGGTCTGGGAATGGAAGGCGCAAAGCGGCGCCACCATCACCCGCCAGATGCGCCGTATGGGCGACTCGGTCAGCTGGGACCACGAGTACTTCACGATGGACGACAAGCTGTCGGCCACCGTGACCGAGACCTTCGTTCGCCTCTATGAAGAAGGCCTGATCTACCGCGGCAAGCGCTTGGTCAGCTGGGATCCGGGCCTGATGTCCGCCGTGTCCGACCTCGAAGTGGAAAGCGAAGAGGTAGACGGCCACCTCTGGTTCATCCGCTACCCCATCGAAGGCAGCGACGAGTCGCTGGTCGTGGCCACCACCCGGCCCGAGACGATGCTGGGCGACACCGCGGTGATGGTGCACCCTGAAGACGAACGTTATGCCCACCTGGTCGGCAAGCAGGTGCGCCTGCCGATCACCGGCCGCCTGGTGCCGGTGATCGCCGACGACTATGTCGACAAGACCTTCGGCACCGGCGTGGTGAAGGTGACGCCCGCGCACGACCCGAATGACTACCAGGTTGGGCTGCGCCACGGCCTGCCGATGCTGACCATCTTCACGCTCGAAGCGAAGATCAACGACGAAGCCCCGGCAGACTACCGTGGCCTCGACCGCTACGTGGCGCGCAAGAAGATCGTCGCGCAGCTGGAAACCGAAGGCCTGCTGGTCGAGACCAAGAAGCACCGCCTGACGGTGCCGCGCTGCGCCCGCTCGGGCCAGGTGATCGAGCCGATGCTGACCGATCAGTGGTACGTCGCGATGACCAAGCCCGGCGCCGACGGCACCAGCATCGCGCAGAAGGCGATCGATGCGGTCGACTCGGGCCAGGTCAAGTTCGTGCCCGAGAACTGGGTCAACACCTACAACCAGTGGATGAAGAACATCCAGGACTGGTGCATCTCGCGCCAGCTCTGGTGGGGCCACCAGATCCCCGCCTGGTATGGCGACGGGGGCGAGCTTTTCGTCGCGCGCTCGGAAGCCGAAGCCCGCGCCAAGGCCAACGCAGCCGGCTACACCGGCTCGCTGACGCGCGACCCCGATGTGCTGGACACCTGGTACTCGTCGGCGCTGGTGCCGTTCTCGACGCTCGGCTGGCCCGAGAAGACGATCGAGCAAGACCTGTTTCTGCCGTCGTCCGTGCTGGTCACCGGCCACGACATCATCTTCTTCTGGGTCGCCCGGATGATCATGATGACCAAGCACTTCACCGGCCAGGTGCCGTTCAAGGACGTCTACATCCACGGCCTGGTGCTCGATGCGCACGGCCAGAAGATGAGCAAGTCCGAGGGCAATGTGCTGGACCCGGTCGACCT